>Ga0207674_10003155_pt1 | contig 20315 bp, 24 predicted proteins | sample KBSCornC72_FD_184303 | JGI IMG/M metagenome (GOLD analysis project Ga0207674, IMG submission 184303) | Corn rhizosphere microbial communities from Kellogg Biological Station, Michigan, USA - KBS Corn C7-2 (SPAdes) (version 2) | ecosystem: Host-associated > Plants > Roots > Rhizosphere > Soil ...
TGATAGAGCGTGTCGTTGACGAGCGTCGACTTGCCCGAGCCCGACACGCCGGTCACGCAGACGAAAAGCCCGACGGGGAGCGCGAGCGTCACGTTCTGCAGGTTGTTGCCGCTCGCGCCGGTGATCGTCAGCATCCGCTCCGGGTCGGCCGCGTGCCTTCGCTCGGGTGTGGGAATGCGCCGATGCCCGGCCAGGTACTGGCCCGTCAGCGAATGCGGCGCGCGCCGGATGTCGTCGGGCGTGCCTTGCGCAACCACCTGTCCGCCGTGCTCGCCCGCACCCGGACCCATGTCGACGACGTAGTCGGCGGTGAGGATCGCATCCTGGTCGTGCTCGACGACGATGACGCTGTTGCCGAGGTCGCGCAGGTGCTTGAGCGTGGTCAGCAGCCGGTCGTTGTCGCGCTGATGCAGTCCGATCGACGGCTCGTCGAGCACGTACATCACGCCCGTCAGCCCCGATCCGATCTGCGAGGCGAGACGAATGCGCTGCGATTCGCCGCCCGACAGCGTCTCCGCCGAGCGATCGAGCGACAGGTAATCGAGGCCGACGTTGTTCAGGAAGTTGAGCCGCGACACGATCTCCTTGACGATCCGATCGGCGATCGCGGCCTTGTGCCCGGGCAGCTTCATCCGCGAGAAATACGCGCTCGATTGCTTGAGCGGCCAGGCGGAAATCTCGTAGATCGGCCGGGCGTCGGCGTCGTCGCCGACCTTCACGTTGCGCGCCTCGCGGCGAAGGCGCGTGCCGGCGCATTCGGGGCAGGGCTTGTTGTTCAGGTATTTCGCCAGCTCCTCGCGCACCATCACGCTGTCGGTCTCGCGATAGCGCCGCTCGAGGTTCGGCACGATGCCCTCGAACGCGTGCTCGCGCGTCATCTGCTTGCCGCGGTCGGTCAGATACGTGAATGCGATCTTCTCGTCGCCGGAGCCGTACAGGATGATGTCCTGCACGCGCTCGGGCAGCTTGTCGAACGGCTTGTCGACTTCGAAGCCGACGTGCTTCGCGAGGCTTTGCAGCAGCTGGAAGTAGAACTGGTTGCGCCGGTCCCAGCCCTTGATGGCACCCGACGAGAGCGACAGCTGCGGAAACGCCACGACGCGCTTCGGATCGAAGAACGTGATCGAGCCGAGGCCGTCGCAGCGCGGGCAGGCGCCGACCGGATTGTTGAACGAGAACAGCCGCGGCTCGAGCTCGGACAGCGAGTAGTTGCAGATCGGGCACGCGAACTTCGCCGAGTACAGATGCTCGCGGCCGCCGTCCATCTCGACGGCAACGGCGCGGCTGTCACCGTGGCGCAGCGCGGTCTCGTACGATTCGGCGAGCCGCTGCTTGAATTCCGGACGCACCTTGAGCCGGTCGACGACGACGTCGACCGTGTGCTTGGTGTTCTTCGCGAGCTTCGGCACCGCGTCGATCTCGTACACGGTGCCGTCGACACGCACGCGCACGAAGCCCTTCGCGCGAAGCTCTGCGAAGAGGTCGACCTGCTCGCCCTTGCGGTTGACGACGACGGGCGCGAGGATCATGAGCCGCGTGTCCTCCGGCATCGCGAGCGTCGCGTCGACCATCTGCGAAATGGTCATCGCCGAAAGCTTTTGCTCCGGATGGTTGATGCAATACGGATCGCCGACGCGCGCGAACAGCAGCCGCAGGTAGTCGTGAATCTCGGTAACCGTGCCCACCGTCGATCGCGGGTTGTGCGACGTCGCCTTCTGCTCGATCGAGATCGCCGGCGACAGGCCTTCGATCAGGTCGACGTCGGGCTTTTCCATCAACTGCAGGAACTGGCGCGCATACGCCGACAGCGATTCGACGTAACGGCGCTGGCCCTCGGCGTAGAGCGTGTCGAACGCGAGCGAGCTCTTGCCCGACCCCGACAGCCCGGTGACCACGATCAGCCGGTGGCGCGGCAGGTCGAGGTTGAGATTCTTGAGATTGTGCGTGCGCGCGCCGCGAATGCGGATATGGTCCATGGACTTCCGTACAAGTGCGCAATCGAACGTCAGGACTAGGCCGCACGACCGAAAGCGAAGAAGGGCAACCTGCTAGTATATTGCGTTTCGCGAGCCCGATGCAGCGCTTCGAACGCGCGCAAAATGCGCCGCATTCGCGCACATCTCCGGGCCAATTCCCTCACATGGGGGCGCCCGGCGGCTCGATCAATCGAATCAGGCAAAGGAACGCGACATGGCTTCCGTCAACAAGGTCATCCTGCTCGGCAACCTCGGGCGCGATCCCGAAACGCGCTACACCACCGGCGGCGACGCCGTCACGAACCTGAACATCGCCACCAGCGAGCAGTGGAAGGACAAAAGCGGCGAGAAACAGGAGCGCACCGAGTGGCACCGCGTCGTGCTGTTCGGGCGCCAGGCCGAAATCGCCGGTGAATACCTGAAAAAGGGGCGCTCGGTCTACATCGAGGGCCGGTTGCAGACGCGTAAGTACACCGACAAGGACGGCGTCGAGAAGTACTCCACCGAAATCGTCGGCGACCGCATGCAGCTGATCGGCGGCAGCCGCGAGGGTGGCGGCGGCGACGTCGAGTTCAGCGGGGGCGGCGGCGCGCCGGCGCGGCGTGAAACGGCGGGCGCCGGGGCTGCCGGTGCGGGCAGCAGCAAGGGCGGCGCGGCGAAGAAGAACGTCGACGACTTCGACGACGACATTCCGTTCTGACGGCAGTCGGTCGACGATGAGGGCATCTTCGCGCTGACCGAAAGCCGACGATGGCTGCCGCCTCGCATCTCGACACGCTCGACTACGCGAAGAAGCTCGAGGCAGCCGGGGTTCCCAAGGCGCAGGCCGAACTGCAGGCAACCGCATTGAACGACGCGTTGGCGGGCGCGGTCGCATCGCGCAGCGACCTGTCGAACCTCGCGCAGCGAATCGACGGCAATTTTGCGAGTCTTCAGGCGAAGATGGATGGAAGGTTCCAGGACGTTGACGGCCGGTTCGACGCCATGCTCGCCAACATCGACGCCCGCTTCCAAAGCGTCGACGCCCGGTTTGACGCCATGCTCGCCAACGTCGACGCCCGCTTCCAAAGCGTCGACGCGCGATTCGACGCCCTGCTCGACAACATCGACGCCCGCTTCCACAACGTCGATGTGAAGCTTGCCCATCTCGAGTCACGCCTCGAGGCCAGAATCGGCTCGGTCGAGCTCAAGCTCGGCGGCAAGATCGAAACGCTGCAATGGATGTTCGGCGTCATCGTCGCGATGAACGCCGCGGTGCTCGTCCAGCTATTCCTCAAATAGGCTCGCTGCCTCCATCTCCCGCGCCGCCGACAAGGGCGTGTCGATCACGCCGCCGCCGAGGCAGCGCTCGCCGTCGTAGAGCACCAGATACTGGCCCGGCGTCGGCGCCCACTGCGGCGCGTCGAACGCTGCCGCGATGCCCTCACCACTTGCACTGACAATGCACGTCGCATCGGGCATCCGGTAGCGCGTCTTCGCCGTCAGCCGAGCCGGCAGCGCGGGCGCTTCACCGTCGATCCAGTGCATGTCCACCGCCTGCACGTCGCGCCGATGCAAGAGTGGGTGTCCGTGGCCCTGCACCGCGATCAGCGCGTTGCGTGACATGTCCTTGCCCGCGACGAACCACGGCGCCTGGGCGCCGTCGCGCACGCCACCGATGCGCAGGCCCTGGCGCTGTCCGATCGTGTAGTACGCAAGTCCCTGATGCTCGCCGACCGTCGTCCCGTCCGCTGTCACGATCGGGCCCGGCGTGCGCGGCAGATAGCGGGCGAGGAAGTCGCGGAACGGCCGCTCGCCGATGAAGCAGATGCCGGTCGAATCGCGCTTCGCGTACGTCGGGATGCCTTCCCGCTTCGCGATCGCGCGCACGTCGCGCTTGGTCATCCCGCCGAGCGGAAACATCACCGGGGCGAGCTGCGCCTGCGACAGCCGATGCAGGAAATAGGTCTGGTCCTTCGACGCGTCGAGCGCCTTCAGCAGTTCGATGCGTCCGCTCGCGGCCACCGCCACCCGCGCGTAGTGCCCAGTTGCAATCGTATCGGCACCTTGCGCAAGCGCGTAATCGACGAACGCGCGAAACTTGATCTCGCTGTTGCACAGCACGTCGGGATTGGGTGTCCGCCCGGCGGCATAATCGCGCAGGAAATGCGCGAACACGCGCTCGCGGTATTCGGCGGCGAAGTTGACCGCGTCGAGCTCGACGCCGATGACGTCGGCAACCGAGGCGGCGTCAACGAGATCCTCGCGCGACGTGCAGTATTCGTCGGTGTCGTCGTCCTCCCAGTTCTTCATGAACACGCCGACGACGTCGAAGCCCTGCCGCTTCAGCAGCCAGGCGGCGACGGACGAATCGACGCCGCCGGACATGCCGACGACGACGCGCTTACCGCGCATCGTCAAAGGCTGGCGATGAGGCCGAGCGGAAAGCGCCGGCCGGTGCGGTAATCGTCGAGCGAGCGCAGCACGAACGGGCTGCGGTGCATCGGGTGGGCGGCGATTTCGTCATACGTGAGCCACAGCGCCCGCACGATGCCGCTGTCGAGCGGCCGCGCAGGCTCGTGCATGCGCGGCGACGCGGCGAACGTGAAGCGCACATAGGTGCCGTAAAGCGGCGACTGCCAGTGATAGACACCGACGAGCGCCGTCGGGTCCACGCGCCACGCCGCTTCCTCGAGCGTCTCCCTTGCGGCCGCGGCGGCGATCGATTCGCCCACCTCCACGTGACCGGCCGGCTGGTTGAGCCGGATACCGAGGCGGGTCTCCTCCTCGATCATCAGGAAGCGGCCATCGCGCTCGGCGATCGTCGCCACGGTGATCACCGGCCGCGATGCCGGCGCGAAGGGCGCGACGGCATCGTTCGCCGATTCGACGCGGGCGCCTTGAGTTTGAACGACCTGGTTCATGCCAACGCAGGCCGGAGCCTGCCTTTCCCGGGGGAATTCGATGATACTGCTCTGCAAGTTGCGAGCCCGGCGCGGACAAAAAAGGCAGGCCGCAGCCTGCCTTTGCCGGGAACGGCAGCAATCACTTGCCCTTGGTTTCGGCTTTCATGCCGCTGGTGTTGGTCGCCGCGGCGCCCGTCGCCGGCGCGGCCTTCACGGCCGAGTTCGACGAGTGCGTGTTGTTCTTGATCATCTGGTCTTCCTTGGCGATCGCGGCCTTCTTCTTGGCCGCCTTCTTCGCCTTCTTCGACGACTTCTTCGTCATGCTGCCGTGGTCCATCGTGTCGGCCTTCATCGAGCCTGACGAGGCCGCGGGCGGCGTGGCGGGTGTTGCCGGCGTGGCGGGCGTGGCCGGCGTTTGCGCAAGGGCGATCGTCGACGTGGCGACGAACGCACCGGCGACGAGCGTTGCGAGAAGCTTGTTCATGGTCGGTCCTGAGAGGTTAAGAAGCTGAGAGGTTAGTGAGATTCATGCTGGAGTAATGACGCCGCAAACGGCGCGTCGCCGCCATTAACGCCGCCCTGCTTGCCGCCGTTGACACCTGCACACGGCACTCCTGCAGCATGGCGGGAATCGTCGATTCGAAGCGTCATCCGTCGCCCGCAGGCGACACACGCACGAGTCACTGCGGCAGGCCGAGGTCGCCCTGCATCCATTCGCGCAGCAGCGGCACCGTCACGCTGCGCTTGATCGCAAGCGAGCGCCGGTCGAGTGCGGCGAGCGCCGCGACGAGGCTCGTCATGTCGCGGCGTCCGTGCGCCAGCAGGTACTCGATCACGTCGTCGGCGAGGTGAAAGCCGCGCTCGCGCGCATACGCGGCAAGCGCCTGCGGCTTGTCGGCATCGGCGAGCGGCACGAGCTCGAGCACGAGACCGAGGGCCAGCCGCGTGCGCAGATCCTCGCGCAGCGCGAGGCGCGCCGGCGGGCGCGCCGCGGCGGCGATCCACTGGCCCTGCACCGCCGCAAGCCTGTTGATCAGCGTGAACAGGCGCGCCTGTGCGTGCGCATCGGCGCTGTCCACAGTGTCGACGACAAGAAGCGTCGACGGCGCGATAGCGTCGTCAACGGGAAGCTCGCGCGGCGAGGCGCATCGAACCACCGGACGCCCGAGCGCACGCGCGGCGCCGGCGCACGCGTCGAGCAGATGCGACTTGCCCGCGCCGTGTGCGCCCCAAAGCAGCAGCCCCGCGTCGCGCGAGGTGCCCGACGCGAGTGCTGCCAGCGCCGCCAGCGCCTCGCGATTGGCGCCGGCGACGAAATTGGCGAACGTCGGCGGCTCGGGCTGCGCGAGGTCGAGAATCAGCTGCTCGTTCATCGCCGGACGCGATCAGCGGAAGACGTCAATCCTCGCGGTAGACCGGCGAATTGACGTAGGCGCGACGCAGGTGGCGCAACCCGACGAGCAGCGCCGCCGACACCGGCAGCGCCATCAGCACGCCGGCGAAACCGAACAATTCGCCGAACGCGAGCAGCGCGAAGATCACCGCGAGCGGGTGCAGGCCGATCCGGTCGCCGACGAGAAACGGCACCAGCACGTAGCTTTCGAGGAGCTGGCCGACGCCGTACACGGCCAGCACCGCGAAAAAGCCCGGCCAGCCGTGAAAGTCGAGTATCGCCGCCGTCATGCCGAGCAGGAAGCCAAGCCCGAACCCGACGTACGGAATGAAGACGAGCAGGCCGGTGAGGATGCCGATCGCCGCCGCATGGTCGAGCCGCACGAGCGACAGCGCGATCGAGTAATACGCGGCGAGTGCGAGCATCACCAGCAGCTGCCCGTGCAGGAACTCGGCGAGCACGCCATCGACCTCGCGGCCAATGCTGCGCACCTTCGGGCCCCAGCGGCGCGGCAGCAGGTCGTCGATGCGCGCGAGGATCATGTTCCAGTCGCGCAGCAGGTAGAACATCACGACCGGGATCAGCGCGAGGTTGACGAGGAGCGACAGCACGATCGCGCCGCCGGTCTTCACACCCGACAGGAGCCGCGTCGACAGGTTGCGCGCTTCCTGCGCGTTTTCCGCGATGAACGTGCGTATCGAATCGAAGTCGAGCGAGACCGAGACGTCGAACTTCTCCTGCAGGAACGGCGCGACGCGGTCGGTGAATTGCGCGAAGAGATCGGGCAGCTTGCGCGTGATCGATCCCACTTCGCTCTGCACGAGCGGAATCAGCACGAGGAAGAGTGCTGCGAGCAGCAGGCCGATGAACAGGATGACGAAGAGCGTGGCGAGCGAGCGCGGCACGCCGCGCCTTTCCGCGCGCGCCACCGCCGGCGTGCCGAGGTAGGCGAGGATGGCGCCGATGAGAAACGGCGTCAGCACCGGTCCGAGCCATGTCAGCGCGACGAAAAGCACCACCAGCGCGCCGACGATCCACAAGTACTGCTTCGGCGCCAGCGGATGGCGGCGCGGGCGCACGATCGGCTCCTGCTCCGCGACGGCTTTCGACGGGTCGCCCGTCGTGCGGCTGTCGAAGCCGACCGGGGTGGGTGGGCCTGCGTTCACGTCGGTGTCGGGGTCGACCGGTGACGCGGGCGGGCGGATCGCGCTCATCTCGGGATCGCACTCATCTCGGCAAGGGTCGTAGAGTAGAATCGCGGGCGAAAAACGCTGCACTGTACCTCATTGTGCCGTCCGTCTCCTCCTCCAGCGCTCCCCTCTCGTACCGCGACGCCGGCGTCGACATCGACGCGGGCGATGCGCTGGTCGAGCGCATCAAGCCGTTCGCGCGGCGCACGATGCGTCCCGAGGTGCTGGCCGGCATCGGCGGCTTCGGCGCGCTGATCGAAATCGGCAAGCGGTATCGCGAGCCGGTGCTGGTCGCGGGCACCGACGGCGTCGGCACCAAGATCGACCTCGCGCAGCGCATCGGCCGTCACGGCACGATCGGCATCGATCTCGTCGCGATGAGCGTCAACGACATTCTCGTCCAGGGCGCCGAACCGCTCTTCTTCCTCGATTACTTCGTCTGCGAGCGGCTCGACGTCGACGTCGCCGCGCAGGTGATCGAAGGCATCGCGACCGGATGCGAGCGCGCGGGCTGCGCGCTCATCGGCGGCGAAACGGCGGAGCATCCGGGAACCTTTCCGCGCGGCGCGTACGACCTCGCGGGCTTCGCGGTCGGCGTGGTCGAGAAGACGGCGATCATCGACGGACGCGACATCGCGCCGGGCGACCGCCTCGTCGGCATCGCATCGAGCGGTCCGCACTCGAACGGCTTCTCGCTCATCCGTCGCATCATCGATGTGGCGAAGGCCGATCTTGCAGCGCCCTTCGATGCGTCGACCGCGGCGACGCTTGGCGATGCGCTGCTCGCGCCGACGCGCATCTACGTGAAGCCGGTGCTCGCGTTGCGCGAGCGCGTGACGGTGAAGGGCATGGCACACATCACCGGCGGCGGCCTGCTGCTCAACGTGCCGCGCATGCTGCAGGAAAACGTCCAGGCGCGGCTCGATCGCGCACGCTGGCCGCGCCCCGCCATCTTCTCCTGGCTGCAGCGCGCCGGCAGCGTGTCCGACGACGAAATGCACCGCGTCTTCAACTGCGGCATCGGCATGGTGCTGGCCGTCGCGGCGAAGGACGTCGACGCGACGCTCGCGTCGCTCGCGCAACACGGCGAAACGGCGTACGACATCGGTGACGTCGTCGCGCGCACCGGCGACGCGCCGCAGACCGTCGTCCTGTGACCGGTGCCGCCGGCGTAAGCATTCGCGGGCGCGGCGCTCGCCGGGGCTGCGGCAGTGCCGCCGGCGGCGTGAACATTCGCCGGCACGGCGCCCGCCGCGGCTGCGACTGAGCCCGATGCCGCTCACCCGCATCACGGTGCTCATCTCCGGCCGCGGCTCGAATCTCGCCGCGCTGATCGAAGCCGCGAACGCCGGCACGATCGACGGCGCCGTCACGCATGTGATAAGCAATCGGCCCGATGCCGGAGGGCTCGCACATGCGCAACGCAACGGCATCGCAACCACCGTCGTCGATCATCGCGCGTTTGCCACGCGCGATGAATTCGATGCGGCACTCGCCGACGCGATCGACGCGAGCGAGCCCGAGCTGATCGTGCTCGCGGGCTTCATGCGCATACTCGGCGCGGCGTTCGTGCAGCGCTACGCCGGGCGCATGCTGAACATCCATCCGTCGCTCCTGCCCGCGTATCCGGGCACCGGCACGCACGGCCGCGCGCTCGCCGATCGCGCAACGCGGCACGGCTGCACCGTGCACCTTGTCACGCCCGACGTCGACGGCGGCCCGATCGTTGCGCAATCCGAGGTGCCAGTGCTCTCCGGCGACGATCCGACAACGCTCGCCGCCCGCGTGCTCGAAGCCGAGCATCGGCTGCTGCCGCAGGTGGTCGGCTGGTTCTGTGCCGGGCGCATCGACGTCGACGGCGATCGTGTTCGCATCACCGCTCCCCGTCCCGATGCGCCGCGCCCATGAGCCACGCCGCCGAACTCGGCGCCCTGCCCCCGGTCCGTCGGGGGATGACGTCGATCACGCGCCGCGAAGCAGGGCCGCAGACGACTCGCGGTGCGTTCGAGGCGCCGCGCGGCTCGCAATCGGCGTGGCACGTCCGGCCTGCACTCGTCGTCGCTCTCGTGCTGTCGCTGCTGCTGCATCTCGTCTGGTCGATGTGGCCGGTCGAATTGACGCGAGACGCGACGCCCGACGAGCCGGCATTGACGGCGACGCTCACCGAAATGCCGCCGCCGCCGGCCGCACCGCCGCCGCCGGTCGAGCGCGCGGTTCCACCCCCGCCCGTCGTGCCGAAGACGCGTCCTGTCCCACCGCGCCGCGCCCACGCACCGGTCATTGCCGTGCCAACGCCGTCGGTGCCAGACGCCGAGGTCCTGGTTCCGCAAGATGCGTCCGACGCAACGGCGAACGCGACACCGGGCTCGGCCGCACGCGAACCGTCGCTTGCCGGCGTCGTGATCGGGCCGCCCGCGGCCGATGCGACGCCGCCCGTCGTGTTGCCGCCGCGCCTCGACCTCGCGTACAAGGTTTTCTTCGGCACGCAGGGGTTCATGATCGGCGAGGCGACGTATCGGTTCGAGCGCAACGGCGACCGCTACCGCATCTCGACCGTGGCGCAGCCGCGCGGGCTCGCCGCGCTGATCGTGCACGGCAAGGGTCTCGTCGAAAGCCGCGGCACGATCACGCCGCATGGCCTCAAGCCGTACGAGTTCGTCGTCGAGCGCGGCAGCGCCGACAAGCGCGAGGTGGCGTATTTCGATTGGGACGCGGGCAATGTCGTGCTCAACGGCGGCGATCTCGTGCCGCTCGAAGCACCCGCGTTCGATCCGCTGACCATCCTGTGGCAGCCATATTTCGCGCCGCCGTCGCGCGACGACCAGTCGTTCAGTCTGGCGACGACGCGGCGCGTTTCGCGCTACACGCTGTCGCTCGCCGGCGAGGAAACGATCGCATGGCGCAACGGCGATGTCGTCACGCAGCGCTGGCACCAGGTGAGCGACGACGGCAAGACCGAAGGCTGGTTCTGGCTCGCGCCGTCGATGCATTACATCCCGGTGAAGATGCGCGTGACGCGCACGTCGCGCGGCACGCTGGAAGCGGTGCTCGATGCGATCCGCACCGATGCAACCGGCGCACCGGTGGCCGACGAACCCGCAGCAGCCGGCACCATGTCGTTCAAGCCGCCCGATCCGCGCACGCCCGATCCCGGCGGCGCCGAATCGCACGGGCAATGACCCTTCATCGCAATCAGTTGATGGCGCTCGCCGGTGCGATCACGCGCGTCGCGCGCCTCGACATGCCGGCCGATGCGACGCTGTCAGCATTTTTCCGCGAGCACGCCGAAATGGGCGTGCGCGACCGCGCGCTGGTGGCGGACGGCGCGTTCGCCTATCTGCGCCGCAAGGCGTCGCTCGAAGCGCTGGCGCAGACGACCGACCCGCGCCTTCTCGCCTATGCCGTCATGGTGCGCGAGTTCGGACACTCGGTGCGCGAGATCGAGCCGGCGATCAACGCAAGCGACGCGCGCTGGCTCGCCGGGTTCAAGGGCCGATTGCACGATCCGCTTGCACCCGCGGTGGCGGCCGACGTGCCCGACTGGCTGTGGCATCGGCTTGGTGAAACGTACGACGATGCGTCACGCGCGTCGCTCACGCGCGCATGGCAGGTGCCCGCACCGCTCGATTTGCGCGCGAACGTGATGAAGACCACCCGCGAGGCGGCGCTGGCTGCGCTGTCCGCCGAGGGCCTGCCGGTAACGCCGACGCCTTACGCGCCGTTCGGCCTGCGCATCGACGGCCGGCCGTCGCTGGCACGCCACGCGTGGCTTGCCGACGGGCGGCTCGAAGTGCAGGACGAAGGCAGCCAGCTCGTGGGCCTGCTCGTCGCGCCGCGACGAAGCGACATGGTCGTCGACTTCTGCGCCGGCGCCGGCGGCAAGACGCTGCTGCTCGGCGCGATGATGCGCTCGCAGGGACGCCTCTACGCGTTCGACGTGTCGGCAAGGCGGCTCGCTCACCTGACACCACGGCTGGCGCGTTCGGGCTTGTCCAACGTGCATCCGCAGGTGATCGCGAGCGAGCGCGACACGAAGGTGAAGCGGCTTGCCGGCAAGATCGATCGCGTGCTGGTCGACGCGCCGTGCACCGGTTTCGGCACGCTGCGCCGCAATCCCGACCTCAAATGGCGGCAGACGCCCGAGGACCTGAACGAGCTCACCGCGAAGCAGACACGCATCGTCGCTGCTGCGGCGACGCTCCTGAAACCCGGCGGGCGGCTCGTCTATGCGACGTGCAGCGTGCTGCCCGAAGAGAACGACGCCATCGTCGACGCCTTTCTTGCCGCGCACGCCGGATTCACCGAACGCAGCGTCGCGTCGCTGCTCGCCGACGCCCATATCCCGCTCGACACCGGCGCGCGGCTGCGATTGCGGCCCGACGTGCACGGCTGCGACGGCTTTTTCGCCGCGGTGCTGGAGCGCAAGCCATCGGGGTCGGAGCTGTAATTTCGCGGATCGTTGCGCGAATAATTGCAGCTGTGACCCCGATACCATTGCGCACCCGATGATCGCGCCCATCGACTTCAGCCGCCTGCAGGTGGCGCTTGCGCTGCCGCGCGGCTGGCTCGAGCTCGTGCTCACGCTCGCGTGCATCGGCATTGCGTGGCTTGTCGATCGGCGCATCGCGCAACGGCGTGCACGCCGCCTGCCGCAGGCGCACCTGCCGGGCAGCTTCATCGACCTCGGCTTCCCGCTGATCGCGCTCCTGCTCGTCTATGTCGCGTCGGTCGCGTGGCGTCACGCCGTCGGTCCGCCGTTCTTCCTCGCGATCGCGACGCCGATCCTCATTGCACTCGCGGTGATTCGGATGCTTGCCTATGCGCTGCACCGGCTCTTCCCGGCGCAGACGTGGCTGCCCGCATCCGAGCTCGCCATCGGCACCGCGATCTGGGGCCTCGCGATCCTCTACTTCCTCGGCGTGCTGCCCGAGATCCGCGCGACGCTCGACCAGCTCGTGATCCCGATCGGCAAGAAGGACGTGTCGCTGCTCACGATCTTCACCGGCATCGCGGTCGTCGTGGTGACGCTGATCGTCACGTTGTGGATTTCCGGCATGATCGAGCAGCGCCTGGCACTCGCAAAGCAGCTCGATGCCAACCTGCGCGTGGTGCTCGCGAAGTTCATCCGCGCCGTGCTGATCGTCGTCGGCGTGCTGATCGCCCTCGAGCAGATCGGCTTCGACCTCACGCTCCTGACGGTCTTCGGCGGCGCGCTGGGTGTCGGCATCGGGCTCGGCCTGCAGAAGCTCGCGTCGAACTACATCGCGGGCTTCACGATCCTGCTCGACCGCTCGATTCGCATCGGCGACCTCGTCACCGTCGACGGACGCACCGGCGTGGTGTCGAACGCGACGTCGCGCTATGTGGTGGTGCGCAGCGGCGACGGCGTCGAGGCGATCGTGCCGAACGAAACGGTGGTGACGACGACCGTTCTCAACCATTCGTACACGTCGCCGCAAGTACGCATCGCGCTGCAGGTGCAGGTGGCCTACGACAGCGACGTCGAGAAGGCGCTGGCGTTGCTCGTCGAAATTGCGCTGCGCGAGCCGCGGGTGCTGCGCGACGCGCAGGCGCCGAAGTCGTTTCTCGTCAACTTCGCCGACAACGGCATCACCCTCGAGCTCGGCGTTTGGATCAACGACCCGCATGTCGGCCAGCTCGATCTCAAAAGCTCCCTCAACCGGGCGATCCTGAAGGAATTCGGCGCGCACGGCATCCAGATTCCGTTTCCGCAGCGCGACATTCGCATCGTCGGCGCGATTCCTGCACAGCCGGACAACGCAGCGATCCCCGCACCGCCGCCGTAAAGCGCGGCACTTCCGACGCGCAGCGTGGGTCGAAAACAGCAGAATCACCGCCCGTCGCCCGATCCATGCACGTACACCGGACGCCGCTCGCAATTTCCCCGCCCTTGCCCCTTGTGCGCACCCCCGGCCGGGGCCATATCGTCCCGAACGCTGCTCGCGTACAATGGGCTACGCAACCTGCCCGCCGACGACGTCGTCGTCGCGCCCGCGGTTGCATTTTTACGGACATTCAATGAATTCGGATTTACTGGCCTTCGCCGCGCACGGGTTGGTCGACCTTCCCTGGTGGGGCTACGTCGTCGTCGCGCTGGTCCTCACGCACGTCACCATCGCTTGCGTCACGATATTCCTGCATCGCAGCCAGGCGCACCGCGCGCTCGACCTGCATCCGATCGTCGCTCACTTCTTCCGCTTCTGGCTCTGGATCACCACGGGCATGGTCACCAAGGAGTGGGTGGCCATCCACCGCAAGCACCATGCGAAGGTGGAAACCGACGAGGATCCGCACAGCCCGCAAACGCGCGGCATCGAAACGGTGCTGCTGCGCGGCGCCGAGCTGTATCGCGACGAGGCCAAGAACCGCGAAACCCTCGACAAGTACGGTCACGGCACGCCCGACGACTGGATCGAGCGCAACCTCTACACGCGCTTCTCGTGGCAGGGCGTGGGCGTCATGATGGTGATCAACCTGGCGCTGTTCGGGCCGATCGGCCTCACGATCTGGGCCGTGCAGATGCTATGGATCCCGATCACCGCGGCCGGCATCATCAATGGCATCGGCCACTACTGGGGCTATCGCAACTTCGCCTGCCTCGATGCGTCGACCAACATCGTGCCGTGGGGCATCATCATCGGCGGCGAGGAGCTGCACAACAACCACCACGCGTACGGCTCGTCGGCGAAGCTCTCGTCGCGCTGGTACGAGTTCGACATCGGCTGGATGTACATCCGCATTCTCGAAGCGTTCAAGCTCGCGACCGTGCGCAAGATTGCGCCGCAAGTGAAATTCGACGGCTCGAAGGCGGTGGCCGATCTTGCGACGCTGCAGGCGATCATCACGCATCGCTACGCGGTGGCCACGAGCTACGCCAAGTCGGTGAAGGCCGCGTGTGCCACCGAAATTGCCGCGCTGCGCGCCCGTCACGGTCATGTGGACCTGCCGAGCCTTCGCCGCGTCAAGCGCTGGCTCGCGTCCGACCCCGTGGCGCTGCCCGAGGGCGAGCGGGCGCGGCTCGAGCAGACCATCGAAAAGAGCACCGTGCTGCAGCAGATCTACCACATGCGCCAGGAGCTGGCGGCGCTGTGGAGCCGCTCGACGGACTCGTCCGAGCAGCTACTTGCCCGGCTGCAGGACTGGTGTCACCGCGCCGAATCGTCGGGCATTGCGCCGCTCGCGCAGTTCTCGATGCAGCTCAAGCGGTACGCGTAGTTCCAGCATATCTCGCGAGGCGAGCGCTGCTCGCCTCGTGTGCTGCTCCCCTGACCTTTCCCGGAATGTGATCGGCCCAACGGCTGATTGAGCTCGTCCGGGCCGAGGCGTATGATGTGTATGTTTTATTCAGTCTATACACATGCGCACGAACATCGAAATCGACGACAAGCTCATGGCCGACACGCTGCGAGCAACCGGCCTTCGCACCAAGCGCGAAGCCGTCGAGCTCGCCCTGCGCACGCTGCTACGCCTCCGCCAGCAGGCATCGCTCAAACGGTTGCGCGGGAAGGTCGACTGGCAGGGCGACCTCGAGGTGATGCGCCGCGACCGATGATCCTCGTCGATTCGAGCGTCTGGATCGACTACTTTCGCGGGGTCAATACCCGGCAGTCGGACACACTCGATTCGCTTCTCGGCGACGAGCCTCTGGCGATCGGCGACCTCGTTCTCACCGAAGTGCTCCAAGGCTTCCAGCAAGACCACGCGTTCGATCGTGCGCTGACGATGCTGGGAACGCTCGATTTGATTGTCGTCGGAGGGCCGGACGTGGCGGTGGAAGCGGCCAGGAATTACCGGCGTCTACGCGCCTTCGGGATTACCATGCGCAAGACGATCGACACCGTGATCGCGACCCGCTGTATCGTCAGCGGATACGAGTTGCTGCACGATGATCGCGATTTCGATGCGTTCGAAGAGCACCTCGGGCTTCGGTGTCGACGCTGAAATGCAAAAAAGCCCGCCTGGCGGGCTTTTTGTAATTGCAACGAACGCTCGGCTTACTTGAGCTTCGTTTCCTTGTACAGCACGTGCTTGCGCGCGACGGGATCGAATTTCTTGATCTCCATCTTGTCGGGCATGGTCTTCTTGTTCTTGGACGTCGTATAGAAGTGGCCGGTACCGGCCGACGATTCGAGCTTGATCTTGTCGCGGGGCATGATGCTTTCCTCCGTCGGATTAAACGTGATCGCCGCGGGCGCGCATGTCGGCCAGCACGGAGTCGATGCCGTTCTTGTCGATGGTGCGAAGCGCCGCGTTCGTGAGCCGCAGGTTCACCCAGCGGCTCTCGCTTTCCACCCAGAACCGGCGTCGCTGCAGGTTGGGCAGGAAGCGCCGCTTCGTCTTGTTGTTGGCGTGTGAAACATTGTTGCCCACCATCGGGGCTTTTCCGGTGACCTGACAGACTCGAGCCATCGCCCGCTCCTCAATACGCGTTGGGTTGTTGCCGCAGCAAAGCCGGCTATTATGGGGCAAAACGCGGGGAGGATCAATAGCTTATGAGTACGGAAGCTACTCGGCGGACTTACCAGCCTTCCGCGAAGACTTTGGCCCTTCCCGCTGCGACAGCCACAGCAACCATCCGTTAAACACGACCGTAAAGATGAGCAGAATGATCACGTCCATGTCATTCACCCTTCAGCAGCACTGCACCGCATAGCAGCCATATTACTCCGGCGAGCGCGAGGCCAATGATTCGCCCGAGCCATGCCGGCGACGCGACACTTTCAGAGAACAACAGCGTTACCGCACCGATGATAGAAGCCGCGGCCAACGTATGGGCGAACCGTCCGTACGCTTCCCTCTGCTTGCCGGTTGGGTTGCGAAACGCGTCCGTGATTTCCTTCCGCAGCGAGTCCCTCTCACAGCAGCCCCCGCTCCGCAAACGACACAACGCGGTGCCCCGCCACGACGAAGTGGTCGAGCGTGCGGATGTCGACCAGTGCCAGCGCCTGCTTCAGCGCCTGCGTCAACAGCTCGTCGGCGCGCGACGGCTCGGCGACACCCGACGGATGGTTGTGCGCGAAGATGACGGCCGCGGCATTGCGCGCTAGCGCCGCCTTCACCACTTCACGCGGATAAACGCTGGTTTGCGCCAGCGTGCCGCGGAAGAGCTCGTCGGCGGCGAGCAGCCGATGCTGGCTATCGAGGAACAGCACCACGAACGCTTCGTGCGGCAACGACGCGAGCGACAGCCGCAGGTAATCGCGCACCGCCTCGGGCGAGGTCAATGCATCGCCATGCGTCATTTCCTCGCGCAGCAATCGCCGCGCGAGCTCGACGCCGGCCTTGAGCTTGGCCGCCCTCGCCGGCCCGACGCCTTGCGTGCCGGCGAGGCTGGCGAGAGATTCGCCGAACAGCGCCGAGAGACTGCGATGACGCCCCAGGAGATCGCGCGCGACATCGAGCGCCGACGCGCGTGCATGGCCGGCGCCGAGCACGACGGCGATCAGCTCGGCATCGGTGAGCGCGGCCGCGCCGTGCGCAAAGAGGCGTTCACGCGGGCGCTCGGTGGGGGGCCATTCGGCGATGGTGGACATGCGGAAACCGACCGGAGCGAGACCGGATGACGAAAGGTCATTCCGGCTTGGGCAACCGACGCGATCCCTTCCGTGTCGCCCCGGCTACCTCGGCGAACGTTTCGATGCGCACGAGGCGCCGGTCGATCTCCTGCACCTGTCGATCGAGCGCCACCACTTGCGAGGTCCACTGCTCGATGCGGGCGCCCGTGTCGCGCACGCGCTCTTTCACGATTTCGATACCGGAAAGACGGTCAAGGATTTCGGTGATGACGCTCATCGCCTGCCTTTCCGAATGGTTGATCCCGGTCGAGAAAGCTGTGCGAACGCCCGGTCAAGCCTGCCGTTGATGACATCGAGCTCTTGCACCATCTCCTTCAAGTGCCGCTCTGCCGTGCGCGTTGCGGCGTCGAGAAGCTGAAGATGCTCGGGTGATATGCCGGCGAGGTAGGCGTCCACCGCGCGGCGCACCTCCTCGGCGACCTTGGTTCCGTGCGCCCGCGCTTTCGCTTGCAGCGCCTTTTTCTGCCCCGGCTCGAGGTAGACCTGCGTGAGTTCCATCCGCGTCATCGTCCAGATTCCCGCGTTATATATCGAATATATATTAACGCGGGTTGATCTCACGGGGCTGGTGCCCCGGTATTCATTACGCGATCGAGTGTAGAGGCACCGACGCGCAGGATGTATCGGTCGGATGGATGAAGCAACCGCGGCGCCGCTGCGGCGAGACGCGCAGCGAAACCGGAGGGCGAAGTCGGCCCGAGCCTACGAGCCCGTGCGCCGTTCGTTCAGATACACGAGTTCGAGCAGCAGGCGTTTCGCCGCGATTTCCGGAGGATCGTTCGTCAACGTCGCGTGACGGCTGCCGAGGAGCAGCGTGTCGACGGTGACGGTCGGCCCGTTCACGCTGAAGGTTCCCTCGTAGCGCATGCCGTCGACTTCGATCTGTACGCTACGCCCGACGGGCGGACGCTCGATGCTCTTGTGTCGTGCCATGATGATTCCAGCAGGAATGACCCCCGAATCGGAGCAATTGACGTACCGGGCGCATGCGCCATGCGACGCCACCGGTCGGTGTGTGCGTCGGTGTAAACTGCCGCGCAATTGGTCATTCATTACGCAATGAACGCCCCGCCCAATCCCGACGCGCCGGCGCAAGTGGCCAAACCGTTGTCGCGCATCGTGCTCGGCGTGACCGGCGGCATTGCGGCGTACAAATCGGCCGAGCTCGTGCGATTGCTGGTCAAGGACGGCGTCACGGTCGATGTTGTCCTTACCGATGCCGCTGCGCGCTTCGTCACGGCGACCACGTTCCAGGCACTTTCGGGCCGGCCCGTGCACTCGGAGTTGTGGCAGTCGGGCGCAGCCGACGCGATGGGCCATATCGGCATTTCGCGCGGTGCCGATGCCATTGTCGTCGCACCCGCCACGGCCGATTTCATCGCCAAGCTCGCGCATGGCGCCGCCGACGACCTGCTGTCGACGCTCTGCCTCGCGCGCGAATGTCCGTTGCTCATCGCGCCGGCCATGAACCGCCAGATGTGGTCCAACGCCGCGACGCAACGCAACGTCGCGCAACTGGCAAGCGACGGCGTCGCGATCCTCGGCCCCGATACCGGTGAACTCGCGTGCAAGGAGAACGGCGAAGGGCGGATGCTCGAAGCGCAGGCGATTTACGATGCGTTCGTTGCGTCGCGCCAGCCGAAAGTGCTGGCTGGCAAGCGCGTGCTGTTGACCGCGGGGCCGACGGTCGAAGCGATCGATCCGGTGCGGAGCATCACCAACGCGAGCTCCGGCAAGATGGGCTTCGCCCTGGCGCGCGCGGCGGCCGAAGCGGGCGCCGAAGTGACGATGGTCGCGGGACCGACGTCATTGATAACGCCCGCCGGCGTGACGCGGATCGACGTGACCAGCACGGCACAGATGGCTGAGGCGGTGTTTGCTCGGGTGGCCGACTGCGATATCTTCATCGCGGTCGCGGCGGCGGCGGACTACACGCCGGTTGAACCGCGTGCACAGAAGATCAAGAAATCCGGCGAAATTTTGACGATCACTCTTAAGCCCACGGTCGACATCCTGGCGACCGTCGCTGCACGTCCAAATCCGCCGTTCTGCGTTGGTTTCGCGGCAGAGAGCCAGGATGTGGTTCGGCTGGCCGAAGAGAAGCGGGGACGCAAGAAGGTGCCGCTGATTGTGGCGAATCGGGCACAAGATGCGCTTGGGAGCGACGGGAACGAAATTACGCTGCTGGATGACACCGGCGCGCATGCGCTACCGAAGATGGCTAAGCTAGCTCTGGCGCGAAGGTTGGCGGTGGAGATTGCAATGCGGCTTTCGGCGAGCTGATCGCTTCCGATTTACCTTACGAATCGTTATGCCGTTCTTCCTTCTAAGGCCCACCTTGCTCGGGCAAGTATCGGTCAACGACTTCCTCAAGCCCGACGAATGCCGATCCATCGTCCAGGCCGGCGAGCGCAACTTGAGTATGATCGCCGGAACAACAGAGGATCATCGAGCAAGCATACGGCAGTCAGATATTGGCTGGTTCGACCCGGACGGCGAGCATCAATGGCTGTTCGAGCGAATTCGAGATTGCATAAACGACATTAACCGAAATTGGTTCGGATTCAATCTGCTGGGATTCGAGGGGATTCAATTCACGAAGTATTCGCACAAGAACGGCGTCGGCGATTACTACCAGGCGCACAAGGACACGCGGTTATATCCGGGGGGAACCATACGGAAGCTATCTTTCACCATCCAGTTGTCCGATGGAGACAGCTACGACGGCGGCGACGTCGTCTTGTATGATTCCTTTACCGATTCGGCGCCGTTGAGCCGGGCGCTTGGTTCGATAAGTTTCTTTCCTTCCTACACGATTCACGAAGTCACGCCAGTGAGCACAGGCGTTCGATATTCGCTGGTCGGCTGGGCATGCGGACCATCATTCGTTTAGTCCAAAACCCGTTGATGGTCTGTCACTCCAGTCGTCTTCCCCCTTTCGTCGCGGAACGATGCCCAACGTATTGCTGACTGGGGGCACCGGGTACATCGGATCGCACACATGCGTTGAGTTGATCAACGCCGGTTACGACACCGTTCTTTTCGACAATCTCTGCAACAGCTCGGCGATCGTCGTCGATCGCATCGAAAAAATCACCGGCAAGCGGCCGGCGTTCATCGAAGGGGACATTCGGGATCGGACAGCGCTCAAACGACTGTTCGACGAGCGTCGAATCGATGCGGTAGTGCATTTTGCCGGGCTAAAGGCGGTGGCCGATTCCGTCGCCCGGCCGCTCGAATATTACGTCACTAACGTCTGCGGTTCGGCGAAGCTA
>Ga0207674_10003156_pt1 | contig 20314 bp, 20 predicted proteins | sample KBSCornC72_FD_184303 | JGI IMG/M metagenome (GOLD analysis project Ga0207674, IMG submission 184303) | Corn rhizosphere microbial communities from Kellogg Biological Station, Michigan, USA - KBS Corn C7-2 (SPAdes) (version 2) | ecosystem: Host-associated > Plants > Roots > Rhizosphere > Soil ...
GGCGTGAGATGGCCGCCGTGCGCGCGCGGTCCAGCCAGAAGCGCTTCCTCTGCTCCGCGGTCGTGGCGACGAATCCCTCGCCGTCGCGCGCGTTGGCGAAGCGCACCACCTGCGAGGCGGCTTCGCCGCACGCGTCCTCGTCGTCGCTCACGATGTCGGCGATGAGGATCATGCGCGGGCGCCCGCGGCTCTTCGCCTTGGTGGCATAGCCGACTGCTTTCACATAGCGCTCGTCCAGGTGCTCGAGGCCCGCCAGGATCGCCTTCGGATGGCGATCCATGTAGTTCTTGATCTCGACGATGGAAGGCACGGCCTTCTTCACGTCGCCGAAGAATTCCAGGCACACCGTGCGCACGTGCTTGGGCATGCGGTGCAGGATGAAGGTGGCCGACGTGATGAGCCCGTCGCAGCCTTCCTTCTGCACGCCGGGCAGGCCCGAGAGCCATTTGTCGGTCACGTCCTTGCCCAATCCCTCCTTGCGCAGGCGCTTGCCCTCGACCTCCAGCATCTCCTCGCTCTTCACCGTCACGCCGTCGGCCTCGAAGCGGCGCATGCGGAAGCGCGCCATGGGCGCGTCGTGTATGCGGCTCCTGTTGTGGTCCAGGCGCTCGACCTCGAGCCAGTCGCCGTCGGGCGTGACCATGCGCCACGAGGCGAGGTTGTCCAGCGCCGTGCCCCAGAGCACGGCCTTCTTGCCGCCGGCGTTCATGGCGACGTTGCCGCCGATGCACGACGCATCCGCCGACGTGGGATCGACCGCGAACACGAGGCCCCTCTCCTCGGCCGCTTCCATCACGCGCTTGGTGACCACGCCCGCGCCGCAACGGATCACGGGGCAGGGCTCGGTGAGGCCGGGCAGCACGCGATCCTCGATGGGCTCGTAGCGGTCGAGCTTCTCCACGTTGATGACGGCCGAGTAGCGATCCAGCGGGATGGCCCCGCCCGTGTATCCCGTGCCGCCGCCGCGCGGGATGATGGTGAGCCCGAGCTCGATCAGCGCCTTCACGATCGCCGCGCATTCCTCCTCGGTGTCGGGATTCACGACGACCATCGGATACTCGACGCGCCAGTCCGTGGCGTCGGTCACGTGGGAGACGCGCGCCATGCCGTCGAACTGCACGTTGTCCTTGCGCGTGATGGGCAGGAGCTTGCGCTTCACCTTGCGGCGCAGGCTGCGCGTTTCGGCGAACTCGTTCTCGAAGGCATCCACGGCGGTGCGCGCCGCGTCGATGAGGTCCGCCACGCGGTCGCGCCCGGTCTTGTCGGCGCGGCGCTTGTCGATCTCCGCCAGCCGATGCCGCATGGCGCCCACCAGCATGTTGAGCCGGCGCGGGCTGTCCAGGAGGTCGTCCTGCAGGTACGGGTTGCGGCGCACCACCCAGATGTCGCCCAGCACCTCGTAGAGCATGCGCGCCGAGCGGCCGGTCACGCGCTGGTCGCGCAGCTCGTCCAGCGCGCTCCACGCGTCCTCGCCCAGCAGGCGGATCACGATCTCGCGATCGGAATACGACGTGTAGTTGTAGGGGATTTCGCGGACGCGCGCGGTCATGATGGTTCGAGCCCGGCGGGCACCACAAGTTGCGGCAGCCGCAGGGGAATTGGATATTACCGCAGCGCATCAATGGCTTTGGTACCCTTGGAACGATGGATCCCCGCGTTTCCGCATTGCGCATCGCGACGCGCGAGAGCCGGCTCGCCCTCACCCAGTCCGAGATGGTCTCCGCCGCGCTGAAGGGCCGGTATCCCGACCTCGATGTCCCGCTGGTGGGCATGACCACCAAGGGAGACCGCGTGCTCGACCGGCCGCTCTCGCAGGTGGGCGGCAAGGGCCTGTTCGTGAAGGAGCTGGAGGTCGCCCTCGAGGAAGGCCGCGCCGACATCGCGGTGCACTCCATGAAGGACGTGCCCATGGAGATCCCGCCGCAATTCGAGCTGGTGACTTTCGGCGAGCGCGAAGAGCCGCAGGATGCGTTCGTTTCGAACCGGTTCGATTCCATGGCGGCGCTCCCGCGCGCAGCCGTCGTCGGCACCTCGAGCCTGCGGCGCGAGTGCCAGCTGCGCGCGCTCTACCCCTCGCTGCAGTTCCGGGCGCTGCGCGGCAACGTGAACACGCGGCTCGCCAAGCTGGATGCGGGCGACTACGACGCGATCATCCTGGCTGTCGCGGGGCTGAAGCGCCTGGGCTTCGAATCGCGCATCCGCGCGACACTCGGGGAAACCATTCCCGCCATCGCGCAGGGCATCCTCGCCATCGAATTCAAGCGGGAGCGCGGCGACATCGCCCGCCTGCTGGAGCCCTTCGTGCATGCGCCCACGAGCTGCGCCGCGCGCGCCGAACGCGCCCTGGGTCTCGTCGTCGAGGGAAGCTGCGAAGTGCCGGTGGGCGCGATCGCGCAGGTGAACGGCGAAGCGCTGCAGCTCGAGGGCTTCATCGGCCTGCCCGATGGCACCCGCATCGTGCGCGAGCGTGCCGGCGGGGCGTGCCGCGACGCGGAAGCCATCGGCCGTGCCCTCGGCGAAAGGCTGCTCGCGGCGGGCGGGCGCGAGATCCTGCGGCAGCTTTCGAAGGTCGCGTCGTGAGCGAACGGCTGAAGGGCCTGGGCATCGTGCTCACGCGGCCGCAGGCCGCCGCCGATGCGCTCGCGGCACCCCTTCAGGCAGAAGGTGCCCGCGTGTTCCTGTTTCCGGCGCTGGGCATCGAGCCCATCGCCATGACCCCGCCGCTCGCGGCGCTGTTGGCGCGCATCGGCGAATTCGACCTCGCGGTGTTCGTGAGCGCCAATGCGGTCGAGCACGGCCTCGAGGCGGTTCGCGCGGTGGGCGCGTGGCCCGCGCAGCTGGAAGCCGCCGCCGTCGGCGAGGCCACCGCCGAAGCGTTGCGGAACTCCGGTGTCTCGCGGGTCATCTCACCTGCGGAGCGGCACGACAGCGAGGGGCTCCTCGCGTTGCCGCGTTTGCAGGCCGTCAAGGGGCAGAATATCGTCGTTTTCCGGGGTGAAGGCGGGCGCGAGGCGATTCGCGAGACGCTCGCCGCACGCGGCGCGCGCGTCGAGTACGCGGAGTGCTACCGGCGCGTGAAGCCCGCCGCGGATGCGAAACCGCTCCTCGCGGCAGGACGGCGCGGCGAGGTGCATGCTGTGAGCGTGTTGAGCGCCGAGACGCTGTCCAACTTCGTGGCGATGCTGGGAAGCGAGGGCGCGCCGCTCCTCGCCGCGGCGACGCTGGTGGTGCCGCATCCCGCCATCGCGGCGCACGCCGACGCGCGCCGCTTCGCGCGTGTCGAGATCGCCGGACACGGCGCCGCCGCGCTGATCGAAGCATTGAGCCGCATCCGGGTGACCTCATGACCGACCTGCCGCCCCCTTCCCTCCCGCCTCGCGAACCCGGCGCCGGCCGCGACCGCTTTGCGCGCGCGCTCGCAGTGGTGGGGCTGCTGCTGGTGGCGGGGGCCGGATGGCTCGCATGGGATACGCGCGTGGGCGTGCAGTCGATGGAATCGAGCGCCGGCGGGCGGCTCGCCGAGCTGGGCGCGGCGCTTTCGCAATCGAAGGCGAGCCTCGCGCAGGCGCAGGCCTCCCTCAAGGACTCGCAGGCGCGCATCGCCGAGCTGGAAGCGCGCGTGGCCGACACGCAGGAGCAGCGCGTGGCGCTGGAGGAGATGTACCGCGAGCTTTCGCGCACGGCCGACGATCGCGTGCTCTCCGAGGTCGAGCAGATCCTGGTGCTGGCAAGCCAGCAGCTGCAGCTTGCGGGCAACGTGCGCGGCGCGCTCGCGGCGCTGCAGGCGGCCGATCAACGCCTGGCGCGCGCCGACAAGCTCGCGGCCACGCCGCTGCGCCGCGCGATCACCGCGGACATGGACCGCCTCAAGGCGGTGCCCCAGGTGGATACGGTCGGCATCACCGTGAAGCTCGACGGCCTCATCGCGCAGAGCGAGAACCTGCCGCTCATCATCGCCGAGACCCTGCCCTCGGCGCGCGTGGCCTCCCGAGCCCGCTACGCGGACGATGCCGGCGCGGTCACGCGGGCCGCGCGTGATTTCTGGGAAGAGATGAAAGGGCTCGTGCGCATCCGCGACCTGGAGGGACAGGAGGCGCCGCTCCTGGCGCCGTCGCAAAGCTACTTCCTGCGCGAGAACCTGAAGCTGAGGCTCCTTTCGGCGCGCGTGGCGCTGCTCGCGCGCGAGGAGCAGGGCTTCCGCGACGACCTCAAGGCCTCGCAGGCGTGGATCACGAAGTACTACGACGCGCGCGCGAAGAGCACCGCCGCCGCCCTCGGCACGCTCAGGCAGATCGCCGAGACGCCGGTGGCGATCACGGTGCCGGACATCAACGCGAGCCTCGCGGCGGTGCGCACGGCGCGCGCGGCGCGGGAGAAACGCTAGCCATGCGCTTCGCGATCTGGTCGGTCATCCTCGCCACCATCGCGGTGGCCGTGGCGCTGCTCGCGAAGGATTCGAGCGGCTACGTGGTGATCGTGTCGCAGCCGTACCGCATCGAGCTGTCGTTGAACCTGCTCATCTTCCTCGTGCTGGGCGGCTATCTCGCGTTCTACGCGCTCGCCCGGTTCGTGACGACGCTGGTGGCGATCCCCGCGCGTGTGCGCGCATATCGCGCCGACCGCCAGAACGTGCGCCTGCGCCAGTCGCTGAACGAGGCGCTCATCGCGTTCTTCCAGGGCCGCTACGCGTCCGCGGAGAAGAGCGCGGCGAGCGCGCTGCAGGGCGAGGAGACCAAGGGCGTGGCCGCGATCATCGCCGCGCGCAGCGCGCACGAGCTCGGCCGCTTCAACGAGCGCGAGCAGTTCCTCGACCAGGCCAAGGGCGGCGCGGAGTCGCTGGACCAGGCGCGGCTCACGACGCTGGCCGACCTGCTCGTCTCCCAGGAGCGATACGACGAGGCGCTCGCGGTGCTGGACGACCTTTCCGCGCGCGATGCGCGCAACCTGCGCCTGCTGCGCCTGAAGCTGCAGGCCGAGCAGGCGCTGCGCAAGTGGGACGAGGTTCTCACCACGCTCGCCGCGCTCACCAAGCTTGGCGGGCTGGGGCCGGCCGAGGCCGCCGCGGTCCGCCGCTCCGCGCACCTGGGCAACCTCGCCAGGAAATCGCAGGACGCGTTGGCGCTGGGCGCGTACTGGAAGCAGATTCCCGTCGAGATGCGCACCGATCCCACCGTCGCGGGAACCGCGGCACGCTATCACCTGGCGCTGGGCTCGCCCGCGGATGCGCAGGCCATCGTCGAGCAGGCGCTCGATCGCGAATGGAATTCGAGCCTGGTGGCGTTGTATGGAGAGGCCGGTGGCGCGGATGCGTTGCCGCAGATCGAGCGCGCCGAGAACTGGCTGCGCCAGCACGCGCGTGATCCTGCGCTCCTGCTGGCGCTCGGCAAGCTGTGCATGCGCCAGGAGCTGTGGGGCAAGGCGCAGAGCTACATCGAGGCGAGCCTGGCGCTCGAGGCCACGCACGACGGCCACATGACGCTCGCCGCACTCATGGAGCGCATCGGCAAGCCGCAGGAGGCCGTCCTGCATTTCCGCCGCAGCGCCGAGCTCACGCGCTGATTTCTTTTCCGCAAGTGGAGGTTCGCATGCGCGAGTATTCCCCCCTTACCCTCACCCGCCTTCAGCCGGGCGCGCGCGTTGCGGAGCCCATCGCGCCGGGCCGCGTCACGTTCGACGACCCCGCCTTCTCGGTGATGACCGACCTGCGCGTGGTTTCCGCGGCGACCACGCGGCCCGAGGAGCCCATCGACACGGCTCACGCGATCATGATCCGGCGCGGCGTGCGGCTGCTCTTCGTCCTCGACGGCGACGCCCGGGTGGCGGGCGTGATCACCGCCACCGACCTCCTCGGCGAAAAGCCCATGCGGTTCATGCAGGCACGAGGCGTCTCGCACGCCGAGATCCAGGTCGAGGACATCATGACGCCCGCCGCGATGCTGGAGGCGATGTCGATCCTCGAGGTCGCGCAGATGCGCGTGGGCCACGTCGTGGCCACCCTCAAGGCCGTGGGCCGCAAGCACCTCATGGTGTCGGAGGATGGCGGGCGCATCCGCGGCCTCTTCTCCGCCTCGCAGGTCGCGCGCCAGCTCGGCATGGAGGTGCAGACTTTCGAGGTCGCGAACACCTTCGCGGACATCGAGGCCGCGCTGGTCAGATGAGCGTGGCCCGCGGCGCCCGCTGATGTCGTACGACGCCGCTTACGACTCCTTCCGCTGGCAGGTTCCGCCGGACTTCAACATCGCGCACTACGCGTGCGCGCGCTGGGCCGGCGAACGCGAGCGCTTCGCCCTGTATTGGGAAGACGAGTCCGGCGCCACGGCCGCGTGGACCTATTGGGACCTGCAGCAGGCCGCCAACCGCCTCTCCAACGCGCTGCGCGCGCTCGGCATCGGGCGGGGGGATCGCGTGGCGCTGGTCCTGCCGCAACGCGCCGAGACGATCGTCACCTATCTCGCCTGCTTCCAGCTGGGCGCCATCGCGGTGCCGCTGTCATTCCTGTTCGGGCCCGACGCGCTCGAATACCGCCTCGCCCACTCCGGCACGAAGGTCGCGATCGTCGATCGCGACACCGCGCCCAACCTCGAGGCCGCGCGCCCGAAGGCTCCCACGCTCACGCACGTGATCGGCGCCGCGGGCGCGCAGGGTCCCGGCTACTTGCCATGGGAAGCGACTCTCGCGAGCGCGTCGCGTCACTTCGAACCCGTCGCCACCCGTGCCGCCGATCCGGCGGCGATCATCTACACCAGCGGCACCACCGGCCCGCCGAAGGGCGCCCTGTTGCCGCACCAGGCGTTGCTCGGCAACCTGCCCGGCTTCGAGCATTCGCACGACGGCTTCCCCCAGCGTGGCGATCTCTTCTGGTCGCCCGCGGACTGGGCGTGGACCGGCGGATTGTGGGATGCGCTCATGCCGACGCTCTATCACGGCCGGGCGATCGTCGGTTACCGCGGGCGCTTCGACGCCGAGCGCGCGTTCCGGATCCTCGAGAAGTATTCGGTGCGCAACACCTTCCTCTTCCCCACCGCGCTCAAGATGATGATGAAGGCGGTGCCGAACCCGCGTGCTCGCTACGACCTCGACCTGCGCTCGCTCATGAGCGGCGGCGAGGCGCTGGGTCCCGCGGTGCTGCAGTGGTGCCGCGACGAGCTGGGCGTGACCGCGAACGAGATCTTCGGCCAGACGGAGATCAACTACATCGTCGGCAATTCGCACACGGTGTGGCCGGTGAAGCCCGGCTCCATGGGCAGGCCGTACCCGGGGCATCGCATCGCGGTGATCGACGACGAGGGCCGCGAGCTTCCGGCGGGATCGGTGGGCGACGTGGCGGTGCATCGCCGCTGGCTGGACGGCACGCCCGACCCGGTGTTCTTCCTCGGCTATTGGGGCAACGACGAAGCGACGGCGGCGAAGTACACCGGCGACTGGTGCCGCACCGGCGACCAGGCGCAGGCCGACGACGACGGCTACCTCTGGTACCAGGGCCGCGCCGACGACATGTTCAAGGTGTCGGGCTACCGCGTGGGGCCCACCGAGATCGAGAACTGCCTCGTGAAGCACGCGGCGGTGGCCAACTGCGCGGTGGTGCCGTCATCCGACGCGACGCGCGGCGCGGTGGTGAAGGCGTTCATCCTCCTCGCGCCGGGACATGCGCCATCGGAAGCGCTGAAGGACGACATCCGCGAGCACGTGAAGCGCAGCCTCGCGCCGTATCAACAACCGCGCGAGATCGAGTTCGTCGCGGAGCTGCCGATGACGACGACGGGAAAGGTGCAACGCAAGGTGCTTCGCGATCGCGAAGCCGCGAAGGCTACTTCTTCGGATCCACCGAGGGCGTGAACGCGTCGCAGAAGAACTCGTCCTCGGGCAGGCGGCGTTGCTCGACGAACGTCTGCTTCGCGATGTCGGTCATCGCCGGCGCCCCGCACGCGTAGACCTGGTAGTTGGCGAGATCGGGGAAATCGTCGAGCACCGCCCGGTGGACGAAGCCCGTGCGCCCCGGCCAGTTGTCCTGCGGCAGCGGATCCGACAGCACCGGGATGAACGTGAAGTTGGCGCGCTCCTGCTGCCATTTCGACGGCAGCTCGGGCATGTAGAGGTCCTTGCGCGAACGCGCGCCCCAGTACAGCACCATCGGCTGGTCGAGCCCCTGCTGGAACGCGTGCTCGACGAGCGCCTTGATCGGCGCGAAGCCCGTGCCGCCCGCGACGAAGATGAGCGGCTTGTCGCTGTCTTCCCGCAGGTAGAACGTGCCCAGCGGCCCCTCGAAGCGGATGATGGCGCGCTCCTTCATCTCCTCGAAGACGAAGCGCGAGAATGCGCCGCCGGGGGATTTGCGGATGTGCAGCTGCAGGAACTGGTCGTCGTGCGGCGCGTTCGCGAGCGAGAAGCTGCGCCGCTTGCCGTCCTTCATGAGGATGTCGAGGTACTGGCCGGCGAGGAATTGCAGGCGCTCGCCCGTGGGCAGCTTCAGGTACAGGATCGCGACGTCGTCGGCGGGCCGCTCGATCTTCTCGACGCGCGCGGGCATCGTGCGGATCGCGAAGTCCTTCGCGCCGGCCAGCTCGCGCACCTCGAAGACGACGTCGCTGAGCGGATGGCTGCGGCAGGTGAGCGCCTTGCCGGCGGCCTTCTCGTGGTCATGCAGCGCGCGCTCCTGGTACTCCTCCATCTCGACTTCGCCGGAACGCAGCACGCCCTTGCACGCGCCGCACGCGCCGTTGCGGCAGCCGTACGGCAACCCGATGCCCTGGCGGATCGCGGCCTCGAGGATGGTCTCCCCGGGCGCGACGGTGAACGTGTGTCCGCTCGGCTCGAGTCGGACCTGGCGGGATTCGGGCAAAGCGTCAGCGAGTGCGGCGGAAGTCGCCTTCGATGAACGTGCCGGGACGCTCGCGCTGTCTCACCGGCTCGACGACGAAGCGCGGGCCGGGCAGCAGGAGCAGCGTGAGGGCGATGAGGTCGGAAACGACGCCGGGATAGATCAGGAGGATGCCCGCGAGCACGGTGCGCGCGCTATCGGTGAGCGCCCCGATCGCGAAGCGGCCCTGCGCGAAACCCGCGGCCAGGCGCGCCACCAGCGACAAGCGCGCTTCCTTGATGAGCGCCATGCCGGCGACCGCGGCAAGGATCATCCACGCGAGGATCCACCAACCCAGCGTCTCGCTCAGCCGCACGAGGACGACGGCTTCGAGCAGGGGGAAACCCAGTAAAATCGCGAACAGGATCAACCGCATCAATCCAACATCTCCATCTTGCCGCACGAGGGCGGGAGCGCCTCCCACTTGTCCGTCATTGCGGTGCTGACAAACCTACCCGACTCCGGGTCCGCTTTCAATCTGGCGCGCGAGCTGGTGTCGCTCAGATTGGCCGCCTGCGCCAACGTTCTTTCGCCCGTCACTTCCTTCTACCGGTGGGAGGGAAAGGACGAGCAGGCGACCGAATATCCCGTGCTCATCAAATCCACCCGCGGCCGATACGCCGAGCTCGAATCCGCCATCCGCGCCCGTCACCCGTACGAGGTGCCCGAGATCATCGCCTGGCCGATCGAGCAGGGATTGGAAGCCTACCTCAATTGGGTCGAGGGCGAGACGCGCCCTTGAGCCTGCGCTGGTTGTTCACGCTGGTGGGCGTGCTCGCGGCGCTGGCCGGAACCGCCCTCTGGGTCGCCACCCGTCCTGCCAAGGACGCCGCTTCCGCGGTGGAAGCCGCGCCCGCCGCTTTGTGGGCGGCGGGCTTCCGCGACGTCGATGGCCGGCCGCGCGCGCTGGGTGAATACCAGGGGCGCGTGCTGGTGCTCAACTTCTGGGCCACGTGGTGCGCGCCCTGCCGCGAGGAGATGCCCGGCTTCCAGCGCCTGCAGGCGAAATGGCCGGCGCGCTCGGTGCAGTTCGTCGGATTGTCCGCCGAGGACGCGAGCAAGGTCGCGGGCTTCGGCCGAAGCCTCGGCATCACCTATCCGCTCTGGGTCGGAGGCGATGAGGTGGGCGAGCTTTCCAAAAGGCTCGGCAATCGCGGTGGGGTTTTGCCCCATACGGTCGTTTTCGACCCTCGCGGCAAGGTCGTGGCGGCCAAAGTAGGCGCTTACAAAGAGGCGGAGCTGGACGAGATCTTGAACCGATTGGCGCCTAACGTCGGGGAAAAAGCGGGAACCTCCACATAACGTAGTAGGGAGTGGATACCCGCACTTGCGCCAAGCGGAAACCATGCCCGGCGAAGGGTCTCCCCACGCGGCTAACTCCAAGAGCGTGCGTTAACTTCGGTCAAATCTGGACATTCTCCCGGCATCTGCGGCAAACTCGCCGCCCATGTCCAAGATCCTGGTGGTCCACGGGCCCAACCTGAACCTCCTGGGCGATCGGGAGACTCAGCACTACGGGCAGGACTCTTTGGAGGCCATCAACGCGCGCTTGAGCGAGCAGGCGAAGCGCGCGGGCCATGCCATCGAGGCCTTCCAGAGCAACGCCGAGGCACCCCTCATAGAACGAATCCATGCCGCTAAAAGCGACGAAACGGCGTACATCATCATCAATCCTGCGGCTTTCACGCACACCAGCGTCGCGCTGCGCGACGCGCTGGCCGCGGTGCGCATCCCCTTCATCGAAGTCCACCTCTCCAACGTCCACGCCCGCGAGACGTTCCGCCGCCACTCGTATTTCTCCGACCTGGCCGCCGGCGTCATCAGCGGGCTGGGGCCGATGGTCTACGAGCTCGCGCTCGAGGCCGCGACGCGCGCGCTCGCCCGCAGGAGCTGATCGATGGACCTGAGAAAGCTGAAGAAGCTGATCGACCTCGTCCAGGAGTCCGGCATCGGCGAGATCGAGATCACCGAAGGCGAGGAGAAGGTCCGCATCTGCCGCCAGGCTCCCGGCGTGGCGCCCATGATGATGGCCGCGCCCGGCATGCAGCCCATGCAATACGCCGCGGGCGCCGGCATGCCTGCGGCCGCCCCGGCGGCGGCCCCCGCGCCGGCGGCCCCTCCCGAGCCCAAGGGACACCAGCTCAAGTCCCCGATGGTGGGCACGTTCTACCGCGCGCCCTCGCCGGGCGCCCCGCCCTTCATCGAGGTCGGGCAGCAGGTCACCAAGGGCCAGACGCTCTGCATCATCGAGGCCATGAAGCTGCTGAACGAGATCGAGTCGGACGCGACCGGAACCGTCAAGGCCGTCCTGGTGGAGAACGGGCAGCCGGTCGAGTACGGGCAACCGCTGTTCACGATCGAGTAGCGCGTGTTCGAGAAGATCCTCATCGCCAACCGCGGCGAGATCGCGCTTCGCATCCAGCGCGCCTGCCGTGAGCTCGGCATCAAGACGGTGGCCGTGCATTCCGAGGCCGACGCGGACGCGAAGTACGTGATGCTCGCCGACGAGTCGGTGTGCATCGGCCCGGCGCCCTCGCGCGACAGCTACCTCAACATCCCGGCCATCATCAGCGCCGCCGAGGTGACGGACGCGCAGGCGATCCATCCCGGGTACGGCTTCCTTTCGGAGAACGCCGACTTCGCCGAGCGCGTCGAGAACTCGGGCTTCGTCTTCATCGGCCCGCGCGCCGAGTCGATCCGCACCATGGGCGACAAGATCAGCGCCAAGGCGACGATGAAGAAAGCGGGCATCCCCTGCGTGCCGGGCTCCGACGGCCCGTTGCCCGAGGATCCGAAGGAGATCCGGCGCCTGGCGGCCGCGGTGGGCTACCCGGTCATCATCAAGGCGGCGGGCGGCGGCGGCGGGCGCGGCATGCGCGTCGTGCACACCGAGGCGGCGCTCGTGAACGCCGTGGGCATGACGCGGCAGGAAGCGCAGAACGCGTTCAACAACCCGGTCGTGTATCTCGAGAAATTCCTCGAGAACCCGCGCCATATCGAGATCCAGGTGCTCGCCGACGAGCACAAGCAGGCGATCTACCTGGGCGAGCGCGACTGCTCGATGCAGCGCCGCCACCAGAAGATCATCGAGGAGGGGCCGGCCCCGCACGTGAAGCCGCGGTTGATCGAGCGCATCGGCGAGAAGTGCGCCGAGGCGTGCCGCAAGCTCGGCTACCGCGGCGCCGGCACGTTCGAGTTCCTCTACGAGAAGGACGAGTTCTTCTTCATCGAGATGAACACGCGCGTGCAGGTGGAGCACCCCGTGACGGAGCTCATCACCGGTGTGGACATCGTCCAGGAGCAGATCCGCGTGGCGGCCGGCCTCAAGCTTCGCTACCGGCAGAAGGACATCGTGAAGAAGGGCCACGCGATCGAGTGCCGCATCAACGCGGAGAACCCGTACACGTTCGTGCCTTCGCCGGGTCGCATCACGCAGTACCACGTGGCGGGCGGCCCCGGCATCCGCTACGACTCGCACGTCTACGCCAACTACTACGTGCCGCCGCACTACGACTCGCTGGTGGGCAAGCTCCTCGCCTATGGAGACACGCGCGAGCAGGCCATCGCGCGCATGCGGGTGGCGCTCTCGGAGATGGTGATCGAGGGCATCCAGACCAACATCCCGCTGCACCAGGAGCTCATGAACGACGCGGCGTTCGTGCGCGGCGGCGTGAGCATCCATTACCTCGAAGAGAAGATCGCGGCTCTCAAGAGCATTTAGTGCCGCATCAACGGGTCACTCTGATTGTTCCGGGCGCGGACGCGGAGGAGCTGAGCGAAGCTCTCGAGGCCGAGGGCGCCGTTTCCACCGACCTCGCCGACGCCGATGCCGACACCGCGGCGGAGCGCGAGATTTTCGCGGAGCCCGGCGCGCAGTCCGCGTTCTGGGAGCGCTGCCGGCTCACGGCGCTGTTCCCGATCGACATGGATGTCTCCGCCGCCCTCGAGCGAAGCGGCGTGGCCACGCTCGGCGCTTCAATCGACCGGCTCGAGGACACCGACTGGGTGGCGCTCACGCAGCGCCAGTTCGAGCCGATCCGGGCGGGCGAGCGGCTGTGGATCGTGCCCACGTGGCACGAGCCGCCGCGTCCCGGCGACGTGAACATCGTGCTCGACCCCGGGGCGGCGTTCGGGACGGGCAGCCATCCCACGACGCGGCTGTGCCTCGCGTGGCTCGAGGAGCACGTGCGGGCCGGGGACACGGTGCTCGACTACGGTTGCGGCTCGGGCATCCTCGCCATCGCGGCGCTCAAGCTCGGCGCGGCGCGCGCCGCCGGCATCGACGTGGATCCGCTCGCGCTGGAAGCCGCACGCTACAATTCCTCGCGCAACGGGGTCGCGCTCGACGTGCGCGACGCGCAGGCCGGCCTCGAGGGCGCATTCCGCATCACGGTCGCCAATATCCTCGCCAATCCGCTGCGCATGCTCGCTCCCGTCATCGCCGCCCACACGCTGCCTCGCGGCCTCATCGCGCTCGCGGGCATCCTCGAGGACCAGGCCGGCGCGGTGATCGCGGCATACGCGCCGTATGCGGCGCTCACCGAAGCGGCGCGCGAGGCGCCGTGGGTGCTGCTCGCGGGTGAGCGATGCTGATCACCACCTGCGGCCACTGCGGCGCTCGCTTCCGGGTCACGCCGCAGCAGTTGAACGCGAAGCAGGGACAGGTGAAGTGCGGCAGCTGCGCGCGCGTCTTCAACGGCTTCGAATCCCTCGAGCGCCATCCCGACGACGACACGGGCTCGCGGCTGCTCGCGGCGCGCGAGGCGGCCGAGCGCGCGCTGCAGCAGGAGCCGCCCCTGCCGCCGCTGGAAGACGTGGGCAACGTGGAGACGCTGCAGAACGAGCCGCAGGACTCGCTGCCGCCCCGCGAGGCGCAGGCCGCGCCGGCGCCTGCGCCCGCTGCGCGCCCGCAACGCATTTCGCGGCCGGACCTGGTGCTTCCGCCGCTGCCGAAACCGAAGCCGCCCGCACGCGCATGGCGCTTCGGCGTCGCGTTGATGGTGGTCCTCATCGGCGTCGAGGTGGTGTATGCCTATCGCGGCCCGCTCGCGCAGCGCTACCCGGTGCTGCGGCCCTGGCTGGAGGCGGTGTGCGCGAAGGCGAGCTGCAACGTGCCGTGGTCGCGCGAGGAGCAGCTCCTGAAGCTCGAGGACTCGGAGCTGCTGGAGGTGCCGGGCAAGCCTCAGGAGATCGCGCTGGGCGCGCGCATCCGCAACCTCGCGCACGCCGCGCAGGACTACCCGCACCTGGAGCTCACGCTCACCGACCTCACCGGCCAGGCGGCGATCCGCCGCGTGCTGCGGCCCACCGACTATCTCGGCCGCCCGCTCACGTCCGGCGAGGTCATGGCGCCCGGCGCGGAGCTCTCGCTGCAGCTGCGGCTCGAGACCCCGCGCATGAAGGCGACGGGCTACGAGCTGCTGCTCTTCTACCCCTAGGCGCCCTTCAGCGACGCGAGCATCGAATCGACCGCGCGCTCGGTGAGCGGCGTGTCGTCGATCACCCGCGCTTCACCGCGGCGCATCTGCTCGGCGAGCGCATCCGGCGAGACCGACACCGCCGGCGCGCACGTGAACGGGTTGGTGAACAGGTACACGCCCTTGTTGGGGCTGATCCAGGTGAGCCGGGCGCGGCCGCGCACGCCTTCCGCGGCGGCGAACTCCACCCACGTGCCGCGTTGCAGGTGCGTGTAGATCCCGGTGCGCGTGAACACGTTGCGCACGGCGGGCTCGCGCGAGGGGCGCAGGCGAATTTCCTCCATGCGCATGTCGCCCACAGGGACCGTGGCGCGCTCGATTTCGGGCGGCTGCGGCTCGGCCGGCGGGGCGGGCGAGGGCGGCACGGCAGCCAGCCCGCGCATGCCGGCTTTCATCGCGGCGGCGTGACAGTCCACCAGGGCTCCCAGGAAAACCGTGCGCTCGTCCGGCTGCATTTCGCCGCGCTCCATGCCGAGCTGGAGGCGCTTCAACATGCCCGGCAGCATGGTGACGAGACGCTTGCGATCGTCGGCCGCGGTCTTCGGCTCCACGCTCCACAGGAGATCGTCCACGGTGCCCAACAGGCCCAGCCACATCGCCGATTCCTCGCCCTCGGCGCGATGCACCCGGGCGAGCGCCGCGATCCACGTGTCCTGCAGCATGGAGCGCACCACAGGCGGCACCCACTCGCGCGCCGCGAGCCGCCGCGCGACGGCCTCGTGCGCCGCGAGCCGCGCATCCTCCTCGCGCTCGCGCTCCTCGATGAGCCGCGCCGAGCGCTCCACCACGCTCGCCTCGGCCTCGTGCCGCTCCGCGATGAACGCCACCACGTCGCCCGCCAGGCGCGTGAACACCGCATCGTCGACGACGTATTCCTCCACCACGCGCTCGACGGTGCGCTCGATCAACGCGAGCGCCTCGCCGCCGCCGTGCGGATCCACGCCTATCGCCGCTTCGGCGAGAAGATCCAGGAGGCGGCGCGCCGGATGCGACTTCGACGAGAAGAAGCTGCGGTCGAGCAACGCGACCTTGAGCGTGGGGATCTGGAGGCGCCCGAGATGCGCTTTCGCCGCGGCGGGTATGTGCGCGTCGTCGAAGATGAAGTCGAACAGCATCGCCACCAGGTCGATGGTGATGGAGTCGGCATTGCCCAGCGACGCGCCGCCCGGCGTCTCGCGGATGCGGCGCACCACGTTCACCAGCGCGGCCTGCGCCTCGCCGGTCTTCGACTCGCGGTGCAGGCGCGTGAGCTCGTTCACGAACGACGGCGACACCGAGGCGGGGCCCGCGGGCGCGGACGTGGCGAGCAGGTCGGCGAGCGCGGCGAAGAGCTCCCGCGGCGGCACGGGCGATGGCGCAACGGGAATCGTGGGCGTCGCTTGCGCGCGTTGCGGCGCGGGGCGCGGACGCGGCGGTGCCGATGCCGCCGACGGGCGCTTGTGGCGCCGCACCTCGGGCAGCACGCTGCGCGCGACGAGGTGCGCATTGAGCTCGTGGTACATGCCCTGCAACTCCGCGCCGACATAGCCTTCGATCTGGCGCATCAGCGTCATGCGGACCTTCGCGCTCGCCTCGACCTGGTCGCACGCATCCTTCAACGCGGCGCACACGGCTGCCGGCGAGAGCGGGCTGCCCTCGTCGCCCAGCTCCGGGCGATCGAGGAGGAAGCCCAGGCGCTGGTTGAGGGCGAAGAGCTCGTCCTCGCACGAGTCGCGCAGCTTGCGCGCCATTTCCTCCAGCGCGAGCTTGTCCGCGAGCTCGTCCTCTTCCACCAGCTTCAATTCGGCGTCGTCCTCGCGCACCGACGCGGGCACCGGCCTGCCGTCCACGCGGCGGTCGAACATCTGGACGAAGTGGCGGCGGAACGTCTCCTCGATCAGCGTGCGCTTGTCGCGCGCCTGGGAGCGGGCGTCGAGCAACGCATTCTGCGATTCACGATCGCCGGCCTGTTCGGCCAGGTCGAAAAGATCGTCCTCGATGCGGTCGAGCATTCCGGAGAGGGCTCCGGCCATGCGCTCGATGGCGAGGTGCCGGCAGTCGGCGACCATCTGCGCCGATTGCTGCCGCGACAGGCGGCTCCTGGATGACCGGTGGTCGCCGATGGCGACCACGTTGCCCTTGGATTGCTGCGACATTGCGCACTCCTTCCCGGCAATCCCGCTGTCCTGGGGCACGAGCCCTGTAGACCGGTGATTTTGCGTCGCCACCTTTCGGTGGTTTTGCCTTTTAGAAAAACGTGCGTCCTGCAGGAAGCAGATTGCAATTGAAACAGTGGCGGGTCAATGCCGCCGGTCGGACCGCTCCGGCCGTACGTCGCCTATACTCCCGGAATGACAATACTTGTTTGCGGTTCAATGGCCTACGACACCATCATGGTGTTCCAGGACCAGTTCAAGAAGCACATCCTTCCCGACCAGATCCACATCCTGAACGTGGCTTTCCTGGTGCCCGACATGCGCCGGGAATTCGGCGGCACCGGCGGCAACATCGCCTACAACCTGCGCCTGCTGGGCGAGTCGCCCGCGCTGATGGCCACCGTGGGCCACGACTTCGACCCCTACCGGGCACGCCTCGGGGAGCTGGGCATCTCGGATCGCTATGTGAAGCCGGTGGACGGCCAGTTCACGGCCCAAGGCTTCATCACCACGGACCTGGACGACAACCAGATCACCGCCTTCCACCCGGGCGCCATGTCGTTCGCGCACCTGAACCGGGTCGGCGACGCGCGGGACGTGAAGCTCGGCATCGTTTCCCCCGACGGGCGGCAGGGCATGATCGATCACGCACGCGACTTCGCGAAGGCGAAAATCCCTTTCATATTCGACCCGGGGCAGGGACTGCCCATGTTCTCGGGCGAGGAATTGATGTCCATGATGACCGGGGCCCGGGCGCTTACCGTGAACGACTACGAGGCGCGCATCGTCGAGCAGCGCACCGGCAAGCCCGTCGAGGACCTGGCGCGCCACGTCGAGGCGGTGGTCGTGACCCGCGCCGGCGAAGGATCGTCGGTATTCACCGGCGGTCAACGGATCGACGTTCCGAGCGTTCCCCCGGAGGCTGTGGTCGATCCAACCGGATGCGGCGATGCGTACCGCTCCGGGCTACTCTATGGGATGGCCCGGGGATGGGATTGGCGCAAATGCGCCCGGCTCGCCTCGGTCATGGGGTCGATCAAGATCGCGCACCGCGGCGGCCAGAACCACCGGCCGACGCGAGCTACCATCGCCGGGCGCTTCCAGTCCGCGTTCGGCGAGGCACTCTAACGAAGGAGAAGGGAATGAAGGCAAATCTGGCGGCAATCGCGGCATGCGCCGTGATCCTCGGCGCGTGCGCCTATCCCCCGGCCACGAGCCGTGATTACCACGCCTACCAGACGGGCGATGCGCAGGCGATCCAGTTCGGCGTCGTGGAATCGGTGCGCGACGTGCGCCTGCACGGCCCGAACACGGGCTTCGGCGGCGCCACGGGCTCCGTGGTCGGCATGGTGGCCGGCAGCCACGTGGGCGGCGGCTCCGGGCAGTTCGTGGGCGCCGTGGTCGGCACGCTGCTGGGCGGGCTCCTGGGCTCGAGCATGGAGCAGGCGGCCACCGAACGTCCGGGCATCGAGCTCACGGTGCTGATGGATTCGGGCCGGTACATGGCGGTGGTGCAGGAAGCCGACGAGCAGTTCAAGTCCGGCGACCGCGTGCGCGTGCTCATCGCGGGCCGCGGCCAGACGCGCGTCACGCATTAATCGAACGTCCCGCGCGGCCCGCGCACTGCGCGCGAGCCGCCTCGTGATCCACGCCGCGCGGGCGGCGCTCACCCTCCGGTTCCTGTATCCGCGCGCATCGCCCGAGCGGCGGCGCGCGCTGATGCAGCGTTGGTGCGCGAAGCTCCTCGCGATCCTCAACATCCAGGTGCAGGTCGAAGGCGACCCGCCTTCGCGCGGCGAGCACGCCGCGATGATCGCGGCCAACCACGTCTCGTTCGTCGACATCATGCTCATCTCGAGCGTGTGTCCCACGCGCTTCGTGGCCAAGAGCGAGATCCGCGCGTGGCCGCTCGCGGGCTGGATCGCCGATCGCGCCGGCACGCTGTTCATCCGCCGCGACCAGATGCGCGACATGGCGCGCATCGACGCGCGCGTGCGCGAAGTGATGGGCGAGGGCGACTGCGTGGGGCTCTTTCCCGAAGGAATCACCACCGAAGGCGACGAGCTGCGCAAGTTCCACAGCTCGCTTTTCGAGCCCGCGGTGGCGAACAGCGCGCACGTGCATCCGGTCGCGATCCGCTACGAGCACCCCGACGGGACGCTCTGCCGCGAGATGTCGTTCATCGGCGATCGCACGTTCGGCGAATCGATCGGGCTCATCCTGCACCAGCGCCGCGTGCGCGCGCGCATCATGTTCGCGCGGACGGTGGAGACCGCGGGCGCCTCGCGCCGCGACGTGGCGAAAACCGTGGAGACGCGCGTGGCTAGCCTGCTGGGCGTGGACCCTTGGGGCATTGCACCGAAAACACCCGCCGGTCCTCCAGCCGTATCGCGCTGAGCGCGTTTCCCCAGACGCAGCCGGTGTCGAGGCTCGCGACATCGTCGCGCACCAGCAGCCCCAGTGCCGACCAGTGCCCGCACACCACCGTATGGTCGCGGCTCCTGCGCGCGGGAGCGTCGAACCATGGCGTCCACGCGTCGTGCGCGTCGCCGGGCTCGCCCTTGAACGCGAGCACCATCGTGCCCTCATCGTCGACCACGCGCATGCGCGTCATCGCGTTCACGATCACGCGTAGCCGGTCGTAGCCTTCGAGACCGTCGCTCCAACGCTTCGGATCGTCGCCGTACATGCGCGCGAGGAAGGCGCGATGGCGCGGCCCGCGCATCTGCGCCTCCACTTCGCCGGCGAGCGAGCGCGCCTGCGCGACGGTCCATTCGGGCAGCAGGCCCGCATGCACCATCGCCCACGTTCCCTCGACGTGCATGAGCGGGCGCTGTCGCACCCATTCGAGGAGCTCGCCGCGATCGGGCGCATCGAGCACCTCATCGAGCGTGTCGCGCTTGCGTTTCGACTCCACGCCCTCGGCCACGCACAGCAGGTGGAAGTCGTGGTTGCCGAACACGCTCACCGCGGCGTCGCCCAGCGACTTCACGAAGCGCAGGCACTCGAGCGATTGGGGCCCGCGGTTCACCAGGTCGCCGGTGAACCAGAGGCGGTCGCGCCGTGGATCGAACCCGAGCGAATCGACGAGGCGCCGCAGGGGCGCGTAGCACCCCTGCACGTCGCCGATCGCGTAGGTCGCCAGCTGCTACTTCGCCGCGGAGACCATGTAGTCGACCGCCGCCGAGACATCGGCGTCGGAGAGCGACGGGTTGCCGCCCTTGGGAGGCATCGCGCCCTTGCCCTTGATGGCGCTCGCGTGAAGGGCGGCCACGCCCTGCTTCATGCGCGGCGCCCATGCGGCCTTGTCGGCGAACTTCGGCGCGCCCGCAACACCGGCGCCGTGGCAGACGTTGCACACTGAGTCGTACGTCCCCTTGCCCGAGCCCGCGCCACCGCCTGCCTTCGCGGGCGCCGCGGCGGGAGGCGGCATGTTGGCCGCAGCGACCGCCGGCGTGGCCGTGGCCGGCGCCGCGGCGGGGGGCGGCGCGTTCGGATCCAACGCCACTTTCGCCACCGGTGCGATGCGCTGCTTGACGGCGGCATCGGAGACGGCGGCCTGGCCCTTCATGTCGCGGTTCGCATAGCCGTGCACCGCCAGCTGCACCAGCAAGTAGATGCCGACGATGAGCGCGATGGCTCCGATGACGATCCAGATGGCGAGCTTCACCGGATGCGCGTCGATGTTGTCCTGGATGGGGTCGTGGTGGTGATGGTGCGGATCGGCCATGGTCGTTCCCTAATAGATTAAAATCGCGCTCATACGCGCCCGTAGCTCAGCTGGATTAGAGTACTGCCCTCCGAAGGCAGGGGTCGCACGTTCGAATCGTGTCGGGCGCGCCAGC
>Ga0207674_10003160_pt1 | contig 20281 bp, 12 predicted proteins | sample KBSCornC72_FD_184303 | JGI IMG/M metagenome (GOLD analysis project Ga0207674, IMG submission 184303) | Corn rhizosphere microbial communities from Kellogg Biological Station, Michigan, USA - KBS Corn C7-2 (SPAdes) (version 2) | ecosystem: Host-associated > Plants > Roots > Rhizosphere > Soil ...
TTCCGGCGATTCCGGCGATTCCGGCGATTCCGGCGATTCTTACTCCCCCTGAACGACGCGCAGCGTGGTCACCAGCCCCGGCTGGCCGTTGACGCTGACCTCGACCTCATAGCGGCCGAACCGCTCGATCACCAGGTCCTGCAGATCCAGCGAAATCTCGCACGTACCGTCTTCGCCAATCACGAGCTCCGGCGACTCTGGTGTCTCGATCACCTCCGCCTCCGGGGAAAAGATGCGCACGGTGAAACCGATCCGCTCGCCGGCGTTGCCGCGGAACTTCAGGTTGAGCCAGCCGTGCCGCAGCGGCTGCGGCAGCGCATCGAAGGAGACCGTCTCGAATATGCCGATCATCCCGAGACGCTGCTGCGAGTCCCGGAACGGATGTTCGCAGAAGATCGCCCATTCACACTCGGCCATGAGACGAGGATATCGCGATCCAGGAAGCGGGATGCCGGATCCGGGATCCGTTTCAGTGCGTCACGGTGTGGGCAAACATCGCATCGATGTAGGCAGCGGCGAGGCCCGGGAGATCCTCGAGAGGACCGTGCAGCGTGAACACCTTGCGGAACTGCGGTCCCGACATCGCGAGGTCCCATCCATCGCCCGCCTGCGATTTGAAAAGCGAGAGGCGCCAGTCCTCGATCGCCGGACGCCAGCGTTTCACGATCGCGGAAACCGACTCGGACAACTGCGTGCGCAGCTGCTGATCGGCGAGCTGAGGGCACGTCACTTCGATGGGCATATCATGGTCAGTGACCAGTTTTTATTTTTCGGCCATCCGTTGCAAGCTCAGCACCCCGATCATCAGCGGCAGACGAAATTCGCCGCATCATCGGTACTCCCGGTGCCGGTGTAGACCGCCTTGCGCGGATACGCGCAGAGCGGGCGCGTACGCACCGTCGATCCATCGACAACGCGCGAAGCGATGATGCGATCAGGGGCCGTGCGGTGCTCGATCCAGGCGTCGAGGGCGCTGAGCAGATCGTGCTGCGCGTCGATGCGGGGGGGCGGCGCATTCTGATTGCCGAAGTTCGCAGCCCCCGGTCCACCCGCGCAATGTCCCATCCCCGGCACGAGGAACAGACGAAAAAACTTGTCGGTCTCCCGCTGAGACCGCATGCGGCCGCGCACTTTCTCGTAATACGCGATGGTATCGATCGCGTTCACGACCGGATCCTGCCAGCCTTGGTACACGATCGCCTTTCCGCCGCGCTGCCTGAACGCGGTGATGTCGGGGTTGACCTGGTCGATCATCGCGCCAACCTTCGCGTCGGCATGCGTCAGATTGCGATCGAAGTCGAACGTCCAGGGATCCCATTTCGGGTTGTTGAAGACCCAGGACCGCCAGAAGTTCACCCGAGCCGGCTCTGTCGTGCCCCAGTACTGCTGCCACCCCGAGCCGGGTGCTCCACTCGCCAGAGTGGTCGCCGCCTCGCTGCCCTTCGGCCAGCCCGGATACACCTGCTCGTGCGTCCGCGGGTTGGTAGCACCCGCATACATCTTTCTCAGCACCGCTACCTGTTCCACGGTGAGGCAGGTGGGCTCGTCGGCCGCTCCGCATTGCACCGCAGCAGGATCGAAGTCGCACGTGCGTGGATCATCGACGATTCCGTCCGCGACCCCATCCCTCGCGTCACATGCGGCCACGACCGCAGCGGTGATCGCCGGCAGTTTGGACGCCGGGATGATCGGATGCGCTTCGTCGCCGCGATGCCGATTCGCGAGGAACTGCCAGAGGAACCCGGCATTCAAGCGCACCCGGTTGTTCCCGGGGGCGCCAGCGATGACGCCGTCGAAGTCTGCCGGATATCGTTGGATCTCCGCGTAACCCTGGTGACCGCCGGTCGAGCAGCCGTAGTAGTAGGCCCGGCTGGGCGAGCGTCCCACGAACGCGGCGACGATCCGTTTCGCCGGCGCGGCGATGGCATGCACGGACCGCGTGCCCCAATCGACGATGCGCTCCGGGTGATCGACGCCCCACAACAGATCGTCCGGGGTGGCTGTCTGATGCCCTGTATCGCCACCCACGGCCGCATAACCTTGCGAGAGCGCATAGGTCATGTCGCGATAGTTCGGCACATTGCTGTAGCCGCCGTTTCCGGTCGCGACGATCTTTCCGTTCCAGGTATCGGGAATCCACACCTCGAAGTTGATCAGGGATCCCTTCGCGGGGGTCGCATTCGCGCGGACGCGACAATAGCCCCCCGGGTCGCGCTCGGCGGACACAACCTGGGAGTTATCGAGCGTCAGGCGCGCAAAGGTCTCGACAGCGCATTGTTTCGCGCCGGCCTGCCACGATGGCCCGCCCCACGACACGGTAACGATCATCAAAGCTGCCATCAGCCTCGAATCAATCATTTGCTTTCCTCTGAAGCCTTGAAGCCCCGAAGCCATGAAGCCCTTTGCTCACCACCGAATCGCGCCGGCAGCCAGCGCGACCGCCGCCATGATCAACGTCACGGCGAACGCATACGGAATCGTGCGGCGCTGATGGTCAGCCAGGTCGACATCGGCCAGCCCCACGAGAAGAAAGGTCGACGGCGTCAGCGGGCTGACCGGGAAGCCCGTCGTCATCTGTCCGAGGATCGCGGCGCGGCCCACTTCGATGGCGGACCCGCCAGCCGTTTGCGCGGCCGTCGCCAGCACCGGCAGCAATCCGAAGTAGAACGAGTCGGGGTCGAACGCGAGGCTGAGCGGCATCGAGGCAACCGCCATCGCGACCGGCAGGTGCGGCAACACGCCGGCCGGCAGCACCCGCACGAGATCGGACGAGAGCGATGCGAGCATTCCCGTTCCGGTCAAGACTCCCGTGAACACGCCCGCCGCGAAAATGATCGTCACCATCATCATGGCGGCGCTTCCGTGCGCGGTGAGCCGGTCGCGCTGCGCGCGCGGATCCGGATAATTCACGACGAGAGCAATCGCCGAGGCGACGATGAAGATGACCGCGAGCGGCACGACCTCGGCGAAAAGAGCGGTGATCGTGATGACGGTCAAGGCGGCATTGAAGAACCACAGTGGGGTCAGAGCGGCGTGTGACTCAGGTCGGATTGCGATCTGACCCTGGTTTGCCGCCGGCCGGACCCCAATCCTCGTGCGCTCGCGCCGGCCGATATGCACCGCGAAGAGGAACACCGCAACCATGCCCGCGGCCATCGCGACGAGATCCCGTACGAACAGCTCGGACGTGCTGACGTGCAGCGCCGCTGCCGCCCTGGTCGTCGGACCTGCCCAGGGCAGCATGTTCATCGTCCCGGCGGCGAGCGCGGTCGTGGCGGTCAGCGCAAGCGGGCTCATTCCCGCACGTTGATACAGCGGCAGCATCGACGGCACCGTGACCATGAACGTGCTCGCGCCGGCGCCATCCAGGTGCGACAGCGTCGCAATCGCGGCGGTGCCAAGACTGATCCGAACAGGATCCGTTCCAGCGATCCTGACGAATACGCGAATCACCGGCTCGAACAGCCCGGCATCGTTCATCAGGCCGAAGTAGACGACGGCGAACGCAAGGAGCGCCGCGACCGGCGTCACGCTGCGAATCCCGTCCATCGCGAACGTCCCGATCTGCGCGCCGAAGCCGCCGGCGAGCGCTGCGGCGATCGGCACGAGCGTGAGGGCAACGAGTACCGACGTCAGCCGGCAAAGAATCAGGACGAGCAGCGCGCCAATCGTGAACAGCGCGAGCCAGGTGAGCACGGCGCTAGCGTTCCGGCGGGGTGAGGCGCGCGTGCACCTCGCGCGTGTGCTGGCCGAGCGCCGGCGGAGCAGTGACCGGCAGCGGCGGCGCGCTCGACAGCTTCACCGGATTCCCCGGGACTTTGACCGATGTATCGCCCGCTGCGACATCGACGAGCATCTGGCGCGCCACCAGCTGGGGATCGCGCAGAACTTCTTCAATCGTCCGGACACGGCCGCACGGCACACCCGCCGCAGTCATCCGGTCGATCAGCGAATTTACCGTCTGATCCTTGAACAGCTCGCAGATCTTTTCGTTCAGGATCGCGCGGTTCTGCAGCCGGTCGCCGTTGGTGGCGAAGCGTGAATCGTGTTCGAGCTCTCCTGCGCCGATCGCGGCACAGAATCGCGACCACAACCTCGGGTTCGCCACAGCAACGACGACGTGGCCGTCGGCCGCGGGGAAGGGCTCGTATGGCGCCAGCGACGGATGCGCGTTGCCGAGGCGTCCGGGACTCTGGCCCGTCGCCGCAGCGATGCCGGTCGGCAGCCCGAGGATCGACACTGCCGAATCGAGCAGCGCAATGTCGACAAACTGTCCTTGCCCAGTGCGCGTCCGCGCGATGTGCGCGAGCAGGATCCCCTGAACCGCGTAGAGCGCCGCGAGGCAATCGGTGATCGCGACCCCCACTTTCGTCGGACCGGTTTCAGGAAAGCCGGTCACGTCCATCAGCCCCGACTCCCCCTGGATCACCATGTCGTAGCCGGGGAGACCGCTTCGCGGTCCGGTCGCGCCGTACCCGGAGATCGAGCAGTAGATCAGGCGCGGATTCATCGTCCGCGCCTGCTCCGGGCCGAAGCCAAGCCGTTCGAGCGTGCCCGGGCGAAAATTTTCCACGAGAACGTCCGCCGATCGAATCAATTCTTCGAGCAGCGCGCTGCCGTCCGCCGATTTGAGATCGATCGCGACGCTCTTCTTGTTGCGGTTGACGCCGAGGAAGTAGGTGCTCCACCCGTTGACGAACGGCGCCCACTCGCGGGTGTCGTCGCCGTGGCGCGGGTCCTCGATCTTGATCACTTCGGCGCCCATGTCGCCGAGCAGCATCGTGCACAGCGGTCCGGCCAGGACACGAGTGAAGTCGAGGACGTTGAGGCCAGTGAGAGGAAGTGACAAGGTAAAAGGTAGTTTACCTTCTACCTTTTTCCTTATCACCGAGCAGCTGACGCGCGATAGAGGCGAAGCTGCTGAATCGTAAACGGCGGGGCGTTCTCCGTCGTCGCCGTCTGCGAGATTCGCACGAACTTCGCCTGCGTCGGCTTGAAGGTGATGATCGTCGGCGAGCCGCTGCTCTGCCCTTCCGCGGCCGGCGTCCACGTGGTGCCGTTCATCGACGTTTCGACCTTGTAGCCGCGCGGGTAGCCGAGGTTCGGCGGTGGCGCGGCGGCAGCGGCGGGACCGGCTTGTCGAGCGCCGCCCGGAGCCGGTGCCTCTCCCGCGGGAACGGCGCCGGCAGGGGCCGCTCCGGGCGCCGCACCTGCAGCCTGACCAGCACGGCCACGGCCGCCGCGGCCACCGCCAGCGGTCGAATCGAACTGCACTTCCGCGATCAGCTCCGGTTTCGGCAGTTCGACCTGGAACCACATCCCCGGTGCCTGCGGCGCCTGGCTGGTCCACGCCGCGAGCGTCAGCGCGCCGGCGACCGCGCCGGGGTTGTGGCTCGCCGACAGCTTCCAGGCGGGATCGGGAAGCAGCACTTTCGGCAGCGATGCTTCGAGCTCGGCAACCGACCACGGCTGCTTCCTCGACGCCGTCGCCGCACGCACGCGCTTCACGTCCGCTGCGTTCACGAGGCCGGCGGTATTGCCGAAGTTGGTGCGCACATACGACGCGACTGCCGCGACCCAGTCGTCGGGGTTCGTCGCCATCGGAACCATCACGTCGGTATAGCTCCGGTCGTCGACCGGTCCGGCAAGGCCGTGCAGGATGGCGTTGATCACGTAATCGCGATGACCGTTGACGCGCGGCGAACCCGCGAGCCGAGGCGCCATCGTCACCCCTGACGCATCCCCCGGCCGTGGTGCGCCGAGCCCGTCGGCGCCGTGGCACGAGAAGCACAGCTCGCCGTAAATCTGACCGCCGCGATTGATCACTCCCTGCTGTTCAGCCGTGTACGACGGACCGCCGCGTCCACCGCCGCCGCGGCCGGCAGCCGGCGGAGGGTTCAAGATCGTCGTCGCCACCACCTGGACGCCGCGCGCCTTGTTCGTATCCGCCGTCGTTTTGATCACCGCCGCCGCATCCGGGACCTTCCACTTGTTCATCGTCAGCATCGCCTGAATCGCGACGTCGACGCTCGGATCCTGCGCCATCCGCTTGTAATCGCCGGCGAACGACTTGTCACCCGCCTTGTAGAGCGTTTCGCTGGCGCGGATCGCCTGGATCCGCATGCGCGGTTCCTTGTCCTCCAACAGGTTCCGCACGGTGACGGCGTCGAGCGCGCCGAGTCCCTCGAGCGTCCACGCCGCGTGGAACCGCTCGACGAGGTTGTTCGACGACTTGAGCAGCGCCTGAAGCGCCGGCACCACCGATTTGTCCTGCTTCAGCACCAGGAGCTGCTGTGCGGTGTCGCGCCACCACCCATTCGGATGCCCGAGATGTGAGACGAGCTGCGACGGCGTTTCGTCGTTCATGCGCGGAACGGCGGTGTCGCGCGCCAGCGCGTCGGATCGATCGAACTTGACGCCGTCATACACCAGGCGCCAGATGCGCCCTTTGTGGATCACCTTGTCGAGGTCGTATTGCTGAATGCGGGCGCGGAGATATGTCCCTGGCCCGGACCACTGCGCTTCCTGGATGATCCCGTGGTACATGTCGGTGATGTAGATCGTGCCGTCCGGCGCGGTCGTCTGATCGACGGGCCGGAAGTATGGGTCGGTCGTCTTGATGAATTCGTTGCCCTCGTAGTAGTTGCGGATGTGGGTGAGCCCTTCGCGGTTCTCCGCGCGGACGCGCCGCACGATGCGCGCGACCTCTTCTCCATAGAGATAATTTCCCTGCAGATCCTTCGGCATGCGGTGCGCGCGGACGATGTCGCCGCCGGCAGCACCGGTCGTGCTGCGGAGCGAACCGTCCGGCATGCGCGTGACGCTGAATCCTCCCTGCATGTCGGCGACGCGGACCGGCGCGCCCCACGGGATGCCGAGGTCCGGATCCATCTCGGTGCTGCCGCGGCCGCCGCCGAAGTTGCCGTAGAGGATTGGGAACTGCCAGTACGATGGCAGGCCGCTCGCGCCCCCCTGGAACCACAACTTGCCGTCATCGTCCTGCGACGCGCCCCACTGCGCGCCATTCGATCCGGTCGGTTCCTTGATGACCCCGTGCGGCGTCCAGCGCGATCGGAACGCGTTCACCGCGCTGTACATCCAGTTGTCGAGCCCGACGGTCAGGAAGCTTTCCTCGTGCTCGACGTTGCCGAAGCGGCCGTAGCCGGTGTCGAAGAGCTCCTTCTTGTCCGCGACGCCGTCGCCGTTGGTGTCGGTGTACTTCCACAACTCCTGGGAGTGCGATTCCTTCGTGAGGAGCGTATTCGGACCGAACGGCAGCAGGAAGCGCGGGAAGACGAGATTGTCGACGAAGACGGTGTGCTTGTCGTACAGTCCGTCGTTGTTCGTATCGACGTGCAGGGAGATGCGGCCGTTCGGCTCGTGTTCGGCGGTGGCGTCCACGTCCTGCATGTAGCCGCGGTCTTCGAGCACGAACATCCGCCCGTTGCCGTCGAAGGCAATGGCGGTCGGTTCTTGGATGACTGGATCCGCCAGCACGAGCTCGAGGCGATATCCCGGCTGCAGAACGAACTTCGTCAGTTCCTGCTCTGGTGTGAGCGCCGGCACCGGCGCTTTTTTCGAGAAGTCGACGTTCGCGTACGCAGGGTCGTCGAGCTGCGGACCACCGGCAAGGATCTCCGGTCCACCGCGTCCGCGGCCGCCGCCGCGTCCGGGCGGCGTGTCGGGCGGAGTTTGTGCGGCAGGCGGCGGCGCCTGCGCGGCGGGCGCCTGTGGCGCGGCTGGCGGCGTTTGCGCGATGGTGACGAGACCGGTCGCGAGGACCAGCAGCACTGCCGCGGCGAGCAACGATCGTCTCTTCATCTTCTGATCCCCGCGATGGTGATGCCGGGGCCTGAAGCCCCGGCCTACATTACCGGCTCGCGGTTGGCGCTCCAGTCAGCGCCGCGCGGCAGTAGTCGACGCACTTCTTGGTTTCTTTCACGTCGTCAGACCCTTCGGGAATCCGGTATTCGAGCTCGATGGAGGCCGGAATATTCCATTTGTTCCGGCTCGTCATCTCCAGGATTTCCTTGATCGGCGTCTCGCCGGTGCCCCACGGCAGATTCAGCGAGCAATGTTCCGGCGTCGTCCGATCCTTCAAATGGTAACTGCCAATGCGGTCGTGGTATTTCTCCAGGAACTGCATCGGCGTGCCCCCGACGTTGCCGGCGGCGACCCAGTGCCCGAAGTCGACGTTCGCCTGATTGCCCTTCGACAGCGCGAATGCCTTGTCGAATGCGGTCATGCTCCCCTGGGCGTGCGTGTGATACGCGGCGTAGATCTTCTTCTTCATCGCGAAGTCGCCGATGCGCTTCAACTGCGCGTCGTCGGTCGGCAGCTCCAACGTCGTGTGCGTGCAGCCGAGCGCTTCCGCGACGTTGAAGATGTATTCGAACTCTTCGTCGGACATGTTCGGGTTGAGCTGTTTCCACGCGTAAATCGTGACGCCGGCGTCGTTGTACATCTTCCGCAGCTCTTTGAACTTGTCCATCGACACCGAGGTGCGCCACGCCTTCAGCTTCGCCTGCGATTCCTGCGCCGCCGCCTGCTCTTCCGGCGTCATCTGCCCGCGTCCGCCGCCACGTCGTCCACCGCCGGCCGGCTCCGCACCTGGAACTCCTGGGGCTCCAGGCGCGCCGGCCGCAGCGGGTGCACCAGCCGCGCGACCACCGCCGGGAGCGGGGACCACGCACTTCTGACCGTTCCACTCGCCGAGCTTTGCTCCGGGAGGAAGTTCGTCCGGGATGGCTGCGGCCGCACGCCCGCCACCGCCGCCAGGCGCACCGCCCGGGCCGCGCCCGCCTCCCGCTGCGCCGGCCGCGCGACCGCCGCCACCGCGGCCTGAAGAAGGCGCCCCCGCGAAGCTCTCCACCGGACCGCCCATCAACTCGATTGCGCTGATGCCCGAGTCGAGGACGTACTTGAGCGTCGCTTCTGCGCTCTGATCGGGCATGTTGCGGTAACTGTAGGTGATGGTGCCGATCTGCACGCCGTTGATCAGCGAGTTCGGCTTCGCCTGCGCAAACGCGCCGACGATCGAATCGCTCCTGCCGAGGACCGCGGCCGCGGGCAGCCCCGCGAGGGCGAGCCTTCCGAATTCCCTTCTCGTATAGGACATGTTTTTCTCCCTTTGCGAAACCTTCCCGTGGGCGGGGTCTTTAGACCCCGCCATTCCCTGCAGGACTCGCCCCTACCTGACAGATCCGTAGAGCGAATACGCCGCAAGCATATCTCCCGCGGCGACCAGCACATACTGCTTCCCGTCGAGCATGTAGGTCTCCGGCGCGTTCGACACGGCGCCGATGCGCGAATGCCAGAGCGCCTTTCCATTGGCCACGTCATACGCGACGATATTGCCGGCGCCATCGCCGGCGAACAGGAGCCGCCCCGCGGTCGTCAACATGCCGCTCGCGCCGCCCGCCGGCAGCTCGTGCCGCCAGGCGATCTTCGCGGTCAGCGGATCCATTGCGGTAATCGACCCGCCGGTGGACACGCCACCGCCAACCGTGGTGCCGCCGAGCCCCATCGAGCCGCGCGGATCCTCATCGATCAGATATCTGATGCCGAGACTGTTGTTCTCCGGCAGATAAAACAGACCCGTGTCAGGTGAAAACGCGGGCGGCGGCCAGTTCGTCGCGCTGCTGCTGACGATCGATCCGGAAACCGTCGCGACCTTCGCGGGATTCAGAATCGGACGGCCGCCTTCGTCGAGGCCGCTCGCCCAGTTCGCCGCCTCGCTGAACTTGCCGCTCGCGATGTGCTCGCCGGTCGTGCGATCGACCGTGAAGAAGTAGCCGTTCCGCGCCCCGGTGGAAACGAGTTTGCGCAGACGGCCATTGACACGCGCGTCGAAGATCACCGGCGTCTGCGTCGAATCCCAGTCGTGCATGTCGCGCGGTGACGTCTGGTAATACCAGGCCATCTTCCCGGTATCGACGTTCACCGCCACGAGCGAACAGGTGAAGAGGCCGACGCCCACGCCGCGCCCTGCAGGAGTGTAGGCGGGTGTCGGATTGCCGGTGCCGAATATATAGAGGTGGGTTTCCGGATCGTACGCGCCGGGCACCCACGGCTGTCCGCCCCCGTGCCGCGCCGCGTCGAGGCTCGGCCACGTCTCGACTCCCGGATCGCCAGGATTCATCGGCACCGTGTAGAGGATCCATTGACGCTTGCCCGTCTCGGGATCGAAGGACTGCAGGAATCCCGGCGCATCGAGGTCGTTGCCCGTCCCGACGATGACGTGGTCGCCGATGATCACCGGCGCCATCGACGAAAAGTACTGCTGCTCGAACGGCGCGATTTCGACGTGCCACACTTCCTTTCCATTACGGGCGTCGATCTTCAGGAGCAGATCGTCGTGCGTCTCCATGAAGAGGTAGTTGTGCCACATGCCGACGCCGCGATGGCCGGTGTGCGTGCCGCCGCGCGTTTTCCAATAGAACTGCCAGAGAACCGTGCCGTCGCGCGCATCGACCGCCCACAGATTGTCTGGCGACGTCGCGTAGAGCACGCCGTCGTGCATCAGAATCGATCCCCGAATCTGCGGCGGACCGCCAGCGTTATAGTCGCCGCTCCCTAGTCCGGCGACGGTCATCGGCATCTCCGCGCCTCCGCCACCGCGGCCGCCGCCGCCACCTCCGCCCCCTGCCGCGGGAGCGCCGCGCCCGGTCGGGCCGGCGCCCTGCACGAACCCGCGCGAGATCCATGCAAGCCCGAGATTCTTGACCGTCGTCTGGTTGATTTGCGTCAGCGCGCTGTAGCGCCGGCCCGTGTAGTCGCCCGCGTAGGTGACCCACTCGTCAGAAAGCGGTTTCAGGATCGCCGCCGGATCGAGCCCGCCTTGCGCCTGTGCGAGCAGCGCGACGGAGGTGAAAGCGAAGAGTACTGTGACAGATCGTCGCATACCAGCTACCAGTTACCAGTTACCAGCTACCAGCTACCAGCTACCAGCTACCAGCTGGAAGCTGGAAGCTGGAAGCTGGAAGCTGGAAACTGGAAACTGGAAGCTCACTTCACCGTCCACAGGTAAGCCGTCACGTTGTGCATGTCGCGATCGTCGAGCGTCGGCACCAGCTTCCGGTGCGCATCCGCCGGATCGCGAATCTCCACTTTCGGCGTGGCGCCGTTCCGGGCGAAGGTACGGCGTGTGCCATCCTCCTGGATCACCGAAACGATGAACTCGTCGATGCGCGCGAGGCGCCCCTGCACCGGAGCACCGGACTCCGGTGTCACGATCGCTGTGACGGGCCGCGCGGGATTCCCGCCGCCACGCCCGCCGCGGCCGCCACCGCCCGACACCCAGAGGTTTTGCAGCTCCCGCGGATCCGCGACGCGCGCCGCGATGTGCTGCAGATCACCGGTGACCGAGTGACAGCTGGCGCAGTGCGACGCGAAGTACGTCTGGCCGGCCTTCGCATCCCCGACGAGCACGCGTTCCGGCTGCACCGTCTCATCGATCGGAGGACGCCCCTGCCGTCCCGCCTGGCCAAGAACGCTGTGCAGGTATTCCGCGATCGCCTTGATGTCCTCGTCGGGAAATGGAAATGCCGGCATGACCGGCATCGGCGGCGTGGGATTCGGGCGCCCACCGCGCACGATCGGGATGACCAGTTCGCCCGCCTTGTCGATCAGCAGGATCTGCGAGCGCAGCAGGTTCGGACCGCCCTGCTGGCCGCCGCGCAGATCAATGCCATGGCAGGCGGAGCAGTTGGCGTCGTACAGTCCCTTGCCGCGTGCCAGCACCGCCGCGTCGGCGACGGGACGCTGTTGTTGTGGAAAGTTCGGACCGCGGCCACCGCCTCGTCCCTGCGCGCCGCCACGTCCAGGTGGCTGAGCCGGCGCAGCCACCTGCCGCGCCGTGGCTTTATCCGCGTTCGCGCGAAGCGCTTCGGCGAGACCTAGACGGAGCCCGAAGGGCGCAGTCTGGGCGAAGGCGGGCGCCAAAGCCGCGGCGAAAACGATGAGGACGACGCGCAGTAACGTGGCGATTCGCATGGTCGATGTGAGGCGGCCCTTTACGGGCCGCCTCTTTGATTCTTACGAGCCGCTCTCTTAGAAAGAGAACCGGATCTGCGCCTGGATCGTGCGCGGCGATTGATATCCGCTCGCCACGCCGAACCCGGCGTTCTTCGGCAGGGAACGGCTCGTGACGGTGTTGCCGTTTGCGTCGTACGGCAGGTTCACCGGCGTCGGATCGGTCGGGCTGCTGACGTTGAGCGTGGTGTTGCGGCCCGTGATGATGGCGGCATTGGGCGCGTTGAACACGTCGAGCCGCAGCTGCAGCTGCCTCGTCGCGCCGAACCGCACGTTTCGCGCGATCGACATGTCGAGTGCGCTCTGGAAACAGCCCCGCAGGTAATCGGCGCCCGACTCGAGCCCCACGCTGTTGAGCAGCGGAGGTGCGAATCCCGCTGCCGTGAACTGCCGCAGTGTATCGCTGCTGCAGCCGGAGCCGATGTCGCCCACGATCCGCATGCGGCCGCCGTAGTTGGGCGAGCCAGTGATGTTCTGGTTGCCGTTGCCGGTGGCGCCCCCCTGGTAGGACGTGCCGACTGTGTAGGCCGAGCCCGTCGACGCCGTCCAGACGCCCGATAACTGCCAGTCGTTCGCGAGGTAGCCGATCGCGCGCAGCGCGGAACTGCTGCTCTTGATGTCCGGCAGATCCCATACGAAGTTCCCCTTGAAGTTGTGCTTCACGGGAATGAAATCGCCCAGCAGCACGTCGGCTTCGGCCTGGTCCGGGCGCTCCGAGAACGTGCCATCCGGATTGTGCTGCAAACGTGCACCGGTGCTGCCCTTCTGCGACAGCAGCCAGGCGTCGTTGAACCCGAACGAGAAGCCGTTACGAAACCGGCGATTGAACGACGTCTGGATCGCGTGGCTGGTCAGCCAGCCGCGCGGCTGTGCCTGCGAGATCGAGCTGAACCCTCGGAACGTCCGCATCTGATCCGCCTGCAGCGCCGCCGCACCAGGCGTCGCGCTCGACAGCGTGGGATCCTGATTCGATGGGAGGAACGCCACGCCGAAATCGACCGCGTTGATGTCGACGTTCTCGACCACGTTGTAGGCGTGCTCACCCGTGTACTCGACGTCGACGGCAATCGACCAGGGCAGCACGAACTGCACACCGCCGTTCCACTGCCAGGTCGACGGGAGACCGCTCTTGTACTGATAGACATTCAGTGACGGAGGCGCCTCGGTCGTCAGACCGGCGCTGCCGAGCGACTGCAGTGTGCTGTAGCGCAGCGTCAGATTCCGCACGGTCGGCGGGTTCTGCACCTGCGCATAGATCGAGTTGCCCGCCGGCCGATCGTAGAAGAGGCCCGCGCCGCCGCGGAGCACGATCTTCTGCTCGCCGGTGAGATCGTACGCGGTGCCAAACCGCGGCGCCAGCTTCAATGCCGGCCAGGTATAGGTCGTATCGGCGATGCCCTGGCCGGACAGGAAGAGGCCGTTCGTCGCGTTGCCCGAATTCGGCACCAGCGTCCCGATCGCGGCCGCGGTGTTCGGCCCGAGGAGCTTATTGGTGGTGGGATCGAGCGCCTGCCGGTTCGCGCCGGTGCAAGGCGTTCCCGCGCAGCCCGCAAGATACAGCGTGGGCGCCTGCCCGACCGCCCATTTTTCCGGCAGGAAGTTCGCCGCCTGTCCGAGCTTGTCGTACTGCGGCTGCTGGTGCACGAGGCGAACGCCGTAGTCGAGGGTCCACTTGCTCGTCACCTTGTAGTTATCCTGCACGTAGCCTTCGGTGTTGTTGTAGACGTAGCTGCCTTCGATGTACTTCGACAACTGGGCGAACGTCGAAAACACTCCGACCGCGGCGTTGGCGAAGCCGTAGGTCGTGTCGAGCGGGTTGCTGGTGTCGTTCGCGAAGGTAATCGTTCCCTGCCAGCCGCCGCGCTGCTGCGCCTTGTAGCTGTGCGTGTTGTAGAAGCCGCTCTTCAACGTGTGACGGCCGCGGATGTGCGTCAGACTGACCGACACGTCGTTGGTCTTGTTGACGTTCAGGTAGCCGGGAAATGGCACGTTCGTCGGGGAGTTGGTGATCCGGTTGCCCCACGCGAAATTCGGCACCATGGAGATGCGGTTGCCATCCCAGATTGGCGGCTTGACGCCATTGAGCGCCTCGTACGCGAAGTAGCTGGTATTGATGACGCTGGCATCCTGGAAGATGAATGGCAGCCCGGTCAGCCCCGCCCCCGCCAGGCTTGCCGTGCTGTTCATCGGGAATGCCGAGCGGCAGAAACTCGGGCCGGTATTCGCCTGCGCGAGGGCGCAGCCGGTGAGCGAGTTCTGCGCCCGCCCCCACGTGCCCTCGAGGAACGTCGTGTTGGCGAGTGAGTAGTTCACCGTCGTCGCAATCGTCCGCACGAACGGGTTGTACTGCTGGGTGTCGTTCCAGCCGGGGATTGTGCCGGGAATGATGACGTCCTGCTGCGACCACCCCGAGTATTTGAACGTCGCGCGCAGCTTCTGCGATGGCTGGTAATCGAGCCGCACAGCCGGCTGGTTCGCCCGCAACTTCTCGGCCGGGCGCACCAGCTCGTAGTTGTATTGACCGGCGGCCACGTTCGGCACCGGGTATAGCTTCAGGATGTTGAGTCCCGTCTGATAGAGACGGTCCTCCGGAATGCGCCCGACCACGCCGTCCGCCTGGAAACAGCCGGCCGTATTCGACGTGGAGCACGGCGACGAGCTCAACGGATCCTTGATCAATGGATACAGGTTGCCGTTGTTGTCGAGCGTCTGCGAGAAATCACCGCGCCGCTCGAGCACCGTCGGGAACCGGAACCGGACAGTGTCGCCGCCCGAGGTCCGCGGCGCGAATTCGTGCGCATAGAAGAAGAACAGCTTGTTGTTGCCCCCCTGCTTGCCGACCGGGCCGCCGATCGTATAGCCAAGGTCCTTCTCGTCCAACTTCGTCTTGGGATCGCCGTTGAGGATGTTCGTCTCGCTGTTGCTGTTCCACTTGTCCTTCCGCATGACGTCGTAGGCCGACCCGCGGAAGCGGTTCGTGCCGCTCTTCGTGACGGCGCTGACCTGCACGCCGCTCGAGCGGCCGTACTCGGCCTGATAGTTCGACACGAGCACTTTCACTTCGGCAATCGACTCGACGTTCATCTGCAGCAGCACCGAGTTGCTGCCGGTGTCCATCGTCGACACGCCGTCCATCATGATGTTGCTGTTGTTGCCGCCGGTCGACGAGCGGTCGCCGACGCGCGACGGATTCGTACCGGTCACGCCAGGTGCCAGTGAGGCGAGCTGGACGAAGCTGCGGTTGGAGATGGGGAGGTTCTCGACCGCCGTAGTCGTCACGGTGAACGACCGTTCGCCGCTTTGCGTCTGGACCAGCGGCGACTCGGCCAGGACGCTGATCGACTCACTCAGGCCGCCCACTTCGATCGTCAACGTCCCGATGCCGACGCGGTCGCCCGCGCTGACGCTGACGCCACCGCGTCTCAGCGTCTTGAAGCCTTCCATCGTGACCTGTATCGAGTAGGTGTCAGGAGGCACGTTTGCGACGACGAAGTCGCCGTTCGCATTGGTAAACGCCGTTGGCAACTGCGTGCCTCGGGTGTCGCTGGTGAGTACGACGCTGGCGCCTGGAATAACCCCGCCCTGGGGATCTTTCACGGTGCCACTGATGGTGCCAGTCGTGAGCTGCGCCGAGGCCGGGACAGCGATGCCACACGTCACGAGTGCAATCGCACACAGTTCCAGCAGCCGTCTGACGTTCATAGCGGACCCTCCTTAAAACCCCACCGTTGCCAACCTCCTCCGAGATATGCAGCTGTATTTCGTTCGCGATACCCGCAGGTATCGGGCGGACGGTAGCGCCGCGCCGCCCCAATGTCAACGATTTCATTGTGCAATACGCGCGATTTCGAGCGCCGCGCCGGCGCCAGCGCTGGCGTGAATCACCTGCACACGGTCTCGCCGAGGGAGCGCAACTCCGTCGAGCTCTGTGCAGGAGCGGGCAGCACGCCGGCGCCCGCCGCCGCGGCGATGATGCGATCCGCATCGGCGCGTAATAGAAACCGATCCTTCACCAGCGATTCGGCCGCGCGTCGAACGACGCACATGTAGCCTTCCTGTGTGCCGTAGCGCTCTTCGATCGACGCGCGTGGATCGCCTGACGCGATCCGCTCGGCTCGTGTGCGCGCGAACGGGGCGTATCCGCCGGCGAAGCCGCAGATCTGCCCTTTGAAGAAGCCGGACGCCTGCACGTTCCAGCCGAGATACGACCCGAGCGGCGCGTGGTGAAGGACGGACGCAATGCCGCTGGTTTCATTGCCATCCGCATCGACCCGAGGCACGAGCATCGGGATCACGCGTTTGATCGTCGGCGGTTGCCGGACGATCACGCCTGAGAGGTCGGCGTAGTCGAACGCGGATCCGAACTCGTAATCGAGCACCGCGTTGATGTCGACCGGGCGCACGCCCGGGATGTTGGGAAACCCCGTGGCCTTCGGCGCCACGAGCATGCCGCCGGCGAGCGTCGGATACCGGCTCGGCGGCGGCGCGATCCCCTTTGTCACCCAGTCGATGAGCGCGACCGTCAGCGCTCGCTGCGTGTCGCTCATCGGATTTGGATTCTGCGGCAGTGCGCAGGCGCCGGTGACCGGCTGCGTCAGCTGAAATCCGCCGATGCCGCCGCCGTGCGTCGTCCCCGGCATGTAATAACGGCGCACGTTGTCGGGAAGCGGAATATCCGCCTTCGCATCCGTCCCGACGAGCCCCGGGGACATCCGCAGCCCCCAGAATTCCGTGGCGCCGAATGCCTCGATGACTTTCGGGCACGTGCGCGTCGCGGTGCAGCGGTCGAGCATGCTCGAGGGTTTACGGCCTCTGGTCGAATCCGTGTAGCGGCCCCACCACAACGCCGGCTCGCTGCCCGGCTCGTACAGCCCCGCCGCGCCTCCCGGCGCCGCGAATCGGATGTTCATCGCGAGCTGGCGTCCCGCGATGTACGGGAACACGCCGTCCCAGACGAGACGGCCGCCGAGATCCTGATTGAAGCCGAGGTGGACGAAGGTCTTGAGGAAGTTGCCGGACTGTGACGTGCCCTGCGCGACGGCGTGCGTGACGCGGTTCGCGACGGGGTTCGCGGTGCCCGCCTGGTCGGTCGTCGCGTGACGGAAGAACGACACGATGTCGCGCGTCGCGGCGAAACCGATGCCGAGCACGAGCGGGTCCTTCGCGGTGTAGACGAGCTCGTAGAGCCGCGCCGGATCGAACCCGCTCTTCAGACAGACGCGCGCCGGATCGGGAGTTCCTGGAAATGGCGTCGTACGACAGTCGGCGAACGCCCAATCGGCTGCCGGAATCGTTCCCGTTCCGCCCATCTGCGCCGTGATCGTTTCAGAGGTGTGAAACGTCAGCGTCGCCTTCGCGGTGTCGAGGGTGAGCGGCGCATAGAACCCGGTGCCCATCGATCCGATCCGAATCGGCGCGGTGTTGGTCTCCGGGGGCAGATCGTAGAACCGCGCGAGTACCGGCCCGGTGATCGGCGACCCGTCTCGTCCGGTGGCGACCGGCACTTTAATCGTCTGGTTGTTCGCCGCCGGGATGACGTCACCCTGCCATCCGCTCACCAGCGAAATGTGACCGTCCGCGCTCGCCGCGGGGGCTCCGTTGCCGCGGTTGACCACCGAGTACACGAGCACGCCGCTCGATTTCGCGAGGTCGACGGGCTTCATCATCGAGAACGTCGCAACGTATTCGACCCCGCCGCGCGCATTCCGGGGCGCCAGTTCGATGTCCTGAATGATGCGGTTCTTCGCGTCGCGGGGATCGACTTCGCCGTAGACGCGGCCGCGTATCTGCTCGTACGCGCCTGCCGTGCCGAATGCCTGTCCGTTGGCGACTGGTTCACGCGAGGTGATTTCGAGCTTGGTGACCTGCGCCTGAAGTGGGGAAGCGAGAAGGACGATCAGGAAGGGACCGAAGCCGAGGCGCGTCAACATACCGCCGATATTAGCCGTTATCGCCGACGCCTGGCGGCAGGCGTGGGCCGCTAATTGTGACGCCCCCCACCGAGTAGAACGACAAAAGGGGGCTGGCACCTTTCGCGGAAAGGTGCCAGCCCCCTTTTCGACTAGAACGAGAAGCGGATCTGCGCCTGAAGCGTGCGCGGATTCTGGTACGCGTTGGCGACGCCAAACCCGGCGTTCTTCGGCAGCGAGCGGGTCGAGATCGGGTTGCCCGCCGAGTCGAACGCGAGATTGCCCGGGGTCGGATCGGTCGGGCTCGCGACGCTCAGCGTCGCGTTGCGACCGGTGATACGCGCCTCGTTGGACGCGTTGAACATGTCCAGCCGCAGCTGCACGTGGCGGTTGCCGCCGAACCGGATGTTGCGCGCGATCGCCGCGTCGAACACGCTCTGGAAGCAGCCGCGCAGGTAGTCCGCGCTCGACTCGAGCCCGACGCTGCCGCTGAGCGGCGGCGCGAACCCGGCTGCCGTGAACTGCCGCAGCGGATCGCCGCTGCAGCCCGAGCCGATGTCGCCGACGATCCGCATTCTGCCGGCATAGTTCGGCGAACCGGTGATGTTCTGGTTGCCGTTGCCGGTGGCGCCCCCCTGGTACGACGTGGCCACCGTGTAGGCCGCGCCGGTGGACGCCGTCCACACCCCTGACACCTGCCAGTCATTCACGACCGCGGCCAGCACACGAAGGCTCCCGCTGTCGCTCTTGTAGTCGGGCAGGTCCCACACGAAGTTCCCCTTGAAGTTGTGCTTCACGGGGAGGAAGTTGCCGAACAGCTTGTCCGCGTCCGCCTGATCGGGGCGTTCTTCGAACGTGCCGTCGGCCTTGTGCTGCAGGCGGGGAGGCGTGCTCCCCTTCTGCGACAGCAGCCACGTGTCGTTGAACCCGAATGAGAAGCCGTTGGCGAAGCGGCGGGTGAACGACGTCTGCACCGAGTGGCTCGTCAGTCTGCCGCGCGCCATCGCCTGGGTAATTGCGCTGAAGCCCCGGAACGTGCGCATCTGGTCGGCCAGTACTGCCGCCGCCCCCGGCGTCCCGCTCGACAGCGTTGCATCCTGGTTCGTGGGGTCGAACGCCGCGCCGAAATCAACGGCGTTGATATCCACGTTCTCGACGATGTTGTAGGCGCGCTCTCCCGTGTATTCGACGTCGAGCGAGACTGCGCCGGGCAGCACGACCTGCAGCCCGCCGTTCCATTGCCAGGTCGACGGCAAGCCGCTGTCGTACTGATAGACCGTCAACGTCGGCGGCGCCTCGGTCGCCAGGCCCCCCAGCGACTGCAGCGTGCTGTAGCGCAGCGTGATGTTGCGGATGGTCGGCGGGTTCTGCACCTGCGGGTAGATGGAGTTGCCGCTCGGCCGGTCGTAGAACAGCCCGCCGCCGCCACGGGCGACGAGGCGCTGCTCACCGGTGATGTCGTAGGCCATCCCGAATCGGGGCGCCACGGCGAGCTGCGGCCAGGTGTAGGTCGTCTTCGCAATGCCGTTGCCCGACAGGAACAGACCGTTCAGCGTGTTGCCCGAATCCGGCACCAGCGTGCCGATCGCGGCCGCGGTGTTCGCGCCGAGCAGCGCGCCGCTACGCGGATCCAGCGCCTGCCGGTTCGCACCGGTGCACGGCGATCCGGCGCAGCCGGCGAGATACAGCACGGGCGCCTGGTTCGCATCCCACTTGTTCGGCAGGAAGTTGGATGCCTGACCCAGCTTGTCGTACTGCGGCTGCTGATGCACGAGGCGGACGCCGTAGTCGAGCGTCAACCGTGAGCTCATCTTCCAGTTGTCCTGTACGTACCCTTCCGTGTTGTCGTAGACGAACTGGCCCTCGACGTACTTGGAGAACTGGTTGTAGGACGAGAACACGCCGACCGCCGCGTTGGCGAAACCAAAGCTGGTGTCCAGCGGGTTGCTCGTGTCGTTCGCGAACGTGATCGTCCCCTGCCAGCCCTGGCGCTGCTGCGCCTTGAAGCTGTGCGTGTTGTAGAAGCCGCCCTTCAAGGTGTGGCGGCCGCGGATGTGGGTCAGGCTGACCGATACGTCGTTCGTCCGGTTGACGTTCAAGTAGCCGGGGAACGGGACGTTGGTCGGCGCATCGTGCAAGGAGGTAGCCAGCCAGAGGAATGTCGTCGTCATGAATCTGCGTCGTGCTTCTCACTGGAACTGTCTTATCCAATGCCTCGTCAGTGAGACGCGGATCGGCCGGAAGCCGAGGTGGCACCGATGAGTCGTGGATCGGGAGATTAAAGACAGAAGATGTATCCGAGTCGGAGTCGGAGTCGGAGTCGGAGTCGACCTCCTCCT
>Ga0207674_10003162_pt1 | contig 20273 bp, 11 predicted proteins | sample KBSCornC72_FD_184303 | JGI IMG/M metagenome (GOLD analysis project Ga0207674, IMG submission 184303) | Corn rhizosphere microbial communities from Kellogg Biological Station, Michigan, USA - KBS Corn C7-2 (SPAdes) (version 2) | ecosystem: Host-associated > Plants > Roots > Rhizosphere > Soil ...
TGGCCACCAGCCGGGCCTCGCGCTCCAGCGCCGCCGTCGTCGGCTCGGGCGGCGGCGCCGCGCCGCGGCGCAGGGGCGCCGACACCCAGCGGGCCACCAGGACGAGCAGCGCCAGGAAGAGGACGAGGTCCATCAGACGGCCCTGGCCGGGACGCGGCGCGGCAGCCGCAGGCGGGCGCGCAGCGGCGCGCGCAGCCCCGGCGGCCAGATCGCGATCAGCCCGCCGAGCACGGCGAGCCAGCCGCCCCACCACACCCAGGCGGTGAGCGGCGCGACGATCACCCGGAAGGCGACCGGCGTGGGCTGCTCCCGATAGCGCTGGGCGAACGCGCCGAGGAACAGCGGCTCGAGCGAGCGGTCGGCCAGCGGGAAGCGCTTGTCGATCCCGTCGATCATGCTCTGGTAGGGCTGCAGGTCCGGCTCCGCCGCGGTCCACAGGTCGCGGTCCGCCGAGCCGCTACGTTCGTCTCGATGTCCCGACGTCGTTGGTTCCATGCGATCGCACTCCTTCGCTTAACAATGTGTCCTATCGGACAACTGCACCTGCCCTCTCCGAATCGCCGGTAGGCCGTGCCCCCCCGCGAGGCCTCGACCAAGGTCGACCGGCGAGCGCGCGGCGCCGCGGTCCGAAAGTCGGGTTCTATTCGCGAAAACTGGAACGTTTGCCGAGAGAGATCGTACCGCACAAAAGAAATAACCCTCGCATGAAGCGAGGGTTACGAAAAATCAAACGGAGAGGGGGAGATTCGAACTCCCGTAACCTTGCGGTTAACCGGTTTTCGAAACCGGCGCGTTCAGCCGCTCCGCCACCTCTCCAGGTCGGGCGGGTGATCCTATCGCCTGGTCGGTTTATCGTCAAAGGGGGAATCGGGTTAACGCGCGGCCTTGTCGGGGCGGGCTGGGCCGTTATGAGACGTTGGCGGGTTTGGTCGGCTTGACGGCTTTAGGCGGGGTCCGAATCGGTCGATGTTGTGGGGGAGGTCTTAACGTCTATGCCGGATTCAAGCCAGAACTCGAAGCCTGTTTCACCCGCCGCCGTCCCCGCTCAAGAGGCGGCGGATTCCTCCAACAAGCCCGGGCGCGGGCCGGATCGCCGACAATCGGTGGTCGATCGCCGCGCGGGGACCGAGCGGCGGCAGCAGACGCGGGCGCAGTCGGGGTACACGGGGCCCGAGCGTCGCAGTGGTGAGGAGCGCCGGGCGGCGACGGGGCTCGAGCGTCGTCGCGGGCCGGGGCGTCGTCGTTCGGACGACCGCAAGGCCGCCGAGGAGGGGGAGATGACCGCCGAGCAGTTCGAATTCTGCATGGCGATCCAGACGTACAAGAAGGTCAACAAGAAGATGTACCCGACGTGGACCGAAGTGCTGGAGGTGGTCCGGCAGCTCGGGTACCGCAAGGTGATGCCGCGGCAGATCAAGCTTGAGAATGTACCGGAGCCGCGCGTGTTCACGGCGACCGAAGAGGCGGCGTAGGACGCCTTTATTCGATCATTGAGACGAGGATGCGGACGGCGCTTTTGGCGCCGTCCGCGTTTTTTTTCGTTGATCTTGTGCGAAACCGCGAAGCGACTGCCGAAGGGCCGTTCGTGGGCGGCGCGACGCTCAGTCGCGGTGGTGCGCGAAGAGCCACTTGGGCAGTTCGGGTTCGGCGTAGGCGCGGTCCCAGGAGTTGTGACCGACGCCGGGGTACTCGGTGTATTTCGGGTTGCCGCCGGCGGCCTTGATGGCCTCGATCATGTGGATGGAGCGCTCCTTGGGGACGACGTTGTCGGCGCCGCCGTGGAAGCACCAGATGGGGATGTCCTTGACGATCGTCGCCTTGCTCTCGTCCCCGCCGCCGCAGACGGGGACGGCGGCGGCGAACATGGTGGGGTGACGCCAGATGACGTCCCACGTGCCGTAGCCGCCCATCGACAGACCGGTGATATAAAGCCGCTTGTCGTCGATGGTGAATTCCTTTTGCACCTGTGCCAGCGCTTCGAGGGCGAGGCGCATTGGCGTGGAAGGCGCTTTGCCGGCGGCGCCTTTCTTGGCGCTCCAGTCCATGTTGGCCCAGCGGCTGTCAAAGAACTCGTCGGCGTCGAGCGAGATCGCGTGGCGCAGGCCCTGCGTGGTCGAGCGGAAATCGAATTCGAGGATCGACTTGGGGGTGACGGTGTACGCCAGCGGGGCCTTCACGCGCACGTCGCCTTCGAGCGACACAGTGCCGCCGTCTTCGGCGACGGTGACTTTGCCGTTGCCGTCCTTGTGGGAGAAATCGAGCTTGCGAAGGTCTAACGCGGCAGCGTCGCCACCGGATTCATGAACCTTGATGTTGCGGAATTCGCCGGTGGCGAGTTTTTCGCTCTGCTTGGGTTGGCGGTTGGCGGAATTGACAATGGCGAGGAACGACTTCGCGCCGCCCGGAAGTTTGCCCAGTTCGATCGTGTAGTGCTTCCACTCCCCTGCCGAGCCCGCATAGTCGGCGTAAGTCTGATCGGAATCCTTGCGCGTGCCGTAGAGCTGGAATGACGGCGCGGTGTTCGGGCATTGCGGGGCCATGATGAAGCAGGGGTTGTCCTTCTGCACGGCGTCGCGGGCCCAGTGCAGGGCGTCGCGCACCTGGGCGGTGTTGTTGCTGCCGCGCTCGCCGGCGCCGTGCAGGAAGAGGATCAGCGGGAACTTCTTGCCCGCCTGGTAGTCTTTAGGCTTGTAAAGGCGGTAGAGCAGGACGTTGCCGTCGGCGTCCTTGTACTGGCGGGCCTCGAAGTCCTTGATGTCGGCGGCCGAGCAGGCGACGTTGGCGCAGGTGACGACGAGCAGCACCGCGAGCGACCGGCGGAAGAATCGGAACGTGAGCATGATCGTTGCACCCGGTTCGAATGACCGAAGAAATGGAAACCCGACGCCACTGCTGCTACGCCAGTCGGGTCCGATTGTTTAGATTGGAAGGGAGGCCATCGTGACGCGCTCGATCTATCGCAGTCTCGTCTTGTTAGTCGCGCTGACCGTCGCGGCGAACCCCGCCCGCGCGCAGGAGGCGCCAAAGACGAAGCCGTCCGTCGTCGTCACGATCAAGTCCGTCAAACTCGACTACGCCAGGCTGAAAAAGGTCGGCGTCGACGCCGTCGCGGGCGACGAGGACCTGCATTCGAAAGACCGCATGCTGATCTTCACGCTGCAGATCACCAACAAGGGGGAAGCTGACGTGACGTACAAGACGTTCAACGGCGAGCCGGGCGGCAAGGGGGATTACGCGTCGCTCGTGGACAGCAAGCAGAAGTACGTCGCGCTGGCCGACTTCGGCGACATGGAGCCGATGGACGTCACGCGCACGGCGACGATCAAGCCCGGGCAGACGATCACGGACGTGCTGGTGTTCGGCCGGCCCGCCGACGGTGCGAAGCCGGTCACACTGCTGATCCCGGCGAAGAATTACGGCGGCGCGGGATTCGTCCGCGTCGAGGTGAAGGTCGAGCCGACGCTGGAGTGAGACTCACGCGATCTGCCGCAGCCGCTGGGCCTTGGCGGCGCGCTGGATGCCGGGCAGGACGTAATCCTTTGCCACGACGTCCCAGCTCATGTGCTGCGCCAGCGCGTAGCCGCGCTCGATGAATTGCTCGAACTCGGCCGGGGTTCGCGGCAGGCGCTCGATCAGCTCACGCGCGACCATCTCGGCGACCGTGTGTTCGATTTCGTCACGCTGAGCTTGGCCGATCGCCAGCAACTGCTCGGGCCGCAGGCCTTTCTGCGGCAGGTCGGTGTAGTCGGCGATGATCACGTTGGGCGTGGGCTTGCCGCCGTTGGCCTTATCGACGAACCCCGCGCACCCGCAGACGTTGGAGAAGACGCAGATCCCACCGAAGCTGATCGGCTCGACCTGGGCGATGCCGAACGGCTCGTAGATCGACTGCCCGAACTCGGCGTCGGATCCCTTGCGGATGTCCATGAATTCCATGTCCTTGGGCATGCGCACGCCGCACACGCGCTGCTCGAAGCCGAACTGGTTGATGAAGACGACCTTGATGTTCCGGCTTCGCGCGTTGAACTCCTGCACACCCTGGTAGTAGACCGCCTCGCCGCCCGACAGGTCGGGCGCGCCCTCGCGGTGGACGACCGGCCAGCGGTAGGTCGCCTCGATGCGGCGGATGTCCTCCGGCCGGCGCCCCGGCACTTCCGTGGATACCACGAAAAAGACCGCCGTCTCGTTACGTTTTCGCAGGATCAGCTCGAGATGCTCGAGCACGCGCAGGTCGCGCCACAGGCCCTTGGACGGCACGAGGCGCGTGACGTGGCTGAAGACGTAGTCCGGCGTGTAGCCGAGCAGGTTGTCGCAGTAGGTCTGCAGCTTGTTCCGGCTCGCCAGCTTTTCCTTGACGTCGATCTTCCAGCACGGCACGCCGTTGTAGGCGAGCTGCGAATCGACGTGGATGAAGTCAGGCCCGAGGAACTGGAATTCCTTCTGCACGAAGTCGCCGACGGCGAAGATCTCGTCGAAGAAGCGCGTGGTTTTGAGGAGGCCGTGCTTGTAGTAGTCGCCCTGGTCGCCGAAGACGTCCTCGACGAAATGCCCCTCGGCCAGGGCGGCGTTCATGACGTTGTAGAACATCGTGTCGTGGCCGGGGTGCCCTTCGATGATGCGCCGCATGGTGGCGGTTTCGTGGGCGTGGAAAATGGTGCGGAAGTTTCCGCCGTCCTCCATGATCGCCGCCAGACACGTCGGGATGCCCATGTATTCGTGCGAGAGGATGACGCACGGTTCGACGCTGGTGGTGGCGCCCAGCGCGTGCAGCGCCGCCAGGGCCGGTTGGGCCAGGCGGACGTACTGGTCGAAGTCCCAGACGTGATCGTACTTGCCCGATTCGAGGCCGAAGCGCTTCCAGCATTCGTACTTGAACTCGCCTAACCGCTTGGGGTCGGCGCGGGAGACGTCGATGAGGAGCACCTCGGGCGTGCTGATGACGCCGGTCCCCTTTTCGACGAACTTTCGCCGGCCGTAGACGATGCCGACGCCGTAGGTTTGTTCGATCTCGCGGAAGCGTGCGGCCAGGGGCGAGCGGAAGAGCGAATCGAGGCTGGAGTAGAGGACTTCCCCGTCGGCGCCCAGGCGCGACTCGCCACCGGCGTCGGTGGGCCAGAACGGGCCGACCAGGATGTTGCGCGTCACCTGGGCCAGGTAGACGGGGCTGGTGAACAGCCCGTGCAGGACGGCGCCGATGCCGCCGATCTTGTGAATCGCCTCGTGGGTGACGTGAACGACAGTCTGCATGCTTTCCTCTCCCGGACACGGTTCCCGCGCGAACCGCGAAATGCGTAAGGGGGCGGAGTATACGGGCAGTGACACGATCGGCTCAAGGACGCCGTGTGAATCTCAGCGTCATGGGTGCCACAGGTCGCGGTACTCCGAGACCTGTGCTTTCCCGCTCGAAAGAAGACACAGGTCTGCGAGTACGCCGACCTGTGGCACCCGGCGGTCCGCGAGATGCCCAACGTGCCGGCCCGCGAAGCCGCAAGCGGTCAATGCGTGCCGTTACCGTTCCCGTTGCCGTTCGACTTGGCCAGTTGCACCAGTTCGCCCGTCGGCACGCCGGTGGTTGGAGCGGCCGCCCGCGGCGCGCCCTCTAACGGCTGGATCAGCAGCGTCACCACGTCGGTCGGGCAGACCTCGACGCACGTACCGTCCATGTCGCACTGGTTCAGGTGCCGCAGATCGATCAGGGCCTTGCCGTCCACCATCTTCAGGACGCCCTTGCTGCAATGGGCGACGCAGACGTCGCACCCGATGCAGTCGCGCGTGTCGATCGCCAGCGTCGCCTTCACCGGCAGCTTCGTCCGCGGATCGTTGCGGGTGAATTTTCCGAGGGCGCTGGCCATCTCGCGCCCTTCGGCGCTTTCGAAGTCGGCTTCCAGGCGGTCGAAGTGCCCCTGGCTCTTCACCTCGACCTGGCCGCGGCGGCGCAGGCGGTAGACGGGCTGATGGCAGGTGCCGCAGGTCTGGAGCTGTTCCAGCTTTTCCAGGTATTTGATCACCGTGCTGACCACTGTCGCGTGCGACCAGGTGAGCGGGCTGACCGAGATCGGCTCGTTGGTGTACGGGTTGACCTGTTCCGCCAGTACGCCGCTTTCCAAAGCGTGGCTCGCGGTCCACTCGAAGATCGGCAGCGCCAGCTTCAGTTCCGCCGGCGTGCGGGCGCGGGTGATGTAGTAGTCTGCCAGCCAGAGGGTACAGATGAACCACGGGTTGCCCGGGACGCTGGCGATGTCGTTGCTGACGCGGTGGTAGTAATCGTTCTCGTACCGGGCCACCCCGCCCACGCGCGTCTTGACCCAGAGCTTTTCCTCGATCGCCTTCATCGTGGAGACGACCATCGGGTCGTCCGCCTCGAAGAGGTGGAACTTGAAGATCGCGTACATTGAGGCGTCGAGGACTTCGTCCACTTCGAAGAGGTCGGCGGTGGTCGGCTCGACGGGATTGCCGATTGCCGATTGCGGATTGCGGATTGAGTCGGGCGAGGTGAGCGGGACTTTCTCGGTATAATTCGGGTCGTCCGGCGGGGTCGGGGCGTCCTTGGGGACCAGCCGCCGCACGAAGCGCTTGAGCGACGGGCTGTAGAGGTATTTCCGTGCGCCTTCCTTCACCTCTTCCGCGGCGCGGTTGTAGATCTCGGCCTTGGCGCGGTCGCCGAAGCAGACGGCGAAGTTCCGCGCCGCCTTCAGGCCGCCGTAGACCGTGGCGACGGTGAAGGCGTGAATCCCCCAGCGTTCTTCCCACAAGTCGTACGACGGCAGCGGCAATCCGGTCTTGGGGTCGCGGTACTTCACCATGAAGTCGGCGGCCTTCTGCACCACGTCCACCCACATCGGGCGGACGAACTCGATGTCGCGGTAGCGGTAATAGTGCCGCCACATCGCCCAGACCACGAGGGCCGTCTCGTCCTCCTGGATCGGGAGCGATTTATTTCCCTTCAGGATCCAAGGGTGCCAGCTCGAGGCCGGCGAGCCGTCCGGATTGTACTTGTGATAGAAGTACCCCTCGCTCGTGATGACCCGCTGGCAGAAGGTGTAGAACCACCGCGCCAAGTCGCTGAAGCCGGCCATGTCCAGCGCGTTGGCGACCAGGGCCCCGTCGCGTGGCCACATATAAGAATACGTGTCGCGGCTGAACTGCATGATGTCGCTGTCGTTGGCCGCGATGATCGCGCCGTCGTTGTCGATCTGCGTGCGCGTGACCAGCAAACTGCGTTTGAACAGGTCCACCACCTTCGGCGGCAAATTGCCGAAGTTGATGTTCGTCCCACCCGCCCACAGCCGCCAGTAACTGGTCGTGCGGTCGATCACGCCTTGCGGGCCGTGCTTGACGAGCCACTTGTGCAGCTCGATCAGCTCGTCGCGGCTTTGCGCCGCGATCATGACCATGTAGATCGTCTGCTCGCCGTCGCCGGCGATGTTCAAGTGGTGCGCAATGGTCGAGTCCACCGCCCCCTGCGCGATCGGGTTCCCCTGCAGGTGGCCGTCCTCGGCGTCGCGCCAGGTACCTTCCGCGCCGTGGAAGCCGCTGGTGCCCGTCGCGTACTCGTCGATGCGCTGCTCGCCCGAGGAATAGAACGTGACCATCACGTACCGCTTGCCGCGGTAGTGAACCATGGCCCGCAGGTCCGGGTCGAAGTAGGCGGTGTCGCCGATCTTCGTGCCGAACATGTTGAAGTCCTGGTGGTGCATGACCCGCACCAGGCGGTCGTGCGACGCCAGGTTCTTCACCTTGATCTTGCGGACGAAGACCGGGCGGTGGAAGTCCACCACGTCGTTGCAATAGAGCGACAGGCGCAGATCGCGGTGATCGAGGCTGACGCTGGTGGTGAGGGTGTCGCGTAAATACCGTTGCCGGATTTGCCAGCCGGGGTCCGAGCTCCAGAAGAGCTGGGACTTGTGGCGGCCGGGGAGGTCGCTGAAGACGCCGAACCGGCACGGCCCCGCGCCGGCGTGGTTCTCCTGCCCGACGTGCGGGAAGTAGACGTCGCGAATCTGGTACTGGTGGTCGAAGGTGACCAGTAACTGGCCGTTCCCGACCGGGATGTCACGGGGCATGGTTTAAGGGTTCGGGGTTCGGGGTTCAGGGTTCAGCACAAAACCGGCCGGGACGACCCGCGCGCGACGCGCACACTCAGCGCCCCGCGCGGACGATCCGCCATAACTACTGTCGGCCACCCGCCTACGCCGCTTAAACGACAAGCCCGGTATACCCGTCAGTTCTTGCCGCGATTCTACGCCGCTACTGAATTCAAATCCCAACGAATCCGGCGAAATCCGCAGTTATCGACCTCGCCCGATTTCCCGCGCCCGACGCGCAATTCCGGCCGGCTTGGTCTTCCGCGCATATCAAACCGCGAGGCCCGCCGGGGCTGGAAGGTGCCCCCATAACGGGTGAAGTCGGGAGTTCTTCGCATCCCGCCGCGCAGCGGCTTCACGTTGCAATGATCCAGGGGGGGCGACTTCGCCGTGAACCGCTCTTCGTCCCCAATTCCCCGCGCCGACGCCGCCATCGCCCGCGCGCGGCTCCCTCCCAGGATCTTCCACAATGATCCATCCCCACCCGCCCATCAGATTTGTGAATCGAAGCCAAGTGCCATTGTGTCCCACCCCTCCCATTGGCTATTTGGCTATATGGCTGCCTGGCGTTTCTTCTCGGCGCGAATCGGGCAAAACGAACCCGCCGCCGACTGCTACAAAGTGCTACAACTTTCTACACAATTCTCGTCACCTTCGTCCCGTCGATCACCTTCCGACGGCGCCGCGCCGTCTGCGACCAGCACGTACCGGCTCCCCCGTACCGTCGGGTCGCTCTCGCGGCGCAGTTGTCCGCGCTTGATGAGGTGCAGCAGCGTCACGTTCACCAGGCCGCGCCGCCCCTCCGCCTTCCAGTGGGTGTTGATCTCCGCCGTGCTCGGGTTGCCGCGCTCGCGGACGAACTTCAGCACCGACTGCTCGCCGGTGAGCTCGAAGCTTCGCCGTTTGGCGAAATTCAGTTCCAGCGGCGGCAGGCCGGGTTGCCCGTCCAGCGCGCCAAGAATGTGCCCGACCTGCTGGAGCACTTGGTCAATTTCGGCCATCGCGCGGGCGTGCCGCTCGCGGTCGGCCTCGAGCTGCCTGATCATTTCCGTCACCCGTACTCCGTTCGGAAGTTCTGTTTCCATATGGCTTTAGACCAGCTTGCCGTTGCCCAGAGCCCCTGTTTGGAAAAGATCAACGTTGCTTGAAATAGTTGTAATGAGCCGCAAAATGTTCGCAATAGGCACGAGCCCGCTAAATCGAAGCACCCCTCGTTTTTTCAACCAACTTTTTTGTCGGCGCACCGGGCGGGTTTTGCAAGGGAAAGTTCCGCGGACGACTGGGGAGAAACCCCCGTTGTGACGCGTGCCCGGACTGCCTAGATTGCGTCCTCTTTCGTCACGGGAGTTGGAGCTGTACCGCGAGGGTAAAATGCACGTCCGCGATCAGTACGAATTGAGACGTTTGGATGAAAAGTTGCGCGACCTGCTGTGTCAGGTCGCCACGGTGCGCCGGACCGTCGCCGCGACGACGGACCAGGAAGCCACGTCGGAGCGCGTGTTCGACGCGCGGTTTTCGAGCTTGACCGAGTTCGTCGCCGACACCGTCGGTGATGTCAATGCGCGCCTGGGGAAGTTCAACCAGATCCTGATCGAGTTACAGGAACAACCCGCTTAGGCCGCTCGCGGCTTCGCGGCGTTCAACCGTCCAGTGGCGTCAACCCCTCGCGGACGGCGAACTTGGTCAGTTCCGCCACGGTGTGAATCCCCAGCTTCACCATGATCTGCGCGCGGTGCGATTCGATCGTCTTGACGCTCAAACTCAGTGAATTGGCGATTTCCTTGCTCGTTTTCCCCTCGGCGAGGAGTTGCAGCACCTCGCGCTCCCGCGCGCTGAGCGTGTTAAACGCCACCTGCCCGGTCGCCGGCACGTGCCGGACGTAATCCTCCACGACCACCTCGGCGACGCCGGGACTGAGATACACCTTGCCCGCCGTCACCGCCGTGATCGCCGGCGCCATTTCCCGCAGTGCCCCGTTCTTCAACAGGTAACCCGCCGCCCCCGCCTTCAATACTTCGCTGACGAACTGTCGGGAGGAGTGCATCGACAGGATCAGCACCTTGACGCCGATGTCGGCCGCGACGATCTGCCGCGTGGCCTCCAGCCCGTTGAGTTCGGGCATGGCGATGTCCATGACGATGATGTCGGGCTTGAGAGAGCGGGCGAGGGCGACCGCCTCGCGTCCGTCGGACGCCTCGCCGACGACCTCGGTCTCCTTCTGGCGTTCCAGTACCCCCCGGATGCCGGCACGGACGACGTCATGGTCATCAGCGAGAACGATGCGGATCTTCGACATCTTTCCCTCCAACGGACGGGCTACGAATGATCGGGCGTACGACGGCAACGACTGCGGCTGCAAAGTTTAGCAGTTGTGCGGATCGCACGCAAAGCGGGCCCAGCCGCTTACCCAGATTGCCAAACGGTCACGCCAGCAAATCGTAGAGCTTCTTTGACCGGGCGATCGAGGTCGTGCTGAAAACACTATGCGAGGGCGGCAACACGGTGGCAGCCGGAGTTTTCGTCGTCGGACCCGGCTTGGCCCGCGGTTTGGCCACCGGTTTGGGGGCGGCGAGGGTGACGACCGGCTTCGATACCAGCTTTGGGGTCGCGGGGACTGGCGCCGGGCCCGCGGCTGATGGTACGGCCGCAACCGGCACGGGGAGGGAGGTGTTGTAGCGCTGGGCGAGGAGGACGAGGTCGTTGAAGTCGACGTTGCCGTCGCCGGTGAAGTCGCCTTGGTCCCAGGTCTTGCCGCCAGTGGTGTTGTAGTTCTGGGCGAGGACGACGAGGTCGTTGAAGTCAACGGCGCGGTCGTGGTTGGCGTCACCGGCGAGGAAGTAGAAGTTGTAGGTGTAGTCGTCGCCGCCGATGCCGTTGCCGTCGCCGTCGAGCGGGGCGCCGGTGGCGTCGGTGACGCCGGCGGCGAGGAGGGTGGCGACGTAGTTGCCGTCGGGGAGGCCGGTGAGTGCGAAGGTCGCGGTGTTGGTGGCGAGGTCGTAGGTCGGGGTTGGGGCGGTGACGGGCTGGCCGGTGGTGGTGTTGCGGAGTTGCAGGTCGGCGGCGGCAAGGGAGGCGTGGACGTCGCCGCTGAAGTGGAGGGTGAGGGCGCGACCGGTCGGCCCGCCGAAGGAGGGTTGGGTGACGGTCGGCGGCGGGGGTGGCGGGACGCCGATCAGTTCGATCTCGGCGAGCTGCACGGAGTTGGCGAGGGACGGGTTGGCGACGGAAGTGATGTTCAGGCGGTAGATGTTGTAGGCGAGGGCGTTGGGGAACGAATAGGTCTGTTTCAGGAAGCGGGAGTCGAAGGTTTCGCCGGTGCGGGTGTCGAGGGGGGTCCAGGTCTGGCCGCCGTCGTTGGAGCCGACGAGCTGCCAGTTGGCCGGGTCGCGCTCCGGCTGATCGTTGGCGGAGGTGATCGTGTATTGCGTCACGATGTACTTGAGCCCGTTTGCGTACTGATACTGGATCCAGCTCGAGCGGTTGGCCGGGTCGTCGTTGGCGAAGTCGAGCCACTTGGTGCCGGGCTGGTTGTCGAAGGCTTTGAGCATGCCTTCGTTTTCGCCGTTCTCGCCTTGCGCGGTGACGGTGCCCAGGCCGTCGTCGGTGGTGTCGGAGGGGTTCGGGGCGGTGACGGACATGACCCAGGATTCGGTCGCGCCGGCTGCGAGCGTGTTGCCGGCGAGGTCGGTGATGCCGGCGGCGATGACGGTGAGCTGGTAGTTGCCGGCGACGAAGGTGAGGCCGCCGAGGTTGGCGAGGGTCCAAGTAACGTTGTCACTGGTGGAGAGGGTTTGACTGGCGGTGAGGAGGTTGGGGCCGCCGTCGCGCTTGAGGGTGAGGTCGCCGAGGTCGAAGGCGGTGACGGGTTCGTTGAAGACGATGGTGATCTGATCGGCGGCGGTGACGCGGGGGTCCGGGGTGACGGGGGTGACGGCGACGGTCGGGGCGGTGAGGTCGACCGTCCATGTTTCGATGGAATCGATGGCGAGAGGCGTGCCGATTCCGTTCACAATGCCCGAGCCGGCGGCGGTGAGGGTGAGCAGGTAGTTTCCGGCGGGGGCGGTGAGACCGGCGAGGTTGCCGAGCGTCCAGGTGATGTTGTCAATGGTGGTGAGGGTTTGGGCGCCGGTCAGGAGGTTCGCGCCGCCGTTGCGGGTGAGCTTGAGATCGCTCAGGCCGAAGCCGGTGACGGGATCGGTGAAGGTGATGGTGATCTGGTTGACGGCGGAGGTGCGCGGGTCGGGCGTGACCGGCACCATTGATGCGGAGAGGACGCTGCCGCTCGGCGGGCTTTCGACGCCGTCGGCGTTGACGGCGGAGATCTGGTAGGTGCGGGCCGGTTGGCCGCTGACGACCCAGATGTCGGTGAAGGAGGTTCCGGTGGCGGCGCCGATGCGATTGCCGTTGGCGTAGACGTAGTAGAAGGCGACGGCGCTTTGCGGGTCGGTGGAGGCGTTCCAGGTGATCTTGGTCTGCGTGGAGGAGAGCACCTGCGTGGCGGGGTTGGCGGGGACGGAGGGGGCGGAGGCGTCGTAAGGGACGGGCGCGCCACCGGGGGTGGCGTGGCCGGCCTGCCAGTTGGCGACGTCGTCGCCGTAGGCGGTGAGGGAGGGGCGGTTGAGGGAGGCCTTGAGTCCGTCGGCGGCGACGGGCCAGGGGGCGGTGTCGTCGTAGCGCACCTGATCGACGCGGTAGTGGGGCGTCTTGCCGTCGGCGCCGGGGGCGCCGGGGCGGTCGAGCTCGACGCGGTCGTCGCCGTTGTTGAGGGAGTTGTCGTAGCGGCCGAAGATGGGGACGGCGGCGGGGACGGCGTACTTGGTGCGGAAGAAGGACGGCAGCGCCTTGACGACCAGGACGTAGCCACTCGCGGGGATGGAGGCGCCGTCGGGGAATGTGAACTCGATGCCGCCGTCGAGACGCCAGCCGGTGAGGTCGATCGCCGCGCCGGTGGTGTTGCGGAGTTCGACGTATTCGTCGCCGGCGGCGGCGGGGTGGTACATCACCTCGCTGATGACGACCGGGCCGACGGCGGGCGAGGTGTTAGTGGCGCCGTAGGTGGAGGAGGCGAGGGGGACGAAGTCGTTGGTGTTGATGCTGGTGGTGTAGCGGCCGAGGGAGACGTCGGGCGCGGCGGCGTTGTAGTCCTGCGAGACTTGGTAGCCCGAGAACGAATTGCCGGCGGCGGGGGCATCGGAGGACGTGAGGTAGATCGATCCGCCGGTAGGGCTGAGGTCCATCGGCTTCAGGCGGCCGGGGTCGGCGGCGTTGCCGAACTGGTTGGCGCGATTGAAGGCGATGTAACCGCCGGCGGGGATGATCGTGCCGGCGGCGACCCGATACTTCTTCAGGTCGGCGGCGTCGTCGCTGAGGTACCAGCCGCCGATGTTGATGGCGGCGCCGGTGGTGTTGCGGAACTCGACCCAGGCGCCGTGGGGGTCGGCGATGGCATTCGAAAGCAGCTCATTGACGACGATGGCGTCGGCGGCGATCGGGGCGGGCGCGTCGTCGGCGCCGGGCGAGCCGTTGACGGCGGCGCTGGCGGCCCAGGCGGTGCGATCGTCCCACGTGGCGGCGTCGGCGGTGGCGCTTCGGATGACGAGTGAGTTGCCCGCGCCGTCGGTCTGGGTGTACCAGCCGTCCTTGTAGTCGAAGGCGAGGATGGTTTCGCCCTGGGCGTCGGCGAGGCGGACGTGCTCGCCGGCGTTATCGAGGCCGCTGGGATCGATCGCGCCGGCGAAGGGTTGGAACACGCCGGCGATTTTGGCGTCGAGGCCGTGGCCGTAGCGCGACTGGAAGGCGGCGAGGTTGGCGACGACCAGCGCGAAGCCGCCGGGCGCGAGGCTTTGCACGTTGCTGGCGGTGAAGTCGAAGGCGACGCCGTCGGTGAACTTCACACCGGTCAGGCTGAGCGTGGACGTGCCGATGTTTTTCACCTCGATGTAGGCGAAATCTTCGTCGAAGAATCCACTGCCCGCCGGCGCGGGGGCGGGGTGGTACATGATCTCGGTCACGCGGAGGGATTGCTGCGCCTGAGACGGGGCGTTGGTGGTGGTGAGCGAACCGATCTGCTTGCCGTGCGGGTCGGAGAGGATGACGGTTTCTCCGAGGCGCGAGAGGTGACCGCCGTAGTTGCCCTGGACGAACTCGACGGCGGTGGGGGATCGGCCGGGGCGGTTGCGGAAGGCGAAGACGTTGGGTGAGACGTAAAGCGTGCCGCCGGGGGGGATGACGGTGCCCTTCTTGAAGGTGTAATCGACGCCGCCGGTCAGGCGCCAGTCGGAGATGTCCACGGCGAAGGAGTTGGGGTTCACCAGTGTCAGGTACTCGTCGTCCTGGTTCCCGGAGTTCGGCGTGGCGTCGTACTGGCCGAAGGTGATCGTCGGGCTGCCGTTCTGCTGCGCGGGGATGCCGGCGTAATCGGGGTAGGCGGTGTTGAGGGAGTGATCGACGTAGAGGTGGACGCGGCGGGGGTCGAGGTACTTGGTCTTAAGGTCGTTGAAGGCGGTGGTCAGGGTGGTGAGCGTCGCGCCGGCGAAGGAGGGGTCGCCGGTCAGGTCGGCGAAGAGGGCGTCGAGGCGGGATTCGTAGTAGCGGTCGGGCGCGGGCGTGCCGGGAGGCTGGAGCATTTCGTCCATCATCGTCCGCAGGCGGCGGACGTACATCTGCTTGATGGCGGGCTGGGAGAGCAGTGCGTTGATCAGCCAGTTCCAGGCGCCAGCGCCGTCGATCTTGGGGTGGTTGGAGTCGGGGAAGAAGGGGTGGGTTTGGGGGTCGTGGGCGGCGTAGGCGGCGATGCCGAAGTTGACGCCGAAGGTGAGATCCTTGTCCCACGGGATCATCGTCCACTCGTTGGTGCCCTTGTCGTTGGCGCCGTCGTAAAAGGGGTTTGAGCCGTCGTTGGTGTCGCGGTAGAGGTAGTAGTTTTTCTGGGCGTCGTCGGTGTCGTTGACCAGGACGTTGGCGGCGATGTAGTCGAGCATCACCGGGATGTTGACGTTGTCGTACAGGTACTTCGTCAGGGCTGTGCCGGTGAGGTGGATGCCGGCGAGGAAGGCGGACAGGTCCGAGCGATCTTCCTGGTCGCGGTTCTTCTTTTCGAACGCGCTCGCGTTGTTCATCTGCGGGACGTCGGTGACGAGCTTGTACAGCGAGCCGTCGCCGTACCAGCCGAACCGCTCGAACATCGTGTCGTTCACCTGGCCGATGAAGTCGGAGACGTTGTTGAACGTGCCGTTGAGGTTGGTCCGCATCGGGAAGGACGCCAGCGCGGGCACGCCGGCGTCGATGAAAGTGTTGAACGACAGCACCGGGCGGACGTAGGTGGGGTCCTGGGCGCCGCGCTGGTTGAGGTTGAACTCGTTCACGCGCGGCTGGTCGGTGGCGTAGCGGAAGTCGTAGCCGGAGTTGAACTCGAACTTGTTGCCGTTGGTGGTGTTGGCGCCGCGGTCGCGGATGAAGACGTTGTCGTAGAACTCGTTGAGGAAGTAGACCGAGCCGCGCGCGCCGGCGCCGTTGGCGCCCGCCGTGTTGTTCGTGAACCACCAGAAGGTGGGCAGGGTGCTGGTCACGCCGTTGGCGATGACCGTGCCTTGGTACTCGGGCCCGGCGTCGTTGCCGACGACCGGCACGAGGATGGGCCAGCGCCCCTGGTTGCCGAGGGTGTCGCTGGCGGTGACGTACCAGCGCACCATCTGCCCTGGGGTGGACGCGCTCGCCGGGATGGCGCCGGTCCAGATGCCGTCGCCGGCCTTGGCGTCGCCGTGCCCACCGGCGGGGCCGTCGTCCCACATGGGGGTGGACTGCTCGGTGTTGTACATGACGCGATAAAAGAGCGTGGGCGCGCCGGCGACGGGGTTGGTGGCGGCGCGGACGTGGGCGGTGACGACGATCGCGTCGTTGTCGCCGGGCTGGGTGGCGGGGGTGGAGACGTCCGTGACGATGGGGCCGAGGTCGGCGACGCCTGCCCCGTTGGCGGCGCGCGGGGTGGGGGTGACGAAGTATCGCAGGGATGACAACGCCTGCGATTGGGTCGTCATTTCGAGTTGCGGCAGGAGGAGGAAATCGGCGTCGGCGGCGGAGGTGTTGAGTCCCTGGATCGCCAGGACGTTATTGCCCTGGAGCAGATAGCCGGCGAAGTCGGTCAGGTCGAAATTCTGGAATTGCACCGCGTCGCCGGCGAGTTGTGTGCCCGTGGCGGTCGAGTTCCACGCGGTCGTCGCCGGCGCGTTGACGCGCGCGACTTCCTGGCCGTTAAGGTAGGCGACGAAGCCGTCGTCGAACTTCATCCGCAGCAACAGGCCGGCGACGTTCGACACGTCGGCTACGTTGAACCCGATGCGCAGGAACGCCGAGGCGTTGACGCCTTGGGCGGCGGTTTTGAAGGTGGGATTGTTTCCGACGACGTCGGCGACCTTGAGGAGCGGCAGGCCGCCGTTGGCAGTGTCGCCGACGAGGCGGAAGGTGGTGTCGTAGGCGGTCTTGGCGCCCGACGCGGCGAAGAGTTCGACACCGGACGCGCCGGTGGCGGTGAAGTAGTGGAGTTCGAAGGGGTAGTCGCCGGCGGCGAGCGTGGTTTGACCGAAGGTGTCGGCGGCGCTGGCGCGGGCGCCGGCGAACTCCATCGTGTCGCCGCCGGTGGCGTTCGAGGCGTTCGTCAACGTCGTGAAGGTGGCGCCGGCGAGTCGGAGGGAGAAGCCGTCGTCGCTGTTGACGCCGAAGGTGTAGGCGCCGGCGGTGGCGATGTGGATAGTGCCGTGGACGCGGACGGCGACGTTGTCGTCGTCGGCGGCGGTGTTGCCGCCGAAGTTCACGTTCGACGTGAAGTGGCCCGCGGAAGCGTTTTGGGGGTCGACGAAGTTGACGGTAGTGGCGGCGTAATCGGTGCGCGTGCCGGCGCCGGACAGGATGAGGTTGAACGCGTCCTGGACGTTGGCCAGGGGCGATGTCCCGTGCACTTCGGCGACCGCGAGCTTGCCCGCCGACGCCGCGGACGTGTCGAAGCCAAGCCCGGTTACTCCCGCGGTCCAGGCACTGGCGGCGAAGCCGGTCCCGAACCAGTTGGGGTCGAGGGCGGCGGGCGACGTCGGCACGAGCCACTTTCCCGTTGCGCCGGGGCCGACGAGCGTCGTCGTGATCGGCTGGTTCGCCAGTCCGTAAGAGACGTCAGTGTATTGCTGTGGGTAGTTCGGCGCGAACTCCGATGCGATGCTCAGATCGGGTCGCAACAGCCCCAGGTATTCGCCCTCCGAGGCCAGCTTGAAGTTCGCGTGCAGTTCGCCGTTGGGCGCTTTGACGACCGTCCGGCCGCTGGCGAACACCAGGAGGTATCCCCCCGCCGCAATCGTCGTCCGCGTCGGCAGGAGGTAATCGGAACTGCCGTCGCGGAGGCGCCAGCCGGACAAGTCGGCCGGGGTGGAGTCGAGGTTTCGAAGCTCCACCCAGTCGGACGTCTGGCCGTAGTAGTCCTTGATGCCGGTGTTATTGTCCGCCATGATCTCGCTGATCACGACGTTTCCGCCCGCGAGCAGGACGCGGGATTCCATGCGCTCGATGGCGGCGCGGGCGGCGGCGTGAACGGGCGACGTCGGCGCGGACGGTTTCCCCTTTTTCGTCAGTCGTCTCATTCGCTGCCCTCGTGCTCGCGATCGTCGGCGGCTAGATCGACGCGCGACGCCGACATATCTACCGAAATATGAATGCTAAAGCCCCGTTAGTTTATCGTGGTGACAAATCTCCCCGCAACCAGGATCTGACAATGTTGCCTGCCAAAAGGCATACGGGCGAACGACTTGCGAACGTCGTTCATCATGCCTTCACCTTACAGACGGTTTATATGGACGCTGGCGTTCGGGCGCTTTTGAGTTCATTGCTACCCCATTTAAGGGAACCGCTCCATGTTTAGATTTCGCAAATCCGTGCCCTTCGCGCTGGTCGGTGGGCTCATCGCGCTCTTGGGGTTGACGCCGACGGTCGCGGCGGCCGCCGAGCCGCAATACAAATTGCTGAAGGAAATCCCGATCGGCGGGGGCAGTGGCTGGGACTACCTGAACATGGACCCCGTCGGCCGGCGTCTCTACGTCACCCACCGCACCAAGGTGGTCGTGATCGATGCCGACGCGGACAAAATCGTGGGGGAGATCGTCGATACGCCGGGCGTGCACGGATTCGTCCCGGTGCCCGATCTCAAGCGTGGTTTTTCCAGCAACGGGCAGGAGAACAAGTCCAGCGTCGTGGACCTGGAGACGCTCAAGACGGTCATGAAGGTGCCCACCGGCGCTAATCCAGATGCCATCCTGTACGAACCCAAGTCCGGCGAAGTCTGGACCTTCAACGGCCGCGGCCAATCCGCGACGGCCTTCGACGCCAAGACGGGCAAGGTCGTCGTTGACGCGATCCCGTTGGAAGGCAAACCCGAGACCGGCGTCGCCGACCCCGAGGCCGGCCGCGTCTACGTGAACCTCGAAAACAAGAACGAGATCGCCGTCGTCGACGTGAAGGACCACAAGCTGGTCGCCCGCTGGCCGATCGCCCCCGGCCAGGCGGCGACGGGTCTGGCGATCGACGTGAATCTCCACCGCCTGATCATCGGGTGCGGCAACTCGAAGATGGTCATGATGGACAGCACGAGCGGCAAGATCGTGTCGGTGGTGGATTGCGGGCAGGGCGTCGACGCCGCCGCCTTCGACCCCGAGACGCACCTCGGTTTCGTGTCGGCGGGGGGCAGCGGCACGGTCACGGTGGCCAAGGTCGAGGCCGACAAGCTTACGGTCGTGCAGACGTTGACGACCGAGCGCGGCGCGCGGACGATGACCGTGGACACGAAGACGCACCGCATCTTCCTGTCCAACGCCAAGTCGCGCACCGACGCCAACAGCTTTAAGGTGCTGATCTACGGGATCGGGCAGTGAAATGTCGTCCATGAAGCCTTGGGCCAAGGGAATCATCGCCGTCGTCGTCGCACTCGTGCTGGTCCTGGGGTGGCTCGTTTACTTCCATAACGCCGGCGTCGCCGCCAGGGCGCCGGCCTGGTTGCAGTCGTCGGTGAAGGCGATGGGCCGGTCCGGCACCGCCGCCGCCGAGGAAGACGAGGATCCCGACAACACGAAGAACGAGATCCCGGTTCACACCGGTCACGTCGGTGTCGCCACGCTGCACCGGTATGTGGAGGCGTTCGGCAGCGTCGCGCCGCGCCCGCCGCGCAAGGGCGAAATGGCCGGCAGCGCCAACGTGGCCTCCCCGACGCCCGGGGTGGTGGCCAAGGTGTTGTGTACCGTCGGCCAACGGGTGAAGGCCGGCGAGGCGGTACTGCAACTCGACGACCGCCTGGCGAAGTCCGCCGAAGCCCAGGCCGCCGCCGCCCTCGCGCAGGCGCGGGCGTCGCTCGCGGCCCTCAAGGCCACCCCGCGCCCCGCCGTGCTCGAGATCGCGCAGCTCAACGTTCGCAAATCCGAATCCGCGCTCGAATTCGCGCAGCACAATTACGACCGCCTGAAGCAGCTCGCCGGCAGCGAAAGCACCAGCACGAAGAGCGTCGAACAGGCCGGCCAGGACCTCGCCGCCGCCCGCACCGATCTGGCCATCAATCAGAAACAACTCGACCTGTTGAAGCACACGCCCGCCCCCGAAGATCTCCGCCAGGAGGAGGCGAAGGTCGCCCAGGCCGAGGCCGCGCTGGCGACTGCGCGGGTGCAGCTCCAGATGACCACGATCACCGCCCCGATCGACGCCACGGTCGTGAACGTCCTGGTCAACCCCGGCGAAAGCGTGGACGTGACCAAGACGCTCGTCCAGTTCACCGCGCTCGACCGCCTGGTCATTGATGTCGACGTCCCGGCCGACCAGCTTCCGGCGAAGCCCGAAGGGCTCGACGCGCAGATCCTTCTTCCCAATACACCCGCCGGGGCGACGCCACTCGTCGGCAAGGTGAGTTTCGTCAGCCCGCAGGTCGATCCTCGCACCGGTGCGGTGCTGGCGATCGTCGATTTGCCGGCCGACGCCAATTTGCGCCCGGGCTTATCGGTGCGCGTCCGCGTCGTCGCCGAGGAACACAAGGATTGTCTGACCGTCCCCCGTGCCGCCGTCGTCGCCGACGAGAACGGCGACAGCGTCATCGCGCTGGTCGAAGGCGACCAGGCCACGCACAAGACCGTCAAGCGCGGGCTGGAGGAAAACGGCCTGGTCGAAGTCGTC
>Ga0207674_10003164_pt1 | contig 20262 bp, 20 predicted proteins | sample KBSCornC72_FD_184303 | JGI IMG/M metagenome (GOLD analysis project Ga0207674, IMG submission 184303) | Corn rhizosphere microbial communities from Kellogg Biological Station, Michigan, USA - KBS Corn C7-2 (SPAdes) (version 2) | ecosystem: Host-associated > Plants > Roots > Rhizosphere > Soil ...
GCCCACAGGATCAGAAGCGGAATGAACGCCGAGGCCGGCAGATAGCGCGCGAACGAGACGAACGGCTCGAAGAACGCCTCGATCGGCTTGTACGCGCCCATCGCGACGCCGAGCGGCACGGCAATGACCGTCGCCGCGACGAAGCCGCCGATCACACGCCAGATCGTGAAGCCGATGTCCTTCGCGAAGCCCTGCTCGGCGAGCAGCGTCCAGCCGGAGCGGACCATCGTGATCGGATCGGCGAGGAATGTCTTCGGTACGTAGCCGCCGAGCGTCGCGAACGCCCACACGCCGAAGAACAGCACGAAAAAGAGGATGCCGAGCCCGGAGCGGCGCCCCGGGCTGACGTCACGCAGTGGCTTCAAGACGGCGGCTTACTTGATGAACGAGGTGTCTGCGAGCGCGTTCATGTCGGGCAGCTGCTTGATGCTGCCGATCTCGAGCAGCAGATCGCCCGCCTCCTTGCTGAACTGCGCGTGCTCCCCGGCGAAGAATTTCTGGTTGGCGGCGCGGTCCTGCCAGCGCAGATAGGCCTGCGATTTCTCGAACGCCTCGCCGCTTTGCTTGACGTCGGCGCCCATGATCTCGAAGCTCTTCTTCGGGTCTTTCTTGATCATCTCGAGCGCGTCGAAGTAGCCGTCGGCAAGCGCCTTCGCGGCCTTCGGGTTCTCCTTCAGGAACTTCGGCGTGCAGCCGAAGGTGTCCATCACCATCGGGTAGTCGAGCGTGGTCGCGATGATCTTGCCGGCCTCGGGCTTCGCGCGGACCGCGCTGAGATACGGCTCGTAGGTCATGCCGGCGTCGAAGTCGGTGGTGCCGGCGATCATCGCGTTGGCGACCGGCTGCGGCTCGAGCGTCAGCACCTTCACGTCCTTCACCGACAGGCCGTTCTTCTTCAGGATCCAGGCCAGGCCGAAGTACGGCGCGGTGCCGGGTGCCGAGGCGGCGACGGTCTTGCCCTTCAGGTCGGAAATCTTCGCGATGTTCGGCTTCACGACCAGGCCGTCGGCACCGTAGCTCTTGTCGAGCTGGAAGATCTGCGTGGTCGCGACACCGTTGGCATTCCAGACGACCCAGGTCTCGACGGTCGTCGCCGCGCACTGCACGTCGCCCGACGCGATCGCGAGGTGGCGGTCCTTCTGCGGGATCTTCTTGATCGTGACGTCCAGGCCATGCTTCTTGAACAGGCCCGCTTCGTTGGCCAGCGTCAGCGGCGCGAAGCCGGTCCAGCCGGAAATCGCGATGGCGACTTTGGTGTCCTGAGCGTGGGCGGTCAGGCCGGTGGCGACAAGCGCGGCGGCGAGCAGAGGCTTGAGGGCGAACTGGCGTGTCATCGGATCTCCTGAAGGCATGATGTCCCGGCGGCATGCAAGGCTTGTGCCGCGGCTTGGTCGGCAGCATACACTGGGCAATCGACTTGTCTAGACCACTTATGTACGCACTCACCCGAGGCAACGCGCCGCTGATCGTCTCGTTCCCGCATGCCGGCACCGAGATCCCCGACGAGATCGCCGCGCGCATGACACCCGAGGCGCTGCAGCGCGCCGATGTCGACTGGCACCTGCCTCAGCTCTACGCATTCGCGTCCGACATCGGCGCCACGCTGATCGCCGCGCGCTTCGCGCGCCACGTCGTCGACCTGAACCGCCCGCCGCAGGACACCAGCCTGTACCCGGGCCAGGACGTGACCGGGCTGCTGCCGGTCGACACCTTCCGCAAGCAGCCGCTGTATCTGCCGGGCCAGGGGCCGGGCGAGGGCGAAGCGGCGCAGCGCGTCGCGCGCTACTGGCGGCCGTATCACGAGGCGCTGCAGGCCGAGCTCGACCGGCTGCGTGCATTGCACGGTTCGGTCGTTCTCTGGGACGCCCATTCGATCGCGAGCGTGATGCCGCGCTTCTTCGACGGCAAGCTTCCCGACCTGAACCTCGGCACCGCCGACGGTCGATCGTGCGCGCCGGCGCTGCAGGCGGCTGCCGAGGCGGCGATGCAGAGTCAGTCGGCATTCACACACGTCAGCAACGGGCGCTTCAAGGGCGGCCACATCACCCGCCACTACGGCGCGCCGGGCAGCGGCGTGCACGCGCTGCAGCTGGAGATGTGCCAGAGCACCTACATGGACGAGACGGCGCCGTTCGGCTATCGGCCCGACCTCGCGGCGCGCGTGCAGCCGCTACTGCAGCGGATGCTGAACGCCGTTCTTGAAGCGCGCTCGTAGCGCACCGGCGCCGATCTCGTAGGCCAGCGCGGCCGGCTGGTCGACATTCCACAGGCACAGGTCGGCCACCTTGCCGACCTCGATCGTCCCGAGCGTCGCCTGCAGGCCGAGCGCCTGCGCGGCGTGGCGCGTCACGCCGAGCAGCGCCTCGGCGGGCGTGAGGCGAAACAGCGTGCACGCCATATTCAGCATCAGCGGCAGGTGTGTCGTCGGGCTGGTGCCGGGGTTGCAGTCGGTGGACACGGCCATCGCCACACCATGGCGGCGCAGCAGGTCGATCGGCGGCACGTGCGTGTCGCGCAGGAAGTAGTACGCCCCGGGCAGCAGCACCGCGACCGTGCCGGCACGCGCCATCGCGATCGCACCGGCTTCGTCGAGGTACTCCAGGTGATCGGCCGACAGCGCGCCGAATTCGGCAGCGAGCGCAGCGCCATGCTGGTTCGACAGCTGCTCGGCGTGCAGCTTGACCGGCAGGCCGTGCGCCCGCGCCGCCTCGAAGACACGGCGCGTCTGCGCCGGCGTGAAGCCGATGGTCTCGCAGAACGCGTCGACTGCATCGGCAAGGCCGAGCCGCGCCGCTTCGGGAAGAATGCGCTGGACCACTTCGTCGATGTAGTCATCGGGCCGGCCGCTGAACTCGGGCGGGAGCGCATGCGCGGCGAGCAGGGTCGTTCGCACACCGATCGGGAAACGCGCGCCGAGCGAACGCGCGACGCGCAGCGACTTCAGCTCGGCGGCCAGCGAGAGGCCGTAGCCCGACTTGATCTCGACCGTCGTCACGCCGTGCCGCATCAGCGACTCCAGGCGCCGCGCCGATTCGGCGAACAGCGTCTCCGTGTCGGCATCGCGGGTCTGGCGCACCGTCGAGACGATGCCGCCGCCGGCCCGCGCGATGGACTCGTAGCTCGCGCCCTCGAGCCGCATCTCGAACTCGCGTGCCCGGTTGCCGGCGTACACGAGATGGGTGTGGCAGTCGATCAGGCCCGGCGTCAGCAGTGCGCCACCGGCGTCGATTTCGTCGCGAACCGAACCGGCGAGCGCCGGCGCGCCGACTCCGACGGCAGCGATCCGCCCGCCGGCGATCTCGACGAACCCTGGTGGCGCGACGCTGCAGCTCGCGTCGTCGCAGGCAACGATTCGGGCATTGCGGATCAGCAGGTCGATGGGGACTGCGCTCATGGTCAGGCCTGCGCAAGGAGTTGCGAACGCGCGGCGACGAACGCGGCTTGCGCATCGGCGCCCAGCGCGTGCCGTCCGTTGACGATGCGCTGCTGGCCGGCGACCCAGACGTCGCGCACCGCCTGCTGCCCGGTCTGCGCGAACACCGCGCTCGCGAGCGTCTGCGGCGGCGTCAGGCCGGCGTGCACGCCGGCGACGTCGAGCACGACGAAGTCGGCGGATCGACCGACTTCGAGCGCGCCGACCGCCCGCCCCGTCGCACACGCGCCGCCGTGAACGGCGCCGAGCCAGAGCCGCTCGGCAACGTCCGGCTGCGCGGTGCTCGCGAACACATTGCGGCGCTGCTGCGTCAGCCGCTGGCTGTATTCGAGCAGGCGTAGTTCGTCGACCACGCTCACGCTCGCATGGCTGTCCGAGCCGACGCCCCAGCGGCCGTTGGCGGCCAGATAGGTCGGGGCGTCGAAAGTGCCGTCACCGAGGTTGGCTTCGGTGCTCGGACACAGGCCGGCAACGGCGCCGCGCGCCGCGACGCGCTGCGACTCGACTGCCGTCATGTGGGTCGCATGCACCAGGCACCAGCGCTCGTCGACGGGCGCGTTGTCGAGCAGCCATTGCACGGGTCGCGCGCCCGACCACGCGACGCAGTCGTCCACCTCGGCCTGTTGTTCGGCGATGTGGATGTGGACCGGTGCGGCCGGATCGATGGCATGCAGTCCCTCCAGCAGGTCGCTCAGCGCGTGCGGCGAGACGGCGCGCAGCGAATGCGGGGCCACGCCGGTGCGCACGCCGCGCGCCGCGCAGCGTTGAACGATGTCGAGCAAGGCCTCGGTGCTGTTGATGAAGCGGCGCTGGTCGTCGCGCGGCGGGCGACCTGCGAAGCCTGCGTCCTGGTACAGCACCGGCAAGAGTGTCAGGCCGATGCCGGTTCGCTCGGCAGCGGCGGCCAGGCGCATCGCCATCTCGGCCGGATCGTCGAATGGGGCGCCCGCCGTCGTGTGATGCAGGTAGTGGAATTCACACACCGAGGTGTAGCCCGCCTGCAGCATCTCGATGTACAGCTGGCTTGCGATCGCTTCGAGCTGCTCTGGCGAGACCGCGAGCGCGAACCGATACATCGCATCGCGCCAGGTCCAGAAGCTGTCGGCGGCGCCATTCGCGGCAGCGGCGCGGAACTCGGTCAGGCCGGCAAACGCGCGCTGGAAGGCGTGCGAGTGCAAGTTCGGCATGCCCGGCAAGAGCGGGCCGGTGGCATGCCGGCTCGCCGGATCGGGCTGCGTCCCGGAGCGCACCTCGGTCAGAACGCCGCGCTCGTCCCAAACGAGCTGGACATCCCGAGACCAGCCGGCAGGCAGCAGCGCGTGGGCAGCGAAAAGCAAGAAGGCGTGCGGCATCAGCATCGATCCTGACACAGGCGAACCTGCAGCATGGCCCGGTCTTGCGGCCGATGGGGCGTCGCCGCGGGGGCACCCCATAGCGTGCCGCGACGGGATCGCCACAACAGTGCCGAGTCGGGCTCGAGACACCACCGCGCCGCGTCCCGATCGGCCGCGCCGGCATCGATCTGCCACGTGCCGACGACGCCGAGCAGCAGCGTCACGTCGGCGTCGGCGAGCTCGCAGGCGGCGCGAACGGCCGACACCTCGGCGCGCCAAACGCCGCGCCGGGTCATCACGTTGAAGTCGCTGCATCCGCCGTGCACCAGGGTTGCGTTCAACGCAAGATCGCCGGAGAAGTGAAACGGCGCGAGTTCCTGGTCGAGCCGATGATCGACGCTGCCGTCGACGCTCGCGAGCCGCATGCCGGCGCCGCGCAGCAGCGTGATGCAGCGGTCGATGCCGGGGAACGCCGAGAATGGCGCATCGCCGGCAACCTCGGCGAGGCTGATGCGCCAGTCGAAGTCGGCATTGCCGGCGCCGCGCGGGCCGATCGCGATCTCACGCGTCAGGCCGGCGCCGTTCTTCCACGGCTGTGGCACGAGCGCGTTGATCGCGAGCTGCTCGGGTGTCGAATTGGCAGGCAAGGTTCGGTGGCCAAGGTCAGCGCGTCAACGCGGCAGCATCGGCAATACCAGGCCTTGCTCGCGCGCGGTCTTCAGCGCGAGCTCGTAGCCGGCATCCGCGTGCCGCATCACGCCCGAGCCGCTGTCGTTGACGAGCACCCGCGCCAGGCGCTTCGCGGCGGCATCGCTGCCGTCGGCGACGATCACCATGCCGGCGTGCTGCGAGTAGCCCATGCCGACGCCGCCGCCGTGATGCAGCGACACCCAGGTCGCCCCGCCCGCGGTGTTGAGCAACGCATTCAGCAGCGGCCAGTCGGAAACGGCGTCGGTGCCGTCGCGCATCGACTCGGTCTCGCGGTTCGGGCTCGCGACCGAACCGGTGTCGAGGTGGTCGCGGCCGATCACGATCGGCGCCTTCAGCTCGCCGGTCTTCACCATCTCGTTGAACGCGAGGCCGGCAAGATGGCGCTCGCCGAGCGCAAGCCAGCAGATCCGCGCCGGCAAGCCCTGGAACGCGATGCGCTCGCCGGCCATGTCGAGCCAGCGGTGCACATGCGTGTTGTGCGGGAACAGCTCCTTGATCTTGCGGTCGGTCTTGCGGATGTCTTCGGGGTCGCCCGACAGCGCGACCCAGCGGAACGGGCCCTTTCCTTCGCAGAACAAGGGCCGGATGTAGGCGGGCACGAAGCCGGGGAAGTCGAACGCGTTCTTCACGCCTTCGTCGTACGCGACCTGACGAAGGTTGTTGCCGTAGTCGACGGTGGGCACGCCCATCGCGTGGAAGTCGAGCATCGCCTGCACATGCACCTTGCACGATTGCGCGGCTGCCTTCTTCAGGCGGGCGTGCTGCGACGAATCGGCCTGCGCGGCGCGCCACTCGCCGACGCTCCAGGCCGCCGGCAGGTAGCCATTGATCAGGTCGTGCGCCGAGGTCTGGTCGGTGACGAGATCGGGCCGCGCCGAGGCGTCTCCTGCCTTCGCACGGCGCGCGAGTTCCGGGACGATCTCGGCCGCGTTGCCGAGCAGGCCGATCGAGATCGCCTCGCGTCTGGCAGTGTGCTCGCGCACCAGCGCGAGCGCGTCGTCGAGGTCTTTCGCCTGCTTGTCGAGGTAGCGGGTGCGCAGCCGGAAGTCGATGCTCGATTGCTGGCATTCGATGTTCAGCGACACCGCGCCGGCGAAGGTGGCCGCGAGCGGCTGTGCGCCGCCCATGCCGCCGAGGCCGGCGGTCAGGATCCATTTGCCTGCCAGTTCGCCGCTGTAGTGCTGCCGGCCCGCTTCGGCGAAGGTTTCGTAGGTGCCCTGCACGATGCCTTGGGTGCCGATGTAGATCCACGAACCCGCGGTCATCTGGCCGTACATGAACAGGCCCTTGCGGTCGAGCTCGTGAAAGTGCTCCCAGGTTGCCCACTTCGGCACCAGGTTCGAGTTCGCGAGCAGCACACGCGGCGCATCGGCGTGCGTCTTGAAGATGCCGACCGGCTTGCCCGACTGGATCAGCAACGACTCGTCGCCCTCGAGTTCGCGCAGGCATTCGAGAATCTTGTCGAACGAGGCCCAGTCGCGCGCTGCGCGACCGATGCCGCCGTACACCACCAGCTCTTCCGGACGCTCCGCGACATCGGGGTCGAGGTTGTTCTGCAGCATCCGGAACGCGGCCTCGGTGAGCCATGACTTGCAGTGCAGCGTGCTGCCGTGCGGCGCGCGCACCACGCGGCCGGGGGCGTTGCGGGCGCCGCGCAGCGCTGCGTCTGCGAGGGCGTTCGGGTCTGTCGATGAGTTCATGCGCGTTCCGGTTTCGCTGCTTGGGGCTTCAGGCTTCGATGGGCCAAGTGGTCTAGACCACTTTGCGCAGCATGCTGGAACTCGGCCGCGCCGTCAACCGTTGCGGCTAGCTTCGCGACGTCTGCACGGCCTCGAGCAGGCGCGCACGCAGCCACTGGTGCGCACTCGACCGATCGTTTCGAATGTGCCAAAGCATCTCCAGATGCAGGCTTGGCAGTGCAAAGGGCAGTGCCCGGCTGACGAGCTGGTCGCGGTAGCCAGTCGACTCGATGAAGTAGGCCGGCAGCACCGTCAGCAGATCGCTGTTCGCGACGACGCGGCCGGCCGTGAAGTACTGGTTGACGGTCAGCACGACGCGGCGCTGGCGGCTCATCCCGGCGAGCACCTGGTCGGCCAGGCCGTGGTCGCGGCCCGACAGGCTGACGAGCAGGTGGTGGGCGGCGCAGTACGCATCGAGCGTCAGCGGCTGCTTCGCAAGCGGATGGCCGCGGCGCATCACGCAGGTGTATTCCCCTTCGTTGAGGCGTTGGCGGCGCAGCAGGGCACTGTCGCCTTGCGCCAGCAGCGTCGCGACAGTGTCGGGAAAGAAGCCGACCGCGATGTCGGCGTCGCCGCGTTCGAGCAGCGCGCTTGGATCGCGGGTCGTGAGCGGCAGGCTGCGCAGGTTGGCCCGGGCCCCGCTTTGTTCGATCTGCGCAACAAGCGGCGGCATGAACAATGCCGCAGTTGCGTCCGCCATCGCAATCCGGAAACTGGCCGGATCGGCCTGCGGATCGAACTCGCCCGGCGCCAGCGCGCTGCGCAGCCGACCGAGCGCCGAACGCACTTCCGGCCACAAGGCCTCGGCTCGCGGCGTCGGAACCACACCATGCGCCGATCGTGTGAGCAAGTCCTCACCTACGGAATCACGCAGTCTTTTCAAGGCATTGCTCACGGCCGGTTGCGTCAGCGAGAGCCGCTCCGCGGCACGCGTGAGGTTGCGCTCCGCCATCACGACGTCGAAGACGCGCAGCAGGTTGAGGTCGAGCGTGCGGAAATTGAGGGTCGTAGTCATAACGACTATGAATATCGTCGATTCATAACCGTGAGTGGTGAAAATCTCGGGTAAACCCTAACGTAATGCCATTGCTGCAGCGCAACACGCACTGTGGGAACCCAAGGAGTCGCCATGAGCAGTACCTACGCAAACGTTTCCGTCTCGTCTCCAGTGCTGGAAGCGCCCGCGGCCCGCTGGTTGGCCGCGTTCGGCCAAGCCGTCCGGCGCGCACTCGACGCTGCCGTCAAGGCGCGTCCGAGCCAGGGCTTGGCGGAGATGGCAACGCGATGCGAACAGCTGCAACCGGCGCTGGCTCGCGAACTGCGGGCCGCCGCGGCACGCGTCAGCGAAGGCTGATCTGCCCCACGCGCGAATTCACCGATCCATCGAAGGAACACACATCATGACCACGTCCACCCTCCATTTCGAAGTTGAACGCAGCCGCTTCGCGAATCTGCTGCTGGCCGCGCTCGGCGCCGCCGTCCCGGCGTCGCTCGCGAGCCTGCTCGGCCGCGACCGCAACGAATCGGCCGCCGCCCCGGTCGACAAGGCCGCCATTGAAGCGGCCGCCGTGCGCGAGATGGCTCGCAGCTACGCGAAGACCGACCCGAGCTTCGCCGCCGACCTGTACGCCGCCGCCGACCGCCACGAAGCCCTGAACGACGAGTAAACGTCGGACGGAGGGGGCCGTCAGGCGCCCAGGCGTTCTTCGATGCGCGACTTGGTCGCGCTCATCTCGGCGGGCAGGTGGTACGCGAGCTGTTCGAACAGCTCGCCGTGCAGTTGCAGTTCGGCGCGCCATGCGGCCGGGTCGATGCTCGTCACCTGATCGAACTGGGCGGCGCTGAAGTTCAGCCCCTTCCAGTTCAGGTCGTCATAACGCGGCGTCGTGCCGAACGCGTTTTCGCTGCCGCCAGTCGTGCCCTGAATGCGGCCGATCATCCACTGCAGTACGCGCATGTTCTCGCCATAGCCTGGCCAGACGAATTTGCCGTCGGCGCCCTTGCGGAACCAGTTGACGCAGTAGATCTTCGGCAGCTTCGCACCCGAAGCCTGCAGCTTCGCGCCCAGGTCCAGCCAGTGCTGGAAGTAGTCGCTCATGTTGTAGCCGGTGAACGGCAGCATCGCGAACGGGTCGCGTCTCACGGCGCCATTGCCGCCGACCATCGCCGCCGTGGTCTCGGAGCCCATCGTTGCGGCCATGTAAACGCCTTCGACCCAGTCGCGCGCCTCGGTCGCGAGCGGCACGGTCGTCGAACGGCGGCCGCCGAAGATGAACGCGTCGATCGGCACGCCGGCCGGGTTGTCCCATTCCGGGTCGAGCGCCGGGTTGTTCGTCGCGGCCACCGTGAAGCGGGCATTCGGATGCGCGGCGGGCCGCGGTTTGCCATCGACGCCGGTTTCCTTCGCGATCTTCGAAGTCCAGTCCTTGCCCTGCCAGTCGATCAGGTGCGCCGGCGGCGTGTCGGTCAGGCCTTCCCACCAGACATCGCCGTCATCGGTGAGCGCAACGTTCGTGAAGATCACGTCACGCTTCAGGCTGGCCATGCAGTTCGGGTTCGTCTTGTCGTTCGTGCCGGGCGCAACGCCGAAGTAGCCGGCCTCGGGGTTGATGGCGTAGAGCCGGCCGTCCTGGCCGGGCTTGATCCATGCGATGTCGTCGCCGATCGTCGTGACCTTCCAATCGGACATGCCGGCCGGCGGGATCAGCATCGCGAAATTGGTCTTGCCGCAGGCGCTCGGAAACGCCGCCGCGACGTGGTGCTTCTTGCCCTCGGGCGAAGTCACGCCGAGGATCAGCATGTGCTCGGCGAGCCAGCCCTGGTCGCGGCCCATCGTCGACGCGATCCGCAGCGCGAAGCACTTCTTGCCGAGCAGCGCATTGCCGCCGTATCCCGAGCCGTAACTCCAGATCTCTTGCGTCTCGGGGTAGTGGACGATGTACTTGGTCGCGTTGCACGGCCAGGCCACGTCCTTCTGACCCGCCTCCAGCGGCGCGCCGACCGTGTGCACGCACGGCACGAAGTGGCCGTCGGTGCCGAGCACCTCCAGCACCTTGCTGCCCATGCGCGTCATGATCTTCATGTTCACCGCAACGTACGGGCTGTCGGACAGCTCGACGCCGATGTGCGCGATCGGCGAGCCGAGCGGCCCCATCGAGAACGGCACAACATACATCGTGCGGCCGCGCATCGCACCGCGGAACAGGGCGGGCGTGCCGTCGGGCTGGCCGTGCTGCAGGATTGCGCGCATCTTCTCGGGCGCCATCCAGTGGTTGGTCGGACCCGCGTCCTGCTCCTTCGCACTGCAGATGAAGGTGCGGTCCTCGACCCGCGCCACGTCGCTCGGGCTGCTGCAGGCGAGGTAGCTGTTCGGGCGCAGCTCGGGGTTGAGCTTCTTGAAGGTGCCGCCGGCAACGAGCTGGGCGCACAGACGGTCGTACTCGAGAGTCGAGCCGTCGCACCAGTAGACGTCGCGCGCTTCGGTCAAAGCCGCCATCTCGGCGACCCATTCGATCAGCTTCGCGTGTTTCACCGAAGCGGGCACGTTCAGGCGCACGCCTTCCATCACGGGACGATTCATGACAGGTCCAATCTACTAAGTCAATAAAGCGGAATTGGGCAAATTGATCGCGGGCGATGACTTGCCGAATGCCGCTCAGGCGCCTTCCACGCGGTTACACCGAGGTTCAGTTTCGACCTAGCCAGAGCGACCACGACCACCCCGAGTGGACCCTGGGCGGCGATTGTCGTTCCAGTGTAATCACGTGGTAACCACCGGCCTGCGGGGGGTCATGCAGTTCCGGTATGACTTTATGCGCGACTCGCTGGCAGAGGTCGGCAAGGCAATAATTCCGCGCATGACTTCGCGCCGCCCCCTTCTGATTGCCGCCGGTCTCGCGTTGGTCGGTACGCCAAAAGTGCAGGCCCAGCAGCGCCGCTCGCTGACCGACCCGCTGCGTGTCGGCGCCGACGCCGCACTGGTCGATTCCGGTCTCGCAAAAGCATTGCAACAGGCCTTCGGACGCGACACCGGCATCGCCGTCAAGCTGGTTCGAATGCCGGCACTGCCATTGCTCGAGGCGCTCGAGCGCGGTGAGCTCGATGCCGGGCTGACGAATGCCGTCGATGCCGAACTCCGGCTCGACCAGCAGGGTCTGGTGCACGACCGCCAGCAGATCGCCGCCGGCGAATTCGTGATCGCCGGCCCGCCCGCCCGCGGCAAGACGCCCGACCCGGCCGGCATCGCCGGCACCCGCGACGCCGCGGCCGCGATGAGCAGGATTCGCGACGCGGCGCTCGCGTCGGCACCGGGCGACGTCAGCTTCGTCTCCGCCGGCGATGGGTCGGGCACGCACACGGTCGAACAGGCCGCATGGCGTGCGGCAAAGATCGCCCCGGCCGGACCGTGGTATCTGAACGCCGGCTCGACGGCCGCGCTGCCCGCCCTTGCGCGTTCGCGCAACGCGTACGTGTTGATCGAACGCGGCGTCTGGGCCAGCGCCGGCGGCGGGCCGCTCGCGGTGCTGGTCGAGGGCGATCCGCTGCTTGCCGAACCGGTCCACGTGATGCGTTCGTTTCGCGTCAATCACCCGGCGGGCAAGATCTTCGTCACGTGGATCAGCGGACCGAAAGGTCGGCGAGTCGTCGCGGCTCAGCGAGCCTATCGCGCACCGAACGGCTGAAGGCCGCCGGAACTGTTTGGCGCCGGCGTGGCGAGGCCCTGACGCCACCAGCGAGTTGCATGCCGCTTGTTACACAGAGCCCGTGCGCACTGCATCGGCTGTCGCATCGCAGGACTACATTGCAAGACCGCGCTGGCGGCCTGCACTCTCGGTCAGGCGCACTGCGCGCCGTCACTCACCCACCAGGAAGGCAAGCCATGAGCATCATCAGTTTCTTCAAGGAAGCGGGCGAAAAGCTGTTCGGACACAAGGACACCGAAGCGGCAGCACGACAGGCGCAGTCCGCACCCGACAACGCCGCGCTGCAAGCCCAGGCGCAACAGGCAAACCAGACCGCCGCCACGGCGATCCTGACCTACATCAAGACGCAGAATCTGCCGGTCGATGGCCTCGATGTCGCGTTCGACGGCGCAAGCGGGTCGGTCACGGTGGCGGGCGTCGCCGCCGACCAGGCGACCAAGGAAAAGGTCGTGCTGTGCTGCGGCAACGTCAGCGGGGTCGACAAGGTGAACGACATGATGACCGTCAAGGAACCGGCCGACGAGTCGCGCTGGTACACGGTCGTCAAGGGCGATACGCTGTCGGCGATCGCGAAGAGCCAGTACGGCAACGCAAATGCCTACATGAAGATCTTCGAAGCGAACAAGCCGATGCTGAGCAACCCGGACAAGATCTACCCGGGCCAGTTGCTGCGCATCCCGGTCTGACACGCACCCCGCGATCGGCAGCCCCGACTGTCGTCGGTCGGGTTGCCGCCTGACGCGAGCTCAGCAGCGCGCGCCGGCTACAGTGTGGGCTGCGACCTCTTTCTGAACAGCCCGCCCGATGCTCGCCTACCGACACGCCTTCCATGCGGGCAACCATGCCGATGTGCTCAAGCACACCGTGCTGACGCGCGTTCTGCGCTACATGAACGGCAAGGACAAGGGCTACCGCCTCGTCGACACGCACGCCGGTGCCGGCGGTTATTCGCTCGAAGGCCGCTACGCGCAGAAGAAGGGCGAGTTCGAGCAGGGCGTCGCGCGCCTGTGGGACCGCGATGATCTGCCTGAGGCGGTGGCCGACTATCTGAGCATCGTGCGCCAGTTCAACCCCGACGGCACGCTGACCCAGTACCCCGGCTCGCCGGCGTTTGCGCAGATGCTGCTGCGCGCGCAGGATCAGCTGCGCCTGTTCGAGCTGCACCCGACCGACCATCGCATCCTCGCCTCGTATCTGGGCGCAGTGCGCGGCGCCGAGGTCTACGACAAGGACGGCTTCGACGGCCTGAAGGGGCAGGTGCCACCGACGACCCGGCGCGGCGTCGTGCTGATGGACCCGAGCTACGAGGGCAACGCCGACTACGGCCGAGTGATCGCGTCGCTGCGCGATGCGCTCGCCCGGTTCGCCGAAGGCGTGTACATGGTCTGGTATCCGCAGGTCAGCAAGCTCGAAGCCGCGCAGCTGCCGAAGCGCCTCGAAGCGCTGGCGCCGAAAGGCTGGCTGCACGCGCGGCTGACCGTGCAGCAGCCCGATTCGATGGGCTTCGGTCTGGCCGGCAGCGGCGTGTTCGTGATCAACCCGCCGTACACCTTGCACGCCGAGCTGCTCGAAGTGATGCCGTACCTGACGGAGGTGCTCGGCCAGTACGACGGCGCGAACTATCTGCTCGAGCAGCGCTCGGCTTAGAGGCTGCGCCGCGCGCAGCCTACTTCGGGGCCGACGCGGCGGCCGGCGGCGCCTTCAGCCGCGCCAGCCAGTCGGTCCAGTCGACCGGCCCGCTGTCGTGGCGCTTCTTCAGGTTCGCAAGCACGTTGCCCCAGGCGCGATCGAAGTAGGCGTAGGCCTTGTCCCACTCGCCCCCATCGCCCCAGCCCGTGTGGTGCAGACTCACGCGGGTCGACTTGCTGTCGATGTCGGCGAGCCGCACGACGACGAAGGTACGCTGCTTGCGAATCTCCGGCAGCGACGGCGGCGCGTTCCAGTCGAAGCTGAGCATCGTCGGCGCCTGCAGCGCCATGAAGCGCATGTCGTCCGCGCCCTTCATGCCGGGTTCGCCGAACGGATTGATGTGGATGTGGAACGCGCCTCCGACCTTCGCCTCGATCTCGGCCTCGGGCGCGAAGAACGATTCGATGCCGGCCTTCGTGGTCCAGCTCTGCCAGACCACCTGAGCCGGGGCCGCGACGACGATCTCCTTGTCGATGGCCCGTTCGGCGGCGTGAGCGAAACCGGCGCCCGCGAGGGCCGCCGTGCAGGCGAAGGAAGCGAGCGTGGCGAGGTTCATCGGATCGAGCGCGCGGCGCGAAGTGGCGGCGCGGCGATCTTAGGCGCTCCCGCGCCGCCAGGCTCAGCGCTGGCGCCGACGCCGCGCAACGAAGCCGACCGCGCCCAGTCCGGCGGCCAGCAGTGCGTAGGTTTCGGGTTCTGGTACCGAATGGACCGCAGGGACGCCGTACTCCGAGGGGTTGTCGGCGACCTGCGCCTTCTCGCGGTGGTCGCCGAAGTCCGAGCCCCTGTGGAGCGGCGCGACGCTGAAGTCCGAGACGGCCTGGGCCGCAAAGCTCATCGTGATCGACTGCCCGAGATCGATCTCGCTGCCCGAAGGGCCGCCGCTCACGCCGAGGCAGCCCCAGCCGTTGACGAACTTGGTGGCGAAGTTGCTGCCGCCCACCGCGAGGCTGACACCGTTGACCGTGCCGGCGTCTCTGCCGAACGGGCTCGCGTAAGTCGAGCCATCGAGCAGCGATTGGGCCTGCGCTGCTCCCGCGCAGGCCAACGCAACCGCAGCGAACAGCGGGGCGATCTTCTTCGTGAGGACGGTCGACACAGGCAACTCCGGCAGCAATGGGTGGCGCTTTGCCCGATTCTTCGGAGACGGGGTCGATCACGCCCATCCCCCGGTCGAGTGCCGCACCGTCATATGCGTGTCATTCACGCATCACTCCCACTTGTTCAGGGGGTGTGAACCATTCGCCGCCGTTGCGGATCGGCTCGCCTAACATCGACGCATGGCTGCGGATCACGTTTGCACTCCCTCAGAGCCGGCAGGAATCGGCCCGCTCGCCGGCTTGAAGGTCGTCGAGCTTGGCCAGCTGATCGCCGGGCCCTTCGCCGCGAAGACGCTGGCCGACTTCGGCGCCGAGGTGATCAAGATCGAACCGCCCGCCACGGCGACGAGCCCGGGCGGCGACCCGCTGCGTCAGTGGCGGCTGCTGCACGACGGCACCAGCGTCTGGTGGCAGGTGCAGTCGCGCAACAAGAAGAGCGTCGCGCTCGACCTGAAGGACGCCGCATCACGAGACATCGTGCGGCGACTGATCGACGAAGCGGATGTGCTCGTCGAGAACTTCAAGCCCGGCGTGATGGAGGACTGGGGACTCGGCTACGACGCGCTCGCAGCGCGCAACCCGGGGCTGATCATGCTGCGCATCAGCGGCTATGGGCAGAGCGGGCCGTACCGTGACCGGCCGGGCTTCGGTGTGGTCGCCGAGGCGATGGGCGGCTTGCGCCACCTGACCGGTGAACCGGGGCGCGTGCCGGTACGCGTCGGCGTCAGCATCGGCGACACCTTGGCGTCGCTGCACGGCGTGATCGGCATCCTGATGGCCTTGCAGCATCGGCACGCGAGCATCGCACCCGATGCACCCAAGGGGCGTGGCCAGGTGGTCGACGTCGCGCTGTACGAAGCCGTCTTCAACTGCATGGAAAGCCTGCTGCCCGAATACAGCGCATTCGGCGCAGTCCGCGAGGCCGCCGGCTCGGCACTGCCCGGGATTGCGCCGAGCAACGCCTATCCCTGCGCTGACGGCTGGGTGCTGGTGGCCGGCAACGGCGATTCGATCTTCAAGCGGCTGATGAATGCGATCGGCCGCGCCGATCTGGCGAGCGACCCGCAGCTCGCCGGCAACGCCGGGCGCGTCGCAAGGGTCGAGGAAATCGACTCGGCGATCGGCGCGTGGACCGCGCCCCGCACGGTGGCCGCTGTGCTCGAGGTGCTGAACGCGTCGGCCGTGCCGGCCGGGCGCATCTACAACGCGCGCGATATCGCGCAAGACCCGCACTATCGGGCGCGCGGAATGATCCAGCGTGTGCGCACCGCTGACGGGCTCGAGCTCGACGTGCCCGGCATCGTGCCGAAGCTGAGCCTGACGCCCGGCGCCATCAGCCGGGCCGCGCCAACGCTCGGTGAAGACAACGCGTCGGTACTCGACCTGCTGGGCAAGCGGCCGCGTTCCAGCTGACCATCCTCAGCGCCGCGCACCAGGCGATGGTGCGCGCGTGTCGACGCCAGCGATCGGCGCCCGCTTCAAGTCACGAAACGCCGCAAACAGCCATGAGCGCATCCCGACGATCAGCGTGTACGGCTTCTTCTGCTCGGGGCTGAGCTTCTGATCGGCGAGGTGCTGCTGCGCGAAGTCCTGCCCCACGCGCTGCAGCCGCTCGACGAACGTGGCCGCCTGGCTGCTGCTGATCTGGCCGTGCACGAGCAGCAGCGTTTCGCCGTCGGCGTCGAAACCGCCGCTGTAGTAATCGGCGGCAACGTGCTTGCGGAAGTACTCCATCACCGGCCCGTGCGGCTGCCAGCGGAAACCCTTGGCGATCTTCAGCCGGTATCGGTTCAACGGGCGCAGCTCGATGATGCCGAGCTTGTCGAGCTGCAGCAGGTACTTCACGCATTCGGCCTCGCTGAGGTCGTAGGTCGCAACCATCTGCTCGAAGGTCCATTGGCTGACGCAGCAGATCGCGAGCAGCAGCAGCTTGCGATCCGCGACCACGGCACGCTCCTGCTCGAGCGTCAGCTCGCGGCGCAGTGGCTGCGCGTCGGCAACCTTGCGCGCAAGCTCGGCGAAGTCCATCTTCAGCACACGCAGCACCTCGTCGACGCGCGACAGCGGCATGTCGGCCTTCGCGAACACGCGCTTGATGCTCGACTCCGCCATGCCCAGGTGCTGCGCCAGCTCCGCGTAGGTGATGCCTGCGGTCTTCAGTTCGGCCTTCAGTGCAGCGACGAGGTCGTGTGTGGTGCTCACGGCGACAGCCTCCAAAAGTACCTCTGGACGATACCAGAGGCACGTTGCTCCGCGACCCTCTCTGGAGGGATGGATACCGAGCCGGCACGTGCCGATCATGCGGCCACCTCAACTGTTCGTTCCAGGGAACCCTTCATGCAACGCACCTCGATCCGCCAGGACACCAAGGCCTGGAAGGCCCAGGTCTGGATCTCCTTCGCAGTGGCCGCCACGCTGTGCGGCACCGGCCTGGCTTATCTGCCCGGCACGGACCTCGACCGCGCGTTCATGTTCATGGGTTACCTGTTCTGCCTCAGCACAGCGTTCGCGCTTGCGAAATATGTTCGCGACAACGAGATCCGCAAGACGGACACGCCGATGTGGGGCACGGTCGTCTGGGGCGGATTCAGCCTCGCGATGGCGCTGACTGCATGGGGCCTGTGGAACATGGCAGTGAACCCGACCTACAAGGCTTTTCTCGGCGTCAGCTGGCTCTTCCTGATCTCTTGCGTGTTCACGCTCGCGAAGACGCTGCGCGATGCGCACGAAGTGCTGCTTGCGCAACTTCGCGCCGAGCGCGAGTGATCTGTTCCTCACCCCAAGGAGTTCATATGACTTCGTTCCCGAACCGCCGCACGCTGGCTGCGGGCCTGACCAGCCTCGCGATGCTCGTGCCGCCCTGGAGCGCGCGTGCGCAATCGGGCGCTTCCGAAGCGAGCGCGCTCTCGGCACTGCCGATCGCGGTCTCGGTGGCTGCGCCGGTGATGATCGTCTCGGGCGGCGCGGTGCTGACCGTCGTTGCCGTGGAAGCGTCGGCCGACGGCGCGATCTGGGTGCTGCAACGCGCGTCCGACGGAGCGCGGGCCAGCGTACGGCTCGCCGCGCGCGCCGCCGGCGAAGTGTCGGTGGCGGCGGGCACGGTTGTGACGGTGGCCGCCATCAGTACCGGCTGGGTGCTCTCGGCCGCCGGCCAGGCGATCGCCTTCATCCCGAACCAGGTCGGCGCCGCACTGCTCTACAACGAGCGCGTGACGCGATGAACGCCGCCACGCGCACATGGGTCGGCGCGGCGCTGGCGGCCGCTGCGCTCGGCGCCCAGGCCGGACGGACGTGCGAGAACAAGGCACCGAGCGCCGTCACGATCGATCGCGCGCTGACGCTGGCGCAGCACACCGCCGCGCGGCTGGACGACAGCGGCGCGCAGGTGGTCGTGCTGGCGCGCGCCGGGCAGAATCTCGGCGACTACGGGCTGCGCTACTCGCACCTCGGCTTCGCGTATCGAGAGGGCGGAGCTTGGCGGGTCGTGCACAAACTGAACCAGTGCGGCACTGCGCGGGCCTCGATCTACCGACAGGGCTTGGGCGAGTTCTTCCTCGATGATCTGTACGAGTACGAAGCCGCGATCGTGATCCCGACACCGCAGGTGCAGGCCGCGTTGATCGACACGTTGCGCGACAACGCACGCCTCGCCACGCTGCACACGCCGGCCTACAACATGGTGGCCTACCCATGGTCACAGACCTACCAGCAGTCGAACCAGTGGGCGCTCGAGACGCTCGCGATGACCCAAGACCCGATCGCCGCGCGCAGCCGCGAGCAGGCGCAGGGGTGGCTGCGCGTCAAGGGCTACGCGCCGAGCACGCTGCACATCCCCGCGCTCAAGCGTCTGGGCGCGCGATTGACAGCCGCGAACATCGCCTTCGACGACCACCCGAACGAGAAGCGATTCACGGACCGGATCGAAACCGTCACCGTCGACTCGGTGTTCGCATGGTTGAATCGCAGCGGCCTGGGCGGCACAGTCCAGGTGATCCGCTAGAGTGCGCGGCGAACGGCCCGACAACGACATCATTCGATCGGCACGAGACATGAGCCAATCCACGAGCGAACTCGCCCACGCCCACCCGAACCAGTTCGCGTTGCTCGGCCAGCGCCGGTTTGCGCCGTTCTTCTGGACCCAGTTCCTCGGCGCGGGCAACGACAACCTGTTCAAGTTCGCGTTCACGGTGATGGTGACCTACCAGCTGCAGCTGGAGTGGCTGCCGCCGTCGCTGGCCGGCCTCGCGATCGCAGCGCTGTTCATCCTGCCGTTCCTGCTGTTCTCGGCGACCGCCGGGCAGGCGACCGACAAGTACGACAAGACGCGCGTCATCCGCTTCGTCAAGAACCTCGAGATCGCGATCATGGCCGTCGCGGCCTACGGCTTCTGGACCACCAACGTCTACGCGCTGCTGGGCTGCGTGTTCCTGATGGGACTGCACTCGACGATCTTCGGCCCCGTGAAATTCGCGTACCTGCCGCAGCACCTGAACGAACGCGAGCTGACCGGCGGCAACGGGATGGTCGAGATGGGCACCTTCGTCGCGATCCTGCTCGGCCAGGTGGCCGGCGGGCTGCTGGTCGCGATTCCAGCGGTCGGCGCGCACTACGTGGCGATCGCATGCATCGCCGCGGCGCTGATCGGCCGCGCGACCGCGCAGTTCGTCCCGGCGTCGCCATCGACCGACCCGACGCTGGTGATCAACTGGAATCCGGTCACCGAGACCTGGCGCAACCTCAAGCTGGCGCACGAGAACATCGTCGTGTTCCGCTCGCTGCTCGGCATTTCGTGGATGTGGTTCTTCGGCGCGGTGTTCCTGAGCCTGTTCCCGTCGTTCGCAAAGGAAGTGCTGCACGGCAACGAGCAGGTCGCGTCGCTGCTGCTGGTCGTGTTCTCGGTCGGCATCGGCATCGGCTCGCTGCTGTGCGAGGTGCTGAGCAAGCGTCACGTCGAGATCGGCCTCGTCCCGCTCGGCGCGATCGGCATGAGCGTGTTCGCGATCGATCTGTACTTCGCGTCGCGCGGACTGCCGCCTTCGGCCAGCCTCCCGGCGCTCGACTTCGTCGCGAAGAGCGCGCACTGGCGCGTGATGGCCGACCTCGCGCTGCTTTCGCTCTTCGCCGGGCTGTACAGCGTGCCGATGTACGCGCTGATCCAGCTGCGCTCCCAGCCCAGCCACCGCGCCCGCATCATCGCGGCGAACAACATCCTGAACGCGCTGTTCATGATCGCGAGCTCGATCATCGTCGGCGTGCTTCTGAAGGTCGGGCTGACGATCCCGCAGGTGTTCCTCGTGATCGGGTTGTTGAACGCCGTCGTCGCGTTCTACATCTTCATGCTGGTGCCCGAGTACCTGCTGCGCTTCATCGCATTCCTGGTCACGCGCTTCGTCTACCGCTTCAAGGTGCGTGGCGACGAGCACATCCCGACCACCGGGGCGGCGATCCTCGTCTGCAACCACGTCAGCTTCATCGACCCGGTGCTGATGATGGCGGCGAGCCCGCGGCCGATCCGCTTCATCATGGACCACCAGATCTTCAAGATCCCGGTGC
>Ga0207674_10003166_pt1 | contig 20256 bp, 16 predicted proteins | sample KBSCornC72_FD_184303 | JGI IMG/M metagenome (GOLD analysis project Ga0207674, IMG submission 184303) | Corn rhizosphere microbial communities from Kellogg Biological Station, Michigan, USA - KBS Corn C7-2 (SPAdes) (version 2) | ecosystem: Host-associated > Plants > Roots > Rhizosphere > Soil ...
GCTCGCCGACAATCCGAGCTTCGCGGCCACGCTCATTCCGGCGATCGACGCGCTGCGACGCGGCCGCGGTGCCGACGCCACCGCGGCGCTCGCGCGAGCGCGGCGTTCGCTCGCCGGTCCGTCGATCAGCCGGGACTCGATCGCCCGATGGGGAGGCGTTCCATGAGCGCCGAGTTCGTGTTTGCGACGGCGCAGTACGATTCCGGCGATTGGGACAGCGCGCCGCTCCTCCCCGCGAACATCATCGATACGATCGCGCGCTATACCGAGATCAACGTCGCGCCGACGGGTGTGATCGCGCCGCTGTCGGACGCGCGGATGCTGCGGTATCCGTTCTTGTACCTCACGGGGCACCTTCCCGTCCGGTTCAGTGATGCCGAACGGCGCAACGTTCGGCAGTTCATCGAACGCGGCGGCCTGCTCTTCATCGACGATCACAACCACGATATCGACGGCGTCTTTCACAAGACGGCCACGGAAGAGATCGCGCGCACGGTGGCGCCGCTCGCCGAGCTGCCGAACGACCATCCGCTCTATTCGTCGTTCTTCAAGTTTGATGGTCCACCGACGACGAGCCACGAGCTCAATGGCTGGGGCGACAACCTGGTGCACAAGCACCTGCTCGCCGTGCAGCGGCGCGGCAGAATTGCCGTGTTGTACAGCAGCAAGGACTACAGCTCGGAGTGGAATTACCACCCTGACAGCAAGCGCTTTCTCTCGGTAGACAACACACGCTTTGCCGTGAACCTGGTCGTGTATGCGCTCACTGCGTAGGCGACTCGAGCTCGGCTGCCGCATCGGCGTCTTTGCGCTCCTTGGCTGGTTGATCGGAACCAGCCTCTTTCCGGCGCCGGCACGACTGGTCGAGACTGCCTCGACCACTAATCTCGGGGAGCGGCTGTCGTCGTGGACGCGAACGCCGACGAGCGTTGCCCTGCACGCGACGTTGGAAGCAGCCCCGTCATCTCAGGCCATTGCGTGGCTCGCAGCGTTGCGCCACGCGGGACACAGCGTCTCGTGGAGCGGCTCGCCGGCGCCGGCGGTCGTCGTCGCCGAACCTGTGGTCGATCCCAATGGAGCCGTGCGCGTCAACGTCGCCGCGCCGGCGAACAGCCGAGTGACCTTGGCCGACGTGGCGGGAGCGATCGACAGCGCGCGCGTCGGCTTATTGGGCGTAAGCTTTACCGTGCCGCTCACTGTCGACAGCCTCGTGGCGCGCGTCAATCAGCAGTCGCTCGCCGTCGCGAAGCCGGCGGACGTCACGCCGCGCGCCGTATTCGTCGTCGGTGACGCGGGATGGGAGGCGAAGTTCGTCGCCAGCGCGCTCGAGGAGCGCGGGTGGAAGGTGGTGACCCGCTTCGCCGTCGCACCCGGCGTGAATGTCCGCGCCGCCGAAGAGCCGCCGCTCGACACAGCACATGTCGCGGCGATCGTCGCAATCGATTCCAGCATTGAAGCGCTTGGTCCGGTCGTTCGGCGCTTCGTCGAGCAGGGCGGCGGGATCGTTCTCGCCGGCTCCGCGGCTGGTGCGCGCGTTGTCTCGCCGCTTGCCGCCGGATCGGTCGGACCACGGGCGCGACGGAACGTGGCGGCGAACGACACCATCGGGCTCGGCACCACCGGCTATTTCCCGGTGGCATCGGTGCGGGACGACGCCGTCGCGCTCGAACGCCGAGCATCCGGCGTTGCCGTTGCCGCGCGCCGCATCGGCGCCGGTCGCGTGCTACAGGTCGGCTACGATGATAGTTGGCGTTGGCGCATGGCCGGAGGCCCCGGCTCCGAGGCGGCGCATCGAGACTGGTGGTCGCGCGTCGTGTCGTCGGTCGCCTACGCGCCGGTCACGGCGAACACTCAATCCAGGACATTCGACGCGCCGGTCGCCTCGCTGTTCGGCAAACTCGGGCCGCCGCGGCCGGCGCCTGTCTCGTCACGGGGCACCGTCGATCCGCGATTGATGCTCGCGCTGATCCTGTTGCTTCTCCTCGTCGAGTGGACGTCGCGCCGCTTGCGGGGCCTGCGATGACGGTCGCGTTCATCTCGAATTCGGATTGCGGACGCCACGACACCGGTTGGGGACATCCCGAACACGTCGGCCGGCTTCGCGCCATTCCAAAGGCGCTGCGCGAGGAGCCCGAGCTGTACGCGCGCTTGCTGCATCACGAGTCGCGCCACGCAACACCGGAGGAATTGGCGTTGGTGCACGACCCGCGCTACGTCGACGTGGTTCGTGAAGTCGCAATCGCCGGAGGTGGTCGTCTCGACGCGGATACCGTCGTGAGCGAGGGATCATGGGACGCCGCCACCGCCGGTGCCGGTGCAGTGCTCGACGCGATCGATTTCGCATTCGGGGACGGCGATGGGCCACGGCGCTCGTTCTGCGCTGTTCGCCCGCCCGGTCACCACGCCCTCCGCAACATGGGGATGGGCTTCTGTCTCTTCGGAAACGTCGGCCTCGGCGCGCATTACGCTCGACGGCGCCATGGCGTGGAACGGATTCTCATCGTCGACTGGGACGTCCACCACGGCAACGGCACCCAGGCGCTCGTCGAGCACGAGCGCGACATCCGCTTCGTCTCGATGCATCAGTGGCCGTGGTATCCAGGCACCGGCGCCGCCGCCGACCGCGGACCACACGACAACGTGTGGAATCTGCCGATGCAGCCCGGTCTTCCACCCGCCGCGTACGTCGACGCGCTGGAGACCGCGATCGCGGACAGTACGCGCGCCTTCACTCCCGATCTCGTCCTCATTTCGGCCGGTTTCGACTCCATGCGCGGCGACCCACTCGGCGGCTTCACGCTGGAGTACGAACACTTCGAGCGACTCACCCGACACCTCGTCGAGCGCGCTGAAACGTGGTGCGCTGGCCGCGTCGTCAGCTCCCTCGAGGGCGGCTACGCCCCCGAGCGCCTCGGCATCGCTTGCGTGCGACACATGCACGCGCTCGAGTGACGCCATCGTCCATCGCCCATCGCCCATCGCCCATCGCCCACCGCCCTACTCGTACTCGTCCGACCCCTGCACCCAGATGAACGACTGCAAGTCGATCATGTCGCGCGGCTCGAGATCGGCGGTGTCGCTTCGCACCACCTCGGCGAAGTCGAGAAGGCTTCGATACGTGTCCCAGTTCGGTTGCGCTCGATACTGGAAATCGTACTCGTACGCCTTGGCCGCCAAGCGCGTGACGTTCGGCTTGAGGAAGATGTGTCGATCCGGCTGTGCGATGAAGCCGAAGACTGTGAGCAGCGGCCAGGTGAGCACGCGTGTCTGTCGCCGCGGCAATTCGGCGACGACTTCGCGCCACCGCTCGAATCGCGTCTCGTCGCCGCCGCGTCCGTGCAGAAAGTCGAACAATCCGAGGGCGAACGGGCGAGCGCCGTCCACGGGGCGCACGGCGTCGCGCAGCGCCATCTTCTCGAAGGAGAAGAGCAGATTCGTCCGCGACTCGATCGCGACGGCGCGCCGTGCGATCTCGTCGTATTCCTCTCTCGCGACGAGCCCCTTGAACGTGCCGGGATCGAGCTCGGTCATCCACCGAGCGTGTGCCGACCACTTGTAGTCCCGCTCCCAGTCGATATACGTCTCATCCTGGTAGCCGTCAGGAAAGAAGTGCAGGAATTTTCGTCGGCAGCGCTGGGCCGCGGGCGTGAGATTTGGCCGACGCCGGCCCGACCGCTTATCGAGTGGCTGTCCCCATGAGCCGGACTTTGACTTTGAGGTGTCCATGTCGGAATCGCCTGAGCAGGGACCGGACCGTTGCGACGACCCAAGGGGGCTCAGCGGATGGCACGAGGCTTCCATTCGCTCGCTGACATGAGCGTACCTACTCAAGCTGGGCCGGGCGCGGGCTTCACGCGCGGCATCTCCCTCGACTCGCATGGACACGCGCGCACGAACTTGTCCGTCGCGGACGTCGATGCCGCGGTGGCGAGCGGAAAGGGATGTCTGTGGATCGACCTCGATCTCGGCGCCCCCGGTCAAGCCGAGCTGCTGAAACAGATTCACGGCCTGCATCCGCTCTCCGTGGACGACGCATTGAGCCGAAAGCAGCGTCCGAAGGTCGAGGAGTACAACGACTACCTGTTCATCGTCATCCTCGGCGTCCGCTTTCACGAGCAGACTCCCGATCCGTACGACCTCGAGACGTTCGACATCTGCTTTTTCCTCGGCAATCACTTTCTGATCACCGCGCACGCCGGACCCTCGGATGCGGTGGACGACGTCGCCGAGCGTCTGCAGAAGAATCCGGAATTGCTGTCGCGCGGCGTGGACCGTTTGGCGCACGCAATCATGGACGGCGCGGTCGACGAGTACTTCCCCCTGCTCGACAAGATCGACGAGCTGATCGACGATCTCGAGCAGCGCGTCATTGTGAAATTCGAGGAATCGGCGCTGCAGGACATCTTCGCCGTCAAGCGACTGACGCTCTCGCTGCGCCGCCACCTGGCGCCGGAGCGCGAAGTGTTCAACATCCTCACCAACCGGCCGAGCAAGCTGCTGTCGCCCGACTCGCAGATCTACTTCCGCGACATCTACGACCACGTCCTCCGCATCAACGACTCGATCGAGACCTTCCGCGACCTGGCGAGCAGCGTTCTGGATAGCTATCTGACGCAAGTCTCCAACCGGCTCGGTCGCATCACGAAGGGCCTGTCGGTCATCGCGACGCTGAGCATCCCGTTCGTCGTCATCAGCGGCATGTGGGGAATGAATTTCCAGCACATTCCCCTTTTTGATCATCCGCATGCATTTTGGTGGATGCTCGGGGCGCAGGTCGGCCTCGGTGTGATCCTCCTTCTCGTGCTCCGTTTCCGAAAACTCCTCTAATGGCCCTCCGTCTCCACGCAATTACCCTGGCCGACGCTCACCTCGACTTGCCGGGGCCGGGTGGTAGCGGGCCGCCAGGTGCGGGGGGGGGGCTCATGGAAACCGAGACCTATGCCGGGAACGGGCTCGGGGTCTCGCTGATGCCGTTTCGTGATCTCTGCGCGGTCGTCTCTGATCAGGGGAGCTTCGTCCTCGACGACGCGAGCCCGAGCGAAGTGGCGCGGCATCGAAGCATCGTGGACGCCGTCTTCCAGCGGGCACCCGTCGTTCCGGCGCCGGTCGGCGTCGTTTTCCGCGGGACGGACGTTCTCAAGCGCTGGATGGAGCTGCACTACGTGTCGTTGAGCGGGGCCCTGGAATTCGTCGAGGACCGCGTCGCGGCGCGCGTGCACATCTCCCGGGCCGACGCAAAACCCGGCGATGAGGAGGCCGGCGCCGACCTCGCCGCCAACGCCACTGAGGCGTTCCGCGCCCTTCGGAGAAACGCCGTCGCGTCGCTCCCGCTCCGTCTCGAAAAAGTCACCGGGCTGATGCTCAGCGCGTCATTCTTGGTTGAGCGTGATCTGTGGAAGGACTTTCTCCGCGCGGTCCAAGAGCAGCACGAAGCACATCACAAACTACGGTTCGAGATCACGGGGCCTTGGGCGCCGTATGATTTCGTCCGCATGCAGTTCGGAGGCTGATCGGTGTTCTGTCCGGAGTGCGGCACCTGGAATCGAGCGTCGGCGGCTGCTTGCGAGCGTTGCGAGCAAACGCTTCCCAACCTCGATCGCGCCCCCTTCGAGCGACCCGATGACGAGCTGACGCGCCTCCGACGTGCCGCGGGCGCGCGCTATCGGATCATGCGACGACTCGGCGCCGGTGGCATGGCCACTGTGTATGTGGGCGAGCAGGCACACCTCCTCCGGCCCGTCGTCATCAAGGTCCTTCATCCGCATCTCGCCAAGGATCCCGAAGTCGCCGAGCGTTTTCGGCGCGAGGCAGAGGCGGCGTCGCGACTCGTTCATCCGCACATCTGTCCGATCTTCGACTACGGCGCTACGGAAGACGTGGTCTACGCCGTGATGCCGTACCTCGAGGGCGGTTCGTTGGCCGATCAGATCCAGACGCATCGCTACGTGCCGCCGGCGCGCGCCGCGGCGGTGGCGGCGCAGGTGGCCTGTGGTCTCGACTACGCGCATCGCCGGGGCGTGATCCATCGCGACGTGAAGCCGGACAACGTCCTGTTCGACGAAGACGGAAACGCCGTGCTCACGGACTTCGGCATCGCGACGGCGCGCTTTCATGGCCGGCTCACCGCGTCTGGCCGCGCGATGGGGACGCCGCACTACATGTCCCCTGAACAGGCGATGGGAAAGCTGGTCGACGGACGCAGCGACGTGTACGCCGTCGGTATTGTGCTCTATGAAGCGCTGCTCGGCTTTCCGCCGTTCGACGGCGAGGACGCCTTTTCGGTGAGCTACAAGCAAGTCCACGAGGCGCCGACGGCGCCGGCCTTGACGAGCGCGCGGGTGCCCCAGACGCTTTCGGACATCGTCATGCGCTGTCTCAACAAATCGCCCGCCAGCCGCTACGGTCGCGGCTTCGAGCTCGCCGACGCACTGATCGCTTTTCTCCGCTCCGTCCCCGACGCCGCGCCGCACCATCGCGCCGCCGCTGCCTCCCGTCGCGCCAGCCCCGTCGCCAGCTGATGCGGCTCGAGCACGACGTCGCGGTCGTTCACACGACGCATCCGTTCGTCATTGCGCGAGGTGGCGCCAGCGAGCATCGGCTCATTCGCGTCCGTCTCATCGACGACGATGGCGTCGAAGGCTGGGGCGAGGCCGCGCCCAATCGCTTTTACGGCGAGACTGCCGACACCGCGCTCGGCGCACTCGCGCGCCTCGCGCCGATTGTCCAAGCCGCTGATCCGTGGGCGATCGAGGATACGGAAGCCGAGTTGAATCGCGCGCTCCGGTTCAACGGGTCGGTGAAGTCGGCGATCAGCGCGGCGCTACACGACCTCGCCGGAAAAAAACTCGGAATCCCCGTGTATAAAATGTGGGGCCTGGATCCGGCGCGCGCCCCATTCTCCAGCTTCACCATCGCGATCGCCGCGAGCGACGCCGAGTTGCGCGAACGCATCGCGCAGGCGGCCGCGTATCCGGTGCTCAAGATCAAGCTCGGTACGGATCGCGACGAGCAGATCATCCGCACCGTTCGCGACGCGGCGCCGGACAAGATTCTGCGCGTCGACGCCAACGCCGCGTGGAACCCGAAGTCCGCGCTTCGGATGATCGAGATTCTGCGCGAGCTCGCGGTCGAGTACGTCGAGCAGCCGCTGCCGCCGCACGACGTCGACGGCCTCCGGTTCGTACGCGAACGATCGCCGCTGCCCGTCATCGCCGACGAATCGTGCGTCGTCGCCGCCGACATTCCCCGGCTTGTCGGGGTAGTAGATGGCATCAACATCAAGCTCTCGAAATGCGGCAGCCTCCGCGAAGCGCTCCGCATGATCGCCACGGCTCGCGCTCACAACATGATGGTCATGGCGGGGTGCATGATCGAGACGAGCCTCGGCATCACGGCCGCCGCCCACTTCGCGCCGCTGCTCGATTTCGCGGACTTCGACGGAGCTGCGTTGCTCGCGGACGATCCCTACGTCGGCGCGACGATCGCGGGCGGCAGGATTCAGATTCCGAGCGGCCCCGGCCTCGGAGTCGTGCGCAAATCGTAGCAGCGCTACCGGCACAAAGAGCGCCTGGGACTGGCACCCCTAGCTCGGGCCATTAAGACCGGTAGATTCGCGGCATGCGCGCCGCATTGGTTGTTCTAGCGTTCGCGGCTGGACTACTCGGCTGCCATAGTCGGCAGCCGGGCCCCATGGATAGCGCGACGCGAACGGCAAGCCGCAACGTTTTCACCGACAGCGCGCTCCACGCGGAGCTGTGCGAGCCCGTCAAGTCCGGTGAAGACTGGCGTAAGGTCTGTACGCCAAAGGATCAGGGCGTTCGGATTCCCTTACTGAAAAAGAAGCGCTAATCCGTCGCGTGGGTTCGTCTTGCCCGTGGCGGTATACTTCCAGGCAAGGCGGTCACAGGTCGCCCCCGGTCCGCGGAAAGGGATGATCCCACCTGTTGCTCGGCTGCTCTCGCAGGACATCTACCTCTCTTCTGCCCACACCAGCGGACAACGGGCGCTTGGAAGGAGGAACGATGCCGCGTGTATTGCCCGAACATCCCAGCCTCGAGCACCTCAAGAAGCAAGCGAAGGATCTTCTCCACGACGGCGGCGCGACGCGCCTCGCCGACGCGCAACGGTTGGTCGCTCGTGAATACGGATTCCCGAGCTGGGCCAAGCTCAAGGCACATGTCGAATCCTTTGTTGCCGATCCAGCCACGGCATTCGCCGCGGCGATCAATTCACACGATCTCGCCAACGTCACCCGGGTACTGGAACGCTTTCCAGTTTTGAAAACACGTCTCGACGAGCCACTCGCCAATCACACTTTCGGGACACTGGCGATCGTCGAGGCGGCCGAGCATGGCGACCGCGAGATTGTGGATCTCCTCGTTCGCTCCGGCGCCGACATAAACGCGGTCAACGATTGGTGGGCCGGCGGCTTTGGCGTGTTGGACGTCGCGCGGCCCGACATGACTCAGTTTCTCCTCGACCACGGCGCGACGATGACGGCGCATGGCGCCTCACGGCTCGGCCGACTCGAGGACCTCGAGCGCATCATCGCGGCGGATCCTTCGGTCGTGCACAAGCGCGGTGGAGATGGCCAGACGCCGCTGCATTTCGCATCAACGGTGGAGGTCGCCCGCTATCTCGTGGAGCACCAGGCGAACATCGATGCGCGCTGCGTGGACCACGAATCGACGCCGGCGCAGTGGATGATTCGCGATCGCCAGGACGTCGCGCGCTTCCTCGTGGCCGCCGGCTGTCGCACCGACATCTTGATGTGCGCCGCGCTCGGTGATCTCGAGCGTGTTCGCGCCCACCTCGACGCCGATCCGGCGAGCGTCCACACGACGGTAGATCGCGCGCACTTTCCGATGAAGGATCCACGTGCGGGCGGAACGATCTATCAGTGGTCGCTTGGTGCGTTCAAGACTCCGCACCTGATCGCGCACGAGTTCGGCCACGCGGACGTGTTCGATCTCCTCATGTCGCGCTCGCCCATGTCGCTCCGTCTCACGACTGCCTGCGAGCTCGGCGACGACGAGGCGGTCGACACGCTCATGCGAGACAATCCGGGACTGGTCTCGCGTCTGAGTGAAGAGGAACGCCGCCGCGTCGCGCTCGCCGCTGAGCTCAACGACACGCGTGCCGTGCGCACCCTCCTCCGCGCCGGCTGGCCCGTCGACATGCTCACGGGCCCGAACGGCGCCTCGGCGCTCCACTGGGCGGGCTTTCACGGGAACGTCGAGATGGCGAAGGAGATCCTTCGCTATCATCCGGCCCTCGAGGTGAAGGAGCAATCGTTCGGTGGAACGCCGTTGACCTGGACCTCGTACGGTTCAGTCCACGGCTACGCGAAGAACGGCGACTACCCGGCGACGATGGCCGTGCTGCTCGATGCCGGTGTGCAGGTGCCGGATCTCGACAAGCTCGAGCCGAGCGACGAGGTCATGGCAGTCCTCCGCTCGCGGCGGTGACCCGGAGCGCTACGGCTGCGCCCCCCAATACGCGCCGAGCCTCGAAATAACTCCGGCGTAAACCAGCACTCCATCGAACAGATTCTGCAGCCGCAGATTCTCGTTCGACGAATGCTGGTTGTTGTCGTGATTGACGATCGGCAGCACGATCAGCGGGGCGTGGAGGACGCGCTCGAAGGTGTACATCGGCAGACTTCCGCCAAGCGTCGGAAGGGCGACGATCGGCGAGCCCAAAGCCTCTTGCGTCGCGCGGACCACGGCGCGCGAGAGCGGTGCGTCCATCGACACGCGCGTCGCCGGATAACCCGCCTCCCAGTTCACGCGAACGGTCTTCGCGTATTTCATTCGCTCGGCCTCCGTCGGCACGTGGTCGAGCACCGTGTAGCCGAGCGACTTGAGGTGCGCGTCGACCAATTGGCGGACATGCTCGGGCGTCTGCCGCGGGACCAGACGAAAATCGATCGACGCCGTCGCCTCGGGGGGAATGGTGTTCGACGCCGTTGCGCCGACTCCCCCGCCGCGAATGCCGCGAAGGTTGAGCGCCGGCAGCATGATCCGCTCGACCAACAGGGCGTTGTTCGCCTCCGTGGCCGACATCGCGATCTCGGCGCGCATCGCCGAGTCGATCGTCGGCACGCTGGCCAGCGCGCGACGTTCGGCCGGCGTGATCGGCGCGACGTCGGCGTAGAAATTCTTGATCAGGATGCGGCCGTCGTCGTTTCTCATGCTGGCAATGATGTTCGCCAGCCTCGTCACCGGATTCGGCGCCCAGTTTCCATAGTGGCCGCTGTGGAGTCCGTGCGACGGTCCGTAGACCGTGAGCTCCACGCCCGTGACGCCTCGGACGCCGAACACGATCTGCTGTCGTCGCGATTGATGCACGGGGCCGTCGCCGAACAGCCAGGCGTCCGCCTTCAGCAGATCGGCGTGCCGTTCGAGGAGTGACCCGAGATGTCCAGAGCCGGCCTCCTCTTCGCCCTCGAAGAAGAATTTCAGGTTGACCGACGGCTGAATTCCCGACGCCCGCAATGCGTCCAGCGCCGAGAGCATCGCGACAATCGGCGCCTTGTCGTCGCTCGCCGATCGAGCGTAGATGCGCCATTCGCCCTGGACCATGCCCGGCGTCGACGGCAGCGGAATCTCCATTCCACCTGCCTCCATCGGCTTGTCGCGCAGGACCGGCTGCCACGGCGCAGTCTTCCACTGCGTCGTGTCGACCGGTTGGCCGTCGTAGTGAGCGTAGAAGACGACGGTTTTCGTCGCCCCCGCCGTCCGAAGCTCGCCGAACACGGCGGGCGGACCGCCGGTCGGCGACTCGAGCAGCCGGCCGGTCACGCCGCGAGCCCCGAGCATGGCGAGGAGTCGGTCGGCGTTGCGGCGAATATTGATCGAATCGCTCGCCAGGTTTCGAATCGCGAGGAAGCCGTTCAACTCTCGCAGAATGTCCACGTCGTGCCCGGACACGTACGAGCGCACCTTCTGCCGGACGAGATCGGACCCGGACGACTGGGACTGGGCCATCCGAGGGCCAGCCAGAAGTAGAACACCCACCATCGCGGCCCGCGGCACGCGTAGTTCTTTGAGGAATCTCATCTTGGATGACTGGAAGCTCGCGAGGCGACCTGGAAATCACCTCGCCCCGGCTGCAAGAAATCCGGGGAGACGGCTGGCGAAGTTCAGTACCTTCGATAACGTTATGGCGACGCTGCCTGGCCTTTTTCGAGGATTGAATGGTCGACGCGCTTTCCCCTGAGCTCACGCCCGCCGCCGGGATCGACGGTGGAAAGTACGTCTACTGCATCGTTCGAAGCGAGCGGCAGCGAGACTTCGGCGCCATTGGCATCGGCGGCGGCCAGCGGGTGTTCACCGTGGCCTTCAACGACCTCGCCGCGGTCGTCAGCGACACGCCGATCGTCATCTACGACCCGACCCGCGAAAACGTCCTCGCCCACGAGTTCGTGAACGAGACGGTGATGAAGGAGTTCACCGTCATTCCGATGTCCTTCGGCACGGTGTTCCGGTCGGAGGACGACGTCACCGAGCTCCTTCGTTCGACCTACCAGGCGTTCAGCGACGTTCTCGACAAGATGCAGGACAAGATCGAATTCGGACTCAAGGTGCTCTGGGACCGCGAGAAGGTGATCGCGAACCTCGAGCGCGAGAACGACGAGATCAGTCGCCTCAAGGACGAGATCAGCCGCCACACGACGACCTCCACCTACTTCGCGCGCATCCAGCTTGGCCGACTGGTCGACTCCGCGCTCGAGGAGATGAGCTCGCGCTACGTCGCCGACATCCACGATGCCCTCAAGCCGGTCGCCGTCGCCAGCCGCTCGAACAAGCCGATCGGCGACCGCATGATCCTCAACGCGGCCTTCCTCGTCGACCGGGCGTCGGAGCAGTCGTTCGACGAACGCGTGAAGGAGACGAGCCGCAAGTACGAGGACGTACTCTCGTTCAAGTATTCCGGGCCGTGGCCGCCGTACAATTTCGTGAACATCAAGCTCAAGCTGGAGAAAGCGGACTAGGACTAGACGGCGCAACACCGACAGCGCGCCTGCCAAACGGCGCGCCTGCCAGACGGCGCGGCTGCCAAAATGCGCGGCCGCCAAGAGGCGCAAGCGGCCTTCGGCCGAGAGACGCGCCACATTGAGCAACGCTGTTGCTGAAGCGTCACCGAGGAAAGGCTGCCCGCCTAGTCACGAAACCCGGACACGCCTAACAAAAAAGGCGCGAAGCGCCCTTGCGCCGCTTGGCAGTCGCGCCGCTCGGCAGCCGCGCCGTTCGGCAGTCGTGCCCTTCGGCAGTCGCGCGGTCCGTCGTTCGCGCCTTCGATAAGTTTCCCCAATGCTTGTCGACGTCGCCCTCCCTCTCCCGTTGTTCCGGACTTTCACCTACTCGGTCCCGGAGAGCGACGCGGCCAAGGCCCGGCGCGGAATGCGCGCCGTAGTCCCGTTCCGGAACCGCAAAGAGATCGGCATCATCGTCAGCGAGGGCCGTGAGCAGAATGGGATCATTCCCAAGCCGGTCGACTCGCTCCCGGATTCCGAACCCGTCGTCAGCCCGTCCATTCTCTCACTCTGCGAGTGGATAGCCGAGTACTACGTCGTTCCGCTCGGCGTCGCGCTCCGCACCGCGCTCCCCGGCGCGCTCGCGTCCCATGTCGCGCCGGAGCCCGTGCGGCGCACGCGACGTGTCGCCGCGCTGCATCGCGAGCTTCCCTCGCTGATGCACCGTGATCGAGTATTCGCCCGTGCGCCGCAGCAGCGCGCGTTGTTCGAGCTGATCGAATCGCTCGGCGGACGTGTGCCGGTCGAGCATCTCACGGCACGGCTGAATTTTTCGGCGTCCGTGCTGAAAGGAGTCGTCGCGCGCGGCGTCGTAACTATCGAGGAAGAGATTGTCGCGCGCGATCCCTTTGCTTGGCGCCCGCCCCCACCGCCCACCGCCCACCGCCCGTCGCCCGCGCAGCGAAACGCCATCGATCGGCTCACATCGGCGCGCCCTGGCGAAGTCTTTCTCCTCCACGGCGTCACCGGGAGCGGCAAGACCCTCGTCTACATCGAGCTGCTGAGGCGCGTCGTCCTCGAACGAGGCCGCGGGGCAATCGTCCTCGTGCCCGAGATCGCGCTCACGCCGCAGACGGTGGACCGCTTCCGCGCCGTCTTCGGCGAGTCGATCGCGGTGTTGCATAGCGCACTGAGCGACGGCGAACGATACGACGAATGGCTGGCTCTCAAGGAAGGCCGCAAGCGCATCGCCGTCGGCGCGCGCTCGGCCATCTTCGCGCCGATCCCCGACGTAGGCGCGATCGTAGTGGATGAAGAGCACGAGTCGAGCTACAAACAAGGCGAATCTCCGCGCTACCACGCGCGCGAGGTGGCGATCGTCCGCGCGCGCGCCGAAGGTGCCGTCGTCGTCCTCGGCAGCGCGACGCCGAGTCTCGAGAGCTGGGTCAACGCGACGAGTGAAGCGAAGTACACGCTGCTCACGCTTCCCGAACGCGTCGGCGCGGCTCGCCTGCCCGCGGTCGACGTCGTCGATCGACGCGAGCCGCGCGGCGCGGCCAAGGATCCGGCGACGCGCGACTGGCTGCGGCTCGTGCTGAGCGAAGAGCTCGAGTCGGCGCTGTCTGACCGCCTCAAGAAGCAGGAACAAAGCATCCTGCTGCTCAATCGGCGCGGCTACGCGGCCTTCGTGCAGTGCTCGACGTGCGGCTACGTCGCCGCCTGTCCCAATTGCTCGATCAGCCTCACCTATCACCGCACGCCGGAGCGGCTCGTCTGCCACTACTGCCGTCACGACGAGCCCCCCGCGACGATCTGCCCCAAGTGCAACGGCGCCGTGCTTCGCCAGCGCGGATTGGGGACGCAGCAGGTCGAACGGCTGTTGGCCGAACGCTACCCGTCGGCCCGCCTCGCGCGCATGGACGTCGACACGACGAGCGGCAAGTGGGCGCACGCCGAGATTCTGGATCGCGTCGGTCGTGGCGAGGTGGACATCCTGCTCGGCACGCAGATGATCGCCAAGGGTTTAGACTTTCCTAACGTGACGCTGGTCGGCGTCGTCGACGCGGACGTCGGCATCAACTTGCCGGACTTCCGCGCGTCGGAGCGTTGCTTCCAGCTCTTGAGCCAAGTGGCGGGCAGGGCGGGGCGCGGTCCGAAGGGCGGCCGCGTGCTCATTCAAACGAAGGTGCCGGCGCACCACGCCGTGACGCGAGCCGTCGCTCACGATTACGAAGGTTTTGTTCGTGAGGAGCTCGCCGGTCGCGTAACACCCGCGTACCCGCCGACGGTGCGGATTGCGAACATAGTGTTCAGCGGCACCACCGAGCCTGCGACGGCGAAGCTCGCCACGTCCGCGGTGGCCTGGCTGCACGCACTGCTCCGCAAGCGGCCAATGCCCGGCATCGCGATCGTCGGGCCGGCGCCTTGTCCGGTGGATCGGATCAAGAACCGCTGGCGTTGGCACCTGCTCGTCAAAGCCGAGCATCCGGCCGAGCTCACGCGGCTCGGTCGCTACTTCCTCGAGCGATTCAAAATCCCCAAGGAAGCGCAGCTCCGCGTCACGCTAGATCGCGATCCGGTTGCGCTGCTCTGAAGCGGTCCCCGCCATCGTCTCGGCGGCGGGGTATCGCGGCAGAACGACGGCGACGACCCCTTCCGTGTCAGCGCGTCGTACATCACGGCGCCCTCTGGGCGTTACACGCTTTCGTTACTGTCGGCTCTCCGTCAGATTGCACTCGATGCCTACGTTCTCTCCGCCTGACTTCTCGCAACCCGCCTTCGCCAATTTCCCCGACGCCCGGTTCGCGCCCGCGCCGGCTGACGGCGTCCTCCCCGACGGCTTCTTCTCGACCACGAACCTGCCGACCTTCGTCCGCGTGAACGGCCGGTGGATCGCGCCGCAAGAGCCGCGCATGGACGCCGGCCTCGTGCTCGATCGCGACGGCGTGATCTGGACGCGCGAGGGGCGGCGCCTCAAGAAGGGCGACATGGTTGCCGTCGGCGACAAAGAGGACGGCAGTCAGGGCATCTACGTGCAGACCCACATGGGCCCGCACGCCGAAGCCGGCGACGCCTTCGCGTTCATGTCCAGCGAAGTCTCGCGCGAGAAACCGATCGACTACGCCCAAATGGCGCGTGTGCTCGTCGATCAGAAAGAGAGCGGCGGCTATCCGATCTGGGTCACCGGCCCGGCCCTCGTCCACTCGCGCGCCCGCTCCGACATGAGCTGGTTCATCGCCAACGGCTACGTCGGCGCCCTACTCGCCGGCAACGCCGTCGCCGTGCACGACATCGAGGCGTCGATCTACGGCACGACCCTCGGCATGAGCAGCACGGGCGAGATCACGCAAGGTGGGCACGGGCTCCACATGCGCGCCATCAATCGCGTGCGCGCCGCCGGCTCGATTGCCAACGCCGTCGCGCAGGGCATCATCACCGACGGCATCATGTACTCGTGCGTCAAACATGACGTGCCGTTCGTTCTCACCGGCTCGATTCGCGACGACGGCCCGCTTCCCGGCGTTCTCACCGACATGCTCGTCGCGCAGGACGCCATGCGCCAGCACACGATGAAGGCGACGATGGCGATTCTCGTTGCCACCGCGCTCCACGCGATCGCCACGGGAAACATGCTCCCCGCTTTCGTCCAGAATGCCGACGGCACGATGCGCGAGCTGCCGACGATCTGCGTCGACTCCTCGGAGTTCGTCGTCTCCAAGCTCAAAGATCGCGGAACGCATCAGGCGTTCGGCGTCGTCACGAACGCACAGGACTTCATGCACATTCTCCGCCTCTACGTGGAACGCGAGCTCGAGTCGCGCGCCGCCACCGCGCGCGCCAAGACCGAACCGGCGGCCGCGCGATGAACGCTCTGCTACCAGAGACACGAGAACGATTTCTCCTCGCCATCACGCAGCAGGTCCCGGCCGAACGCATCGCGGAGATTCACTTCTTCGCGCCGATCAAGCAGGGCGGCGTCGAGAGTGGCGTCGCCGTGGTCGCCGCGTGGCCGGACGCGGGCGTCACCGTTGATCAAGCCACGCCCGACCTCGACGCTTCGTCTTCCGACGAGAACGACAGCCGGGAAGCCGAGCCGCCGAGTAGCCGAGCCGCCGAGCCGCCACGCGCCCGCGAGCGGGCACCCGGCCGAGACGCCGAGTCCAAACCGGTCGTCTACACAGCGCGCTATCGTCTCATCCTCAAGGGACCCGATCGCGGCAAGTGGGAGACGAGCGTCACCGCGGAAGCCGACGCGCCACTCGTCAGCGTCGACGCCGTCGTTCGCGGCGTGCAGCGCCGTGCTGGTGACGTGGAAGAAGCGACGCGAATGGAAGGAAATGAAGTTAGAGAATCTCTAAAGGGAAAGATCTGACCCTCTCACCACTCTTCGGAGCGGGATCATGCACATCAAAAGCATTGCGCTCTGCGCCGCGCTCGTGGCGCCGCTGTCCCTGCACGCCCAGCGATCGTACGACACCCTGAGCCTGGACGGACGCAAGGCAATCACCCTCGGGGTCGGCCTGACCGGCGCGCGCAGCACGACGACCGTCGGCGGAACCGTGGCGTCCCACACCGACGGCCAGGTCGGATCGCTCTCCTATAACCAGTACATTCGCCGCCAGCTTGGCATCGAGATCGAAGCCGCGGTGCTCAACGCCGACAGCTTCGTGCAAGCGGGCCACACGCACACGAACTCCATCACCCCGGTCCTCTTCGGCATCACACTGGCCCCCGAGGTGTTCGCGATCACCAGAAACCTCCGCCCCTTCTTCGCGGCCGGCGTTGGACCGTACATCCACACGGTGAACGACGTATCGTCCACCGGCGTGTCGTCGAGCACCGAAACAGTCGCCGGGGCGCGCTTTGGCGCGGGGCTCAACTGGTACGCGGCCCGCCACTTTCTCATGAACGTCGAAGCCAAGTATCACGCCGTCGGCGATTTCGATCACCCGGACGCGGCCACGGAGAGAGTGAGTGGATGGGGAATCTCACTCGGATTCGGGTTTGTTTGGGGAGGGAGGTAGGGTCATCGTTGTCATCCTGACGAAGCAAGGATCTATCGTACTCGTCACTGCTTCACAAACACGACCACTCCCGTTCTCCGTTTGTATTTCCCACTCAACGTCGTCCCTTCCAGGGTTCCGCTGAACACGTCCACCGTGTCCCCCGCGAGTTGATTCGCCAACAACGCAAACGAGACGTTCGTTCCGTTCATCCGCCCGACAATCCCGTCGCTTCGCGCATTCGGTCCCCCGAGCGTATACCTCCCGCTCAGCGCCGCCTCCTGACCCTTGGCCGGCGGTGACTCGACGTAAAGGTTGACGGTCGATACGAACGACAATGCATCTCCCGTCGCCGACTGCACCCGGAATCGCCCTTCGATCGGCTCCGTCTGATCCGCGACCACCGTCAGCGTTCCGCTGTTGAGCGTCACCATCGAGCCGAATAGGCCGAGCGCCCCATTCAGGCGGCTGATGATGCCGCTCCCCGTGAACGGATCGTTGTTGGTGCGATAGTAGTCGAAGAAGTTGCTGTCCACCGCCGCGATCAGCACGTCCTGGCGAAAACCCGGAACGAAGACGCGCGGCAGATCCTCAGAAAAAAGGTTCCGGAGATCGCCCATCATGCGGAACCGCAGACTGTCCGTGAACAGAAAGAACGGCCCGAACGGACTCTCTACACGCAACGCGTAGGCTCTCGCCGCTTTGGCGCGCTTCCATTCGACGACGATCGAGTCGTGATCGCGGTTGAAGGTGCGGTTCAGCGCTCCCGTGGAAGCGAACTCCGGAAAGGGAACGCGCGTGAACGCGGTTACCTGTTCGCCCTGAGGGGTCGTGATGCGCAGCTGGTATCGGGCGCCGAGTCTGAGGCCGCCGGAAAAGGTGACGCGATAAACGCCCGCGCCCTGGCCGTTGGTCGATGTTGTCAGATCTTCTATGGCGGGCGAGACGTTCCCCGCCGAATCGACGATCGCGACCGTCGCCCCCGAGACGGGAATCCCGCCGTCGCTCACGATCGGATCGCTCGGGCTGAACGTCGTATCGTGTATTGGGATCGCGCCGGTCAGCGTGCGCTCCACGAGGATCAGCTGCGTCGCGAGATTCGCGTTGAGCACCGCGTGCACGACGATGCTCGGCGTAGTCTTCGCGACGGTGATCGTCCCGAGCTCGCACGACGCGAGCGCCACGGTTCCGCCGAACCAGAGCAGCAAAGCAGCCGAGCGGCCGAGTAGCCGAGCCGCCGAGCCGCCGAGCCGCCGCTTAGAATCGAATCGTGACACCAGCCGATGGAAGCAAGGGGAATTGGGAGATCGTTTCGCGCGTCGGCGGTGCGTCCTCGTAGTCGAAGACGTACAGGAACACGTTCTTCGCGTTGTACGCGTTGACGACGCTCAAAAACGGCGCGATCGTCGTGCCGCGCACGTGGTAGGTGCGCGTCACATCGAGGTCGAGCCGTTGCGTGTTCGGCAGCCGCGCGGCATTGCGCGGGCCGCCGACGAACTGCGTCGTCGGTGTTCCGCCGCGCGTACCGTACGCGTTGAAGCCCGGATCGTAGACGCGACGCACGATCTCGCCGACGATATCGGTGTACGGTGTTCCCGTCGCGTATCCAAGGCGGGCACCCAGCAGATAGTTCTTCACACGCCACGTCGCGACGACGTTGAGGTCGTGCCGCCGATCGTGGCCGGGGAAGTAGCGAAGGCTATCCTGAATGCGCGCCGCGACGGCGTACGTATATGAGATCCAACCGCTGAACCGCCGGCTCGGCGTCTCGAACTGCCGCAGCAGCACGTCCACGCCGTACGAGTTGCCCTGCACGGGAAAGAATTCGTCGCCGCGCATCCCCGGATCTTCCTGCGGGTTCGACTCGAGCAGCGTTCCGTATCGCTTGTAGAATCCCTCCATTCGCGCCAGCCGCGCCGTGCCGAACCACCGCTCCATGCCGCCGATGTAGTGCCAGGCGCTCGACACGGGAATCCCCGAGTCGCTCGCCAACCAGAAATCGAACAGGCGCACGGGAATGTCCTCGCGGGCCAGCGAGTGCGTCCACTGCGCGAAGCGTCCCACGGCGCCGGTGAGCGCGAAATCCGGATTGACGAAGAACTTCGCCGACAGTCGCGGCGAGAACGCGGACCATGGCCGGCCCCCTCCACTCAGTGCATCGCCCCGCAGCCCGCTTTCGATCAACCATCGCGCGTTCGGCCGCCACAGGTCGTCGATGAACGCCGAGGCGGAGACGGGACGCTGGCTCAGATCGTAGAGCAGCGTCCCTGTCTGCGGCGAGTTGGCGAGATAGGAAATGCGATATTGCGCGACGTCATAGCCGTACGTCCGATCATGCGCGCTCGTGTGCGCCGTCAGGCTACCCCCGATTCGGCTGTCCGTGACGACGTTGTTGAGCGTCAGCGCTCCGCCGCCCAGGTCCAGCCTCGTCGAGAAGTGAGACACCGACACGCGCTGCTCGAACACGCCACTGTTACCCAACAGCCATCGTGCCGGACCCGCGCCATTTGGTCGCGAGTACGAATGCGTGAGCGTTCCGCCGCCGACGGTGTTCCCCCAACCGAAGCTGAACGTGCCGCCGCTCGGATTGTTCGACGTCGAATCGCCGAAGGCGGCAATGTTCGCGTCGAGCGCGTCGCGTCCGTCATAGAGCGTGAACGAGAGCTTGGTCGCGGGCGTGAACGCGTACGACGCGTGCGCCTGCTCGTCGCGAAAGTGATACGGAAGCTGGTTCGTGCTGATCAGCTCCACGAATTTGTCGGCGTACGTCCGGCGTCCGCCGACCGACCACGACGCCTTCCCGCCGGCGAACGCGCCGCCGAGCTGCAACGTGGACGCCAGCACCGAGACTTCGCTCGTGCCGTGCAGACCCGGCCGCGCCTCCTCCGCCGAGTTCACCTCCAGCACGCTCGACAATCGGCCGCCGTAGCGAGCGGGGAAGCCGCCCGTCATCAACGTGATGCCGCCGACCATCGGATCGATGAACGTGCTGAACAAACCGCCGACGTGAAACGGATTATAGATCGGATACCCATCCATGAGGATGAGATTCTGATCCGCCTCGCCGCCGCGCACATTGAGCCCGGTCGAGAAATCGTTCCGCGCCTCGACGCCCGGCAGCAGCTGCACCACCCGCATCACGTCCGGCTCGCCGAACTTCGGCACGCCCTCCGCTGCGCGAGCCGTCATGCTCACCGTGCCCACGTTCGGTTTCGACTCGAACAGCTCGCGATCGACCGGCCGAGCTTCGGTCCGCATCGCGCCGAGCACGACAGC
>Ga0207674_10003167_pt1 | contig 20254 bp, 19 predicted proteins | sample KBSCornC72_FD_184303 | JGI IMG/M metagenome (GOLD analysis project Ga0207674, IMG submission 184303) | Corn rhizosphere microbial communities from Kellogg Biological Station, Michigan, USA - KBS Corn C7-2 (SPAdes) (version 2) | ecosystem: Host-associated > Plants > Roots > Rhizosphere > Soil ...
TTCGGCGGAGAATTCCACGTCGTCGCACAACTCGCGTGCGCGGCGCACGGCCTTGGCGCCTGTCTCCAGCACCTGCTCGCGACTCATGTTGAGCTTGTGGCGGCGATGGATCGGACTCGTCGCGAGGAAGATGTGGATGCGCGACTGCCGCGCCTTCTCCGTCGCGCGCGCCACCGCTTCGATATCGCCGAACTGCGCGCGTGCCAGGCCGCAGATCGTCGGCCCGCGCACCTCCGTCGCCACCGCCCGCACCGCATCAAAATCGCCGTCGGACGCCTGCGGGAAACCCGCCTCGATCACATCGACGCCAAGCTCCGCCAGCGCATGCGCCACACGCAGTTTCTGCGCCCGACTCATCGAGAAACCCGGCGCCTGCTCGCCGTCGCGCAGCGTGGTGTCGAACACGCGCACGCGTTCGCGCGGAGCTACGGGTACTGCTGCTACTTTTTCTGGTTGGCTCATAAGTCCGCTTTGCAGCGGGCTTGGGGCGTTAGACGAAAACCCTTATGCATCCTTGTCCATCGCCGAAAATTGCTCCTGCATTTTCGGCATACCTTCCATCCATGGACATAAAAAAACCCCGCCTCGGTTTCCCGGTGCGGGGTTTTTGGAATTCGTCTGGTTGTTACTTAGACGCGCCCTAACCCGCACCTCCGTTGGTAATAAGAAGTACGAGTACGAGGACGAGAATCGCAAGCTGGCGCGAGCTGACGAGCGAGGAAACCAGCAGAAGCTGGCCCTTCTCGATCAGTCTAGTGGCGCTGTTGCGGTGCGACATGGGACCGACCTTAAGCGAAGGTTAAAGGGTATGTCAACCCCTTTGTGAAAATTATTTTTCGGAAGCGCGATGGGTGCACGCTGCGAGTAGATATGGATGGATGGACGGCCAGATGGCAGGGCCAGTGCACAAAATGTGAACATTGTTACGTCATGCACCATCTCTGCGCATACCTAAGATGCTTGGCACTGCAAAAGATGCCGAGTTCTGCCAATCAGCCCGCCCATGGACTATCCTGCACTGACTCGCAGACCTCACTTCCGCCGAAACTATGGATGAAGTAGTCGCGCTTGGCTGAAGCGGGGTGATGCACGTGATCAAAGAGAAGAAAGAAGAAGGTGCGCAATTTGTCCGCTATTTTGGCCCATTGCTCGATTCACTTCGAAACCTCGGTGGGTCGGCAAAGGCGGACGAAGCGGTTGATCGAGTCGCGGCCGACCTCAAAATCACCGATGACGTCGGGGGGCTCTAGATTTCGAAATCGTGTTGCCTGGGCTCGGTTCTATCTGGTGCGCGAAGGACTTCTTGATTCATCCAAGCATGGCGTTTGGAGCCTCACTGATCGGGGCCTCAAGACAAGTCTTACCTATGAGCAAGCACGAGACATTTTTCACAAATGGACAAAGCTTTTTCAAGAGCAACGAAAGCTGAAGAGCAAGACGGAGCCGGTGGCGGAGCAAGTCGCGGAAGGCACGGGTGGTGTTTCAAAGGACTATCGGGAAGAAGTTCTTGATCTGTTGCTGAAGTTACCTCCCGAAGGATTTGAGCGCTTGTCACAGCGCCTTCTTCGAGAAGCTGGTTTTACCCAAGTAGTCGTTACGGGCCAGAGTGGCGACGGAGGAATTGATGGCTTTGGCACTTTGCAAGTCAATCCTCTGGTTTCGTTCAAAGTCCTATTTCAATGCAAGCGTTATGCGAAATCGGTTCCACCTTCACACGTGCGAGACTTCAGAGGCGCGATGTCCGGACGGGCAGACAAAGGAATTATCATAACTACCGGTTCATTCACGGCGGAAGCGCGCCGCGAGGCGACGAGAGATGGCGCGCCGCCAATCGAGCTAATCGATGGAGAGAAGTTGCTCGATATGCTCGAGAAACTTGAGCTTGGTCTCAAACCCGTTACCACGTACGAATTGGAACATTCCTTCTTTAAGGAATTTCAGGCTTAGCTCTCGAGGCGGGAGAGTCCGAGTTGACTCCAGCTATTCCAGAAAAGGAGACGGAGGGCTAAGCCCACTTCCATCCATACCGCTCGTCAAGCGTACTCTGTTTATTACCGTCCCCTTTCCCGCCCGTTTGCTGTCGAACATGAGGCCACCGGTGAGGTAGATGAACCGGCGGTTTCCTGTCACAGCGCATCCAAAGGGAGTACTCTCGGTGCGCCATAGCGACGGCTTGCACGTGGCCAGTACCTGTTACCGGCCCATTGGTAGCTCGTCTCCTCCCCGGCTTGCTGCTGTTTTGAAGCGCCGAGATTGCCTGGGAGAAAGTATGAAACGCTGCCGTCAGATTTCCTGCTACTTGCTGGTATCCGGTCTGTTGTGGGTCGCGCCAGCGTCGGCCATTGTCCTGTGCGGCAACCCGACGAGTTCCGGCACAGGTCAATCGTTTGACGCGGTGTTACTGACCTGTGATTCGACGGTGACCGACTTCGCCTACGGTTCGATCAGCTTTGTATTGACAGTCGATGGGGCCTACGCGCTGATCACGAGCACTTCCGGTGCGACGACTTTTTTCGGCCCCATCGGGTCCTTCGCGCCGTTGACCAACCTGACGATCAACACCGGCACCTTGAACGTTGGATCGACGATCCACATCAGCGGCAACCTTTCGCTGAACACCACGAACAGCGACATCACGCAGAGTGCGCCATTCTCTGCAAATACGTTGAGCGGCAGTTCCATCCACAACGCGATGCTGACGAATTCGAGCAACGCATTCGCCGATCTTGGCAGCTTCAGTGCCGGGAGCTTTAGCTTGAGCAACGGCCTGCCACTGGCGATCGATGGCCCAGTGTCCGCCACGGATCCCTCCGGCAGTCTCACGATCACCTCGGCTAGCGTATTGACGGTGAATGGAGCATTGGCGGCCAGCACCGTCAATCTGACCGGCGGCGACATCGGATTCGGACTACTCAGCAACATAACAGCCACCGGCCCGTCGTTGAGTCTGACTGCCACGACTGGCTCCATCGTGCAGTTCGGCACATTGACGTCATCGGGAGCGTGCAACATCAGCGCCGGCGCAGGTACCATCGTCTTCAACGACAACGTGTCCTGCGCAACGCCTGCGTTCACTGCGCCTGCCACGAACCTCCTTGGCTCGCTCAATTTCGGCGCTAACAGCGGCACGAGCGTGATCGGAACGGTGACCGGCAACTACAACCAGACCGGCGATCTCACGCTCAAAGCCTTCGCCACCTCGAGCGACCAACTTGCGGTGAGCGGAAGCGCTGCCTTGGGTGGCACGCTGACCGTAAATTTCGCCAGCGTCCCGAGTCTGGGACAGAACCTTACCGTGCTGACGGCGGCTTCGATTTCCGGAAAGTTCGCCAACCTGATAGTCACCGGCCTTCCGTCCGACCGTGTTGCGGAGATCACCTATTTGGCATCCAGAGTGGTGTTGACGATACGCTCGGCCGTTACGTGCTTCGTCAAGCTCGACGCGGCCGGCGCCAACAGCGGCTTATCGTGGGTCGACGCGTACACCGACCTGCAGCCGGCGCTCTCGAACCCCGCTTGCGGCCAGATCTGGGTCGCACGCGGCGTGTACAAGCCGACGGCAACAGCGGACCGTTCGATCGCATTCAACATTCCTCCGCATGCAAGAGTCTACGGCGGCTTCGCCGGCACCGAGACGCTGTTCGCGCAACGCGATGTCGCCGCCAAACTCACGGTGCTGTCGGGCGACATCGACAACAACGATACCGGCACGAATGGCGTCGATGCCGATTTCAGCAAAATCGTCGGCAGCAATAGTTATCACGTGGTCGTGATCGACGGCTCGACGGTCGCGGGTCCGGCTGATGTCGACACGGTTCTCGACGGCTTTACGATCACCGGCGGCAAGGCCGACGATGTGTTGTCGGCCGGTGGCGGTGTGTTCTGCAACGGCAGCTCCGGCGCGTGCAGCCCGCAGCTGAGCAATCTGATGTTCAGCGGCAATCTGGCGGTATTCGGCGGCGGCGCGCTCTACAACGGTGGAACAGGTGGCATCAGCAGCCCAACGATCACCAATTCCACGTTCAGCGGCAACGCCGCCGCGAATGGCGGCGCGATCTACGACGACGGCTCCGAAGGCGGCACCAGCAATCCGTCGATCGCCAACGCCACGTTCTCCGGCAACAGCGCGTCGAGCTGCGGCGGAGCGATCTACGACGATGCGTCGGGCGCTGGAACGAGCAGTCCGATCATCCGAAGCGCCACGTTCTCCGGCAACAGTGCCGATTCCGCCAATGGCAACGGCAGCGCCATCTGCGACTTCACCGTAACCGGAATCAACGCCACGGCGCTGACGAATGCCATCGTCTGGAGTAATACGTCGCCCGAAATCTCGACCTACAGCGGCGGCATGACGCTCGATCACGTCGTTCTGCAGGAAAACGCCTGTCCATCCGGCGTAACGTGTTCGACAGCGCCGATCGGCACCGACCCACACCTTGGGCCACTGCAGGACAACGGCGGCTTCACACCGACGATGATGATCGGCGCCGGCAGTTCGGCGATCAACGCCGGTCTCGACAGCGCGTGTGTTGACGCGCCAGTGAACGCGCTCGATCAGCGCGGCATCGCACGCCCGCTCGGTGCCCATTGCGACATCGGCTCCGTCGAAGCCACGCGTCTGAGCCTAAGTGTCAGCGACGGCGTCGCGTACGGGTTCTACGGCAAGACGCTGCAATATGTCGTCACATTGCAGAACCTGAGCGCGACCGACACGATGAGCGGCGTGCGCGTGAGCGGACTCGGAACGGCGGCACTCGATGGACCGAACACGCTATGGTTCTGCACGGTCGGCAATTGCACCACGACGCAGACGCAGGGACCGCTTTCTGATGTGGCGACGCTCGTACCGAACAGCTCGCTGACGTGGTTGGTGAACGTACCGGTTATAGCGGACTCGACCGCGGCGACGGCGACGATGACAATCCACTCGGACGCTGCTGGTGCAGTGAGCGACACTGATACGCTGGCGATCTTCCGAGGGACGTTCGACGGACCGTAGGCACCGAGGGACTGGATGCCGGCCGGCACCGCAATTGCGGCGGGCATCGATCAGGAAAGCCTGGCCTCGTGTCGCGCACGGAGACATTTTCTGCGTGCGCGTCGTTGTTTCTAAGGCCCCACGCTGACCGCGACCTGAGCCTGCAGCGATGTACTGACGGCAGTCGTGTTCAGGGAAACCACGACTATCGCTCCGGTACCCGCCGCGATTGGTGTTGCCAACCCAGTCTGCAAGCACTCGTACGCGTTCGATATTGCAGTCGGACCGGCGGGGATCGGAACAGTGCACGCCGCAGACGTTGTTGTAGTCACGGCTCCGGCACCCAGGAAAGCCGTAAAGACGGCCACGGATATGGCGCCCGCCGGACCGTTATAGGGTTGTTCGAGGACAATGCGCGCACGCACGGTGCCGATCGTGGTATCCGTCGCCAATAACTGTGGCGCCGGCGGAGTATTCGCGCCAGTCGGAGTCAGGTTGACCCAGCCCAGACCGGCGATGAATTGCGCGGCATAGGCGGGATTCGTATAACCGGATAGCGGCAGGACCGCGACCTGGGCAGCACTTCCGCTGATGTCCGTGGTCAACGTGGCGCTCGACGCGCTCGACATGAAGTTCGGCGGAGGTATCTGCAATGGAGCGGTCATCGCGTATTGGGCGACGGGCACGCTGTTGACGGGTTGGCGCGGACTCAATGTCTCGGTGCCGACAGTCACTTCGATCCACAACTGGTTGCCGCTGAACGCGCCTGCGAGGAAATCGAGATCGACGCTGAATTTTCCGCCGGCGACGGGGAATGACGTCTTCGTGATCGTACCGCCGACCTGGTTACCGTTCGTTTCGGCGTCGAACAGCTTGAAGGTCAGGTCGAAATTGCCGTTGGCCGGCTGACCGTTTTCGCTGAGGGCACCCTGATAGGTGAATGACGTCGATTGCGGAGTTGCGGAATATCCGGCTTGCAGCAGAAGAAACAGGAACGCGACGATCACAGCGGAGCGTTTCATGGGCATGCCTCAAATCCGGAAGAGAAGATTTCTTCGTTCACCACATCGGGTACGACGGATTGGAATCCGGCAGAAAGGGAATACGTGGCACTCGATGAATAGCCCGCTATCGGTTCGGCTATCGTGGCTTGCAATCGAAAGCAGGGACCGTGGAGCACCGCTGAACCGGCGCTCACGACATGCGCGTCAATTGAAAACGTCTGGCCTGTCGCGTCGATCGCACTGGACGCGAACGCAAGCAGTACTGCAGCGATCCATTTAAGCCCTTGCATCGCGCCCCCTCGAGATGCCGTGAGATTACGCCGCATGCGCGGTGGTTACAAACCCCGCGCAAGGCAGATTGATCGTTATTCTTGGATACGAGATTTGCTATATCCGCACATTGTTACGGCCCCTCAAACCCATCTTTGAAAATCGGAAGCGCCGTTCCGGATATGTCGAAGGCCCATTCCTGGCTTCTCTGGGTCACATCCGTCGACAACAAGGCTTCGACCGTTGGCGAACCGGTAAGCTGGACAAACCCGGGGCTCAACGTTTGCAAAGAGGTGCTGACACCAAAGGCGGGATACACGGACTGCTGTGCAGTATTTGTGAGCCTGAGCTGGTATTCGCCGGGGAGCAGGTTGATGTTCAGGCCTGAGATCACGCCTTGGTAATATTCGCTTGAAAAGGGATATCCGGCGCTATGGGGTCCCAGGTCCGTAAACGTGGGTGCGACGTCCGTTGGAGCAACAATTTGAGCGCCTGCGGCATTGAACAATGCGTAGCGCCAACCACCTGCAACCCCACTTACAGTCACCATGTAAACAGTTATATCCGTGACGTGCCAGGCTTCCTGGTTGCTGAAGTTATCCCCTATGCCAAAACAGGATCCGCCGCAGTCTCCGCCCGCCGTATATAAAGGTCCGCCAAAATCTATCCCTGAACTCCAGTTCGTGAACAACAGATTGGGATTGGCGATTTGTGCAGTCATCAGTTCCACGGCGCCGATGTCACAGTGCGCGCTCAGCGGACGCTTCACGCCGCGTTGATCGGTAGCCGGACAATTCGCGTCGTCGCCGGCATCAATGATCGGGCTATCGGCCAGCGGCAGCATGGTCTGAGTCGGGCCGCCGTTGTTGGCGAGCGCGGCGAGTTTTGGATCACTACCAATAATGTTGTTCGTCGAGCCTGCAGTCAGAGCCGCATTCATATCGCCGCCAGGCGCAGTATTTCCGGCGACGATCGAGTTGATCGCCTGAACCGGATTCGGCGCGACGCCACCGCTGAAGATGCCGCCGTTGTGGCTCGCTGCCGAATTGGCGCTGATCGTGCTGTTGGTCAGCGTGACTGTGCCGCCGCTGTCATAGATGCCGCCGGCATTTCCGAGACCGCCGCCAGCAGTGTTCCCAGCGTTGCCGCTCAGCGTGCTGTTGGTCAGCGTGACGTTGCCGGACCAGGTAAAGATGCCGCCGGCGTAGCCTGCCGAGTTGCCGCCGAGCGTGCTGTTGGTCAGCGTGATGTTGGCGGATTGGGAAAAGATGCCGCCACCGTAGGAAAAGGGTGCGTTGATTGCGGAATTACCGCTAAGCGTGCTGTTGGTCAGGGTGAGGGTATTATTGAAAACATAGATACCGCCGGCGAACATGCTAGACGTATTGTTGCTGACCGTGCTGTTGGTCAGCGTGACATTGCCGGAGCGGGAAAGGATGCCGCCGGCGTAACCAACAGCATAATTGCCGCTGACCGTGCTGCCGTTCAGGGTGAGGTCGGCCTGCGTAATGCAGATACCTCCGCCGCCGTTCTTGCCATTGCAGGAGGGAGCGCCGCTGGCCTTGCCATTGCTCACGGTGATGTGGCTCAGCACGAGCGAACCACCGGAAGGCGCGGTGTCGTAGATCATGCGGAAGTCATTCGCAGCGCCCGCGGGGCGCTGGATCGTCACCTGCGCGTAGGCGCCGGCGGTGATGGCCAGATTGGCATCGCTGATCGCCAACTGGTTGTTGGAGACATCGGCCAGCGTGATTGTTCTCGCTTGGAATTGAGGGAAGTCAGGCGGGGCAAAGTTGATCGTGTCGCCGGTGCCGAAGACGTCGCCGCTGTTCACGCAGCCTGTGCCCGACACCGAACCGGTATTCATCGAAGCGATGGCCTGACGCAAGGTACAGTCGGTTGCGCTGCCTGCGTCGTCGGTGGTGAACACGCTGATCGTGGCGGCCAAGCCGGCCAACGGCGCCGAGGCCAAGCCTAGCGCAAGCGCGAGTGCCGCAGTGAGCGGGCGCTGCGAAACGCGCACGCCACTGCGCGCGAAAGTGGATTGTGAAGTACGCATGACGAGCCCCTGTGATAAGACGCGTGAGCGTAACAGGTATCAACTCCCGCGGGGCCCTCGAAGTGATGCTGCGAGGTATTTATCGACGAAGAACCACTCTTGTGTTCTGTTTCACTTCGTCAGGAGTAGGATGCAGGTGCGAACGATGCTCAACGGTGTGACCCATGAAAACGTTGTTCAAGTACTGCCTCACCACCGCCTTGCTCGGCTTTGCCTGCAGCGTGCAGGCATCTCCGACGATCGAACTCAAGGACGGCAGCCGCATCCAGGGCGAAATCCAGGGCATCGAGAATGGCGTGTACACGGTGGTTTCGCCGAGCATCGGCACCGTGCATGTCGCGCAATCGAGCATCGCGCGGATCGTGTACGGCGGCGACGCGTCGAGTGCGGCGGCTACGTCAGCCAAATCGTCTGCGCATGACGAAACGCTGACGCGCGAAATTCAGCAGCAGACCGCGCGCCTGGCGCAGGATCCCGCGGCGATGCAGTCGATCATGAGCCTGCAGTCCGACCCGCAAATCCAGGCGATCCTCAGCGACCCGGCCATTGTCAAGGCGATTCAGGAAGGAGACTTCATGAGCCTGCTCGGCAACGCGAAGATCCAGGCGCTGGAAAACAACGAGCACCTGAAACAGCTGCTAGACCAGCAAACGCATTGACCGGTCTATCCTCGCTCAGGTCGGTGGCACGGCCAATGCGCACGGCGTGTCGTTGCTGCCGCCTTCGAAAGTGTCGCGAAAAATCCCGTCAAGCGCAGTCACCGAAAACGTAACCTGCGTGGGCGTGTAGTTCAGACGTCCGTCGATTCCGCTCAGGTTCGTGGCGAAACCGCCGAATGTACCGTTGATCGTCGCGCTGTTGATGATGACGAAGCTGTTGCCGACACTCGGCGCAGTGGCGAAATCGATGCGCGCCACGCCGCCAAGGTTCGCGGTGCCGAATACGGTGATCGAACTGCTCGTTGGCGCCGCTCCGGCGTGGAAGCAGGCCACGGAGCCCGTCTGCATCGTCAGCGTATTTTCCACGGCGAAATTGGCTTGCGGAAAATTGCTGTCGCCGGGCACGAGCGTGCCGGCATTCGTCACGCTCGGGAAATCGCCCAAGCCGGCAAGAACGCCGTTGGCGTTGACCGTGACGGGCGACGACCCGCCCACCAGATCGAGCACGACGCCGGAGTTGATCACGGTCGCACCGGTAAAGCCGTTCAACGACGGCGCCCCCAGGAAGAGCATGCCGGCGCCATCCTTCTGCAAACCCCAATTGCCCGGTACGTAGCCGGAAGGAGGCGTGATGCCACTGCCCGATTCGTCATCGACATAACCGAACAACGCATCGGTCTGGCCGCTCGCGGGTGAGAATTTCAGTGTGCCATTGCCCTGCAGGAAAACACCGCTGCCCGCAGTTGCGCCGGCCGTTGCTCCGGTTGCCGGTGGGCCAGCCGAGGTGCTGTCGGCGACTTCCGCAACCGATGCTCCCGTGAACGTGATCGTGCCGCCGCCGCTGACGAAGATCGCTCCGCCGAAACCCGCACCACCTCCGCCACCGTTGGTCGAACCGTTGCCACCGCCGAATCCGCCCGTTCCGGCGCTGCCCGCGATGTGGCCGCCGCCACCGCCGCCGAACCCGCCGGTACCGCCACCGGAGTAACCATCCGCGCCGCCGCCGCCGAAGCCGCCGTCGCCGCCATGGCCGTTGCAGGTGCCGCCGCCGCCGCCGAATCCGCCGCTGCCTTGACCGTAGTCACCGCCAACATTGTTGTCGATGCCACCACCGCCGCCGCCACCGAATCCGCCCTTGCCGCCGACCAATCCTCCGCCGCCACCACCGCCACCGAAACCACCGTTGCCGCCGTCCGTGCTGGTGCCATTGGCGCCAGCAAAGCCACCACCGCCGGAGCCGCTCGCGGGAAAGCTGTTGTTACCGCCGCCACCGCCGCCGCCAGAAGCACCACCCGCGGCGGAGCCGGAGCCTCCGGAGCCGCTCAATCCTGCCGGCACACGGGTGCCGGCGGCGCCAGCGACTGTCGCGGCGCCGCCATCGCCGGTATATCCGCCGCCACCGGCGCTGCCGTTGCCGAACACGCCGCCACCGCCGGTCAAAGTCGCATTGCCGAACAGCCCACCGCCTCCGTTGAACGCGTACGTCACGTGGCCGGACGATCCGCCCATCCCGCCGCCGCCGCCGAGCGTAGCGAACGCGCCGAAACTGATTGCGCCGCCAACACCGCCCGCGGCCTCGTTGTTGAACAAGCCGACGCCATCGAGCGTGACATCGGCCGCTCCATTGACGAATAGCGCACCGCCGGCGCCCATTCCGCCGCCACCGCCGCTACCGCCCTTCGCCGCTCCGTGATCGAGGTTGATGTTGCGCAACGTGACCTGCAGCCGGTTGCCGAGAGGCGCAGCGGGAAATTGCGTGTGCAGCGCGGCGCGGGTCGGGTCGTCGACTCCGATCAGGAAGATGCGATAAAGCGAATTGCCATCCACGATCGGCATGACGCCCGTGCCGTCGATTGTCACGTTGTTGAGAATCAGCGGCAGCGGACTGCCGAGTGTGATCACCTGGCCCGACAGGCCCGCATCGAACTGGATCGTGTTGGCTGCGTTCGTCGAAGCATTGAGCGCGATCAACGCATCGCGCAGCGAGCCGGAGCCGATCGTGTCGGCATTCGTCGTCACCGTGAACGTCGCCGCGCCAGCCGGAACACTGACTGCGGGCAGGCACAACGCAATGCAGCGCGCGAGCTTGCGCAAACTTGGCGAGGGCAGATGCGAGCGGACTTTGCGAGCAGTACACGGTGACATGTTTCCTCCGGCTGGATGCAGTGCTTCGTCAGGTCAAGCGGATCCGATATACGCGGCGCAATGCCCACCCATGAAGTGAGCACTTCGAATCGCAAGATTCATCGACTATCTGATCGTGTACGGCATGATCCGTACAGCCGCGTCGGAGTTGAGCAGGCTGGCTTGCGGCGCCAGCCTGCGTGACGTTATGCATTCCGCTCGCGCTTCAGTCCAGTTGCATGTCGATCATCGAAGTTCAGGCGATCGATACTGCGATGCTTCTACTTGATCGGCGCCATCAGATGTTGATACGGCGTGCCGGCCCACATGACATAAGGCGCCGACGTGTCCGGATCGGGTGACTTCGGATAGGCATCGTAGAAGCTCGCGTCGGCACCGACGACCATCACGTGCGCGCCGGTCTTGACCCAATGGTTGGTCGCGCTCGGTTTGGTCGCGTACGGATCGGTGTTGCTGGCATCGGTACCGCCCTCGAGCATGTACATGAAACCGACCTTGCCGGCCGGCGGATCCTTGTGTCCCATCCAGGCGTTCGCCCACTGCATTGCATTGGCGTCCATGCACATCGGATCGGGACCCGGTGTCGTGGGATTGTCCGGCATGCAGGTAAAGCCGTTGCTGCCCTTGCGCAATGTGCGCATGCCGCCGCCGGTTTCCATCGCGACGATAGTCGCATTCTTGGCGACGGCCGCAGGTGCCGCGCGCATTGCGCTGGCGATCAGTTGCGCGTCGGATGGTGCCTTCGCGGCAGCGGCCGCGTGGCTTTTTTCCGGGGTGTTCGCCTTGTCCGCCGCGAAGCTGGTGCTTGCGAGTGCCGCTACAGCGGCAGTGAAGATGAAGCGGTCAATCATACGTGGTGAATGCATGACTCCCTCCCGAGATACTTCGTATCGGCACGGCTGCGCCGACCTTCTAATTTCCTCCTTCAAGAAGGTCCAGTCAACGGAAAAAGACGCAAAATCGCGACCGGAACATTGCTTGCTGTGGAACCGGGGTGCAGCCGTTTGTTCACTGTTCGCGCTGAATTGAATGTCTTCGCTCGGCGCAAGTAACTCGTCACGTTCCCGGCCCGTAAATTGTCAGACTTGCGCCCGCGTCGTGTCACTTGCGAAGACGATCCTGCGCGCTTCCACAAAACGGAGTTGAGCATGCGCTCTTTGGCAATGGCGATACTTGTTTCCGGTGCGATCGCGCAAAGTGCGCATGCGCAGCCGCCGTCCCCGGCGCAGGCGAATTCCGCGAATGATCCCTCCTGGACGGCTGCGCAGAAGCCGTTTCGAATCTACGGCAATACCTGGTTCGTCGGGCCTCGCGGTCTTGGCGTTTTCCTTATCACGGCACCCGCGGGCGATGTTCTGATCGACGGCGGGGTACCGGAAGACGCAGCTTTGATCGAAGCGAACATCCGGACCCTGGGCATCGATCTGCGCTCCATCAAATGGATTCTCAATTCGCATGCGCATTTCGATCATGCCGGCGGCATGGCGCAACTCGCGCACGATACCGGTGCGCAAGTGATCGCGAGCGCCGCGGATGTCGCGCAGCTGGCGCGCGGCGGCCGCGACGACCCGCAATACGCCGATCGATTCCTGTTCCCGCCGGTGCATGTGACGCGCAAGGTGACAGACGGCGCGCGTCTGCGCCTGGGCGATCTGCTGCTGACCGCGCACCTGACGCCCGGCCATACCAAAGGCAACACCACCTGGACCTGGGAGTCATGCGAGGACGAGCGCTGCCTGCAAATGGTCGATATCGGCAGCCTTTCGGCGCCCGGCTACCAGTTGATTGGGAAGCCCAATCTCGTCGAGGATTTCGAATACAGCTTCGCGATGGTCGCAGCATTACCTTGCGATATCGCGCTCGCTCCACATCCGGACATGGTGGATATGTGGGCACGCGCGGCCAAGCGTGACCAGGGCAATGCAGACGCAATGATTGATCCAGACCTGTGCAGAGCCTACGCGAAAGACGCACGCGAAAGTTTCCGGGCGCAACTGGCGGACCAACGCGCGCACGCGGCTTTGCCAAACTAGCGCAGACAACGAAGCTCTGCGCCGTTTCGAAAGGCGCCGGGAAAATGCAGCCGCCTTTTCTGCAGCCGACTAAAAAAAGACGTGCAAATCAGTTCAACAGGCGTTCGAACTGCGCGACCTTGAGCTGCGCCGCGTCGAGCGTGATTCCGTAGCGTTCTTTCAATCGGCCGACCAGATAAGCGCGATCGCCCTCGCCATGACTGACATCATCGTGGGTGAGTTTCGAGAATTTCGCGCGCAGCCTTCCCTGCAATCTGGGCCAATAGCTTTTTATGACATCCCGGCTCATGGGCTTGCTCCTCATGACAGCAGGCTGCAGCATGGTCCTTATTTCGGCCAATAGCCATGAATTGCTTGCTGCGCGGAAATTAATGAGGTTCATCACAACAGCGACGGCTGCTCCGGCGACGCATAGGTGAGCCGGCCATCAATGACGCGCGCCGGCTTCGTCATTGGATGCACGGTGCCGTGTCGGGCATCGAGGATGTGCACGACCTCGAAGCCACGAACGCACAGGGCATCGGCAATCAGCGAGCGATGGCAACGCCACCAGACCGCTTCGGCGCACATCAGCGCAGTGCGCGCGCCGCGCGCGATTTCGAGCATCAGCGCGAAACCTTCCGCGAACGCGGGACTCGACATGTAATCGGCATAGCCGCGAAACGCTGCGTTGCGCCAGGCAGTGTTCGGCGAGTCCGGCAGCGGGCGCCGGCGGCCGCCGAGCGCCGGGAGCCATTCGTAGGCGATACCGCGGCCGGCGAGCGAAGCGGCGAGACGCTCCTGGCCGTATTGCGGCGAATTGCGCGAGCCGGGAAACCGACGCACATCAGCTATGTTTTCGATACGGAATGCGGCGATCGTTTCGAGAAAATCCTCGATCGGCCGCGTGGAATGTCCGACGGTCCAGATTGTGTGCTTTGCGCGCGCTCGGTTCATTGCTTCGAGAAAGCCGAGCGTTGGTCCCGTGGCTCGCCTGGGGCCTGGCTCATCACGAGATACAACGTCATCCCGACCGAAAGCAAAATGACGATCGAAGTGACGAGATAGACGAGACCGCGGTCGGCGCTGACTCGTCCGCTTTCAATCGCGCGGTTAACCACGTGATAGCGCCGCGCCGCGAGAATCGCGAGCACGCCGCCGAAAATCATCATCGCGACGCCGATAAACCACGAGCTTTCCGTGCCCGCGGTCGGTGCATGCGAGCCGAAGTGCATCGACAACTCGCGAACCCACACGCCGAATTTGGCGACGACGAAGCCGAGGCTGATCACCGCGATGCTCGTTCGTATCCATGCGAGAAACGTACGCTCATTCGCGAGAAACTCGGTGGCCAGTTTGTCCTCTCGCAACGGGACAGCAGACTCCTTCGATTGCATGGTTTTTACCTCCTCTGCGGGAACGGGTCCGAAAATTCTCCATGCGGACAAATGGCGAGTCCCGACCAAAGTATACGCAGCAGCGCGCTCTCCGGTTCGCACGCATCGCTTGCGCGCGTCGACGCGATCCGACTTCGCGCCCGCTCGCTATGCGGTTGCCAGACTCTGCAAAATCTCGAGCAGCGCAGGCAGCGTTTCCCTGATCTCCTTCAGGTGAACCAGGCTCAGCGAATGCAGGGTCCGTTCCGCTTTCGCCGTCAGCGCCAATTTCTGTCGCCGGCGGTCGTCAGCGTCCTTTGTCCGTGAAATCAGGCCGGCATCGACGAGGCGGTCGACCAGCTCCGTTGCCGCGTGCGGCGTGACCAGCAGGTCTTCGGCCAGCGCGCCGACCGTCATGGTTTTTCCGCGCGCATATCCCTTGATCGCCAGCAGAGCCTGATGTTGTTGTGCCGGCAGTCCCGCTGCATGCGCTGCGGAGGCACTGAACGCAGAAAAACGCCGCAGCGCATGACGCAATCGCGCCAGGGCGGCGTAATCGGCGTGCCGCAATCGTGCGGCTTTCGGTTTGTTTCGCTGGCGCAAGTGGGAACCCTCTGTGCTCAAGAATATCGTACTGCGATATAATTCATTCAACAAAGAGGATTCTTCATGCGCGGTCCCGGCTCCCACAGCACTTTGGAAACACGCGAGACCGCGCGATTCGGCGAAAACCTGCCGAAAAGCCGACTCGCGGACTTCACGACCGATCGCCGCGTTCTGCTGCTGATTGTCATGGCTCTGGTGGTCGGCAGCGGCGGCGCGTTCGCCGCGTGGTTTCTGGTCAAGCTGATCGCTCTGGTCGGCAATGCGGCGTGGCTTGGCAAATTCAGTGTCGCGCCGATTGTCATGGCAGACGTTCCGCGCACGGCCTGGATGGTATTCGTGCCGGCGCTCGGTGGCTTGATCATCGGCCTGATGGCGCGCTACGGATCGGAAAAAATCCGCGGACACGGCATTCCCGAAGCGATCGAGGCGATCCTGATCGGCGGCAGTCGCATGTCGCCGAAGGTGGCCGTGCTCAAGCCGCTGTCGTCGGCAATTTCGATCGGCACCGGCGGGCCGTTCGGCGCGGAAGGCCCGATCATCATGACCGGCGGCGCGATCGGTTCGTTGTTCGCGCAGTTTTTTCATCTGAGCGCAGCGGAGCGCAAGACCCTGCTGGTCGCCGGCGCAGCCGCGGGCATGACGGCGATTTTCGCCACTCCGCTCGCCGCGGTGTTGCTGGCCGTGGAACTGTTGCTGTTCGAATGGAAACCGCGCAGTTTCATTCCCGTCGCGGTCGCCGCCGGCGTATCGATGGGATGGCGGCCACTGCTGTTCCCGCTCGGCCCCCTGTTTCCGACCTCCTTGCATTGGGCGCTGCCGTGGTGGGGTTTGCTGGTCTGTGTCGGCCTCGGCGTGATTTCGGGATTGCAGTCCGGGTTGCTCACGACGTTGCTGTACAGGATCGAAGATGCTTTTGAACGCCTGCCGATCCACTGGATGTGGGCGCCGGCTCTGGGCGGACTCGTCGTCGGACTCGGCGGCCTGATCGAGCCGCGGGCGCTGGGCGTCGGCTACGACATCATTGGCGATCTTCTCGGCACGCACCTGCTCGCCAAGACCGTGTTGACGATACTTCTGGTCAAGACGGTTATCTGGCTGGTCGCACTGTCGTCGGGAACATCCGGAGGCGTGCTCGCGCCGTTGTTGATCCTTGGCGGCGCACTCGGCTGGCTGGTCGGATTGCTGCTACCGGGCGACCCCGCGGTCTGGGCTTTGCTCGGCATGGCGGCAATGATGGGCGGCACAATGCGCGCACCGCTTACCGGAACACTCTTCGCGGTCGAGCTGACCGGCGATATACAAATGCTGGTGCCCTTGTTGATCGCGACGGTTTCCGCCTATGCGGTCACCGTGCTGCTGCTGCGCCGCTCGATCCTCACCGAAAAAATCGCGCGCCGTGGCCAGCACATCACACGCGAATACAGCATCGATCCGTTCGAGCTGACGCGTGCGGCGGACATCATGGTCAAAACCGTGGACACGCTTCCGGCCGACATGCTGATCGACGAGGCCGCGGATTTTTTCTGCGCCGACGAGCACCGTCACCGTTCGTATCCGGTGATCGAACGCGACGGCCGGCTGGTCGGCATGGTTACGCGCGCGGACGCCCTGCGCTGGCAGGCGCAGGAGCGTCATCCCGAGCAGACGTTGAACGACGTCGTGTCGGACGCATCGACGCCAGTCGCCCACCCCGACGACATGGTCGGACGTGTCACCGACTTGATGATCGCGGCCGACGTCGGACGCGTTCCGATCGTTGCCTCGGGAACGGGGATTCTGCTCGGGCTGATCGCACGCAAGGATCTGCTGCGCCTCAGGGATACCAGCAAATCACTCGAACGCGAACGGCGCGCCTATTTTGGCCGCGCACAACCAGGCCTCATCCGCGACTGACCCATCGATCCGGCTGCAATAACGGGCGCAAAGCCTTGACGGCCGACTAGCAACCAGCTACCTTTGTTGCACAAGGTAGCTGGTTAGAAGATGGATTCCGCCAAATTCAATACGCTGCGCAAGGGGCTGCTCGAATTCCTGATACTCGGAATCGTCTCGTCGGGCCGCGTCTATGTCGCCGACATGCTGCAACGCCTCGGCAAAACCGATTTCGCCACGCAGGAAGGCACGCTGTATCCGCTGTTGAGCAAGATGCGTCAGGACCAGTTGCTGGACTACGAGTGGCAGGAGTCCGACACTGGACCGCCGCGCAAGTATTACAAGCTCACGGCCACCGGACGCAAACAGCTGGCGGAGTTTCGAGGGTACTGGGAGTCTCTGACGAGCCTCATCGACGAACTGGGTAAACCATCATGCAAAAAGTAATTCCAATCAGCTTGAGCGGTCACTCGACAATGTTCCAGCTGGACGAGGACGCCTACAACGCGCTGCGCTCGTATCTCGACCGCGCGCGTTCGCGCCTCAGACGGGATCCGGGTCGCGATGAAGTACTGCGCGACCTGGAGCAATCGATCGGCGAGAAACTCGTGCAGCTTCTGGGTTCCGCAAGTCGCGTGGTCAATCGCCGTGAAGTCGAGTCGGTACTCGAACAGGTCGGCGCCGTCGACACGGGCAACGCAGAAAGCGTCAAAGTCGAAGGCGACCGCCCGCGCCGGCTTTGCCGAATCGAGGAAGGCCAGTGGTTCTTCGGCGTGTGCCAGGGGCTCGCGGCCTACTCCAGTATCAAAGTGGAGTGGGTGCGCGCGATTTTCGTCGTACTGACCATCTTCACCGGCGGAGCCGCGGCGCTGATCTACCTGATCCTCATGTTCGCGCTGCCGCTGGTCCATACCCATGACGAGTACGTCGCCAGCCTGCGCACCCATTCCGACGCGATGTAGCTGGACCTCATTCACACTCATCCGGCAGTCCAGCCCGCCCCCCTGCATCGGCAACGGGCTCTGCGCGGTTCCCGCTGGTTTCCGACCTTTTCGGGCCAAAGTTGTACGGACAATTATTGTTCCGATAACGCTCCTGCTGTACCTTCCATCGTTTGTGTATTCCGCGGGCCATGGTAGAAGCAGACGATGAGCGCACTGCCTCCGCTTTCTGTTTGCACGGAAGCTCCGCCGAGCTTCGATACGCCGAGCTATTTCCGCGGCATTGAGCGGCTGTTGCGCGCCGCGCGCGATCTCGCGCTCGCGCGCACACAGGAGGATGTGCAGCGCATCGTCAGCAACGCCGCACGTGAACTGGCCGGCTCGGACGGCGCCGCATTCGTGCTGCGCGACGATGGCAAGTGCTATTACGCGGACGAAGACGCCATCGCGCCATTGTGGAAAGGTCACGCATTTCCGATCGAAAATTGCATCAGCGGCTGGTCGATATTGAATCGTCAGTCCGCATCGATTGCGGATATCTATGTCGATCCGCGCGTTCCGCACGACGCTTACCGGCCGACGTTCGTGAAAAGTCTGCTGATGGTGCCGATCGGCGTCGCCGATCCGGTTGGCGCGATCGGAAACTACTGGGCGCAACAGCGCCAGCCGAGCGACGAGGAAGAAGCCTTGCTGCTGCAGTTGGGCGAGTTGACCGCGATCGCGATGGAGAATGTGCAGGTTTGTTCGGAACTCGAGCGCCTGTTGCGTGAACGTACCACCGCGCTGGAGAAAGTGCAGGCGGAAGTACGCATTCTCGCCATCACCGATGAGCCCACGGGCTTGTACAACCGGCACGGTTTCAACGTGCTCGGCGAGCACGCCCTGAAGAACGCACGGCGCCTGCGCGGGCGCTGCCTGTTCGCGATGATCGACGTCGAAGGGCTCAAGCGCATCAACGGCGAACTCGGCCACGAAGTCGGTGACGCATTGATCGCCGATTGCGCGCAGGTGCTCAAGGCGACATTGCGCCAGTCCGATCTGGTCGCGCGCATCGGCGGCGACGTGTTCTGCGCACTGTCGATCGAACCCGATGGCGATGCGCTCGGCATGCGCACACGCCTCGCTGAAGCGTTTGCCACATTCAATCGAAAATCGTGGGCGAAATATCGTCTTTCCGCGAGCGTCGGCATCGTGCAGGCGCAAGTCGATGAAACATGCACGCTGGACAGTCTGCTCGCGCAAGCGAACCGGCTCGCATCCGCGGAAAAGAAAGCGCGTCCCGAAAACGCGGCGTATGCCTAGCGATCGCGATTGTTGCAACTCGTCACAGTTCCGCCGCGCCACATCAGGCACACTTTTGCGCCAAAGGAATGCCTCGGTCCCACCGGGGTTTCGGAAATTCAGGAAAGGTTTTGGAGTCGGAAAATGAAAGACACTCGGCACGATGCAACGGCCGCTGCACTGACTGCGGCAAGCGAAGACCCGTCGACCGGCGATGAAAGCAATCGCGCCAGAATAATCCGCAGTCTGCTCAAGACGCGCGCAAGATTGCAGGAAACGCGCAACCGTTCTGCCGAATTGCAATCAGCGCTCGAAATGTTCAAGCACAAGCAGTCGCAGATTGGCGGCGGATAAGCGGATTTCTGCTCGCTGACTTTTTGTCGGGAGCAACCCGCGCCTCGATGCAGGCAGGGGCTGCTAAGCTCCGCGCATGCCAGTGCGGACTCGCGCCAGCAAGGAATTCGAACTTTCGCCGATCGTCGCCGGATTGTGGCGTATCGCGGATTGGAACTTCGACATATCGGCACGCGTGCGCTGGATCGAACAAGCGCTCGACCTCGGCATCACCTCGTTCGATCACGCCGATATCTATGGCGATTACAGCGCGGAAACGTTGTTCGGCGAGGCTCTGAAAGCACAACCCGCGCTGCGTGCCCGCATGCAGCTCGTGACCAAGTGCGGCATTCGTTTGTGCGCGGCGCAACGCCGCTACCGCGTGAATCATTACGATAGCTCGGCGGCGTACGTGCGCGCGCAGGTGGAACAGTCGCTGCGAAACCTGCACACCGACGAGCTCGATCTCGTACTGATCCATCGGCCCGATTACCTGATGGATGCCGTGGCGCTCGCCGAAACCTTCGCTGCGCTCACTGCCGAAGGCAAGGTGAAACATTGGGGCGTGTCCAACCACAGCGCCAGTCAGTTCGCGCTGCTGCATCAGCACTACCCGTTGCAGACGAACCAGGTCGAGTTGTCACCGTTGCGGATGGATGCGCTCGACGACGGCACGCTCGACCAGATGCAACAACTCGGGTTGCGCCCGATGATCTGG
>Ga0207674_10003173_pt1 | contig 20240 bp, 19 predicted proteins | sample KBSCornC72_FD_184303 | JGI IMG/M metagenome (GOLD analysis project Ga0207674, IMG submission 184303) | Corn rhizosphere microbial communities from Kellogg Biological Station, Michigan, USA - KBS Corn C7-2 (SPAdes) (version 2) | ecosystem: Host-associated > Plants > Roots > Rhizosphere > Soil ...
TGGAGGATCGTCCGCGAACTCCAGGAGCATGGTGATCGACTCGAGGCCGCCGCTATACGTGTGCGTCGCGACCAGATGCGCGCCCGGTGCCGCCGCCGCGGCGATCTTGTCGAGTGTTGTCTGGTCGACCTGCTGTGCCATCCCGCGATAGTCGCATCGGTCGCGGTCGCAGTGCGCTAGGCGCCCGGCTCGATCTGCTCCACTTCAAAGCGCTCGCCCTTGTTCCCGATCTTGGCGTGCGCGTCGATGGTCTTCATCCAGGCATTGCCGCCGGCACTCAGGGCCTCGAACGTCTTCGCCTCGGAGATGCTCGGCCACAGGAGCTCGGTGTGCTCGTGCGGCGCGCCCTCGGAGAGGAAGCGTTCGAGGTCCGTTCGTTCGCTCAGGAGGACCGCAGCCCCACGCTTCGAACCTTCGTGTGCCGCGTCGATCTTGCGCGGTGACCATGCGGAGAGCCAGCTCGGAGCGGCGCCGTCGTAGCCGACGACCGCGAGCAGCGGCGTCGGCCCGAACTCCCAGAGCCACGCGGCCGTTTCCGCGACGGTCTCGGGGTCGGCGAGCGGGCGGTAGTCCGCGTCGGCCGGTGGGAGATCGACGATGAAACGGTCATATGCGACCTGGCTTACTTGCATGTCGCGCTAGGAGTAGCACCGACCGGCCGATTGAGCAGCCACTGTTGGGTATCGGTGGGTCCTAGGACTCCAGTACTAGGTTCCGGAGCGCCGAAGTCGCGGGTCGAGCGCGTCCCGCAAGGCGTCGCCCAGGAAGTTGAAGGCGAAGACGGCCGTGAAGATCGCGATGCCCGGCCCCACGCTCATCCACCACTTCAGGTTGGGCAGATAGCGCTGGGAGTAGGCGATGTCCTGGCCCCAGGACGGATACGGCGGCTGCGGGCCGAGTCCGAGGAACGAAAGCGCCGCCTCGGCCAGGATCGCAAAGGCCGTCGACAGTGTCGCCTGGACGATCAGGGCATTCACGACGTTCGGGAAGATGTGGCGGATGACGATACGCAGCGGTGACGCGCCGATCGTGCGCGCAGCGACGATGAAATCCCGAGATCGGACCGTCAGTACCTGCCCGCGTGTGAGGCGCGCGTACGCCGGGATGGCGACGATGCCGATGGCGATCATCGCGTTCTGGATCTGCGGGCCGAGAGCCGACGTGATGGCGATCGCGAGGATGAGCGCCGGGAACGCGAGGAGCGCATCGATGCCGCGCATCGCGATCAGGTCGAATGTCCCGCCGAGGTATCCCGAGAGAAGACCGATCGTGACGCCGACGAACAGACCGATCGAGACCGAGATGACGCCGACCGACAGGCTCACGCGGCTGCCCCACATCACGCGCGAGAGGACATCGCGGCCGAGATCGTCCGTGCCGAGCCAGTGCGTGGCACCAGGGGGGATGAGCGATTCCGACGGTACGACCTTGATCGGATCGAACGGCGCGATGAAAGGAGCGAATACCGCGATGAGAAGCCAGGCGACGACGAGCGTGCCGCCGATGACCATCCGCGGGTTCCGGCGCGCGAACGCGCGGATCGTGGAGATGCGACTCGTCCGTTGCCCGCCGATCGCGAGTGGGACGGTGGTTCCGCTCATACGGCGGCGCTCTCGAACGAGATGCGCGGATCGAGCCAGGCGTACAGCACGTCCACGAAGAGCGTGCTGAGCATGAACGAGATCGCCGAGACGAGCACCACTCCCTGGACGACGGGATAGTCCTGAGAAGGGATCGCCTGCACCGCGAGGCGCCCGATCCCCGGCCACGAGAAGATCGTCTCGGTAATGAAGGCGCCCTCGATGATCGCGCCGACCTGGATGCCGACGAGGGTCACGATCGGGATGAGCGCGTTCTTCAGGGCGTGGCGCGCGATCACTGTCCGCTCGCGCAGGCCCTTCGCACGCGCGGTGCGCATGTACTCGTGTCCGAAGACGTCGAGCAGGCTCGACCGGACCTGTCGCAGATTCACCGCGAGGCTGGCGGTGGCGAGCGTCGCCGCCGGCAGAACGAGACGGCGCAGATTCTCGAACGGGTCGTCCACGAGCGGGACGTAGCCACCGGGCGGGAAGATGCGACCGGGTATGACGTAGGCGAACAACAGGATCAGCACGATGCCGAGGAAGAAGCTCGGGAAGGACACGCCCATGAGCGTCACGCTGCTCGCTAAGAGGTCCACCACCGAGTTGCGTTTGATCGCGGAGAGGATGCCGATAGATAAGGCGAACGTCACTGAGATGAGGATCGCGGCGGCGCCCAGCTCGACGGTCGCTGGAAGCCGCTCGGTGATCGCCTCGAGGACGCGCTGTCGCGTCTGGAACGAACGCCCGAGGTCGCCCTGCACGACGTGCGAGAGCCAGGCGACGTACTGGACCGGAAGCGGCTTATCGAGGCCGAGCTCCTCGCGGATCGCGGCAAGCACGGCCGGGTCGGCCTGCTCACCGGCGATGACGACGGCCGGATCGGCCGGCGACAGGCGGGCGAGGGCGAAGACGACAACGGTGACGAGGAGTGCGACGGGGATCATGAGCAGAAGGCGACGGAGGATGTACGTGATCACTCCGTCGCCTCTGCTCTCACGCGCCTATAGCGCTATTTCTGCAACTGGGCAGTCTGGAAACGCGGGATGCGGTCCGGGTACGACTCCATCCCGATGAGCTTCTTGATGCTGACGATCGGTGAGACACCGAATCCGTACCAGACGCGGGACGGATCGTCGACGACGTAGATCTGCTGCGCCTTGAGCAGCGAGTCCTTGCGCTTGGCGGGGTCGGACTCGGCGCGCTGTGCCTTCATCAGCGTGTCGACCTGCGCGTTCGAGTACGACGAGTCGTTGTTCGGCGAGCCGGTCACGACGAAGTCGTACGTGTTGCCGTCGGGGTCGAGCCGGCCGCTCCAACCGACGAGCGTCATGCCCGCGTGCTTGTGGGCCTGCTGGAGCGTGACGATGTCGTTGAAGAGCTGGAGCTTGATGTCAGCGGTGATGTCGGCCTTCGCGAGCTGCGCCTGGATGAGCTGCGCGAGCTGAAGGATCCCGGCGTCGCCGGATGACACGAGGAATTCGAACTTGAGGGGTCCCTTGCCGACTTCGGCGACGAGCTTCTTCGCGCCTTCCGGATCGGCCTTCGGCCACGGCTTGAAGTTCGCGTCGTATGCGAAGTGCGCGGGCGATATGGGACCCCAGCCGACGAGGCCGACGCCCTGCGCCGGACCCTTGGCGAGGATCTCGTCGCGGTCAAGGGCCATCGAGACGGCCTTCACATAGCGCTTCTCGTTGAAGATGTAGGTCGGCGCCTCGTTCGGCACCATGCTGTTCCAGCTGAACGAGCCGACCTCGAGGTACGTGAGCGTAGGATCGCTCTTCACTGCAGGCACGTCCTTGCCGTTGATCCCATTGAGGAGCTGCACGTTGCCGGTGCGGAGGTTCGTGAGCCGCACGTCGGCGTCGAGGATCGGCTTGACGATGACCTTGTCGAGGTACGGCAGCTTGTTGCCAGCCGCGTCCGTGCCCCACCAGTCCGGGTTCTTCTCCAGTGTGTAGTGGTCGTTCTTCACGGCCTCGGTGAGGATGAACGGGCCGGTTCCCGCTTTGAACGGTTTGAGCGTGAAGTCCGCACCCATGGCCTCGACGACCTTGCGCGAGACCATCATGCCCGCGCGGTCGACGAGCGCGCCGAGGAGCGGAGCGAACGGCGCCTTGAGGTTGAAGCGCACGTTCGATGCGTCGACGACGGTGACGGTATCCACAGACGCGAGGTCCGCGGTGCGGCTCGATCCCTTGGTCTGGATGTAGCGCTCGATGTTCCACTTCACCGACTCAGCGTCGAACACCGAGCCGTCGTGGTACTTCACGTCCGTGCGGAGCGTGAAGGTGACGCTCTTCGCGTCATCCGCGTACTTCCAGCTCTTGGCGAGCCACGGGATGATCTCGCCCTTCGGCGAGACTCGAACAAGCGAGTCGTACATCGCGTAGTGGATGTTCCGGTCAACGAACAGACCGGACAGCATCGGGTCGAGGTTGCTCACGTCATTTTCGAGACCGAAGGTGAGTGTCCCTCCGTAGGTCGGCTTCGCCGCGGCCGATGGCGCGCTCGTCGCGCCTCCGGTCGTCGTCCCTGTCCCGGGCGTGCTGCCGCACGCCGCGAGGACCAGGGCGAGTGTCGTCAGGATCGCGAGTACACGTGACATGCACACCCTCCCGGAGACCTTCTTCTCAGGTCGTCAGGGAGGATACGTCCGACTGGTATGACCAGTTCAGCCTTTCAGGCTGCGGAACAACACGCGGGCAGCAAGACGGGGCGGCTTGCGCCGCCCCGTCATGGAGCAGAGTCGGACTCTAGGAGCGGTCCTGGACCCGATCGTCCATACGCGTGGTCCGCACCTCGTCCTTTTCAAGGCGCTCGCCGCCCTTCGCGCCGAACGCCGGCAGGATGCGTCGCGGACGCTCGGTCACGACCTCGCGCCGCTCAGTCGTGTGGACCACCGATGGACGCCCCATCGGGATCGGTCGGACAGGCGCGACGGCGGAAACGACCTGATTGGGGGCGAGGAGGCCGCCGAGCCAGCCACCGAAGATCGCCGCGAGGAAGCCGAGGATCGCGCCGAACGTGAGCGCATCGCCCAGCGCGTACAGATTGAGATCGCGCACGCCCGGGATGATGTCGGCCGCCGAGCGGATGCCCGACGCCGCGAACACGCCGTTGTCGGCGGCAACGCCGAGCAGCATCAGCACGAGAAGGACGAACAGCGTGAAGAACGCCGTCATCATTCCGTGCCAGCTGGTGCGATAGCCCGCCATGCGGCCTGCCACGTAGCCACCGACGATGTAAGAAAGGAAGAGCCCAAGAACAACGGGTACGGCAACCGCGATGTCTCCGCCAATGGGCGCCCCGACGAGCAGACCCGCGACGAGAGGCGCGAAGATGACGGATGCGCCGATGGTCGCGACCCAGCCACCGAGTACCGCGCTCCACGCGGTGCCGGCCGGACGCACGACCACATTTGGATTCGCCACGACAATCCCTCCTTTGAACCGGTTCGGAGCGGCCTTGTTTTGGCGCGCCGCTCCGGACCCGACAAAGGCATGCAAATACCGGGCCGCAAGGCCCGCGGGCAGCCGGCTAGGCGAGCGCTGCCTTTGCTCCGGCCCCGCGGGCGAGCTTGGGCGCGAGATCGACACGCTCCCACGGCAGGTCGAGATCCGGCCTGCCAAAGTGCCCATACGCCGCGGTCTGGCGGTAGATCGGACGGCGCAGCTGGAACTGCTCGATGATCGCCCCCGGCCGGAAGTCGAAGTGCTCGTCGATGAGACTGCGGATCTTCTCGTCCGACACCTTTCCGGTGCCGAAGGTCTCGACGTTCAGCGAGATCGGACGCGCGCCACCGATCACGTACGCGAGCTGGATCTCGCAGCGGTCGGCGAGACCCGACTGGACGACATTCTTCGCGACATAACGCGCCGCATACGCAGCCGAGCGGTCGACCTTCGTCGGGTCCTTGCCGCTGAACGCGCCACCGCCGTGACGCGCGTAGCCGCCGTACGTGTCGACGATGATCTTGCGCCCGGTCAGACCCGCGTCACCCATTGGGCCGCCGATCGTGAACGCGCCCGTGCCGTTCACGCGGTAGATCGTCTTCGCGTCGAGCCAGCGCTCCGGGATCGCGGCCTTCACGACAACGTCGCGGATCTCGTCCTCGATGCGCGCGTGAGAGATATCCGGATCGTGCTGCGCGGCCACAACGACCGTGTGGACACGCTGCGGAACGCCCTGCGAGTACTCGACCGTGACCTGGCTCTTCCCATCGGGCCGCAGCCACGCGAGGCGCTTTGACTTACGCGCGGCAGCCAGCTCCTTCGCGACCGCGTGCGCGAGCGTGATCGGGAGCGGCATGAGCTCGTCGGTCTCGCGCACCGCGAAGCCGAACATCATCCCCTGGTCACCCGCCCCGAGCTCGTGCGGATCCGTGCCGGCACGCGCCTCGGACGACTCGTTCACGCCTTGCGCGATCTCGCGTGACTGTTCCTTGATGGCGGTGAGCACGCCGCAGCTCTGGTAGTCGAAGCCGTAGTCGGCGTTGGTGTAGCCGATGTCCTTCACGATGCCGCGGACGAGGCCGGGCACATCGACCCACGCGGTCGTCGTGATCTCGCCGCATACGAGGATCGTCCCGGTCGTCGTAGCCGTCTCGCATGCCACTCGCGCGTTCGGGTCCTGGCGGAGGCACTCATCGAGCATCCCGTCCGAGATCTGGTCGCACAGCTTGTCCGGGTGGCCCTCGGTGACCGACTCGCTGGTGAAGAGCGTTTGATCGGAGGTCATGAACGAGATCGCCACTCCTATGTCCCCGCTTTCCATGACTTCGCGTAGGTCGCCTGCTCGTCGGTCATCTTGTCGATGCGCATGCCCATGGCTTCCAGCTTGGTGCGCGAGATCTCCTCGTCGAGCTCGCGTGGCACAGGGTAGACCTGCGGCGCGAGCTTTCCGGCGTTCTTGATCAGGTACTCGATCGAGAGGGCCTGGTTCGCGAAGGACATGTCCATCACCGCTGCGGGGTTCGCCTCGGCCGCGACATGGTTCACGAGGCGCCCTTCGCCGAGCACGAAGATCTTGCGTTCGCCGAGGTCGTACTCCTCGACGAATCGTCGGACCTCGCGCTTCGCTTTCGTGAGCTTGTCGAGCGCGCCGAGCTCGATCTCGTCGTTGAAGTGCCCGGCGTTCGCGAGGATCGCACCGTCCTTCATCGTCGGGAAGTGCTTTGCGGAGATCACGTTGACGTTGCCCGTGCAGGTGATGAAGAGATCGCCACGACGGGCCGCGTCGGCGATCGGCATGACCTGGTAGCCGTCCATCGCCGCTTCGAGACCGCGAAGCGGATCCACCTCGACGATGATCACGATCGAACCCATGCCGCGGAAGCGCGACGCGACGCCCCGTCCGACCCAGCCGTACCCAGCGACGACGACCGTTTTGCCGGCGAGGAGGATGTTCGTCGCGCGCAGGATGCCGTCGACCGCCGACTGGCCGGTCCCGTACTGGTTGTCGAACATGTGCTTGGTCTGGGCTTCGTTCACCGCGATGATCGGATATGCGAGCACGCCCTCCGCCGCCATCGCGCGCAGGCGGATCACGCCGGTCGTCGTCTCCTCGGTCCCGCCCGTCACGCCCTTGAGCAGCTCCTTGCGGTCGGTGTGGAGCAGCGTCACGACGTCGGCACCGTCGTCCATGGTGATCTGCGGCTTCGTTTCGAGCACCGCGTTGATGTGGCGGAAGTACGTGTCGCGGTCCTCGCCCTTTCTCGCGTAAACGGCGATGCCCTCGTTCGCCACGAGCGCCGCGGCGGCGTCGTCCTGCGTCGAGAGTGGATTCGACGCGCAGAGCGCGACGCTCGCGCCCGCGTCGCGCAGCGCGATCGCAAGATTCGCTGTCTCGGTCGTGACGTGAAGGCACGCTGCGATGCGCAGCCCCTCGAACGGCCGCTCCTTCGCGAGACGTGCGCGGATGCCGGCGAGCACGGGCATCTCCCGCCCGGCCCATTCGACGCGGCGAGAGCCCACGTCGGCGAGCCCGATATCGACGACGTCATGACGCGGTGTTGTCGTGGTGGTCACTTCATCCTCCCCAGGATCCGATCCCAGGCCGAGCGACGCACCGCCGGGCCTTCGATGAACGGTCCATGAACGTGGTAGCCAAGACGGTCGTAGACAGCGATCGCCGGCGCGTTGTCCTGCCGGACGTTGAGCACGACGTCGCGGTGCTGCTCGAGCGCGGCCTCGGTCACGGCGGACGTGACCGTCGTGGCCATGCCGCGGTCGCGGTACGCGATACGCGTGAGGACGTTGCCGACGGCTGCGATGTTCGAGAGGCGGGAGCGCACGTGCGTCCCCGCTGCGGAAACGAGCGAGCTTCCGATGTACACGCCGAAGTAGATCTCGCGCTCGAGACGCGCCTCGGTGAAGTACGTGCGCGAGGCATGCCCATAGAGGTCGATGACATCGTCGAGATGATCTGGACCGAGGCGCGTGACACCGTGGGTCATGCGCGGCCGGAACGTCGCTACCGAGACGGCCATGCGATGCATCTTCTCGACGCGCTCGAAGCGATACACGCTCTCGACGGCGAGGCGGCCGGACGGCGGCGTCGCCACGACGACGCGCGGTTCACGGATGCCGTCGCGGAAGATCGATACGAGCGCCTCGCTCTCGCCGCTGGCGAAGCAGGGACGGAACGGCAGCGCTTCCACTACGAGCGCGCACGCGACGACAACGTCGCCGCGCACCGCGGTCCACCAGCGCGCCTTATCGATCTCCGCCGCATCGATGTCCGCGAGCGCGTACGCAGCCATGAGCCGATCGCGCTGGAAGAACACGCGCGCGCTTTCGGCCGACGGTTGATCGTCGAGGCGGATCTCTGGAAGCAGCGGGGCCGCGGTCATCGGTCCTCCTTCTTAATGGAAAGGACCAAGCGGGCCTCCGCCGGTCGCCGGGTGGCTATGCCTGTATGAGTGTAACTATGTCGTAGCCCGCCAGCTTGTCGCGTCCCTTGAGCGCCACGAGCTCGATGAGGAACGCGAGCGCGACGATCTCTCCTTTGAGCTGCTTCACCAGCTCGATCGTGCCGGCGACAGTGCCGCCGGTCGCGAGGAGATCGTCGACGACCAGCACCTTGGCCCCCGGTCGCAGGGCGTCGCGATGCATTTCGAGGGTGGCCGAGCCGTACTCGAGGTCGTATTCGACGCTGACCACGTCGGCCGGGAGCTTGCCGAGCTTGCGGACCGGCACGAAGCCGACGCCCAGGTTGTAGGCGATAGGCGCGCCGAAGATGAACCCGCGGGATTCCATACCGACTACGACATCGACGTCGCGCTTGCCGATGCGCTCCATCAGTCCATCGACAGCGGCCTTGAACGAGTCGCCTTCCTTGAGGAGCGTCGTGATGTCCTTAAAGAGGATGCCCGGCTTGGGGAAGTCGGGGATATCGCGGATGCGCGATGCGAGGTCCTTGGTCGTCACGGGCACGGGCGAAGACTAAACGAGGTGCGCAGCGGTGAACAATCGTTCCACCCGGTGCGTGACTCCGTCGGTCACGACAACGCTGAGATTGGTGTTCGTCGCGGGGCTCTTATCGAGGCGCGGCAGGAGACCGAGGAAGTGGCTCATGAGGATCCGCGTCACGCCGCCGTGGCCGACGACCAGGACGCGCTGACCGGCGCTCTCGGCGGCGATGCGCGTGATCACGCCGTGCGCGCGCGAGAGCACCTGCTCGAGCGTCTCGCCGCGCGGCCACGCCACAAAACCGTCCTCGTACCCCGGGAGTCCCGCGACCTCGTCGAACGGCGTGCCGGTCTTCTCCCCCACGTCGATCTCCACCAGGTCGGGCTCGAGGTCGACCGGGAGCTGCTGCCGGCGAGCGATGACGAGGGCCGTATCCCGGCAGCGCGACAACGGACTCGAGACGATCCGGTCGAATCGGACCTGCGCCAACGCTTCCGCCACCGCGCTTGCCTGCTGGCGGCCAAGGTCAGTGAGCGGTGTGTCGGTGCGCCCGGCGAAGCGTCGTGCGGCATTGAACTCGCTCTCTCCGTGGCGAACGAAATAGAAGGTGACGGGCTCGGTCATGCGGCAAGGAGCAGGTCCGCGACTTCGGACCAACCAGTCACCCTGGTGATGTTCGGATGCTGCGCGTCGCGGTTCCACGGATGATCGAACAGGTACACGCGCACGCCAGCCGCGGCGAGGGTGCGTGAGATCACCTCGTCGTCCTCGAAGAACGCATCGAGACGCAGCTCCTGTGCGAGACGCGTCTTGTACTGCGCCGAACCGGTCGCGTCGTAGCGCCCGCGCGGAACATCCGGGCGGAACTCGCCCATTGGCTTGAGATGCACGGCCTTCGCGTGGTCGAACAGGCCCTTCTCACGGAGCCACGTCTCGGTGACCACACGGCGCCGTTCAGCGCGCGCGGTGATGAAGTACAGCTCGTGCCCGGCGGCGACGAGCTGCTCGAGTACGGCGGGGCAGTCTTGATAGACCTCGAGCTCGCTGAAGAAGGTGCCATCGTAGAGCTTCATCCGGAAACGATCGCGCTGCTCGGGCGTGACGCGCGAGAGGCCCGGAACGACCTTGTCCCACGGCGTGTCCTTCTCCATGCGCGATAAGAGATGCCATCCGATCTCCTGCTCGTCGGGAAGCTCGACGCCGAACTCCTCCGCGAACTTGCGCAGATAGGGCACCGCGCAGATCGCCGTGACGTCATCGAGATCGATGCCGATGCGCATCAGGCCGCGACCAGATCGAGCAGGCGCGTGAGCGCATCGCGCCAGTCGCCACGCGTGTCGAGCACCGAGAGGCGGATCTGCCGCTGGCCGGTCTGCGCCTTCGGGAACACGCGCGTGACCGCCACGCGCTGCTCGGATGTGATGTCGCGCGCGAGCACCAACCGCAGCTCTGGACCGCGCGCGCGTACCTCGGTCGCGCCAGCGCTGACAGCCCGCAGCTTCACCTCGACGCCGTAGAGGAGATTGCGCACGGGGTCCGGCGGCGGACCATAGCGATCGCGCAGCTCGTCGCGGAGCGAGCTGAGGTCGTCCAGCGACCGCAGCTCTGCGATGCGGCGGTACAGCTCGAGCTTGCGCTGGCGGCTCGGGACGTACTCGTCGGGGACGGCGGTCGAGAGCGCGAGGTCCACGGTGACCTCCGGCAGCGCCTCCGCCTTCGGCTCGCCGCGCTGCTCGTTCACCGCCTCTTCGAGCATCTGCGTGTAGAGCTCGAAGCCGACGGCCGCGACATGCCCGTGCTGCTCGGCGCCGAGGATGTTGCCTGCACCACGGATCTCGAGATCGTGCATCGCGATCTTGAACCCTGCGCCCAGCTCGCTCGCCTCGAAGACGGCCTGCAGTCGCTTGCGCGCGTCGTCGCTGAGCCGCTCCTGCTTCTCGTGCAGCAGGTAGGCATACGCCTTCGCAGCGCTGCGGCCGACGCGTCCGCGCAGCTGGTAGAGCTGCGCGAGACCGAGCTGGCCGGCGCGATCGATGACGATCGTGTTCACGTTCGGGATGTCGAGCCCCGACTCGATGATCGTCGTGCACACGAGGACGTCGTGCTCCGCGTCGGCGAACTCGACCATCACGCGCTCGAGCTTCCGCTCGTCCATCTGACCGTGCCCCACGACGAAACGCGCGGTCGGCACGAGCGCGCGTAGGCGCGCGGTCTCGTGCTCGATGCCCTGCACCCGGTTGTGAACGAAGAAGACCTGCCCGCCGCGGTCCAGCTCGCGAAGGATCGCTTCGCGCAGCACGTCGTCGGTGCGTTCGACGACGTGCGTCTCGATCGGCTGGCGATCCTCGGGCGCCGTCTCGATCACGCTGATATCGCGCACGCCGGACAGCGCCATATGCAGCGTGCGCGGGATCGGCGTCGCGGTCATCGAGAGGACATGCACCTCGGTGCGCATCTGCTTCATGCGCTCCTTGTGCTTCACGCCGAAGCGGTGCTCTTCGTCGATCACCAGGAGGCCGAGATCGCGGAAGCGCACGTCCTTCTGAAGCAGGCGATGCGTCCCGATCACGATGTCGACCTCGCCGGTCTCGAGCTGCGCGACGACCTCACGCTGCTCGGGTGGCGTGCGGAAGCGCGACAGCATCGCGACGCGCACCGGGAATGTGGCGAGCCGCTCGGAGAAGGTCTCGAAATGCTGCTGCGCGAGGACCGTGGTCGGAACGAGGACCGCGACCTGCTTGCCATCCTGCACCGCCTTGAACGCCGCGCGCAGCGCGACCTCGGTCTTGCCGTAGCCGACATCGCCCACCACGAGACGGTCCATTGGCCGCGCGCGCTCGAGGTCACGCTTGGCGTCCTCGATCGCCACGAGCTGGTCGGGGGTCTCCGTGAACGGGAAGGCGTTCTCCATCTCGATCTGCCACGGCGTGTCCTTGCCGAACGCGTACGCGCTGATCGTCTCCCGCGCCGCGTACAGCCGGATGAGCTCGCGAGCGATCTCCTCGGCGGCCTTCTTCGCTTTGCGCTTCGTGACAGCCCAGTCGCGCCCGCCGAGCGCGGACAGCGCCGGTGGCGTCCCACCGACGTACCGCGTCACGCGGTCGACGCGCTCGGTCGGGAGCGCGACGACGTCGGTGCCGGCGAAACGGAGCTCGAGATACTCGCGCACGACACCGGCGATCTCGCGCGTGATGAATCGCTCGAACCGCGCGATGCCGTGGTCCTCGTGCACGACGTGGTCGCCCGGCTTCAAGTCCGAGAGGAACGAGCCCATCGCCACGCGCCGCCGGCGGCGCTCGGGATGGCGCGGCTTGCGGAAGCCGAAGACCTCCGCGTCGGTGAAGACGCGCAGCGCCAGCTCTGGCACGGCGAAGCCCTCCGCCAGACCGACGTGAGCGAGGACCAGCGCTCCGTCCGGCGGCGTTTCGGGAACGGTGTCGCGCGGCGCCGTGGTCACGTCGCGGTCGGCGAGCAGCTCCGCGAGCCGCGCGGCCTGCGGCGACGCCACCACGCGCAGATCGCGACCCATGGCGGCGACCTCTCTCAGGAACGCGTCGAGACGGCCTGCGTACGACGTGATGCCACCCCACCCGAGGCGCAGCGCGTCGGCGTCGGGTCGCACACGGACCGCGCCGTGTTCGTCTGCCGATGCGTCGAGCCGGTCACGCGGTACGTACGGCGGCGGGAACGCCGCGACGGCGAGACCCTGCTCGCGAAGCTCTTCGCGACGCTCGTCGGCCTGTGCCTCATGCGCGTCGTGCGTGAGTCCGAGCTCGACGGAGTCTTCGAATACGACCGTGGTGCGCTCGCCAAGATGGTCGAGCAGCGACGCGGTCGCACCGAGTGCGGACGCGAACGCGTCGGTGCCTGGGACGGCGCGCCCCTCGCGCAGCCCCTCCACGGGAGCCGCGTACGGCTGGAGCTCGTCTTCCTCGTCGCGCGACACGTCCCAACCCAGCGCGGCGAGGCGCTCAGCGAGAGCCGGCGCGCCGTCGAGCGAGTACTCGCGTGCGGGCAGGACGTCGACCGCATCGACGGCATCCTGCGAGCGCTGCGTGACGGGGTCGAATCTGCGCAGCGTCTCGATGTCGTCGCCGAAGAGCTCGATACGGATCGGCATGTCGGCCGATGCGGGATACACGTCGAGGATCCCGCCGCGGCGCGAGAAGCTGCCCGGCTCGCTGACCTCGGGGACAGGCTCGTAGCCGAGCTCGAAGAGCCACGCCGCCGTGGCGTTCCACGACACACGATCGCCGGCACGCAGCGTCCGTCCGCGCTCGCGGAGATGCTCGGGCGCGATCGTGTGCTGCATCAGCGCACGCAGTGACGCGACGACCGCGACGGGCTCGGGCGCGGTGTGCGCGCGCCAGAGCGTAAGGAGGCGCTGATGCACCGCGCCAGCCGACGCGGTGCCGATCTCGTACGGCATCGTCTCTCGCTCGGGGAACGAGAGCACGCGCTCCTCACCGAGCCAGGCGGCGAGCTCCGCGCGCCACCGCCGAGCGCGGTCCTCGCTCGGCGCAATCACGACCACGCTTCTCCGCGCGACCTCGACGAGCGACGCCCACGCGAACGCGCGCGCGCCTGCGGACGCATCGGCGATCTTCGTCGAGCGTCGATCCTCGAGCCGCTCGGCGAGGTCGCGGAAGCCCTCGCTCCGATCCGCGAGCGCGAGGATGCCGCCCAGACGGGCCGGTGAAGCGACGGTCGTCGTACTAGCCATTGAATTTGTCCATGGCGCGCTTGATGCCGTCGCGCACCGCGACCTCAGCGGCCTCGGCACCACGCGCGATCACCTGGTCCGCCTCCGCGCGCTCATCCGCGGCGAACGGCGACAGCACGTACTCCGCGAGGTCGCCGATCTCGGTCGTCGGATCGACCGGCGCGACGCCGATCCGCAGACGGGCAAACCCCTCGCCGATCTCGCTCGTGATCGAGCGCATCCCGTTGTGCGTCCCCGGGCCGCCGCGCTCGCGCAGCCGGACCTTGCCGAGCGGCAGGTCGACCTCATCGAAGACCACGAGCAGCGCGTCGGGCGAGAGCCGGTAGCGGTCGAGCAGCTTCGCGACCGCACGACCGCTGTCGTTCATGAAGGTCTGCGGCCGCGCGATCGCGATCCGCAGATCGCCGAGCGAGCCCTCCGCGATCCGAGACTCGGCGGCCTTCGTGTCGAATTCGAGGCGCGCGCGCTTCGCCAGCTTGCTCGCGACCTGGAAGCCGACGTTGTGGCGCGTGTTCGCATACCCGTCGCCCGGATTACCGAGGCCGACGACGAGCCGATCGACGCGCGGCGGAGACGAACGCCCGAACAATTTCGCCAGACGGACCAGTTCCTGCTCCTTTAACTAGGTAGACGCCGAAAAGGGGCTCCACCGGCAAACCGGTGGGGCCCCGCGGGACGCTTATCGACTCCAAGGATAGATGAAAGCCGGCTGGCTCAGTCCGCCGCTGCCGCCACCTCGTCGCCGTCAGCGTCGCCCTGCTCGGACGATGCGGACGGGATGCGAAGGACCTTGTAGCCGAGGAACGCCGCGCCAAGCGCGAAGGCCGCGCCGATCGCAAACGCGGCGTGGTAACCGTCGTTGAGGGCCGCGATCTGTGGCACGCCCGCCGCGAGTGCGCCGCCGGTGCGGGCCGCGGCGATAGATGCGAGGACCGCGAGGCCGAGCGCGCCGCCCATCATGAACGAGGTGTTTACGAGGCCCGACGCGAGACCCGAGCGCTCGGGCTCCACGTCGGTCATCGCCACGATGATCATCGGGTTGAACGCGATGCCGGCGCCGACGCCCAGCAGGACCATGCTTGGGAAGACGTCGACGAGATAGTTGCCGTCGATCGGCGCGCGGACGAGGAGCAAGAGTCCGAGGCCCGCGAGGCTGAGGCCGGTCGCGAGCGGCGCGCGCAGTCCGTACCGCATCACGAGCTTCGCCGAGATCCCGACCGAGAAGACGGCCATCACGAGGTTGCCAGGCAGGAACGCGAGGCCGACCTGGAGGGGCTCGTAGTGGAGGACCAGCTGCAGGTACAGCGCCGACAGGAAGAACCAGGCGAACATCGCGGCGGCCCAGAGCACACCCATGACGTTCGCGGTCGCGAGATTGCGGCGGCGGAAGAGATCGAGCGGCATGAGCGGGTCGCTCACGCGCGACTCGATCACGAAGAACGAACCCAGCAGGACGACCGCGGCTCCGAGGAGACCGAGCGTCTGCGTCGAGGTCCAGCCGGCCTCGTTCCCGTTCACGATCGCGTAGACCGCGAGCATGAGTGACGCGGTGACCGTGATGGCGCCCGCGAGATCCAGCCGCGTGCCCGATGCGGCGGGCCGCGACGTTGGGACGTAGCGAAGCGCGAGCGCGTACACGGCAATGCCGACGGGGATGTTCACCATGAAGACGGAGTGCCATCCGAAGAAGCTCGTGAGGATCCCGCCGAGGAGCACGCCGACGCTTCCGCCACCGGCGGAGATGAAGCCGACGATACCCATCGCCTTCGCGCGCTCGGCCGGCTCCGTGAAGAGCGACATCATGAGGGAGAGGCCGGCGGCTGAGACGATCGCGCCGCCGAGGCCCTGCGCGGCACGCGCCACGATGAGGATCGCCTGCGACGAGGAGATCCCGGCGGCGAGCGACGCGGCGGTGAACACCGCGATGCCGATAGCGAAGAGGCGGCGGTGTCCGTACAGGTCGCCGAGGCGGCCTCCGAGGAGGAGAAATCCGCCGAAGAAGAGCATGTAGGCGTTCACGACCCAGGCGAGCGACGCCGGGCTGAAGCCGAGATCCTCGCGGATCGACGGCAGCGCAACGTTCACGATCGTCGTGTCCAGCACGATCATGAAGCTGCCCAGGCAGAGGACCATGAAAGCGAGCCAGCGGTTGCGGTTATCGGTGCCCACGTCGTGCCTCCCTATTGGGTTTCAGTGCTTAGACGGGGGCCGGGGCAAGAACTCATCGGTAGGGAAACGATGAATTTTGGGGACCATTCCCGTCTATGTCGTAGATGTCAAAGCCCGAAGTGCGCCCGGTCGCGGTCAGGATCCGCGGCCCGCTCAGGCGGACCGATCTGCCCGGCCTTTACACCCGGGTGTGCGCCCTGTTTACGGCCAACCGGGGCGGCACCCTCGTTTGCGACGTGACCGAGGTAGCGATCGACGCTGTCGCGGTCGAGGCGCTCGCCCGGCTCCAACTCGGCGCGCGCCGCAACGGCTGCACCGTCCGGCTGCTGAGCGCGCCGCGCGAGCTCATCGAGCTCGCGTCATTCATGGGATTGGAGGACGTGGTCGCCGCCTAGCTGTCGAGGTGAAGCGGAAGGCCGAACAGCGGGAAGAGCCTCTGCGTGTCCAGGAAGAACGTGATCTCGCCGACGCCGGTCGGCGTGAGCTCGACCACCTGTAGCGACCAGGGCTCGAAGCCGGATCCGGTCTCGCTCGGCTTGTACTGGCCGAAGGCCGGCGACCCGTTCGCCGTCCCGACCGGAATGACGCGAGAGCCGCGGCAGCCGATGCCCGGGCCGAACCACCACGCGAACATGTCCTCGCGCCCGCTGAGCCACAGGTCGAAGGGCGGCATCGACTGTCGCGCGTCTTCGCGAATGACCTTCGTGAGGAGGTTCACGTCGTAGCGCTCGAACGCCTCGACGTAGCGCTTCAGCATCTCCCGCTTCGCGTCATCGAGGACCGCGGGCTGCTCGGTGGTGAGCCCGCCCGTCTTCAGCATCGCGCGCGCACGCTGCAGTGCGCTGTTCACGCCCGCGACGGTCATGTCGAGCAGCTCGGCGACCTCGGCGGCCTTCCAGCTCATGACCTCGCAGAGGATGAGCGTCGCGCGCTGCTTGGGCGGCAGGTGTTGGAGCGCGGCCACAAACGCGAGCCGAACGGATTCCTTCGAGAGCGCGCTCGCCTCCGGGCCCGCATCCGGCGCAACGAGCGTGTCGGGGATCGGCTCGATCCACGTGACCTCGGGCAGCGTGTTCAAGTTCGTGACGACCGGCTCGCGCGCTGGACCGAGATCCATGGGGCGGGCGCGGTGCTGCTTCGCGCGGAGCATGTCGAGGCAGACGTTCGTGGCGATGCGGTGCAGCCAGGTGCGCATCGCCGCGCGGCCCTCGAAACGGTCGTACGCCTTCCACGCGCGGAGCATCGTTTCCTGCACGGCGTCCTCGGCCTCGAAGGGCGAGGCGAGCATGCGGTAGCAGTAACCCGTCAGGTCGGTGCGGTGCTCGTCGAGGAGGCGACCGAGGTCGCCGTCGGGTTTGAGGCTCGTCGTCTGCTGCACACGTCTACGGTAAAGGTCAGAGCCGGAGGACGTATCTTCCGCGCTGATGCGGATCGCGCTCTTCGGCTTCGGGAACGTGGGGCGCGCGCTTGCGAGGATGATCCTCGCGACGCGCGCTCCATTCACTGTCACCGCGCTCGCGACGAAACGTCATGGTGCCGTGGTCGACCCCGGCGGCCTCGACCTCGCCACGATCCTCGCCGGCACCGATCTGCCCCTCCGCGAAGCGCCGCCGGTCGCGGCAATTCCCGCTGACATCCTGGTCGAGATGACCCCGCTCGACCCGCGCACCGGCGAGCCGGCACTCACGTACATCCGCGAGGCGCTTCGCTCGGGAAAGCACGTCGTCACCGCGAACAAGGGTCCGATCGCCCGCGCGTACCGCGAGCTCGACACGCTGGCCGCGCGACATGGCCGGATGCTGCGATTCGAGGCGACGCTCGCCGACTGCCTGCCGGTCTTCACGCTGCGACGGGCGGCGCTCCCGTTGGCGAACATCAGCGCGATACGCGGGATCGTCTCGAGCACGAACAACCACATCCTCACAGCGGCGGCTGCGGGCGTCCCGTTCGCCGACGCGCTCGCGGAGGCACAGCGGCTAGGCATCGCCGAGGCCGACCCGCGCAACGATCTCGAGGGTCACGATGCCGCGGCGAAGGCGACGATCCTCGCGAACGTGCTGATGGATGCGAACCTCGTGCCCGAGGACGTCACACGCGAGCCGATCGACGAGCGCGTGGCGCAGGCGGCTCGCGCTGCCGCTGGCAACGGGGATCGCGTACGGCCGATCATCGAGATCGCGCGTCGCGGTGTGTCCGTCGTCGCCTCCTTCGGGCCACGCCGTGTCGGTCCGCTCGATCCGCTCTACGCCGTGGACGACTTCTCGATGGGCCTCGTGTACGACACGGACCTGGCGGGCCGGGTCGCCGTCCAGCTACACGATCCTCACGTGGATCAGGTCGCCTACGCCATCCTGACCGACCTGCTCGAGATCAGCGGTACGATGCCGCGACGGTGAAGGGCTGGACGTCGCGCGACCTCCGGGGGCTCGGCGTCGGGCTCGCGTACCTCGCGCCTTCCCTGTTCCTGTTCGCGGCTTTCGTGTTCATTCCGCTCGCGCAGACCATCTATCTGAGCTTCTTCAACACGCGAGCAACGGGCGCGATCACCACGTTCGCCGGGCTCGACCACTACCTCGAGCTGCTGACGTCGGAGGCCTTCCGCACCGGTCTGCTCGCGACGGGGATCTTCGCGCTCTACACGGTCCCGCTCGGCATCGCGCTCGGCCTCATCCTCGCCGTACTTCTGAATCAGCGACTAAGCGCGATCAACGTCTTCCGGACGATGATGTCGAGCACGATCGCGATCTCCGCCGCGGTCGGCGCGCTCATCTGGCTGCTCCTGTTCAACCCGAGCCTCGGTCTCCTCAACCACTTGCTGTCGCTCGTCGGCGTACGCGGTCCTGATTGGCTGATCCAGCCGACGACGGCGATCATCGCCGTCTCGATCACCACGATCTGGCTCACGCTTGGAACGAACATCATCGTGCTGCTGTCGGGTCTGCAGGGCGTGCCCGAGGAGATCTACGAGGCTGCGCGCCTCGATGGCGCGCGCGGGCTGCGCATGTTCACGCGCATCACGGTGCCGATGGTGTCCCCATCGCTGTTCTTCTTGTTCGTCGTCGACACCGTCGCCGTCCTGCAGGCGTTCACGCAGATCCACGTCATGACGCGCGGCGGTCCGGTGGACGCGACGCGGGTGCTCGTCTACAGCATCTATCAGGACGCGTTCCAGAACTTCCAGTTCGGCTTCGCGAGCGCGCAGGCGGTGATCCTCCTGCTGCTCGTGATGGGGCTCACCCTGATCCAGTTCCGCTTTGTCGAGCGACGGGTGCATTACCAGTGAAACTCGGCACCTTCGCGAAGTACGTGCTGCTCGTGGTCGCCTCGGTCATCGTCGCTTTCCCGCTGCTCGTCGCGCTCTCGTACTCCTTCATGAGCGAGTCCGAGATCGCGACCTTCCCGCCGCCGGTCTTCCCCTCGCAACCCAGCCTGGACAACTACCAGCAAGTCTTCGCGACCATCCCGATCGGCCGTTACCTACTGAATAGCTTCGTGGTGTCGACGGCCGTCGTAGTGGGCCAGCTCATCACGGCGAGCCTCGCGGCATACGCGTTCTCGTTCCTGGTCTTCCGCGGGCGGCAGGTCCTCTTCTTCCTGTTCCTCAGCACCCTGATGATCCCGTGGGAGGCCACGATCATCCCGAACTACATGACCATCCGGACGATCGGCTGGCTCGACACGTACCAGGGCCTGGCGGTCCCGTTCATGGCCACGGCCTTCGGCACCTTCCTATTGCGGCAGGCGTTCCTGCAGATCCCCCGCGAGCTGTGGGACGCGGCGCGGATCGACGGCGCATCGACGTTCCGCTTCCTGATCTCGACCGTGATCCCCCTGTCGCGGCCGGCGCTGGGCACCATCGCGATCTACGGCTTCCTCTCCACGTACAACCAGTACTTCTGGCCGCTCCTGATCACGAATCAGCCCCTTATGCGCACGACGCAAGTAGGGATCGCCCAGCTCCGCTTCGAGGAAACGCTCCGCTGGGGCCTGGTCATGGCCGGTGTCATCATGGTCGCTGTACCGACGCTCGCCCTGCTCGTATTGGGGCAGCGCCAGCTGATCCGGGGGCTGACCGCCGGAGCGGTCAAGGGCTGACACGATGGAGGGAAAGATGCGCAGACTCGCAACACTCGCTCTCGCGTTCACGATGGTGGCCACGGCCTGCGGTGGCCTGACACCTGGCGGATCCGACAGCAGCGCGTCCATGAAGAGGGAGTAGTTCTTGAACGAGAGCCGCTCCGAGGTGTCCGCGATGAAATCCCAGAGCTCCTCGTCGGGCGCATCGGCGAACGGCTTCGGCACGAAGTAGATCGGCACCGGGGGCCGGTCATGCCCATGGGACCCACGCTTCATGTC
>Ga0207674_10003174_pt1 | contig 20238 bp, 19 predicted proteins | sample KBSCornC72_FD_184303 | JGI IMG/M metagenome (GOLD analysis project Ga0207674, IMG submission 184303) | Corn rhizosphere microbial communities from Kellogg Biological Station, Michigan, USA - KBS Corn C7-2 (SPAdes) (version 2) | ecosystem: Host-associated > Plants > Roots > Rhizosphere > Soil ...
TTCCGAAAGCGCCTCTTCCAATGTGACCTCTCCCAGCGATACTTTAAATGGTTTGTCCGTCAGTTTCTTCAGTTCCTGCTCTACAGCAAGGATACACCGCGGACAAACCATGTTCTTTACATATAGGATCATATCTGCAAAGATACGCCATCTATTGCGCATCCCACCAGACCCTGTCGGTCAGCACCGCCGTCTGCTGCGGCTGAGGATTGGTGAGTATCTCGGTCTCGGGGTACAACAACCGGCGTGGTATATCCGACAATCCACCCTGTACCTTTGTCAGCAGCGGGAATCCCGTCCTTCTCCAATCGGTGAAATTCTCTTCGTTGAGGAAGTTGGCGATACTTTTCTCTTCCATGATACGCTGCAGCGCATTGCCCGCGGTCAACGACCCCCTGGTGGCTATATAGGCATCGATATCGGTCTGTGCTACACCCAGCTTTTTCATGTGATTGGTGATAGCGGCCTGGTATAGGGGTTCAGCAGCAGCCGCACCGGACTTGATCAGCGTAGCTTCCGCAGCCAGGAACTGCGCCTCGGAATAATTCACAATATAGTTGTATGCATCCGCCCCTGCATAATAATCGGTGGGATAGGAATAATCGTCCAGGGTCCCCAGGGTAGTTCCGATGATCCGTCCCTTATATATCCCGCCGGACACCGTAGGCTTGGCCATCTTTGGCAGCCGGGGATCGTTCCGGGCCTTCAGGCTGTCTATGAATGTCGAGCAGAGGACAGCCGTGCTCACCTGCCCAAAAGCATAGTACCAGGGATTTTCGCTGCCGGGGCTATTTGAATAAGGGTACCTGAAATCGTCCGCATCAGCCTGCATGCCATGTGACAATGCAGCAAGCGCGCTGTCGGCCTGAACAGCGGCCGTGTACCCGGGCGCCTTTGTAAGATGCATGAAATAACGCGCCTTCAGAGTATAAGCAAGTTTTAACCACTCATCCATCCCTCCATGGTAAATATAATCCGCCCCGCCCGGTTTGAGCGGATCGTTCTGGCCAATGAGAGCAATGGCTTCGTTCAAAAGGTCCTGCACAGTCTTATAGATATCCTCTTGTTTGTCATAGGCAGGAGTAAAATTCCCGCTGCCCTTAAAGCCCTGTGAATAAGGTATATCCCCCCAGAAATCCGTGGCAGTGCCCAGCGTAAAGGCGGAAAGGATATCGGCAATGGCGGTATAGTTCGGCTTGTTGTCCTTGACACCCTTGTCATGCAGGATCTTCATATTATTGAGACAGGCAATATAAAAGTTATCCCAGTCCCCGTTCATATCCGCGTTGAACATCTGGTAGCTCCATAATCCAGGATTGAGCTGGTTGGGTGCAATAACCTGGCCGAAATACTGGACGATGATGGGACCCTGTCCCGGCGAGAGCCCTGCATGTATAAAGTCCGATACATCCGTCTCAAGGGGCGCTAATATCAGGTCTTCTTGCACATCCCCCGGATTATTTGGATCCTTATTGATGTCCAGGTATTTCTTACAGCCACCTGTGAAGGTAGCCAGTGCGATGAGCAGAAATATTATTTTTCTCATTTTTTTTGATTTATATGTGCGCTAATGTCCGGGCCTTCGGCCAGGAGACTCTAAATGACGTTAGAAACTGCATCTAAGCGTGACGTTGAATGAGCGTGAAGTAGGTGTGGAGAAGGAGTAGATCCCCTGCACATTGTTACCAGATCCATACGAGCCTGCCTCCGGATCTCCACCCGTAAAATGCGGTGCATAGATCCACAGGTTCCGACCGGATACGGAAAGGCTGGCTGCCTTTACCGGGGTCTTACCCAATAGGGATGGTTGTATGTCATAGGTCAATGTGACATTCCTAAGCTTCAGGTAAGTACCGTCCTGTATAGAGGACTCGTATTGCCGGGTAGTATAATAAGCCTGCGCATCCACCACCACTTTATTGGGCTTACCGTCTACTACGCTGATACCCTTGACGACAAATGGCTGCCTGTTCTCCGTAACTTTGGCGGTGCCATAAAAAAAGGCCAGCCCCTCTACTTCATTGGCCATATCCCCGCCTTTTTTATAATCAAAGAAGAAGCTGAGCGAAAGACGCTTGTATCGTATATTATTGGTCACGCCGGCCAGCCAGTCTGGATTGGCATCGCCTACGATGCCCTGATCGGCAGCGACGAGCGGCATGCCGTTGGCCCCGATGAGCAGCTGTCCTGTAGCTGAATCCCGTTGGTATCCTGGCCCATAAAAAATATTGAACGGCTGTCCGACAATGAGACGCCCCAGCTGGTTCAACCCGGGATATATGGCAAGCACCTTATTCCGGATGCGGGTCCAGTTGATCGTGATATCCCAGCTAAGATCCCTTGTTTTAACAGGGGTGGCTGTGAACAGCAGTTCGATGCCTTTGTTCTGTATCGAGGCGGTATTTACAGCCGTGCCGTTATAACCCGTGGCAGAAGAAATGAGAACGCCGGGAATGATGCCATGGTTTGTCTTTCTATAAAAATACGATCCTTCGAATCCGATACGGTTGTTCAGGAACTTGGCTTCCAGGCCGCCCTCCACTTCGTTAAGCCGCTCGTTTTGCAAGGTGGGATTGCCCAGCGTATTGGATAGCAGGAACCCAGGCTGTCCCTGGAAAGGATAAGGACTCCCGTACCTGGACTGGCTGACAAAAGGCGTCTGCAGCGAATAGGCGCCGATGACGTCATTACCCACTGTAGCATAGGAAAAACGCACTTTGGCAAAATTGATGGCCCGCCGCAGCTGACCCTGCAGCAGTTCCGAAAAGATAAAGCTGGCGGCAGCCGAACCATAAGGATAGAACTGTTTGTTGCTGGCGAGGACCGAGCTGCCATCATACCTGCCCGTTAGGGACAGCACGAGCAATCTGTTGTATTCGATATTGGCCTGCGAGTAGAACCCCACCTTGCGGGTCTGGTAATGCGCTTCCGTTGCCGATATGGTCCCGGTGGCAGATGCATTGTAGAAATTATCCACAGTAATGCCAGCGCCCTTGATATTCACATACTGGTTGTAGGTCGAGAAGAGGTTGTTACCCGCCAGCAGATTGATATGGAATTTTCCAAAATCCCGTACAGCGCTGATGATAAGGTCATGATTGAATTGCCTGAAATTTATATTCTGATCCAGTATCTGTCCCTTTAGACTAATGGCGGGGCTGGGAGACTCCGTATACTTGTCCTGCTCGATATAGATGTCGGCGCCCACCCTTTCCGTCACGGTCAGCCAGGGTGCCGGCGTATAGTTGGCCGTGAACACAGGTATGAACCGATTGACCTGCGACACATTCTTTACGTTGTCAATGTCCCATAAAGGCGGGTTGCGGGAAAATCGGTATAGCCGCTGAGTGCCGTCCGGGTTCAGGACAGGATAAGGATTCCATGAGATCGGTTGCACAAGCAACACAAACAAAGGTCCGTTGCTTTGACCCTCCGGCAACCTGTTCTGTACGTCATTGCTGTATCCTATCTGGAAGGTGGTATTCAGCTTCTGGCCCACCCTGGTATTGTATTTAAAGAAGAGCGAATGTCTTGTCAATTCATTTTTCGGCACAATACCTTTCTGATCCAGGTAAGAGTAAGACATATAGTATCCGGAATTACTTCCTCCACCCGATATGCTGGCAGTGCTGTTCGTGGTTATGCCTGTCCGGAAGAATGAGCTGTATGGATTATAGGTGGGCGCTTTGACGCCATTGATCTTCAGCGTGTCCATAAGAGGTCCCCAGGACATGCTTGTTTTTTTCGTATCCCCGTCGTAAAATTCACCACCCGTGCCCTGACCATATTTCCATTGTCTTTTCGGAAATATCGGATTCTCAAAAGACAGGTCGGAGGAAAGGGAGATGACAGGCTTTCTATCGATGCCACCCGCCTTGGTCGTAATGATCACCACGCCTCTTGCTCCCGCCGATCCATACAGGGCGGTCGCCGCAGCACCTTTCAGCACATTCACATTATCGATGATAGCAGGGTCTATATCCACGATCCTGCTGACGCCGGCGCCATTGGCCCCGCCGCTGATATTGCCCGTCTCATCGTTATTGATAGGTACTCCATCCACCACGAACAAAGCCTGATTCTCGCTTGTAGGAGATGAATTACCCCGTATGATGATCCGGGAAGCGGCGCCGGGAGTACCCGATGAGCTGGTGATCTGCACGCCCGACACTTTTCCGGCCATGGCATTGACGATACTCGGCTCCCTGGCCCTCACCAGATCATCCCCCTTCACTTCCTGGCTGCTAAAGGTCAGGTTCCTCTTTTCCCGCTTGACGCCCAGCGCCGTTACTACCACCTCATCCAGGGCACGCGAGGCAGCTAATAAACGTATCTCGAAAAAATCCTTGTTTCCCACAGATATTTCCTGTGGGCCATATCCAACGGCGCTGACAGTCAGAACCGTCCCATTGTATATATTCAATGAAAAGCTTCCATCACTGGAAGTGCTGACACCCCTGGCCGTGCCTTTTACACGTACAGAAGCGCCTGCCAGCGGGGCGCCGATGCTATCGACCACCTTGCCCGTAATCGTCCTCGACTGACCCATGACATGGGCACAGCAAAAGACAAGCATGCTCAAAAGCAGAAGTTTTACTTTTCTCATACCGTTGTTTTGATTTGTTTAATGAAAGGTTAGCTTAGCTATGCAGAAGGAAATGGCTTTTATTCATAATGGCAATTGATGTGAAATATTAAATGTCTGTATGACATTTATATGAATGGTCATAAAAAAATCAAACATTTTTCCTCATGTTTGACTAACTATAAAGATATCTTTCGCCATGTTTTGAACATGGTCGCCCGGTAAAGTAAATGTAGCAATGAATTAACGCGGAAGCTTTTTCTTTTTTAACTAATTGTAGACGGATTTTAACCACATGAAAAACACATTCAAAAAAAAGCGACCCCTTGGGGTCGCTTGCTAGACATTGAGGAGGGCGCCGGTCAATAGAAGAACTGCTCCTTAACGACCTTTCCATCCTTTACTTCATACACGGCAACTTCATCCATGACCATCTTTCCCATTCCCTTAAAGGTGGCATCCACCGTAATGGTCAGGGCGAAATGATTGCCGGCAACAATGGGTTGGGAAGCGCTTGCACTATGCACCTCCTCGATAGAATCGCGGAATTGCTCCCCTTTTTTGATAATGGCATCCTTTCCCGTCACCGAAGGCGCCTGCGCATGCACAGGCTCGATGCTGATCGCATCATCGGCATACAGTTCTTCCTGGGCCTGTTGATAATGGCCCTCTTTGCAAAGTTCATAAAGGCGATTGGCGATGTCCACAGTGGTCATCACAGCTTCTTGTGTTGCCATAACAATGTGTTTAAATGATGAGGAAATGGAAAATGGACTATTAAGCTACAAAATTAGTGAATTCCGCCGAATTACTAAATTGTTAAGGAAAAATTTGCCAAATATTTTAGTATTTATTACCTTTACCCTCCAAGGGACGCATCTGATCGATGCCATGAACCATTGAATCTTACCATTAGCAGAAAGCCACCTGTTAGCAAAGGCGGCTTTCTTGTTGGACATCATGTGATATTTTTGGGTAAAAGCAATACTATCAAGGGTTTTGCCAATATTTTACGCCTTTGACATGATAGAATTACCACTAAGTTGTATTCCCGGCCCTAAAAAACCACCCTATATTTGTGTCATCAAAAGCGATTACAATCGATAGTTCGATATAAAGATTTTTCATATGGCAAGCAATCGTTAGAGGTCGACTGTTTCTACAGTGGGCCTTTTTTGTTTTAAACTATTGCCAATTTTGCTTTAAACTTTTACCAGGAGCCGGACGGTCCGGGCCTTTACACGGACGCTGTTCCATTGCCCTTCGGGCAGACGGCCCGTGGCCGTCTTTTAAACTGAAAATCCGCGGCTTTCGCCGCGGACTCAGCTTCCTATATGTAACACGCGCAGTATGCTCTAAGGGTCAGGGTATCGTTAAATACATTATATTATTTAGAAGAACCAGCTCGACAACTGAGACCTGCTGGCCTGGAACCAATTCTTTGTAGGCTTCGGTGAATTATCCACCAGCTCAGTTTCCTGCATCCTCACTTTCATGGCTATCACACGCTCACCCTTCATTCTCTCCTTCATCTCTGCAGACAAGGTAGGATGATAATCGATCTCCTCATGGTCAGTAACTATATAAGCGGTGCCAGTGACCTTCACGAAGAAATCCATTCCTTTCTTGAAAAAATCCAGCTTCGCAGGGATCTCTTTATCAAAAGCATCGATATGCTGTACAGGCTTAGGGATCACGAACCAGATCTGCTCTTCCTCATCGATCTCCACTTCTGATATTACATGCGTAGGCAGTTTCACGATAGAAGAACTCTCACTAAAAAACAGGGCGCTCTGCAATTCCAACATCTTATTCTTCAGGATTTGTGCTTGTGTTTCTTGTGCTGTTTGCGTGTTCATAATCTCTCTATTTGGGTACTTGATTAAGTTTGTTCGTTACGGATGCTAAGGATATTTCAATTGGCATACCACTTCTTAAACAATTGATTATCAGTAGCAAACACTTGGCATACCCAAAGGTTTCCTTCCCAGATTGGGATTATCTTTCCAAAAAAAGAAAATTCCCCTATCCATTCAGGCCAAAAAACCCTTCCAGGCCGCGCGTTTTAACCCTACGATACCGATCAGGATCAGGGTCATATAAATAAATTGGTAGAAATCGGAAGGCTCCGTCAACAATTAGTACATCTACCCGTCAGGATTTGTTGAGAAAAGGAAGCAACACTTTTTGCCAAATCTCATACCCTTTTGCATTCATATGCAATTTGTCTGCCTCGAAAATGTCTTCGATGGGTTTGCCGTCGGGAGTCAGCATTTTATGATAGACATCTGCAAAGGCAGCGTGCCTCTGCCGGCTGAGAAAAGCGCTGATCAGCTTGTTGGCCTCCACCATGCGGGGCATTAGGTTTTCCCTGCTGGGGCTTGGCTTGATGGATACATACAAAATATCTGTCTGGGGAAGCCTGCTGCGGATCAAAGAGAATAATTGTTTGAATCTCCGGAGCACCACCTGCGCCGTCACCGTATCTGAAGACGCCAGGTCGTTGTCGCCGCAATACAGCACTATCTGGCGGGGATGGTATTTAAAAATGACCTCATTGGCATAACGTATCACATCGGGAAGAGTAGATCCTCCAAATCCCCGGTTGATAATAGGATATCCGGGAAAAGCAGCCCTTACGCCGGTCCATTTGCGAAAAGATGAGCTCCCTGTAAATACGATAGGATGTGCGGGCGGTGGCGTGATGCTGTCAATATGTTGAAAATTGGCTATTTCATCCCAAAAAGGAGGATGCTGGGCCATCACGCTTCCCGACGCCGGCATGACAAACAGTAATAACAAAAAGTATTTCTTCATATGGGCGCTCAATATAACCATTTTTCTCATTATCCCTGGGTCCTGACACAGGTGGTGCATGCAGATAAATTATTGTAATTTCAGGCATGATCACCGCCATCGTTCTGGCAGCCGGCTATTCCCGTAGAATGGGAAGAAACAAGCTGCTGCTCACTTATAAAGGCCGCCCGCTGCTGGCGCATGTTGTGGAATGCATCCTCTCCGCCAAAGTAGGCCGCGTCATCATCGTAACAGGGTATGAAGCGGACCTGGTGGCATCCACCGTCCGGGGAATGGACGTGCAGATAGTGCACAATCCCGACCATGAGAAAGGTATGACCAGCACTATACAGACAGGCGTGGCAGCCGCCGCAGATAGCGAAGGATATATGATCTGTCTCTCGGACATGCCTTATATCAGCCCCGGTGAATACAAGGTATTGAGAAATGCTTTTCGCCAGCAGTACGCGCATGACAAGGCCTGCATCATACAGCCCTCCTACGACAACCAGATAGGAAATCCCGTCACCTTTTCCGCTGCATGGCGGCAGGACATCCTGGCAAACACCGATCCGGAAGGATGCAAGAACATCATCCGCCGTCACCAGGACAACGTCTACCGCGTGGAAATGCTTACGCCCGCCGTTCTGCAGGACATAGACTGGCAGGACGATTACGATCGGCTGTCGGAAGGCATCTGACCCATCACGCCTCCATGGCGTCATACACCACTACCTTCCCCCACAAATGCCCGTAGTTTTTGATAAAATCCTGATGGATAGGATGTTCCTGGTAAGCGTCCTGACCCGCCAGGTCCGCGAAGAACATCAGTTCGGACACATGCCAGCTGCCATCCACCACACCCCGCTGTTCGGTGCCGGCAACGACACCTACATGCAACGCTTTCACCGTAGGAATGTTCCGGAGGGTCTTCACTCCCTCCACCAGCTTGTCCCTGTCCTCTTTGGAGTCGGGATTCTTTAACCAGAAAAATACATGATGGACGAGGGGTGCTCTGGCTGTCGAACCGTGCATAGACTTATCAGTTATGATTGGAAAAAAATTTTATTTGCCGGGAGGAAAATGCTTATAAATAGTACCACGAGCTAAAATACGAATCACAATTACCTTGGGATGCACATACTCTGTCCCCATCCTATAATCGCCAATTCGGATACGATAATAATTCTCGCCCTTCTTCTGGCCTTCCATCTTCTTATAATCGAGACCGCAGGTTTGTAACGAACCTGCCTCGATCAGCTTTTTAATAGTCTTGTCAGCCGCCAGCTGGATTTGTTTGGGAGCCGTTTTCAGGTCTTTGATGAAACTTCGGGTGATGGCTATTTCCATCCCATTTCTTTTTGGAATTCTTCATAGCTCACCGTCTCCTCATTTTTCGCAGCACGCATCAATTGCAGCATAAGGTAATTCTCCGTATCCTCATTCTCTATTACTTCCATCAGTTTCTCTACCTCATCTACGCTCCAATTGCCCTTTTGCTTTTTCTGTGAAAAATTAGCCGGCTTCATACCAATCTTCCTGGCCAGATAATCACTCCTATATCCACTGACATGGATCAGTTCGCCAAGATTTTGAACCAGTGTCCGATAATTGACGACTATTTCGCGCATTTTGTATATTATAGTATATAAAAAATAAATTATAGTACAAAAATACCAAATTCATTTATATTATTCAACTTCTCGCGGCTTCTATCTCTTCCGCCTTCTTAATCAATGGTTTGCCTAAAAGCCTGCTTCCCGTCTCCGTGATCAGCAGGTCTTCCTCGATGCGTATTCCCCCAAAAGACCTGAACGTCTCCAATTTATCATAGTTGATGAACCCGAGGAATTTCTTTTCGCTTCTACGCAGGTCCATCAGCTCGGGAATAAAGTAAAGTCCCGGCTCGATCGTCACGACAAACCCAGGCTCCAGCGCCCGGCCCAGCCGCAGTGACTTCAATCCGAACTCCGTGCTCTTTTTCAATTCCTCTGTATAACCTACATAAGGCTCGCCCAGGTCCTCCATATCATGCACATCCAATCCCATCATATGCCCCAGTCCGCACTGGAATACCATCGTATGCGCACCCGCAGCTACAGCTTCTTTTACATCGCCTTTAAATACGCCTGCAGCTTTTAGCCCTTCCACCAGCTTCTCCGCCGCCAGGAAATGTACGTCCCGGAAAAGTATCCCGGGTCTCAAGGCAGCCACAGCAGCCTCCTGTGCGCTCAGCACGATATCGTACATCTCCTTCTGGATCCCGGTGAATCGCCGTCCCACCGGGAAGGTCCGTGTCATGTCTCCGGCATAATGCATCCCGTTCTCAGCCCCAGCGTCACAAAGCGCCATCTGTCCCGCCTTCATCACGGTGCTGCCGTAATGGTTGTGCAGGACCTGTCCATTCACCGTAAGGATGGTGGGAAAAGAAAGCTGACCACCTGCGCCAATGGCAATCCCAGGCAGCTCGCCGGCCAGCTGCGCCTCTGTCATCCCATCCCGCGCGCCCCTGATCGCGGCCAGATGCATGGCAGCCGTTATATTCACCGCCTCCTCGATCTGCTCCACCTCCTCTGCCGACTTTATGGAACGCTGCGCCACCACGGCTTTTATAAAAGGAACGGAAGCCTGCTCCTTTACAGCCGCCAGCGAAAGCCCCAGCAGCTCACTCAGCTTCTGGATATTCTCCGGCCGGTAGGGCGGTAAAAAATGGACCGGCAAACCCGAAGACCGGGCCGCCGAAAGCACCCCCGCCAATCCAGCAGGAGGCCGGACATCCGTAATGCCCACTTGAGCCGCCTGGTCGACGATGGATGGCTGTGGGCCCATCCAGACGATCTCATCCAGCGTAAGCTCCCGGCCAAAAAGGATATCCTTATCACCTTCTACATCGATGACGGCGGCAAGCCCCGCCTTGTCCAAACCAAAGAAATAAAGAAAGCTGCTGTCCTGGCGAAAATGATACCAGTTGTCCTTGTAGTTCATGCTGCTCTCCTCATTCCCTAAAAAGAGAAGCAGACCTTTCCCCAGCTGCTGTTTCAGCTTTTGCCTCCGCGCTATATAAACTTGCTTATTGAACATGTCATACTGATTTATATACTTTCTCTCAACGCCCATTGAATGCCTCTCAGCTCGGCCAGCCCCCTGAGCCGGCCAATGGCGCTGTATCCCGGATACGTCTTTTTCTTCAGATCATCCAGCATCTGATGTCCATGATCGGGACGCATCGGGATCGATACCTTTCTTCGCTGCTGTACCAGCAGCAGCTCCTTTATCACAGCCACCATATTCACATCCCCGTCTAAATGATCTGCTTCAAAGAAATTGCCATCCGCATCCCGCCGGGTGCTACGCAGGTGAATAAAGTGGATATTATCCCCCATACGACGGACCATACCTGCAAGATCATTGTCCGCCCGGACCCCATACGAGCCGGTGCAAAAACAAAGTCCATTGGCCGGCGAAGGAGCGCAATCCAGCAGCTCCCGGGCATCCTGCTCGGTGCTGACAATACGCGGCAGCCCCAATATCGGAAAAGGAGGATCATCCGGATGAATGGCCATCTTCAGCCCCAGCTCCTCCGCTACAGGCACCACCTGCTGCAGAAAATAAAATAAATGCTGCTTCAGCTTTTTGGCATCGATACCGGCATAGGTACGAAGAGCGGCCAGTATCTGCTCCTCCGTAAAACGCTCTTCGCTGCCGGGCAACCCCAGCAACGCATTACGGTATAAGGTCTCTTTCTCTTCGGCGCTCATGCTGGCATGACGGCTCCTGGCTTTTTCGATCTCTTCCTTTGTATAATCCTTTTCGGCGCCCGGACGTTTGAGAATGAACAGATCAAAGGCGACAAAGGCGGATTTCTCAAATCGCAAGGCCCTGCTCCTGTCCGGCATCTCATATGCTATCTCCGTACGCATCCAGTCGAGAATAGGCATAAAATTATAGGTCACTACCTCCAGTCCGCAGCGAGCCACGTTCCGGAGGCTCTCCTGGTAATTCTTTATGTATTGCTGGTAATCGCCAGTGTGCTTCTTGATATCCTCATGTACAGGCAGGCTCTCGATGACCGTCCAGCGCATGCCGGCATCTTCCACTTCCTTTTTTCTCTTCTGTATTTCTTCCGCCGACCATATTTCTCCCACCGGAATATGATGAAGGGCCGTTACCACACCCGTACATCCGGCCTGGCGTATATCCCACAGGCTCACCGGATCATTGGGGCCGAACCATCTCATCGTCTCTTCCATTAACAAGGGTTTTTCCATATTGTCATTTTTCATTTAGGGCGTAAAAATATAAAAAAGCCAGCGCCCATAGGAACGCTGGCATATAAAAATTATCTAACGGTGTATCAATATCCCGGATTCTGATATTGTGTCTTATTTGGATCAGTGATAGCGTCCAGCTGTGTCTGCGGAATAGGCCGCAGCGCATTGTAGGTCTGTACACGGCTCACCAGCAGCCCCCTGCAGGCAAGGTCGGGCCAGCGCACATTCTCCCCAAACAGCTCCCGGGTTCTCTCGGTCATGATAAAATCCTGGGTCATATCGGCGGCAGTGATTGGCGCCCATACCGGCGCTTCGGCCGTATTCGTATTTTGCATCATCATCATCGCCCGCCTTGCCGCCAGATCTGACCCAGACAGGCCGGGACGATAGGCCGCTCTTGTCCTCAAGGTGTGATGAGGGGCAGCGCATCCGCGGCATGTCCGGCCTCTATAGCCGCCTCCGCTGCCAGCAGATAAGTATCACCCAGATGACAGACGGATGTTGGCCTGCCGGAATAATCGCTGACACCGGTGCGCTTGTTGTCGTCGTATTTTTTGATACTGGGGAAAAGCTGACGGGGAATTGGCTGCCCGCTTTCGATGACCACACGACCCTTGACATGGACCGTATTCTGTGCAGTCAGTGAAGAAATGATCAGAAAAGTCGCCAGGGAGCAAAAGTCAATGCCCGGAGACGGACACCGGCAAAATGTAACCGATTACATTTTTTTTCAAAAAAATTATTTAATTTACCTTTAATTTCAACGTGTAAACGATTGTATGTCCTCAGGAAAAGAAGTTACCATATACGATTTGGCCCGCAAGCTGAATATTTCCATTGCGACCGTAAGCCGTGCTCTGAAAGACGATCCCGTGGTCAGTAAGAAGACCCGGAAGAGGATCGCCGACCTGGCAGAAGAAATGGGCTATCGCTCCAATAATTTTGCCCGCAATCTGCGGACACAGCGCACCAACACCATCGGGGTCATCGTCCCCCGACTGAACAGCTATTTCATGTCCTCCGTCATCGCGGGCATCGAGAGCATAGCCAACAGCGAAGGCTACAATCTCATCATCAGCCAGTCCTCCGAGTCGGCCCAAAAGGAAATGAACAGCGCCAGGACCATGTTCAATAACAGAGTGGATGGACTCCTGGTATCCCTGGCCTATGACACGGACAGGCTGGCCCATTTCGAACCATTTATAAAGAAAGATATTCCCCTCATCTTTTTCGACCGTGTCGAAGATCACGCCAGCTGCCTTAACATACTTATCAACAATAAAAAGGCCGCTTACGAGGCAACTACTCATCTTATCAGCCAGGGACGACGGCGCATCGTCTATATCACCGCCACGCCCAAACGCAATGTCTATATACACCGGCTGGAAGGATACAAGGAGGCTCTTGCCGATCAAAAGATCCCGTTCAGAAAGGAATATATATTATTGAGCAATCTGAGCCAGGAAGCAGGGGCCGAAGCCGCCAGCCAGATCCGTCAAATGGACCCGCTGCCGGACGCCGTATTTGTCGCCAACGATAATTGTGCCGTAGGATGCATGGTCGCTCTAAAACAATCCGGCATCCTCATCCCCGGGGACATAGCCTTCGTCGGCTTCAATAACGACCCCGTATCCACCGTAGTGGAACCCAATCTCACGACCATCAACTATCCAGGTTACGAAATGGGACAGGTGGCGGCACGCAATCTGATCAACCATCTCAATGGAGCTTCCAGCATCTACGCCACCAACACCATCATCCTTCGCAGCGAGCTCATCATCCGCGAATCTTCCGGCGCAAAAAAGAAAACACCCTAATGAACAACAAAGTAGCCATCGTTACAGGAGGAGGCGGAGGCATCGGGCTCGCCATCGCCAAAACATTCGTACAGCATAATATACATACTATTATCATTGGGCGCAATCAGGAGAAGCTACAGGCAGCCTGCGAACAGCTGGGCCCGCTTTGTCACGCCCTCTCCCAGGATCTCGGCGACCTGTCTTCCCTGCCGGCCCTGGTAAAAAAGATTATCGATACATACGGCCGCATCGACATACTGGTGAATAACGCAGGCATCCACCAGAAAAAAGATTTCATGGAAGTGACGGACGAGGAATTCCAGCGTGTGCTTTATACCAATGTCTCCGCCATATTCTCTCTGTCCAGGGAGGTGGTTCGATATATGGAACAGGCAGGCAGCGGCGTCATCATCAATATCAGCTCGATGGCCGCACAATATGGCATTCCAAAGGTTATTGCTTATACCGCCTCCAAATCGGCCATCGAGGGCATGACCAGGGCCATGGCGGTGGAGCTTTCCCCCAAAGGCATACGTGTCAACTGCATCGCCCCGGGTTTTATCGCCACCGACATGTCCGAAAAAGCGCTGAACGGAGACGCCGCCCGCAAACAAAAAGTTCTCTCCAGGACCCCGATGGGCAGACTGGGCGATCCCGCCGATATAGGAGATGCCGCCCTCTTTCTCGCCCTGGAGGGAGCTAAATACCTCACCGGGGTCGTGCTGCCCGTGGATGGCGGCAATTCCATTGGATTTTAAACAGTTATCACTTCTACCTGCACAGTCCCAAAAAAATGTGGATTTTTTCGAAGTATATAATACCTTTAATCCCCTGTTTATGTTTTAAGGCTTTTGATTGAGGCGCAATTCCACCTTAAAACAACCTTACCTATGTCCTATTCAAAAGTTTGCCTGAGTGCAATGCCTCTGCTGCTAATATCCTTTCTTTCCCAACCTGAAGATGCCGGCGGTTATTACAATCTAAAGGGAGATCGTCTCTCTTATCCCGGAACACCGGGTCCCAGGAAAGTGATTGTGCTTACACGTAGTTCAAAAGAAGAAGTGATCAATCAAATGCTGGAAGCTAACATGATCATCGATCTTCCTTCACCGGACATCATAGATTCAATGAACGAGGCCTATAGCAGGGCCAACAGCAGACAGGGCCTCGAACAGAAATTCCTGGTGGGTAGTAAAGGCGAAGTATCGGTCATCGTCCAGGGAACAAGATATGAAGTCCCTCCCGTCGAAAACCTAAAAGCCGGCCTGGACCTGAAAACAAAAGGCGATACCATCACAGCCTACGATGTTCATACACACGGGGAGCTGTTATCCGAGGACGAAGAGCCGTATTTTATGTCCGGCCCCTCGCTGACTGACAGAAAAAATGATTATTTCAACTACAGGCGCCAGGCCAGTATCATACTATCCTATGACAGAGAAAGATCAGACCTCGGCACAGGCGATAGTCAGACCGTCGGATCAGACAACGAAAAAGAAAAGAATAACTATAAGTATGTCCCAAAGATCGTCTTCTATTATTCGACAACAAAACCTGTTACCCTGCCCTTCGACGACTTTTGCAGCATCGTTAAAAAAATACGGAACAATTGAAAAGATCCTCCTTTTGTTGGTCCCCATTGTCCTCTCCCATTACTGCAAAGGACAATCCCATACAGCCGTCGACAACCTGTCGGTGTTCCCCGACTCCATCGTATACACATTCACACCGCATGTCGTTCCACAAAAAGATAAAGAACCCCTCCCTCCCCTGCTTTTCAAGATCAAACTGCCGCCCAATGTGTTGTCCAGCTATACTTCCGGATTCGACGCATTTGGCTTCCGCTACCCCGATCAGCAAACGGTCTATGTATATATCGACTACTACGAAAAGAATACCATCGACACTTCATACCGTGTCATCCGGGAGGATGAAATAGAACACCTTCTTGTCGACGATCTCAATGCCATCAACTACCAGAATAAGCTGGACATCGACAATAACCCTTTCAGCGCCACGAGAGAGACCTGGCTTATAAAGAAAGGCCCGGCCACCATCCTGCTCTACAACATCCGGAAGGAGAACATGACCCGGTTCCTGCATGATGCCGATAGCTTTACATTCCTGTAAATGACTTATATTTATAAACAGAATCCTTGCGTCCGACGAGAGACCCTCCATTCAAAACGATTGCTTGTATGTAAATGGATGAGCGGCGTCAGTAGCTCATCCTTTTTATTTACATTGCCGCATGAGACGTTCTATCCCTTTTTGTCTAGCGCTGCTCCTTGCCCAGCCCAGCCTTTACAGCCAGACACTTTACACCCCTCGTAATATACAGGAAGCCTATAAAAAAGGCACCCGCTCCCCCGACGGTCGCCCGGGCCCCAGCTACTGGCAGAACAAAGGACGCTATACCATCAACATTACCGCCACTCCCCCGGACAGGACCATCCGCGGCGAGGAACATATCACGTACATCAACAACAGCCCCGATACCCTGCGTGCGCCCGTTATAAAGCTGATCCTGAATATCCATAAACCGGGCGCGGTCCGCTATGGAATGGCTGACAGCGCTTATCTCACCAATGGTGTAGTGATCGACGCCTTTACACAGAATGGGCAAGCCAGACCCTTCGCCACTTCCGGAACAGTACCTACATGGCGCCCCTTCCGTCTGGACAAACCTCTGGCCCCACACGACAGCGTCGAGCTCACGTTCAAATGGCACTATCAGATATCGCTGGAGAGCAATCGGGAAGGCATGATCGACAGCACCACTTACTTCCTCGCTTATTTCTATCCACGGGTCGCTGTTTATGACGACTACAACGGCTGGGACAGACTGGACTTCACCGACCAGCAGGAATTCTATAACGACTTTTCTGATTACACGCTCACCGTCACCGCGCCAAAGAATTATATCGTATGGGCGACAGGCACCCTGCAAAACCCTGACGCGGTTCTCCAGCCCGCCTATGCGAAGAGGCTGGCGGCTTCCATGACAACGGACGACATCCTTCACATCGCCACAAAGGACGACCTCGCCAAACAGCAGGTCACCCGTCAGAACCCTACCAACACATGGGTATGGACGGCCAACGATATCACCGACGTCACAGTCAATATCAGCGATCATTATGTATGGGACGCCTCCAGCGTGATAGTGGACGACGCTACCAAACGCAGGGCCAGCGTGCAATCCGCCTATAACGACACCGCAAAGGATTTTCACCGCATGGTTGAGTTCGGTCGCCATGCACTGGACTGGCTGTCCCATAAATGGCCGGGCGTTCCCTATCCCTTCCCCAAGACCACCATCGTCCAGGGCTATGCCGATATGGAATATCCCATGATGGTCAACGATGGCACCAACGAAGACCCCATCTTCTCCCGCTTTGTTGCCGAACATGAGATCGCCCATAGCTGGTTCCCCTTTTATATGGGCATCAATGAAGCCAGATACGCCTTTATGGACGAAGGCTGGGCCACCACCTTCGAGCTGCTCATCGGCCGCGATGACCTGGGTACGGAAAGAGCCGAGAGCTTTTACAAACAGTTTCGCGTCAATGGATACATATACGACCCCTCCCAGGAAGAAGACCTGCCCATCATCACCCCCGCCAATGTGCTGAGAGGCGCGGCCTATGGCAACAACGCTTATGGCAAGCCATCCCTGGCCTACCTCGCCGTAAAGGATATGCTGGGCGACGACCTGTTCAGAAAATGTCTTCATGAATACATGGCCCGCTGGCATGGCAAACATCCCATCCCCTGGGACTTCTTCTATACCTTCAACGATGTCGCGGGAAAAAATATGAACTGGTTCTGGAACAACTGGTTCTTCACCAACAACTATATCGACCTGGCCATCGATAAGGTGGAAGGGAACAATGTCTTTGTGAACAACATCGGCGGATTCGCCATTCCTTTTGACCTTGTCCTTCATTATACGGACGGCAGCAGCGAATCCCGGCACCAGACGCCGGCGATATGGGCCGCCAATGAAAAACAGGCGCAGATAAGCTTTACACCGGCCGCCGGTAAAAAGCTGCTTTCGCTGGAGTTGAAAGGAGGTATCTATGTAGACGCAGATATCAGCAACAATCGCTGGACAGCGCCGCAATAGGCAAATTTATCATGCCGCATGTCATGAATTTGACCGAAATTGGCGCATGATTTCTCATTTCGCCCATCGTCCATATGGACTGCTGATGGCAGTCTTACTCTTCTGTTCTGTATCGGCCTTCGCACAAAGAGGCCCGCTCTTCCGTGATGCTTCCCAGCCCATGGCAGTCCGGGTCAACGACCTGCTCACCCAGCTCACCGACTCCGAAAAAGTTTCGCTGCTGGGCTATCGCAGCAAGCCCGTGGAAAGACTTTCCATCCCCGCCTACAATTGGTGGAACGAAGCCCTTCACGGTGTTGCAAGGGCAGGTGACGCCACGATGTTCCCACAGGCCATCGGCATGGCAGCGACCTTCGCCCCCTCCCTTTTACGACAGGCAGGCGGCTGCATCTCTACCGAAGCAAGGGCCAAATACAATCTGTCGGCAGGAGTTGGAAGGCCACAGCAATACATGGGACTGACCTTCTGGTCTCCCAATATCAATATCTTCCGCGACCCCCGGTGGGGACGTGGGCAGGAGACGTATGGGGAAGACCCCTATCTCACGGCGGCCATGGGAGTCGCCTTTGTTCAGGGCATACAGGGCAGCGGCGACCAGGGCGGGGATCCATTGGGCGGACATTATCTGAAAGCAACCGCCTGCGCCAAGCATTTTGCCGTACACAGCGGCCCCGAGGCCAACCGGCATACATTCAACGCCATCGTCGACGAGAAGGACCTCCGGGAGACCTACCTCTATGCCTTTAAAAAGCTGGTGGACTCCGGGGTGGAGTCCGTCATGTGCGCGTACAACCGGGTCAATGGCGAGCCCTGCTGCACAGGCCCCGCCCTGTTGCATCATATACTGAGAGACGAATGGAAATTTAAAGGACATGTGGTGACGGACTGCGGAGCGCTGGATGATATCTTTGAAAGACATAAGGTGCTGGATGGTCCCGTGGCCACCGCTGCAGCAGCCATCAAGGCGGGTGTAAACCTGGACTGCTCCAGCGTACTGCAAAAGGATGCCCTGCAGGCCGTGCACCAGGGCCTGCTGACACATGCCGATCTGGACTCGGCCCTCGCCCCCCTGCTGCGCACACAGATAAAGCTTGGCTTCTTCGACAGCAGGGATCATAACCCTTATAGCTCCTACGGGGCAGACAGCATCCATAGCCCGGCGCATATAGCCCTTGCAAGAGCCATGGCGCAAAAGAGCATGGTATTGCTGAAAAATGAAAAAGCAACGCTCCCGGTTGCCCTGGATAAGATCCATTCCATCATGATCACAGGCCCTAACGCCTATTCCTTCGACGCCCTCTCCGGCAACTATCACGGCGTAGCATCCCATATGGTAAGCTTTGTGGAAGGCATCACTGCCGCCGCCGGCCCGGGCACCCGCATAGAATATGACCAGGGCAGCGATTACTCCGACACCACCCATTTCGGAGGCACCTGGGCCGCATCCAATGCCGATCTTACCATTGCCGTTATTGGCCTCACACCGGTGATGGAAGGAGAAGAAGGCGACGCTTTTCTGGCTCCGCACGGAGGCGACAAGGTGGATCTCAATCTGCCTGCAGCGCACATCGCCTATGTAAAGGCCCTGCGTAAAAGCATTCGGAACAAACCGCTGATTGCCGTCGTTACAGCGGGCAGCGACATCGACCTCTCTACCATCGAACCATACGTCGATGCCATCATCCTTGCGTGGTATCCCGGGGAGCAGGGCGGTAATGCCCTTGCAGATATCCTGTTTGGTAAAGTATCCCCTTCGGGACACCTGCCCGTCACCTTCTACCGCAGCCTCAGCGATCTGCCATCCTATAAAGACTACAACATGAAAGGCAGGACATACAGGTATTATAATGGCCCGGTACAATATCCTTTCGGATATGGTCTCAGCTATACCACCTTTGGTTATTCCTGGCAGCAACAGCCGAAGAGCCGCTACGCACTGGCAGACACCATTAGCCTGGCTGTTTCCGTTTCCAATACAGGCCCCATGGATGGCGACGAAGTAGTACAAGCCTATATAGAATACCCTTCTTCCGACAGGATGCCGCTGAAGGAGCTAAAGGCCTTTCAACGCCTGGCGGTCCCAAAGGATCAAACCCGTGATATACGCCTGACCATTCCTGTTAGCGACCTTCGCAAATGGGACCTGGCTGCGGGCAAATGGAAGCTCTATCCGGGCGCCTATAAGATTATTCTGGGCAGTCATTCAAGAGATGAGAAGCTGACGGCTACATTCAACATTAAATAGAAAGTCTTAACCTTCTTTTTTCCAGCCAGCCGGTCAGCGCAACAATGAGGAATGCATAAACAATGGATTTGACAATGCCGGCGCCATCCGTGCGCAGGTTTTCGGGCAGTCGCCACCGGTGGCCCATAAGATGGTAAATGGCAAAATGAATATTCGGCAGCAGGTAACATGTCAGCGTGCTCGTGCCGGCCGGCCGGATCAGCCGGTACCATTCCTTCCGGCCTTTCAGGTCCATCAGCCATGCCAGCAGCACAAAGCTGGCGATGCTAATGCCCATGCTGATCAGTATCCAGGCGGGCGTTCCCCGCAGTTTGGAGATGCCCCAGTAAGGACGGAGCCCAAATCCCGCCACCGTGGCCAGCACGGCAAATACCAGCAATATCCAGAGGCTTTGAACAGCCTTCCCCTTCTCC
>Ga0207674_10003175_pt1 | contig 20237 bp, 14 predicted proteins | sample KBSCornC72_FD_184303 | JGI IMG/M metagenome (GOLD analysis project Ga0207674, IMG submission 184303) | Corn rhizosphere microbial communities from Kellogg Biological Station, Michigan, USA - KBS Corn C7-2 (SPAdes) (version 2) | ecosystem: Host-associated > Plants > Roots > Rhizosphere > Soil ...
TTCAGATTGAAACGTATCTTTATGATTTGCTGAAGGGCTACATGCGGAAAGAAGGCAGTAGCCGTTTCAATGCGGATAGACGCAAACGCCTCTCAAAAGAATCTACTGTGTCCGAGGCAATAGAAATACTTGAAGTTGCAGGACAGCTAGATACCGATCTTTATAAACGGTTGTGTGAAGTACGACGCATTAGAAATAAGATAGTTCATGAAGACTACTCAGCCGACCACGGCGAAGCCGCTAAGGCTGTAGAGCTGACCCAGATGATCCTTCGGATCAAGTCAGGCAAAGCGATCGCGCTCTATACCGGGCTGTCTTGGAGTGGTTTCTAGGCCCTTAGTGGTGAAGATCCGAAGCTGAGCGGCCGCGCGGGCTTTTGATGAACGGACCCGGGTCTCCCGGTTCGTCGCTGTCGTTTACTAAGCGGGGTATAATATTTAGGAGACTTAAGGAGGGTAAAGATGTTAGACACCGCGCGGAAACTTATCACGGCAACGGGCAAGAAGATGGGGCTGAGCGACCAGCAGATAGAGCAGCTTATAAACACCGACGCCGAGCATAATTTTGAGGTGGAACTGTCTAACGGCGATAAATACCAGGCGTATCGCGTCCAGCATAATAATAAACGCGGGCCATATAAAGGCGGCATCCGCTTTCACCCACAGGTGAATTATGACGAAGTCCGGGCGCTGGCCACGCTGATGAGCTTTAAGACGGCGGTGGCCGGCATACCGATGGGCGGCGGTAAAGGCGGTGTCAGCGTCGACCCTAAGCAATTATCTGAAGAGGCCCTGGAAGAGCTGTCACGGAAGTACGTGCAGGGATTGAAAGGGCACATCGGACCGGATAAGGACGTGCCGGCGCCGGATGTGAACACCAATGCCCAGGTCATCGATTGGATGGTAGACGAGTACGAGAAACTTAGTGGCGACACTACCAAAGCCAGTTTCACCGGCAAAAGCCTCGCCAACGGCGGCAGCCTGGGCCGCGACGCGGCCACGGGGCGCGGCGGCGTCATTGTACTCCGAGAAATACTTAACAAGTTAAGTATTTCCAAAGAGATTACTATCGCGCTGCAGGGCTGGGGGAATGTGGGCTCATTCTTCGCACTGGTTGCCGAGACCGAACAGCCGGATTGGAAATTAGTAGCGGCCACCGATTCCAGCGGAGGTGTTTATTCAAATGACGGCCTAACCGCCAAAGAGCTCGACCGTTTCAAAAACAACCGGGGTAAACTGGCCGAGTTCGGCGCCGGCAAAGCAATTAGCAACGATGAGCTTATCGGCCTTGAGGTAGACGTATTGGTGCTGGCGGCACTAGAGGATGTAGTCAACAGAGATAACGTCGACGATGTTAAAGCCAAAATCGTGCTGGAGCTGGGCAACGGTCCGGTCAGCTACGAGGCCTATGAAAGTCTGAGCGAGCGAGGCGTGGCCGTAATACCCGATATCCTGGCTAATTCTGGCGGCGTAATCGTCAGCTACCTGGAATGGTATCAGAATAAGCATAAAGAGAAATGGACCGAGGAAAAGGTCAACAAAGAGCTGGAGAAGTACCTAGTGGAGGCTACTGACAAAGTCCACAAACGGATGAAGAACGACAATATGACGCTTAAAGAGGCGGCATTTGCCGAAGCCATCTCTAAGCTAAAGAGTTAAATCGGATCAGCTTTTTCCTTAAGTCCGCGCTGGTCGATCGAAAATACGTGGGGTGAGTGGTGGGCACCTTCCTTTAAAAGCAGCAGCTCGGAGTTACCGAAGTGAAAGTTGCGCAGGGCGTCCTGCCAGCTTGTCTTGTGGAACGCCGAATATATCATCTTGCCTATATCTCCATGTGTTACCAAAAGAATCTTTCCGGATTTATGGTCGGATTCGATGCGCTCTAAAACTTTTTTAGCCCGCTCCAGAGTATCAGGGAACGACTCGCCTATATCCAAAAGTAATTAACATTGTCCGTCTGGATGACGCTTTTAGAAACTTTGAGGATATCCGAATAGGGACGGCCGCTAAGCTCGCCAAGCTCTCTTTCTATGAGTTCCGGAATGACGCTGGGCTTCGGCGAGCCGGTCATGGCCGCGATAATCTCAGCGGTTTCCCTGGCTCGGACAAGCGGCGATGTGTAAATGTGGTCGAAGCTGAGGCTATTCTGTTTAGACAGAATCCCAAGCTCCCGGGCTTGTTGGCGGCCAATCTCGGTTAACGGCAGGTCACGGTGCCCGTTGAGTATGCCGGCCGCGTTATCTTCATTCTGACCGTGGCGGCAAAGATAAATCTCAACCATAGGTATTTATGACATTCTCTTGAGCTGGTGGTAGCGCATGGCCGGAGCCAGCGAACAGAGGCTGCCCAGGACAAAAGCCAGCAGCCCGCCTATGTAAGGCACGACACTGACCAGGCTTATCAGAAACATCACGCCGATAACTCCCCAGATGGCTCCCGGGTTCCTGGCGCTGAGAGATGCGCTTTCGGAGAGAGCTTGGCTGATTCCAGCATCCTGGTCGATAATTACATAGGGTGTCAGGAAGTACCGGCTGATTACCAGAAAAGCTAAAACGGTTGCCAATAGCCCGGCCAGCACGAACAGCAGTAATCCGAAAAAGAACATCCAGACAAAAATGACGACAAGAACGCTGAAAATGGCATACAGGATCAGAATCCTGAACCAATATCTCTTAAAATCTTTCCAAAGATGCTGGAAATCCAGCGGCCGGCCTTCCACGGCGTCTAGCTGGGCAGATAAGCTCATTACTGATACCGCCATGCCCATGACGGCGACGAAAAGGAACCAAATCAAAGACGAACTTATGAAAAACGACAAGTCAAAGCTTGGCAGCGGATTGCCTGGCGAAGCGAAGTTAAAAGTATTGTGCCGAGCGAAAAAGTTGCCTCTGGCCGGGGTCCATATCCAGTCGTGAATGCCAAAAATCAAAGTAACGGCGTAAAGCGGCCCGAAAATCCAAATATTTTTTAAAACAAGTTCTTTACTGGGCGTGAATAATTCAAAAGCGCTAGGCATATGAAGCGGTGAGCTTCTTCTTGCACGTTTACTGGTTCTGGCCATCGATTAGATTATATATCCTATTGGCCGTTTTGAGCGTTAGAATTTCACAGCTATAATATCTCTTAAGATGAATTTACCTACCCAGCCGTACAAGGGATCCCGCGATTTTTACCCAGAAGATAAGCGCGTCCAGAAATACATGTTCGGCGTGCTGCGCGAAGTTGTGGAAAGCTATGGTTATCAGGAATACGATGCCCCTATCCTCGAGCCGTTTGAGGTTTACGCCGCCAAGACCGGCGAGGAGATTGTTAGCGAGCAGCTTTACAGCTTCGAGGATAAAGGCGGCCGTAAAGTCGCCATCAGGCCGGAAATGACCCCCAGCGTCAGCCGGATGGTCGCCGGCCGGCGCCAGGAACTGGCCTATCCGCTGCGCTGGTATAGCATTCCTAATTTATGGCGGTATGAACGGCCTCAACGCGGCCGGCTGCGCGAACATTGGCAGCTGAACGTCGATCTTTTCGGCGTCGAAGGGCTTGAAGGCGACATGGAAATCATCCAAGTCGCGGATTCAATACTGACCTCATTCGGAGCCCAGAGGAGCGACTACCAGATACGCGTCAACAGCCGGGCGCGAATGCAGAACTTATTTGATGAACTTAGCCTGTCAGATGACGAGCGCAAACTGGTCACTGGCCTTATCGACAAGAAATCCAAGATCGATGCGGCGGAATTCGAACAGATGTTCCGAGACAAACTCGATGAGAATAAAGCGGCCCAGCTGCTGGCTTATCTTAATGATTCCACTGAACCCGACGGTATCGCCGAGCTGGTTCGAGGCCTTAAAGATATTGGGGTGGAGAACGTGAGCTACGACAGGAGCATCGTCCGGGGCTTCGATTATTACACCGACATCGTTTTTGAGGTATACGATACCGACCCCGAAAACAACCGCTCGATGTTCGGCGGCGGCCGCTACGACGGGCTAGTCGGCTTATTCGGCGTGGAACCGGTACCGACAGTCGGCTTCGGCATGGGCGATGTGACCTTGCAGAACTTCCTGGTAAGCCACGGGCTGCTCAAATCAAAGGAATTGGCCTTGGAGACTGACGCAGCGGTTATCCTGATCGGCGATATTTACGGTGAAGCCCAAAAGCCCTTAGGCGAACTGCGGGCACAGGGCGTGCGGCTGGCGGTCGATAGCAGCGGCAGGAAGCTGGACGCTCAGATCAAGAACGCCGTCAAGTCCGGCGTAAAGTACGCCATCTTTATCGGCGAGAAAGAGCTGGCGGACAATATTTATAAATTGCGTGACTTGGAAAAAGGCGAAGAAAAAGCCTTAAGCCTGGAACAAATCGCCAGTACGCTTAATGTCCGTCGCACGGAATAATTAATCGCCAAAGCATCGGTTAATCTGTATAATAACCTTCCGTTATGAGAGTTACCAGGGAGGACAAGAGTCCTACGAATATCATCCTTAAAGTCGAAGCCGACGCCGCCGATCTTGAACCTATCCATCGGCATGTCCTGAGCCATTTTAAGAATGTCAAAGTTCCCGGTTTCCGGGCCGGCAAGGCTCCGTCCCAGCTGGTCGAGCAAAGCATCAGCCAGCAGCAGCTGCTGGATGAATTTATGGAGCACGCCCTGAACGAACTGTATCGCCGAGCTGTCGATATGGAAAACCTGCGGCCGATCGCTACCAATAATGTCCAGCTTAAGAAGTTCGTGCCGTACACCCAGATGGAATTCGAAGCCGAGACCGAAGTCATCGGCCCGATCAAACTGCCGAACTATAAGACCATAAAAGTATCTAAGAAATCGCCCGAAGTGACCGCCAAAGACGTCAACGATGTCATTAAATCACTGCAGCAGCGCCTGGCTGAGCGGGCTGAGGTTGAGCGGCCGGCAAAAGACGGCGACGAGCTGACAATTGACTTTAGCGGTATCGGCGAAGACAAAAAACCAGTGCCGGGGGCGGATGGCAAGGACTATCCGCTGGTTTTGGGCAGTAAGGCTTTCATTCCTGGTTTTGAAGAGCATCTGGTGGGAGCCAAGCCCGGCGAGACCAAAGACTTCGATGTGACTTTTCCCAAAGACTACGGCGTAGCGGCCTTACAATCCAAAAAAGTGACATTTAAGGTCCAAGTAAAGAAAATCGCCGAACTTAAGGAGCCGAAGGCGGATGATGCCATGGCCGCCAAGGCCGGCCCGTTCAAAACGCTGGCCGAGCTGAAAACTGATGTCAAAAAACAGCTTAGAACAGAGAAAGAAAGCCAGGCGAAAATCGACCAGCAGAATAGCCTGATGGCCAAGATTGCTGAAAAGACCGAAGCCGAGATTCCGCAGCGATTAATCCAGGACGAAATTGGCCGGATGGAAGAGCAAGAAAAGCAAAATTTAGTCTACAGGGGGCAGACCTGGGAGGAACACCTGCAGTCTGAAGGAATAAGCGAAGAGGAGCATCGTGAGCGTAATTATCCGGAGGCTCTGCAGCGGGTCAAGATCGGTCTTATATTGAGTGAAATCGCCGATAAAGAAGGTTTGAGGATCTCACCAGAAGAGCTAGAGCTGCGGATGCAGCTGCTGCGCGGGCAGTACCAAGACCCGCAGATGCAGGCCGAGCTGAACAAGCCGGAAAACATACGAGATGTCGAAGCCCGCTTACTGACCGAAAAGACACTTGATAAACTGGTCAGCTACGCCGGTAACTAGAGTTAGCACTCTCACTTGACGAGTGCCAATTCGAGGCATATAATCTAGGAATATGGATAGGAAATCTCAAATTTTAGTACCCACAGTCATTGAAACCGAAGGCCGCATGGAGCGGGCATATGATATCTTCAGCCGCCTGCTGCGCGACCGTATCATATTCTTGGGCGATGATGTCAACGAACATACCGCCAACCTGGTGGTGGCCCAAATCTTATTCCTGGAGAACCAGGACCCCAACAAGGACATTATCCTTTATATCAACAGTCCCGGCGGCAGCGTTTATGACGCCATGGCGATTTATGACACCATGCAGTTCGTCAAAAGCGATATCCAGACAGTCGGTATAGGCGTACAGGCCAGCGCCGCGGCCTTTCTACTGAGCTCCGGCACGAAAGGCAAACGCTATCTGTTGCCGCACGCGACTGTCATGATCCATCAGCCGTCCAGCGGGACCAGGGGAAAGGTAACCGACCAGGAAATCGATCTGCGCGAAGCTTTGCGGGTCAAGAAGATGATGGAAGAAATCATGTCCAGGAACACTGGCCAAAAACCGGCCAAAGTCCATCAGGATATGGAGCGCGATTTTTGGATGACCGCCGACGAGGCCGTGAAGTATGGCCTAGTCGATAAGGTCATTGACACCCGTAAATTAGCCGACGAAGTCCAAAAAGCCGCTTAAGCTTGTGAGGATTATCACATTAAAAAGTTCTTGACTCACATGCAAGCATAGTTCAGAATGTAACGTAAGAAGTAGTGTACTTTGGTGCCTGTGCGTGGGGAAACTCTGCATCGCCGAACGTAGTGGGCTTCGCTTGCGTCAATTTAATTATTAATATGAGGAGCATTGCTGGCCTATGCCAAAAAACACGGCAACTATTGCGAAACGCACGTACTTCACAAATCAAGACGACATTATAAACCCGCCAAACCTAGTCGACCACCAAAACACCTCATTCCAGTGGTTCGTGGATGAAGGACTGGGAGAATTATTAGCCGAAATCAGTCCGATAGACGACTATACCGGCACCAAGTTAAGCATAGCTTTTAAAGATTACCACTTTGAAAAGCCCAAGATGAGCGAATCCGAGGCCCGCGAGAATAACGTGAGTTTCGACGCTCCGCTTAAAGCTACCGTGGAACTGACCAATAAGGTTACCGGCGAAATCAAAGAGCAGGAAATCTATCTTGGCGATTACCCCTGGATGACCAGCCGCGGCACATTCGTTATCAATGGCGCCGAGAGAGTGGTTGTCAGCCAGCTGATCCGCTCCAGCGGTGTTTTCTTCACGGCCGACCAATACGGTGCCAACCGGCTTTACGGCGCCAAAATCATACCTGTCCGCGGTGCATGGCTGGAATTCGAGACCGCTGCCAACGGCGCGCTTTATGTAAAGATAGACCGCAAACGCAAGATTGCCGTCACCACCCTGCTAAAAGCTCTCGGCATGACCATAGAACAGATAAAAGAGGCTTTTAAGCATGTCGACCAAGGCCAGATAAATTATATTGACGCGACCATTGCCAAAGATCCGACCGGTGCGGGCAATGAGGCCTTAATTGAGGTTTACCGCCGGCTCCGCCCGGGCGACCTGGCGACTGTCGATAACGCCCGCAGCCTGCTGGAGAATATGTTTTATAATTTCAAGCGTTTCGATTTCGGCCGGGTCGGCCGCTACAAAATCAATAAACGCCTGAATCTGGACGTACCGAATACTATTGATAACCGCGTGATGCGGATCGAGGATCTGCTGGCCGTAATCGCCGAGATTATCCGGCTTAACGTTACCCAGGATCCGGCCGACGAGATCGACAGCCTGGCCAATCGCCGCGTAAAACTGGTCGGCGAGTTAGTCCAGCGTCAGTTCCGTATCGGTTTGCTGCGCATGGAGCGCAATGCCAAGGACCGTATGAGCATGAGTGAAATCGAGACCGTTACGCCTGCGCAGCTGATTAATGCCCGCCCGGTGGTGGCCGCCGTCCGTGAATTCTTTGCCAGCTCGCAGCTCAGCCAGTTCATGGACCAGATCAACCCTTTGAGCGAGCTGGCCCACAAACGCCGGCTGTCCTCGATGGGCCCTGGTGGCTTGAGCCGCGAACGGGCCGGTTTCGAAGTCCGCGATGCCCACGCTACCCACTATGGCCGTATCTGCCCGGTGGAAACGCCTGAAGGCGCTAACATCGGCCTGGTGCTGAACTTGGCCAGTTTTGCCCGGATTAATGAATATGGCTTCGTCGAAACTCCTTATCGCAAAGTAATCAACGCCGTGACTGCCAAACAGGCAGCCGGACATATCGCCCGGGTGGACCTGGAAGATGATAAGGGCAAGGTCATTGTTAAAGCCGGCGCCACCATTACCGGCGCCGCCGCGCAGAAGCTGGCCGCCGTTAAAAACCGCGCCACTTGGCCGGTCAAGGCTAAAGTCACGACTGAAATCGTCTATTTAGACGCCGCGGAAGAAGAAACTTCAGTAATCGCCGGCGCCGGTAACGAGATGGATGAGCATGGTTATTTTAAAGAACCGCGCGTCAGCGCCCGGATCAATCTGGAAGCCGGTGAGATCGATTCCGATGAGGTTACTTATATGGACTCGGCCCAAGCTCAGACTATCGGCTCCAGCGCCGGTCTTATCCCATTCGTCGAGAAAAATTACGTATTGCGTTCTCTGATGGGCTCTAACCAGCAGCGTCAGGCTGTGCCCCTGATAAAACCGGAGAGCCCGATAGTCGGCACCGGGCTGGAATCCGTGGTAGCCCAAAATACCGGTCAGTTGACCGTGGCAGAAGAAGACGGCGTGGTCGAAAAGGCCACCGCCGATGAAGTCGTTGTTAGTTACAAAAAGGCCGGAAAGGTTACTTATCATCCGGTCCACTACATGCGCAGTAACGAGGGCAGCTCCATCAACCAGATAGTTGTTGTTAGCAGCGGCGACAAAGTCAAAGCCGGCGATCCGCTGATCGAAGGTATGAGCATCGCTGACGGCGAACTGGCTTTGGGTAAAGACTTACTGACGGCCTTCATGCCTTGGGGCGGCTACAACTTCGAGGACGCTATCATCTTATCCCGCAGGCTGGTCGAAGACGATACTCTGACATCAATCCACATCGTCGACTACATGACCGAGGTCCGCGAGACCAAGCTGGGCCCCGAAATCGTTACCAGGGATATTCCGAATGTTTCAGAAGAGGCTCTGCGCCATCTTGACGAGGACGGTATCGTCCGCATCGGCGCCGAGGTCCATCCCGGCGATATCCTGGTAGGTAAAATCACCCCGAAAGGCGAGCAGGAACTTTCCAGCGAAGAGCGCCTATTGCGGGCTATATTCGGTGAAAAAGCCAAGGAAGTCCGTGACACTTCACAGCGCATGAGCACCGGCCGTCACGGTAAAGTCGTCGGCGTTAAGGTCTTCAGCCGAGCTAACGGCCATGAGCTGAAAGCCGGCGTGATCATGCAGATCCAGGTCTTCGTGGCCCAGATGCGCAAAATCAGTGTCGGTGACAAACTGGGCGGCCGTCACGGTAACAAGGGCGTAATTGCCCGGATTCTGCCGGTCGAGGATATGCCCTTCAACGAAGACGGTACTCCTATCGATATTGTCTTGAACCCGCTTGGCGTCCCTAGCCGTATGAACATCGGCCAGCTGTTCGAAACCCACCTTGGTATGGCTGCCCGCGCCTTAGGGATTAAAGTAGCCACGCCGGCATTCAATGGCGTGCCCATCGCCAAGATACAGGAACTGTTAAAAGAAGCCGGTTTGCCGGCCGATGGCAAACAGCAGCTGTATGATGGCCGTACCGGCGAAGCCTTCGCCGAGCGCACCACCGTCGGCAGTATGTACATAATCAAGCTTAACCACATGGTATCCGATAAGATCCATGCCCGCTCAACAGGGCCCTACACCATGGTCACCCAGCAGCCGCTGGGCGGTAAGGCCCAGAACGGCGGCCAGCGTTTCGGCGAGATGGAGGTCTGGGCGCTTGAGGCTTACGGCGCCGCCAGCACGCTTCAGGAGATGCTGACCATCAAATCCGATGACGTATACGGCCGCGCCAAGGCTTACGAATCGATCATCAAGGGTACTCCTATCCAGGGACCGAAAGTACCGGAAAGCTTCAACGTACTTGTCAAAGAACTTCAGGGCCTAGGACTTAAGGTCGATCTACTTGCCAATAACGAGATCGTAGATGCCGAAGAAGTACTGGCTCAGAACATAAAGGAAGAAGCCAAGGCCGCAGCTCCAGCATCATCCGGTCCATCAACCCTCGATGAAGCGGCTATTACCGACGAAGTGGTCGCCAACGACCTGGCTATCGCCGATGATGCCGGCATGACCCTGATGGACACCGAGAATGAGATAGAAGATTTAGAAAACCGAACGATTGAGGAGGAGGCCTAAACATGCGCCAATTTACACCAGCCGCGACCAATATAGCCGACTTTGATGCCGTCCGATTGGCCATCGCCAGCCCTGACGACATCATGGAATGGAGTTATGGTGAGGTAACCAAACCCGAGACCATCAACTACCGGACCCAGAAACCGGAGCGCGATGGGCTCTTCTGTGAGCGAATCTTCGGGCCGGTTAAGGACATCAATCCGCACGACGCCAAATATAAGGGAGTGCGTTCCCGTGAGGCCGCCGTCGATAAGAACGGCGAATTAGTCACCCGCAGCATCGTCCGCCGCGAGCGGATGGGCCACATCAGCCTGGCCGCGCCAGTCGGCCATATCTGGTTTTTGCGTGGCACGCCAAGCGCCATGGGTTTGCTGCTAGGTATGACTGTTAAAAATCTTGAGAAAGTCGCTTATTTCGCCAGCTATATCATAAAGTCGGTCGATACCGCGACGAGAGACAAGATCAAAGCTGACCGCCAGGCCGAATTCGCGGCCGCCGAGCTAGCTATCAATGCTCGCTATGAGGACGAAGCCAAGAAAGACGGCGCCGACATACACGCCTTAGCCGAAGCCCGAACCAAGGAGCTAGAGGAGCTGAGCCGCGAATTCCAGACACTCAACGCCCAGATCGATAGCTTAGAGAAACTTCGCCTGATGAGTGAAAACGATTATCGCAGCCTGCCGGAAGAACTTCGAGCGTTAATAAGCGTGGGCATGGGCGGAGCGGCGCTTAAGGATTTGCTGGACGAAGTCGACCTGCAGAAGCTGATCGATGAGCTTAATAAAGAAGCCGAGGAAGCCAAAGGCCAGCGCAAGAAGAAGATAATGAAGCGCCTGCGCCTGCTGGAAAGCATGGAACGGGCCGGCATCAAGCCAAGCAGCCTGACCTTAAGCGTCCTGCCAGTGATCCCTCCGGATCTGCGGCCGATGGTCCAGCTGACCGGCGGCCGGTTCGCCACATCTGACTTAAATGACCTTTATCGCCGAGTCATTAACCGTAACAATCGCTTAAAGAAACTGATGGAGCTGAACGCCCCAGAGGTAATCCGACGTAACGAACAGCGGATGCTGCAAGAAGCCGTCGATGCCTTAATCGATAACAATTCAGCCCGCTCCGGCCGGGCCGTAGCCGCTACCGGCCAGCGCCGCCGGTTAAAGAGCTTGTCCGACATGCTCAAGGGCAAGCAGGGGCGCTTCCGCCAGAACCTGCTGGGCAAGCGTGTTGACTACTCCGGCCGCTCGGTAATCGTTGCCGGTCCGGAACTCAAGATGTTCCAGTGCGGCCTGCCTAAGACAATGGCCCTGGAGCTATTCAAACCGTTCGTAATCGGTCGTTTGATCGACCAGGAGCTAGCCCACAACATCCGCAGCGCTACCCGTATGATCGAGGCCGGCGAGTCGGCGGTATGGGACGCTCTGGACGAGGTCATCAGAGGCAAGTACGTCTTACTTAACCGCGCGCCAAGCCTTCACCGTCTGAGTATCCAAGCCTTCCAGCCCGTTCTCATCGAAGGTAAGGCTATCCAGCTGCACCCGCTGGTTTGTAAGGGCTTTAATGCTGACTTTGACGGCGACCAGATGGCTGTCCACTTGCCGCTATCGGATGCCGCGCAGCGCGAAGCCCGAGAAATCATGGCCGCTAACCGTAACCTGCTGAAGCCTGCCGACGGTTCGCCTATCCTGCATGTTGAGCAGGACATCGTCCTGGGCTGCTATTACCTGACTTACGATAAGCAAAGCGCCCATCGACCTGATTTCAAAGTTTTCAGCAGCGTTGATGAAGTCGTTATGGCCCTGGATGACGGCCAGATCAAACTTCAGACTCCCGTAGAAGTGCCGTTCCGCGGCCAGCGCCAGAAAACCACTGCCGGCCGCTTGCTGTTCAATGAGATTTTCCCAGATGACTTCCCGTTCCAAAACGAGCCGATGACTAACCGCAAACTCGACTTCGTAATGACCTACATCTACCAGAAGTACGGCCAAGAAAAGACCGCCGAAATCGCCGATGAACTCAAAGATCTCGGTTTCCGTTATGCTACTGCCTCCGGAATCTCAATCGGCATGGATGACTTCTCCGACCTTAAAGTCCTGCAGGAAATCGTCGATGAAGGTGAAAAGACAGCAACCGCTGTCAGCCAGCAATACACCTCGGGCTTCATCACCGACGACGAGCGTTATCGCCTGACGATCGAAGGCTGGACTGATGTCGACTCTAAAGTAGAAAAAGCTTTAGCCGCCCAGTTCGCAACCGAGGATAACACTATGTCCATCGCCGTGGCATCCGGCGCCCGCGGTAACTTGAGCCAGATGAAAGATTCTGTTGGTATGATCGGCATCCGGGCCGATGCCACCGGCCGGGCTATGGAGCTGCCGGTACGCTCCAACTATAAGTACGGTCTTAATCCTCTGGAATACTTCACGGCTACCCGCGGTACCCGAAAATCTTTGATCGATATCGCCCTGCGGACTGCCGACTCTGGTTATCTGACCCGTCGCCTGGTTGATGTCGCCCAAGATGTCTTCACGGTCGATAACGAGGAAGATGATCCTGGTTTCGCCTTAAAGCGTAGTGACTCCGAGGCGATTGGCATTGAGTTCAAAGCCCGCCTGGAAGGACGCTTTACCGCCGAGAACGTCAAGCGTTACATCAAAGCCGGCGAGCTGATAACTCCGGAAAAAGCCGCGGCTATACACGACGACGAATCTATCAGTGAAGTTAAAATCATGAGCGTTCTGTCTTGCACGACCGCTCGCGGCGTCAATCAGAAGTCCTATGGTATCGATTTGGCTACCGGACAGCTGGTCGCAAAGGATTACCCGATCGGAGTAATCGCCGCCCAATCGATCGGCGAACCAGGCACCCAGCTTAGCCTGGACTCCAAGCACCGGGCCGGTGCCGTAACCGCCGGTGACGACGTAACCCAGGGCCTGACCCGTGTAGAGGAGCTCCTAGAGGTCCGTACCCCTAAGGGCCAAGCCTATCTGTCCGATATTTCGGGCAAGGTCAATGTCTGGGAAGAGGGTGACCATTATGTGGTCCAGGTAGCCGCCAAAAAACAAAAGCCGATTGAGCTGACGCTCGCCGGCCGCGTAGCACAGTTTAAGGACGGCGATGAGGTCAACATCGGTGATGTGATCGCTGCCCAGGAAGATCAAAGTGAGCCTTTGGTCGCGCCGATGACCGGCAAAGCCCAGGTTGAGGACGGCCAGATCATAATCACTCCTACGGCCAAGACCATGATGCGTTACGAGATCCCGACCTACCGCCAGCTTCAAGTCGCTGATGGCGATGAAGTAATCGCCGGCCAGCGACTGACTAACGGCTCAATCAACTTACACGACCTGCTGCGCCTGCAAGATGTCGAAGCGACTCAGCGTTACATCATGAACGAGATCCTATACATCTTTGCCAGCCAAGGCCAGACTATCGCCGACAAACACCTAGAAGTAATCGTCCGGCAGATGTTCAGCCGGGTACAGATTGAGGATGCCGGAGATAGCGAGTTCATTACCGGCGATGTTGTCAGTAAGCTGGCCGTAGAAGACGCCAATCACCACCTGGCCGAGAAGGGCAAGAATCAAGTCAAGTACAATCAGTTGCTGCTTGGTATCACCAAGGCATCACTGTCGACAGATTCATTCCTATCAGCCGCGTCGTTCCAGGACACCACTCGTGTTCTGATCGCTGCGGCGACCAGTGGTAAGGTCGACCATCTGTATGGCCTGAAAGAAAACGTTATCCTTGGCCGCCGGATACCCGTCGGCACCGGCGCGCTGCCGCTGGATGACGGCGAAGATGAAACCGAAGAAGAAAGACAGCCGCAAATGGTTGCTTCTAAGGAGTAGATTTGCTAAACTTAACCACTGAATCTCTAAGGGAGCTAAATAAGTAATGCCGACAATCAACCAGTTGGTCCGTAAACCACGCAAAATGGCTAGTGAAAAGAGTAAATCACCGGCATTGCTTCGAGTTACCAACAACCTAAAGACCCGAAGCTACGAAAAAGAAGCTCCATTTAAGCGCGGCGTCTGCGTACGTGTCACCACCAAAACCCCTAAAAAACCTAACTCGGCGCTGCGTAAAGTCGCCCGCGTCCGCTTGACCAACGGCCATGAGGTCTGGGCATACATCGGCGGCGAAGGCCATAACTTGCAGGAACACGCCGTCGTATTGGTACGCGGCGGCCGGGTCAAGGACCTGCCTGGTGTACGCTATCACATCGTCCGCGGCTCACTGGACTTGCAAGGCGTCCAAAACCGTAAGCAAGGCCGTTCTAAATACGGCGCTAAGAGGCCCAAATAATGCCCCGCAAAACTACCAAGGCATTAATCCGCCCAGCCCAGCCCGATCGGCTGTACCAAAGTGTCGCAGTTTCCAAGCTGATAAATCGAGTAATGGTTGACGGCAAAAAACAGCTTGCCGAACGATTGGTTTACAACGGGATGCAGAAGGCTGGTGATAAGCTCAAAGTCCAAAATCCGCTGGAAGTCTTCGACCAGGCCATGAACAATATCAAGCCGCACCTTGAAACCCGCTCCCGGCGGGTCGGCGGCGCGAATTACCAGATTCCGTTTGAGGTCAAAGGCCAGCGTCAGCAGCACCTGACCACCATGTGGTTCGTAGAGGCCGCCCGGGCCCGCGGCGGCATGAGCATGGAAGACCGCATCGCTTTGGAACTGGTCGATGCTTACAATAGCACCGGCAACGCCGTAAAGAAAAAAGAAGACACCCATCGGATGGCCGAGGCCAACCGAGCCTTCGCCCACTTCGCGAGGAGCTAGTTTTATGGCCAGGGCAGAGTACGCCGGGGTGAGGAATTTTGTCCGGATTGAAACATGCGGTCACTTTATGTGCCAGTGCAAGCCACTGCTTGACGACTCGCCGGCGGAAGCTTTGGTGATTCCCGAGGTCACCATTGAAGAGGATAAAATTTATACCGAACTGCGTATCGAATCCGGTCAGTATGAGAAAACCATTGCCGTGGCCGGAGTACAGCGGCCGGACGATATCGTCGAAGCCTTTAATGGCTGTGAAGCGCCGGAAATAACCGCGAAAGGGATCATTTGCGGTGCAATATACAGATTAGAGAGGAAATAATGGCAGACAAGAAATATAATTTGGAACAGCTCAGGAACATCGGTATCATCGCCCATATTGATGCCGGTAAAACGACCACAACTGAGGGTATTCTTTACCGTACCGGCTTAAAGCACAAGATCGGCGCCGTCCATGAGGGCGAGACGACCACCGACTGGATGGCCCAAGAAAAAGAGCGCGGCATCACTATCACCGCAGCAGCAGTGACTTGTTACTGGAAAGACCACAAAATCAATATCATCGATACGCCCGGCCACATCGACTTCACGGTTGAGGTCGAGCGCTCGCTGAGGGTTTTAGACGGCGCTGTTGTGGTGTTCGACGGCAAAATGGGCGTCGAGAGCCAGTCCGAAACCGTTTGGCGCCAGGCTGATAAGTATAATGTGCCGCGAATCTGTTTTATAAATAAGATTAACCAGACCGGCGGCGATTTCTATAAGAGTCTTGATAGCATTCACCACCGCCTGTCAAAACGGGCTTTCCCGATCCATCTGCCCATCGGCTTCGAGCAATCGGTCGAGGGAGTGGTGGACCTGATCGATATGAAAGCATATACCTATGACGAGTTCACGGATCACGAGCTGAAAGTCGGTGAGATACCGGCCGATATGGCCGACCAGGTCAAGAAGTATCGGAGTTTGCTGATTGAAAACGCCGTCGCCGAAGACGAGCAGATGCTTGAGAAATATTTCGAAGTCGGCGAAGACGGTCTTAGCGAAGCTGAAATCAAACAGGCTATCCGCTCAGCCGTGCTATCCGGTAAATTCTTTGCCGTAACTGGCGGTGACGGCCGCGGCGTAATCGTCGAGAAGCTGCTTGATTCGGTCAATGATTTCCTGCCAAGTCCGTTGGACCGTGGCTCTACTTGGGGCACTAACCCGAAGAATGGCGAAGAAGTCGAGCGCAAACCGCAGGCCTCTGAGCCGTTCGCGGCCCTGGCTTTCAAGATCGCCACCGACCCGTTCGTCGGTAAGCTGGCATTCTTCAGGGTCTATTCAGGTAAGGTGATTGCCGGCAGTTATATATTGAACAGCTCCACCGGTGAGCGCGAACGAATCGGGCGCATCGTTAGGATGCAAGCCGACAAGCGCGAGGACGTAACGGAGGTAGAGGCCGGAGATATAGCCGCTATAGTCGGTTTGAAAGGAACTACCACCGGAAATACTCTGTCAGATTCGAGCAATTCGGTGATTTTGGAAAGCATAACCTTCCCGGAACCGCCAGTCAGCATCGCCATAGAGCCTAAGACCAAGGCCGACCAGGAGAAAATGAGCCTGGCGCTGCAGCGACTGGCCGAGGAAGACCCGACCTTCCGCATAAAGGTCGACCACGAGACCGGCCAGACGATCATCTCGGGTATGGGAGAACTCCACCTGGAAATCATTGTCGACCGCATGAAGCGCGAATTCACCGTCGAAGCCAACATCGGCCAGCCACAGGTAGCCTACCGCGAGACCATCCGCCGCGACGCGGTCGAACAGGAAGGCAAGTTTATCCGCCAGTCCGGCGGCCGCGGCCAATACGGTCATGTCTGGATCCGATTGTCGCAAAACGAAGCTGGCAAGGGCTTCGAATTCATTAACAGTATCAAAGGCGGTTCAGTGCCTAGCGAATACATCCCGGCTGTCCGTGCCGGCATAGAAGAAGCCATGGCCAACGGCGTTATCGCCGGCTATCCGGTCGTCGACATCAAAGCCGAGCTATATGATGGCAGCTATCATGATGTCGACTCCTCTGAAATGGCCTTTAAAATCGCCGGCTCGATGGCCCTGCAGGAGGGCGTCAAAAAAGCCGCTCCGGTACTTCTGGAGCCGATCATGAAAGTCGTGGTAGTAACACCTGAAGACTTCATGGGCGACGTCATCGGCAGCTTGAACGCTAAACGCGGCCGCATCGAATCAATGGAAGACCTATCTGTCGGTATCAAAGAAGTAACGGCTTTCGTGCCCCTGGGCGAGATGTTCGGCTATACCACAGAGCTACGCAGCAGTACCCAGGGTCGTGCCAGCTCCAGCATGGAGCTTGACCACTACGCCGACGTGCCGCCTAACGTCACGCAGAACATTATCGCCAAATCCGGCAAGTAGCTATTTTTTCTGTTCGTCAATGATCCGGCGGTATAGTTTTGCGTAGTTCTCAGCCATCACATCGGCGGAAAACCTTGCAATTACGCTGTTTCTGCAGTCTTCCGGGTTGATCTCGTCAACCCGTTTCACGTACCTTTTGAATTCCTGGTAGTTGTCGGCTATAAACCCGTTATAGCCGTGCTTTATGATTTCAGGCATAGCGCCTCGCCTATAGGTCACTACCGGTGTGCCGGATGCCAGCGCGTCGACGACAGATAATCCAAACGGCTCATCTCTATCTATAGGGTTCAGAAACGCTCTAGCTTGAGCGAATAATCTTTTTTTTGTCCTGCCGGAAACCGAACCCAAATATTCGATTTGCCGCGGTTTCAAATATGATAAAACGCTTTGCCTGAAAAAATGGAAGATCGGGTCATCGGTACGGCTTTCCCGCCGAGCCGTGCGTTTAAGCTCGCGCTTCAGCTGGGCCGGTGATTTGATCCCGCCGCCAATCGTGCCGGCGATCTTGAGATTCAGCCCCAGCTCAAAACAGACGCGGGCGGCCGTATCTATGCCTTTTTCTTTGGTCACACTCCCAACGAACGCAAAGTATTTATCTTTCTTATCACTATAGATGTGGTCATTTAAATCCACGCCGTTATAGACGACACCTTTAATCCGCCGTTTTATGGAATCGGGAGCATTTACGAGCTGTGATTTTGAAACCCCGTTAAAAAACAGATTGTCTATGTGCCTGAATTGGTCGAACATCAGGCGCGTATCAGGTATACCATGCCTGAGTAGCCGGGGGTTGGTGAAAGGCTCGTGCAGAGTGTGTAAAGCCGGGGGCAGGTCGGTGGCATTGGCCAAAATAGCCGGGCCGATGTAGCTGTTATGGTCATGGATAATATCAAAATCCCCTTCCTTACGTATAGTATTAAGGGCGAATTGAATGTGAGGAATTATTATACTGGCGGCCTCGTAATAAGGCCGGTGGATATATTCATACTGTTCGTGATTATGATAATAAAGCAATTTCGTGACGTTGGTCTGGGTTCCCTTAACAGAAAAAAGCACTACATTATGTCCCATTTGGGTAAGCGAGCTGGCCAGGTTCTGGACCATAATCTCGATGCCGTAAAAACATCCCGGGTATAACTTAAGCCAAGGCGGCGCGATTATCGCAATTTTAAGCTTGTCTCTCCCCTTAGCTCTCATGCACACCATCATATACCAGAAAACCGAACAGTATGTGAGATATGTAACAAAAACGCTGTAAAAATTGCCAAAAAGGGCTTGTGTTTAGATTTAAAGCTTAGTAAGGTGAAAAGAACAGTAGTAATCAGGGAAACAAACATTGGCAAAAAATAAGCTCGGGGTTAGCGATGGCAGCGGAGTCGTACATGACGATACCTCTGATATGCCGATTCTAAAGGTGTCGGAATTACCAGGCTCCCCCGCGGAGCGTGATTCGCGCTATCGCGGCCAGCTGCCCACACGGGAGAAGAAATATCTCAAAGGCCACGAAAAGGTCGTGCTTATCAAAGCTTCCAAATCCGAGCTGCCGCCTCGGCCGCTTACGCCTCTTGAAGTGGCTGTGAAAGCCGCCAATGCGGACACCCCGGACGAAATCGGGCTGAAAGGTCCGACGGTCGCCTCCATCAACCCTCTCGAAGACAGTACCGCTCGCTCGCGCTACCAGGCCCAGCACGGCCGTGATGACTTGCAGGCCGCTAACGACCTGGCCGAAGATTTTCCGGTTTTGGTAGATACAACGATTCTGACCCTTTCAAAAAGCCAAGGTGTGGAGAATGAAGAGAACTTGCCAGGCGTACCGTTCCGGCAAGAACGGGTTGGCAGCATAATCTTATTAGACCTTCATAAAGATGATAGATTGGGCCGGAAATTTTCCGCTGTCGCTGGGTGGGGATACCCACGCTATACCTCCGCGGACGCGCCGGGTTCATATATAAATCTCATTGCCCGCCGTTGGCGCCAGGACCCGTCATATCTGATCCGACACAACTATGACGCTCGCGACGGCGCAACCTATGCTTTAACTAAGGGGTTTGAGCGTTCAGTCCAATGGCTGATGGACCGCACTGATGAAAATCCCGAGGGATTTGTCGAATACAAAAAGTACGCTTACGGCGGCATGCGTAATCAAGGGTGGCGGGATTCGGCCAGCGCGATGGTCCACATCGACGGCTCCTGGGCCAATAGCGACTACGGTTTAGCGGCCATCGATGTACAGGGTATATCTTTCGACGCTTTTAGGAATGCCGCGAAGATATACCGGGAGTTTGACCTATTGAAGAATGAAAAAAAAGCCGATGAACTTGATGAGCGGGCTTGGAACATCCAGCGCCGTATCATCCACGATGGCTGGGCAGGCACGCACTTCGTTTCCGGCTGGGACCGGACAGAGAACAACTACTCCCGCCAGATCGCCTCTAAAACCTCCGCCATCGGCCGTCTTCTGCGTAGCGGAATCCTTAAAACGGATAATCCGGAAACCCATGAAAAGCTCCGTCAGACTATCCGCGGCCTGATGGCGCCGGATATGCTTACCAGATGGGGCCTGCGTACACTCTCATCAGATGAGTTGGGCTATGTACCATTCAGCTACCATATCGGCCCGATCTGGCCACATGATACCAATGAAATAGCCGCCGGCATGTCGGATCATGGTTATTTTGGACTGGACAGGATAATCAGCGCCACAACCACACATTTACACCAGACCACGGGAGTATTTTATGAGCACATCTCCGGCGATGACAGCGACGAGCCCAACGTCCCCCAGCGTGATACCTATGTCTACAGTGAGCTATATGACGAACTTTACCTCTGGGAACAGGTACCACCGATCGCCCAGACCTGGGCGGCGACAACCGAATACGCCAAGGAGCGCCGGCTGAGTGTCAACCCCCAGCATGCCATTGACCCTGCGAAACTCAGTTTCGAAAAG
>Ga0207674_10003177_pt1 | contig 20232 bp, 12 predicted proteins | sample KBSCornC72_FD_184303 | JGI IMG/M metagenome (GOLD analysis project Ga0207674, IMG submission 184303) | Corn rhizosphere microbial communities from Kellogg Biological Station, Michigan, USA - KBS Corn C7-2 (SPAdes) (version 2) | ecosystem: Host-associated > Plants > Roots > Rhizosphere > Soil ...
CGCCGATGTCAGGATATCCTTGACAATCCCATACGTCAGCTTGCCGCTGCGCTGGTCCTTCTTTAATACGATGGCCACCTCCAGGCCGGGATAAATATCTTTTCTGTATTGTCCGTTCATTACCCAAATTTACCATGTTTTTGCCCGCCAACACCTGCTGTGGCCCACGTTCAAGGTGGCCTTCGTCCGACGGTGAAATGCCTGTATATCTGTTATCCAGCAACCTTCCATGGCAAACTGGACAATATGCTCCTTTCCATCGCTGTCGACACGTGACACCCGCATCAGACCATTTATAACAAAATATTCATACGGGACATAGTCGCCTTCATGTATGATGATCTGGTGCTTTTTAAATCGCCGGTGCTGAAAATGAGCCAATACGAAGTCGAACTCCTCATCCGTCAGGGCAATGATCTGCTCTATTTAGTGGCCGTAACATGGAGGCAAAAATACGCCTTAACGGCCATATCCATGGTCCCCGCCCCCGTATGCAACAATCCGGTTTTTCCCGCGTCCTTATGGCTACGGCATCTAACATCCACAAAACGACAAACGCTCCATATGTTGAATAACCACTTCAAAATAGCCCTCCGCCACCTGCGTAAAAGCAAACTGTACTCGTTCATCAACATCACCGGTCTGTCCATTAGCCTGGCCGTAAGCATACTGCTGCTGCTTTGGGTCAATGACGAGCTGAGCTACGACAGGTTCAATACCAACGCCCCCCATCTTTACAGGCTCAATCCAAAAATTGACAACGGCGGTAGCGCTTCCATATGGGACAACACATCCGCCCCCATGGCCGTATACGCGAAAACTGAAGTGCCCGAAGTGTCAGATGCCTGCCGCATGGTAGACAATTGGGGCCTCTCATATTTTGAATATGAAGGGAAAAAATTCTCGGAATGGCATAATAAGTTTGTCGACCCTTCTTTCTTCAGGATGTTTACCTACCCGCTGGTGAAAGGCAACCCCCGGTACCCCTTTGCGGACGCCTACTCCATCGTCCTGTCCGAAACCACCGCAAAAAAGATCTTTGGCGACGAGGATCCCATCGGCAAAGTGCTGACAGGTAATGACAAAAAGCCATACCAGGTCACGGGCGTAATGAAGGACATCCCAGGCAATTCCTCCATAAAATTCAACATAGCGTTTAATTTTCAGCAGCTGGAAAAGGAATTTGATACTACCCATTATTGGAAAAGCCTCAACAGCAGCTGGGGTCAGTTTGATTATGACACCTATATATTGCTCAAGCCTGGCGCCAACGCCACGGCTGCGGCACAAAAAATGACCGCGATACATCGCCGCGCCGAAAACGATGGCTTTACCAAACACCTTAGCTATGTGCTGAACCCGCTGACCAACCTTCACCTCTATGCATTGGATGGCAGCGAGCAGGGCATGAAGATCGTACGCGTGTTTTTTCTGATAGCGATGATCGTGCTGATCATTGCCTGCATAAACTATGTAAACCTTGTCACCGCCAGGGCTATCCAGCGCAGCAAGGAGATCAGCATGCGTAAGATCGTCGGCGCCGGTAAAGGAAGCCTCTTCCTGCAATTCCTGAGCGAGTCGATGGCGCTGTTCCTCATCTCGCTCATGCTGGCCACCGGTCTCATTTTTCTGGTAATGCCATTGTACAACCATATTGCAGACAAGAACATGGTATTCAAACCCTGGTCGCCCGAAGTGCTGACCGTATATGGCCTCACGTTGCTGGCGACACTCCTGCTGGCAGGTATCTACCCCGCCCTCACCCTGTCCTCCTTCCGTCCCCTGGAGGCATTGAAAGGCAGGCTCAGCGGTATTGGTAATAAGAACAATTTCCGAAAGGTACTGGTAGTAGTGCAATTCAGTTTTTCCATCATGCTGATATCGGGCACCATCATCATCGGCCGGCAGTTGAAATATATTCGGGAAAAGAACCTGGGTTACGACAAAGAGAATGTCTTTAGCTTCTGGATGCTGGGCATCAACAACCATTATGAGGCCGCAAAGGCAGAACTGCTGAAGCAGCCAGGTATTCTCGGCGTCACCGAGTCTGGAGTGGATATTATCAACGCCCATTCGGGCACCGTGGATGTCAGCTGGGATGGAAAACGCGCCGACCAGCAGGCATTTACCATTACCCAGATGCCTGTGGAACGGAATTTTCCGGAGGTGATGGGCATACAGCTCATCGAGGGAGCGGGTTTTACCGGCACACCCGCCGACAGCACTAATTTCATCCTGAACCAGACAGCCATAAAAGAGGCCGGTATCAGCGAGCCCGTCGTTGGCAAGCGCTTTACCATGCATGGCGTCAATGGAGTGATCGCCGGTGTGGCAAAGGATTTCCATTTCCAGGACATGCACACACAGATCCACCCGCTGATCATTCACTACAGCACCGACTGGCGGGGGAAAATGTATATAAAGACCACCGGCAGGGATGTCTCCAGGGCGCTTGCCGCCGTCGAAAAAGTATGGAAAAAATACAATCCCAACTACGATTTCATATATACCTTCCTGGACAGCGAATTTGCCGCGCTCTACAAGACCGATATGCGTGTGGGGATGCTCTTTAACTGCTTTGCCGTGCTGGCCATCCTGATCTCCTGCCTCGGCCTGTTCGGACTCATAACCTATACGGCAGAGAGCAAGGTAAAGGAAATTGGTGTACGAAAAGTGCTTGGCGCCGGTGTGCCGCATATTGTCACCCTGCTCTCAAAAGACTATTTAAAGCTCGTGCTGATAGCCGCTGCCATTGCATTCCCCCTGGCCTGGTATGGGTTGCACGACTTTTTACAGGGCTATGCCTACCGCACCGACGTCAGCTGGTGGGTATTTGCCGCCGCGGGTATCATAACACTGCTGGTCGCCATCCTGACCGTCAGCTTTAAATGCATACAGGCCGCACTGGCCAGTCCCGTGAAGAGCTTGAGGACTGAATAGACTCTTTCGGCGCCTGGTCCATCATTTGAGACTGAATAAAATGCTTATCTTCGCGTACCTCCTGCATTTACTTCACTTCTCAAATCCCATCATGGCAGCAAGAAAAAATTTCAATACCGCAAAGGCTCCCCGCATGAGCCAGGTCTTCCCGCAGGCAGTCATCGCTGAAAAATTCATTTTCCTCTCCGGCACCGCCGGCCTGGACCCCCATACAGGACGCATCGTTAGTGACAGCTTTGAAGACCAGACCAGGCAAGCCTTCGAAAATATCAGGGCCATCCTGGAAGACGCAGGCAGCAACATGAGTAAAATAGTAAAGACAACCGTCTTCATGGTCCAGGGTAATGACTTCAGCATCGTAAATAAGGTTTATGGTGAGTTTTTCCCTGACAACGCACCCGCACGCAGCGTACCACAGGTAATGCCCTTCCCCGGAGGGATCCTGGTCTCCGTAGAATGTATCGCACTTCAGTAACATCTTTATTAATTTCTTAATTGTCCAAATAGTGTTTGAATTTACAGGCAGAGACATATCTTCGTCCTGCTAACTAATAGTTACTCACTCCTAACTAAAACACTATGTCAGAATTAAAATTCGCGACACAGGCAATGCTTTGTCTTGTCCTGATCCCACTGCTTATGTTCCAGACAGCTTATGGGACCCCCAGCAAGGAAAAGTTTAAGAACTTTTCTCCTTTTCAGTCCGCAATAAGAATATCGGGAAAGGTCAGCCAGTCTGACGGCACACCCCTTGTCGGAGCTACGGTTTCCGTCAAAGGCAGCCAGCAGTCAGTGACTACCGACAAAAATGGTAACTACACCATATCAGTCCCAGATGGCAATGCCACCCTTGTTATATCCTATGTTGGATTCAGCACCCGGGAAATGCCCATTGGTGACAAAACGCAGATCGATATTGTCCTGCAATCCTCCTCCACTGAGCTGACCAATGTGGTCGTCATGGGTTACGGCACGCAGACAAAAAGAGACGTCACCGGCGCCGTAAAATCGCTGAAGACAGAGGATTTTAACCGTGGGGTCGTCACCTCCCCCGAACAGCTGATCCAGGGGCGGGCGGCCGGAGTCAACGTTACCTCTTTTAGCGGCGAGCCCGGCGCTCCCATGGCTATCTCGATCAGAGGTCCCGGGGGCATCCGCACCGGCAATACCCCTCTTTTTGTGGTAGATGGCCTGCCCCTGGATAACTCCTCCACCGGCGGAGGCGATCCCCTGAACTTTATCAACGCAGCCGACATCGTTTCCATGGACGTATTGAAGGATGCATCCGCCACCGCCATCTATGGCTCCCGCGGTGCCAACGGGGTGATCATCATTACGACAAGAAAAGGACGCTCCGGCGCTTCTCTCCTGACGCTTTCCGCCAGCCTTGGCGTTTCAAAAATGGCCCGGGCGCTCCCCGTATTTTCAGCCGCCGAATTCCGAAAGATCGTGCCCGAGATTGGAGGGGCCCTCGACGACAAAGGCGGCAATACAGATTGGCAAAAGCTGATCACGCACACAGCCCTTACACAGAATTATAACATGGGACTCAGCGGCGGTTCCGACAAGCTGACCTATTACGCCTCTTTCAGCGCCCAAAAACAGGAAGGCGTCATCAAAAAGAATACATTGGACAGGTACACCGGACGATTCAACGCTACCCAGAAATTCCTGGATGACAGGCTCATCATCGACGCCGTCCTGAATTACTCCAGTACCAATAATGTACGTCCGCCCTTCGGTATTGGCGAAGCATTGACCAATAACCCCACCTATCCGGCCTACGACTCAATTGGCAGGCCCGCCGTATACCTCAATATCAGCAATCCGCTGATCTATTTCGATCTCGACAAGGATGTTTCGACCATCAACCGCCTCATCGGGAGCATTTCCCCTTCGTTCAGGATCGCAAAAGGCCTCGTCTATAAGCTCAACTTTGCCGTCGACAACTCCACCGGCACCAGGAACTATCAGAGCCTCGCCAGCGCGACGCCCGCCCGCCCCGGCAGCCTCGAGACCTTTTACAGCACCAACAGGAACACCCTGATAGAGCACTACCTCACCTGGACGTACACAAAGGGCGAACATAACCTGTCCGTACTCGGCGGTTATTCCTATCAGAAGTTTTTTATCCAGACAAGGGACTATCTGACGGTCAACTACCCGGTAGGCAATATCCAGCCCATTTATGATCCCAGCACGGGACAGCCCGCCTTATCGAACAATAACACCGATAAAGGCTCCGCCGTCATCAATGAACAACAATCTTTCTTCGGACGGGTGACGTATCAATACGCGAGTAAATACCTGGCTACCGCAAATTTCAGGGCCGACGGCTCCACCAAGTTCGGCAGTAATAACAGGTATGGCTATTTCCCCTCTTTCTCGCTGGGATGGATCATCACCGAGGAAGACTTTATGAAGAACAGCTCCTCGCCTTTCAGCAATTTGAAATTACGGGCCGGCTGGGGAAGGACCGGTAATCAGGAGATCCCCGCCAAAAAAACACAACCCCTGTTTACCGCGTCCGGTGGCACTTACCCGCTGTACGATGCGGGGAATTATCCCACAAGCTACACTTATGTCCGACCAGCCAACCCCAATCTGCAGTGGGAGGTTTCCAATCAGACAGACATCGGTCTTGAGTTCGGCCTGTTCGAGGGCGCTTTGACGGGAACAGTCGATTATTTCAAAAAACGCTCCAGCCGCATCCTGTTAAAAGGCTATCCGGCCGACCCCGTGCAGCCCGCACAGGAATATTGGTCCAACATCAAGGATATGACGGTCGACAACAACGGCCTGGAAGTAGAGTTGAATTATGCCAAAAAGCTCAGCAAGGACATGAGCTTCTCCATAGGGGGTAATATCACCAGCATCCAGAATGAGGTAAAGCATTCGCCTTACACCGTCATTACGACAGGATCTGCACAAGGCTCCGGACTGACCTCCGCTACCATCAATGGATATGTCAACGGCCACCCCATCGGCTCATTCTATATGCTCAAATACCTGGGCATCGGCGACAATGGCCTGAGCAAATACGAAGATCACGACCACGACAATATCATTACAGATAAGGACAGACAGGTATTGGGAACAGCCCTGCCCAATCTATTGTACGGCGTTTATGGCAATTTCGGCTTTAAGGGATTCAGCCTTCAGGCCAATTTCAACGGCATCTCCGGCAACAAGCTGTACGATAACACGGCCAACACGAATTTCTACAAGGCCAGGCTTGCCAAGAGCGTCAACACCACGCCCGCTGCCGCGGCCGACCCGAAGGAAAGCATCAATAACGCCGCCTCCGTCAGTAGCCGGTATCTCAAGAGTGGCGCTTATTTCCGGTTGAATAACCTTTCGCTTGCCTACGACATTGATACGAGGAAGCTGAACATCGATAAATGGGCAAAGTCAATCCGCATCTCCGTGACGGGACAGAACCTGTTTGTCATCACTAAATACGACGGCTATGATCCCGAAGTCAACACCGACAGGAGCGATGACGGCGTCTCTTCCTATGGCATCGACTATAACAGCTACCCCAAAGCAAGGACCATTCTTTTCGGTATCAATGTATCACTCTAAAAAAGAACAGAAAATGAAAAACAAATCCATAAAATATTTGATTTGCCTTGTCGCCATCGCCACGTTCGGATGTACAAAATTAAATGAACAGGTATTGGATGAATCTTCCGTCACCGGCCTCACCGACAAGCAGCTCGCCGAAGGTCTCATCGCACCTGTATATAATGTATTGCCCGATATTTTTCTGCACACCCGGTATTTCACGCTGCAGGAGATCTCCACTGACGAAGCCATCCTCCCATACAGGGGCGGCACGGATTGGGGTGACAACGGCATTTATCTTTCCATGCACAGACATGAAACAGTCAGCACGGACCCCAACGTACAGGGCACCTGGACTTCCATCGTCACGGGGCTGTCCCGGTCGGTTACGGCCATCTCAGCGCTCAAGACAAATAAGGACGCCAGCGCCCCTTTATTTTTGGCGGAAGCCAGGGGCATGAGAGCCTATTATTCCCTGCTGACCCTCGACCTCTTTGGTATCGTATTTATAAAAGAGGACCCGAATTCAACCTCCAAAGTAGTCAGGGGTGACGAAGCCATCAAGTACATCGAATCCGAGCTGCTGGCCATCGAGCCTGTTCTGGATAACACCACCGGCCCCGGCCGTATCACCAAAGCCGCCGTCTGGGGTCTCCTGGCCCGCTTGTATCTGAATGCGGCTGTCTACAGGGACCGCTATGCCGCCTCTTTCTCTTTTCAGAGTGATGAGATGAATAAGGTCATCGATTATTGCAATAAGATCATCGCCACCAATCAATATACGCTAACGCCTGAATATTTCTCCATCTTCAGCAATAACAACCATACTAATAAGGAGATCATCTTTGCCGTGGACCAACGCCCCGACCTGAGCAATAGCCACAACAGAATGGCCTACTTCTCTTTGTCGGGAGACATGTTCCCACTGCCCGCATTTCCGGCAGCCAACGGCACCGATGGCCCCGCCATTACCCCGGACTTCTATCAAACATGGGTAGATGCCAACACGCCCACCGATCCTGCTGCCGCTGACCCCAGATTTTATAAGGAGAACCTCCCGCAGACAGACGGCTGTGTAGACGCTGCTTCCTTCAACATCAATCGCGGTATCCTGAGAGGACAGCAATATGGCCTGACCAAGGACGCCAGCGGCGCATTCATCAAATGCCCCGACGGGAAGCTGCAGATCAGCATGCTCTACAATACGACAAGAAGCAAGCCTACACTGCCCGTAGATTTCACCGAGCAGGTAGACTTCACCACGGCAGGCAGCAACTACAGCACCGGCTACAGGGTGGAAAAATATGAATTCAGCAAAAGCTCCAATACAGGAAGGAACAAAGGCGAGGCCGACATCGTCATTCTCCGCCTGGCCGACATTTACCTGATGAGGGCCGAAGCCAAACTAAGAGGATCGAATGATGCAGCAGGCGCCCTGGCAGACGTCAACACCGTCCGTGCCGCCCGCACGGCCACCACGCCCGCAGCAGCCCTCACCTCCATGACGGGCGATCTCCTGTTCAGAGAGAGAGGCTTTGAATTTTATTGGGAAATGGTCCGCCGCACAGATATGATCCGCTTTGGTAAATACGAAGGCAGCTGGACCGAAAAAAGCAATTCGGACGTGAAGAAAAGACTCTTCCCCATTCCGCAGAATGCTATCGATGCAGCATCCAACCTGACAGGCTATCTTAAACAAAACGACGGATACTAGGCCAACTGCCCTGGCGTGCGGCCGCACGCCAGGGCTTTATATAAACAATATCAGCAATGATCTGTAATAATAGTGCATGGCAAGAATTTTCATCACCGGCTCCGCCGACGGTCTCGGTCAGATGGCCGCCCGGCTGCTCGTTCAGCAAGGCCACACCGTCGTCCTGCACGCACGTAACCCCTCCCGCGCCAGACAGGCAATGGAAGCCGTTCCCGGCGCCCAGACCGTACTGCACGCCGACCTCTCCAGCATCAGCCAGACCATCCAGCTCGCCAAAGAGGTCAACCAGATCGGGCAATTCGACGCGGTCATTCACAACGCAGCCGTTGGTTATCGTGAGTCAAGACGCATAGCCACCGTCGATGGACTACCCCAGGTCTTTGCCGTCAACAGCCTCGCCCCCTATATCCTGACCTGTCTTATCCAACGACCCGCCCGGCTCATCTATCTCAGCTCAGGCCTTCACCGGCAGGCAGACGGCGGTCTGGACGATCTGGAATGGAAAAAAACAAGATGGGATGGCTTTAAAGCCTATTCCGACTCCAAGCTGCATGATGTGATTCTGACTTTTGCCGTAGCGCGCAAATGGAAGGACGTATACGCCAACGCCCTCGAGCCCGGATGGGTAGCCACCAAAATGGGCGGCCCCTCGGCGCCCGACAGCCTGGAAGATGCCCCAAAAACACAGGTTTGGCTTGCCGTCAGCAATGATCCCGGCGCGCTCGTAACAGGAAAGTATTTCTATCATCTTCGACGCAGCCCCTTCAATCCTTTGGCAAAAGACGAGCAGGTACAGGAGAATTTTCTGCGTCAGTGCGAAAAGCTTTCCGGCATCACGTTCCCCTCTTAGGCGCCTTGCCATTCTTCTCAGGTCCAGGCCACATCTTAAGCGCCCGGCCATTGTCTCAGGCCCTGGCCATGTCTTAGGTCCTGACCATGTCTTAGGTCCCGTCAAGGCTCACCGCTCCCGACAAAGCTCACCGTCCAGTCAAGGCTCCCGGCCCAGTCAAGGCTCACCGCACCCGACAAAGCTCACCGCCCAGTCAAGGCCCCCGGCCCGGCCAAAGTTCACCGCACCTGCCCAATGCCAAACTGATTTCCCGCCCGCACAGGCCTGTCCCCCTCGAACTGGACCTCCACCATCTTCTCGCTCGCCACGCTATTGTTAAACTCATCCTTCAACGTTAGCAATACCTTCCGCGTCTTCACCTCTATCACCTCCCCGCTGGATGGATACGCATATTTACCATCCATGCTGAACATCACCCACCCGGGCATATCCTGTAGAGGAATGGTCGTCAGCTGCTGATAAGGCGCCTTCGCGCTAAATACATGCAGCCGCATATTATGCCCGTCACAAAGCCATAGCTCCTTTTCATCCGGCGTAAGCCCAATGCCATGACTCGGATTGCCATGACGCCGCACAGGCCCCGGCTCCCATCCTTCCACCACCACATGCGATAGAACTCCCCCCGTCTTCAGATCACCCACCTCAAAACCCAGCAGGCTGTCCACTGTCACATATACCAGGGACTCCTTGCCATTGACGGTAAATGGACGCACATTATTCGCAAAGGGTCCTATCTTCCGGGCCAGTTCATGCTTCCTGGCATCGGCAACATACAGCCAGGGACTTCCGATATCATCCAGGTATACCACATCCCCCGCCCGTCCATAGATCGTATTGTGCGCCCGCTTGTAAACAGGTATTTTTTTGAGGACGTCCCCCGTCCGGCAGTCCACCACATTCCAGAAAGTACTCTCCAGGCTGGGCAGATACATGATCAGCCCATCCGGTGAAATAGCCATGCGGTCGCAACCCCCCTCGAACTTCTTCTCCCATAGCACCGAATCCGTCCGCAGGTCGATACGCTGCAACCCTTCCAGCGTGCTCACATAAATGCTGTTTAACGGAATGCTCACCGCAATTCCCTTCACATTCGAAGGTTTGCCATTCGGATGAAAGCCCCTGAGCGGAATTCTCTTTACAAATTGATGATTATGGTCGATGTCGAAGACCAGGATACCATGTCCGCCATACCCAAGGTAGTCGCGGATGCCCGGTGCAGCCACATAGAGATAGTGTTTCTGCGCCCGCAGGGGGCCCGGCATAGTAACGATCAGCGCAAAAGCGCATAGCATCAAAAAACGTGGGATGTTCATATAGCAGCATTGGGAATGTCTTAAATATACAAAAATCCCGATACCAGTCCATATTAAAACCTTAGCTTAGCCTGAGAAAACACTAATTTATCTTTGAGATGAAAAATTACCCTGTCATTGCCGGTCTCTATCCCGCAACTCTGGTCTTTGCGCAGTCGACAGGACAATTGCCGTACTGACCATACCCCTATGTAAAAGGCTCATCAAAGGTTTCGGCATATAGCCTCCCGCACACCCTGCCACAGGCCGCCACCTTCCCCGCCCGAATTAAGCCCGTCTTCAGCCCGCTCATTCCGGTCAATATAGAAGATGGTTTTTTTAGCGCAGTATTTCCGGATCAGTATACTATCCGTAAAATTGACGATGTAGATGTCCTCCGACTTGCCGTCTATTTTCTGAACAAAGCATTTAAAATGCCTTCCGCCCTCCTCCAACATGATCGTGAATGCTTTCATATCTTCTCCTCCTTCCAAACCTCAAAGCAAAACTCATGCACTCTTTAGCGCGGGAATTGCATATATCCGCGAAACAGCTGATTATGAATAAAACCCCAACAACCCGTCAGCAGATCCTATCCGCCTTTACAGGCTTCCTGATCACCGTGGCAATACTCACCCAATGCTGCGCCCGCACCCAGGAATACCCCTTGCCCGCCTATACCATCCGTGACAAACAATTCCTTATAGGCGCCAGCTCCTTCAACCAGACGGAGGTCCAGGCCGGACGAATGGCCGCCGCACGGGGAGTTTCCCCCGGCATCCGCCTCTATGGCGCTACCACCGCCCAAAAATACCAGGCCGCCGAGCACGAGCTCTCTTTACTCGCCAGCAGCCTGCAGATCCCTCTGCCCCAGGGCCCTGACAGCACCCGGCTAAGCTCCATAGCAGCAGTCTATGGAGATGCATTCGACATCGCCTTTGTCAGCGGCCGGATAACAGACCTCCGGCAGGCCATTGATCTGTTCCAAACTCAATTAACGTATGGTAGCGATACCTCTGTAAAAGCATATGCCGGCAAATATCTCCCCTTGCTGCAGGCTCACCTCGCATGGGCAGACAGCCTTTCGGGAAGAGCCGCCCATTAAGACTGTTCATCAAAAGCAGTTATTTTTCCAGCTGCTGTTCGCCTATATTGTAGACATCTCCATGGGAAAGGATATGCACGATCATATGCTCCACGGATATAGGCATCCCGTCTTCTATATCCGCCAGATTGGTAGAATGGATCGTCTTGCCATTTACAACAGTGACAATCCCCGACCCAATGACCTCGATCCTTTGTCCCGGGTAGATGATGACCCCCGTGTCCTCCGCCAGGCCGACACCAAGAATGCCCGGCTGGACTGCCACCGCCTGTGCCAGCCGGTTGAACCGCCCCCTTTTTTCAAAATGCGTATCGATAATAATACGGGGCGTAAAGCCAAACCCCGTAGAAAATTTAATTTCTCCCTTCAAATGGGCCCTCGTCGCATTGCCATCGATGATCATAGTAGTGCTCATGGCCATAGCCCCGGCGCTGGTGCCTGCAATAATAAAAGGCTCATTCAAATAACGCTGCTTCACCCTTGCCATTAGCTGCGTTCCCCCCAGGATGGTCGAAAGCCTCATCTGGTCGCCACCAGAAAAGATCAGGCAATTGCACCGGTCGATCCTGTCCAGGCATTCCGGGATATCCGACTGTTCCCGCCGCGTGATAAAAAGATGCCGCATCCCCGTATAACCCAACGCTCCAAAGGCGGCTCTATACGTCTCCTCCACCACATCCGGTATAGACGAAGCCGTCGTGATCAGCTCGATCCTGGGTGCGGCATGATGCGTCATCACCAGGTCAAGCAGCTGTCGTAGAATGCCGGCCTCGAAAAAATCCCGCCGGTGCTTGGGCCTTCTCTTCCCTTGCAGATCCATCCCCTTGTCTTCCGCCCCCCCAATAGCCACCAGCATGCCCTTTATCTTTGCCATATATAGAGGTACATTTTTTTCTGAACGCAGCTACAACCATTCAACAATCGTGCTGTTTTAAAAAAAATGATATGAACAAAACATTTGCTTTGGCGATCCACGGTGGGGCCGGAACCCTGGCGAAAGAGAATATGACCACCGATCAGCGCCGTGAACACGAGGCAGCTCTCGAACACGCACTCTCCACCGGAATAGCCATCCTCCAAAAGGGCGGCAATAGCCTGGACGCCGTCGAAGCAGCCGTCATCAGCCTGGAAGACTGCCCCCTGTTCAATGCAGGAAAAGGGTCCGTCTTCACCCGGAAGGGAGACCACGAGATGGATGCCGCCATTATGGATGGACGCACATTGAAGGCGGGGGCCATAGGCGGTATCACCCGCATCAAAAACCCCATACGGCTGGCAAGGACGGTAATGGACCAGGGGGAATACGCCTTCCTCGCGGGAGAAAAAGCGCTGCAGCTGGCCCTGGACTATCGTCTTCCGCTGGAAGACCCAACCTATTTCTATACTTCTATGCGCTATGCACAATGGCAGCAGCTGCAGACCACCCCCGCAAAAGAGAAAGGTTTCGGCACCGTAGGCGCCGTCGCCATGGATCACAACGGACATTTGGCCGCTGCTACCAGCACAGGCGGTTTAGTGAACAAAGCCTACGGGCGGCTGGGTGACAGCTGCGTCATCGGAGGCGGCACCTATGCCAACAACGCCACCTGCGCCATATCCTGCACAGGCGACGGAGAAGCCTTCATCCGCGCAGTGGCTGCCTACGATGTCTCCTGCCTTATTGAATACAGCCAGATGCCACTGGAGGACGCCTGCCAGAAGGTCCTCAACAAGGTCGCCAGCCTTGGAGGAGCAGGAGGGCTCATCGCCATCCATCGGTCCGGTGGCATTGTCATGCCTTTTAACTCCGAAGGAATGTACCGGGCCTGCCGCGATACCAGCGGTCATATCACCGTCGGAATATTTTGAACCCCATCACGGGTAAACCCTTCCCCCCCGTGTGGAATCAGATCAACGAATCACCTAAGGACCCGATGGATTATCGACATGGTATATATTTTGGACCTTATGGGCGTAAAAATGTCAATGAAAATTCTGAACCTGAGGACCACGGATGGACCTAACTATTGGTCCATAAGAAGGCATCAGCTGGTGATAATGACCCTCGACCTCGAAGAAATGGAAGATCGCCCTACCCATCTTATCCCGGGCTTTTACGATAGAATGACAACCCTGCTACCCACCTTGTATCAGCATCGTTGCTCGGCGGGCGAAGAAGGGGGCTTTTTGGGAAGAGTACAGAAAGGCACCTGGATGGGGCACGTTATCGAGCACATAGCCCTGGAGATACAAACCCTTGCGGGCATGAATACCGGCTTTGGACGCACCCGCGGGGCCGGCAGGAAAGGAGTTTATCACGTGGTCTTTTCTTATATGGATGCGGAAGCAGGCCGCCATGCGGCCTATGCCGCAGTCAGGATCGCCGGTGCGCTCATCGCTGGTAATGACTATAACCTCCGGCCGGACATCGCCGCACTCGCGGCTATTTACACAAAAAACAAATTGGGGCCTACTACCGAGGCGCTCGTTCACGAGGCCAGGAAAAAGAATATTCCCGTGCTCCGCCTCAACGATGCTTCTCTTATACAGCTTGGATATGGAGCCTCCCAGCGCCGGATCGAAGCCGCGCTCGCTTCGACAACCAGCCATATCGCCGTTGAGATAGCCGCCGATAAAGACGCGACCAGACGCCTGCTGGCAGCTAATGGCATACCCGTCGCAAAGGGAAATAAATGCAACAACGAGACAACACTGCTCCAAGTCATTGCCGGCATTGGCTACCCGGTCGTTATCAAGCCCCTCGATGGCAATCACGGCAAGGGCGTCACCATTAATATCAGCGACGAGGGAATGGCCCTCCAGGCGCTGCTGGCCGCCAAAAACCATTCGGAGGAGGTCATCTGCGAGCAATTTATCAAAGGCCATGATTTCCGCGCCCTCGTCATCGATGGCCGCTTCATTGCCGCTGCCTTACGCAAACCTGCCTCTGTCACCGGAGATGGCCTGCATTCCATACAGGAGCTCATCGACATCATCAATCGGCATCCTGACAGAGCCGATGGACACGATAACATTCTGACCAGGATCACGATCGACAGCTCCACCCTGCAATGCCTGCGTGACCAGGGCTATACGCTTCACACAGTTCCCCCTGATGGAAAAGAAGTACACGTAAAAGGCACCGCCAATCTAAGTACAGGAGGCACCGCAATGGATGTGACGGACGACGTTCATCCCTCCAATAGGACGCTCTTCGAACGCATTGCCCGGCTCATTGGACTCGATATCTGCGGCATCGACATCATGGCGCCTTCCTTATCACAGCCCTTAAAAGAAAATGGAGGCGTTATTCTCGAAGTGAATGCAGGTCCCGGCCTTCGCATGCACCTGCAGCCCAGCCACGGCCAGCCGCGAAATGTGGCAGCGCCCATCATCGATATGCTTTTCCCTCCGGGCCGGACGGGCCGGATACCCATCATCAGCATCACAGGCACCAACGGAAAAACCACCACCACCCGCCTGATCGCGCATATAGGACGCGCGGCTGGCTACAAGGTAGGATGCACGACAACTGACGGTATATACATCGGTGACCAGCTGATAGAAACAGGCGACTGCACCGGCCCACACTCTGCCCGTACCGTACTCAGGGATCCCTGGGTCGACCTTGCCGTCCTGGAATGCGCCCGGGGCGGACTGCTCCGCGAAGGCCTGGGTTTCGATAGATGCAATATTGCAGTGATCACCAATGTTGCCGAAGATCATTTAGGCATGGACGGCATCGACACATTGGAAAAGCTCGCCCGTGTCAAAGGCGTTCTTGCCGAATCCGTAGCTCCCGACGGCTATGCCGTGTTGAATGCAGACGATGACTATGTTTACCAGATGAAAGACGGCCTGTCCTGTAAGGTTGCTTTGTTCTCGCTTCACGCCCAGAATCCGCGTATACGCGAGCACGTTCGCCAGGGCGGACTCGCCGCTATCAACTACAATGGCTATGTATGTCTGGTGCAAAAGGGCATCATGAATCGCCTGAAAAAAGTAAAGGATATTCCACTCACCTTCGGAGGGGACGCCACCTTTAACACGGCCAACATACTGGCGGCTACCCTGGCAGCTCATGTCCAGGGCATTTCGGCAGAGAGGATCACCGCAGCGCTCACCTCCTTCATTCCCTCTCCGCTGACCTTGCCCGGCAGAATGAACATCTTCAATTTTGGCGCTTACAAGGTCATTGCCGACTATGCCCATAATGCGCATGGCCTGCAAACCATCGCAGGCTTCCTGAAGAAGATACCCGCTTCATTGCGGCTGGGGGTCATAGCGGGCGTAGGAGATAGAAGAGACCAGGACATCATTTCACTTGGCGCGGAGGCAGCCCGTATCTTCGATGAGATCATCATCCGGCTGGACAAAGACCTGCGCGGCAGGACGGCCGACGAGCTGATATCGCTCCTCACACAAGGCATCCGCCATGTCCATTCACAAAAAAAGATTACCGTCATCCCGGATGAAAAAGAGTCCATTCTCACGGTGCTTCGGCAGGCCCGCAGGGATATGGTGGCTACCATATTCGTCGACGACGTAACGGGTTGCCTGCAACTGCTGCAGCACGCGCTGGATTCGGGAGCCTACACCCTAAGGGAAAAAATAGTGGCATAAGCTTAATTACAGCAGAAGATGAAAATCAAATACAGTCCTCAGAAATTTGTTCCAGGCCAGCTCCCGGTACGTCATCCACACATTGCCGATCCATGAAAGCGACGCAGCTGCAACACATGTTACCAGCACCGCTATCGACGCACGCATCCACGCTCTCGCAAAAGGTAATTCCAGCCATCCGGCCCTGATAATGACGATCCTTAACAGATGGGAGCCGCCCCCACCTGATCAGCCACAGCTTCGCCCCGGCCTACCCCCGCCCCTTCCCAAACTCATACTCCAGCTCCGGATCGATATTCTGCGCCTCCACCCGCCGCGCCTTCTCCGCCAGGTCATCCTTGTGCGCCTTCAGCCAGTCCAGCTGCTTTTTCCCGTACGACCACTTGGTGAACAGCACATACAGCACCGGCACAATAAAGATCGCCATCGAGGTGGAAGCCAGCATCCCTCCCAGCACCGCAAACCCTATCGTCTTGCGGGCCACCGCCCCCGCCCCCGAAGCCAGCACCAGCGGCATCACCCCCAGGATAAAGGCCAGCGACGTCATCACGATAGGCCGTAAACGCAGTTTCACCGCCTCCAGCGTGGATTGCAGCAACGGCTCGCCCCTATCCACCCGTACCTTGGCAAACTCCACGATCAGAATGGCATTCTTCGCCGACAACCCGATCAACGTGATCAGCCCTATCTGCGCATAGACGTTATTCGTCAGCATGGGCAAAAATGTCAGCGTCAATATCGCCCCAAATGCGCTGATGGGGAAAGCCAGCATCACCGATAAAGGCACCGACCAGCTCTCATACAAGGCCGCCAAAAAAAGAAAAACAAATAGAATAGAAAAAGAAAAAATATAGACAGTCGTTTTCCCCGCCTTGATCTCCTCATAGCTAAGCCCCGAGAATTCATACTTATACCCCTGTGGCAGCACCCGCGCCGCTATCTGCTTCAACGCCTCGATACCCTGACCCGAACTATACCCCTCCGGTGTCGACCCATCTACCTCCGCGCTGCGGAATATATTGAAATGCGTGATCAACGGCGCCGTCTCCACCGGCTCATAGCTGATCAGCGTGCTCAAAGGCAGCATCTCTCCCGCCTGGTTGCGCACATAATATTTGTCCATATTGGAGATCAGCGCCCGGAACACCGTATCCGCCTGCACCACCACGTGGAAGGTCCGGTTGTACAACGTGAAATTATTGACGAACAGGCTGCCCATATACGCCTGCATTGTATTAAACACATCCGAAATGCTCACCCCCAGCTTCTGGCATTTTTCCCTGTCCACCGTGAGGTTGTAGCTCGGAGTATGGGCGCCATAGTAGCAGAAGGCTGTGGAAGTAGCCGGATTCTTCTTACAGGCAGCCACGAACTTCTTTATCACATTCTCGAACTGGTGCACATCGTCATTGGTATTGCCCTGCTCTATCTGCATGGAAAACCCCGCCGCCCGGCCAATACCCCGTATAGGCGGAGGAGCCACGACCACCACATTGGCATTCTTGATCCCCGCCCTGGCGATACGCGCCTGCAGGACGCCCACCAGCCCCGGCAGCTTCTCTCCCGGTGTCTTACGTTCATCCCATGGCTTCAGCATGGCAAAGATCGTCCCGCTATTGGAATTAAACCCTCCATTCAGAATATTCAAGCCCGACAACGCCGCAAAATGGTTCACACCCGGCGTATTACCCACAATACCCATTAGCTTTGTGATCGTCTGCACCGACTGCGTCACCGAAGATGCTTCCGGCAGCTGGTACGTGACATAGATCCGCCCATCGTCCTCTGTAGGAATAAAGCTCGAAGGCTTGACTTTAAAAAGCCACACCGCACCTACGATGATGCATATGAGCAAAATAACTACATACCGCGCACCCTTGATACAACGCCGCACCCCATTTCCATATCGTTCCGTCATCCTCCCAAACCCGCGGTTAAAGGCGGTAAAAAACCGCGCCATAAAATTGCGTTTCGCCTCCATATGGCTGGGCCGCAATAAAAGGCTGCACAGGGCGGGCGTCAACGACAGGGCTGTAAAGGCGGATATGATCACTGAGATCGCTATCGTGATCGCAAATTGCTGGTACAGCCTTCCCACAATGCCCGGTATAAAACCCACCGGCACGAACACCGAAGCCAGTATCAGCGCGATCGCCACCACCGGCGCCGAAATATCCCGCATCGCATGATAGGTCGCCTCCTTGGCCGACATACCTTTCTCGTCGATATAATGCTGCACCGCCTCCACCACGATGATCGCGTCGTCCACCACGATGCCGATCGCCAGCACAAAACCGAAGAGCGTTAGGGTATTGATGGTAAAGCCCAGGGGAATGAAGAAACAAAAAGTACCTAATATGGACACCGGTATGGCCAGCACCGGTATCAGCGTCGAACGCAGGTTCTGCAAAAAAAGGAAGACCACCACCGCCACCAGTCCCAACGCCTGCAGCAGCGTGATCACCACCTCGTGTATCGACACATTGATGATCGTCACCGACTCGAAAGGCACCTTGTAATCCACGTCCGGCGGAAAGAACTTCTTCAACGTCTCCAGCTCTTTATATACATTGTCCGCCGTCTGCAGCGCATTGCTTCCCGGCGCCTGGTACACCATGAGGAACGACGCCCTATGCCCGTCCACAAAAGAATTACCCGAAAAAGTAAACTTCCCCAGCTGCACCCGCGCCACATCTTTCAGATATACCAGCCTTCCTCCCCCCTGCCCGCTGTCCGGTATCTTCTTCACCACCACATTCTCATAATCCGACGCCTTCTGAAGCTGTCCATTGGGCAATACGCTCAATTCATACGCCTGTGACGCATGCTGCGGAGGCGCACCAACTGCGCCCGCCGCCACGTATACATTCTGTGAATCCAATGCGCTGACCACATCCTTGGGCATCAACCCATAGCTCGCCATCTTGTCCGGGTCCAGCCACACCCGCATGCTGAACTGGTCCGTTCGCGACTGGACGTCGCCTACGCCCGGCACCCGCAGCAAGGCGTCTTCCACAAAGATGTTCGTATAGTTGTCGAGAAAAGTGATATCATGCGTACTCTTCGGAGAATATATCGCCACCATCATCAGCTGGTCCGGATTGCGCGCCCGCACCGTAAGTCCCAGCTTGCTGACCACCGAAGGCAGCTGCGGCGAAGCAATGCCCACCCTGTTCTGCACATTCAGCGCCGCGATATGGACATTCGTCCCCACATTGAAGGTCACGCTGACATTCATGCTGCCGGTATTCGTGTTCGTGCTTTGCATGTACTCCATTCCCGGCGTTCCATTCACCTGCTCCTCTATCGGCACCGCCACCGTCTGCTCGACGGTCTGCGCATCCGCCCCCGTATAGGATCCCGAAATCGACACCGAAGGCGGAGAAATATTGGGGTACTGATCCACCGCCAGATTGAAAATGCAGATGGTACCCGAGATGATCAGCACGGTAGATATGACGATGGCCGTCACCGGACGCTTAATAAAAGTATTGGCTATCATCCTAAAGCAGGTTTGTTTTCACCGCCTTCTTCCCCAAAATGGAGATCCCGCGATTTTTGTATCTCGAATTCAAGTTCCGGGTCGATGCTTTGCGATTCCACTTTTTTAGCCTTCTCCATCAGCTCCTCATGATGCGCCTTGAGATAGTCCAGCTTCTTCCTGCCATAGGAAGCACGGGTTATCAGCACAAAAAGCACCGGCACGATAAAGATAGCCAGCGTCGAGGCCGCCAGCATTCCCCCCAGCACCGTAAGCCCGATCGTCCTGCGCGCCACCGCACCCGCTCCTGAAGCAAACACCAGCGGCAACACCCCCAGGATAAAAGCCATCGACGTCATGACGATGGGACGCAGACGCAGCTTCACCGCCTCCAGCGTAGACGCTATCAGGTCCTCACCCCTGTCCACCCGTACCTTGGCAAACTCCACGATCAGGATCGCATTCTTCGCCGCCAGCCCGATCAGCGTGATCAGCCCGATCTGCGCATAGACATTATCCGTCAGCTTTGGCACCAGCTCCAACGCCAGTATCGCCCCAAAGGCGCCGATAGGCACCGCCAGCAGCACGCTGAAAGGCACCGACCAGCTCTCGTACAGCGCCGCCAAAAACAAAAACACAAAAGTGATGGAGAACAAAAAGATATACACGGTAGCAGAACCC
>Ga0207674_10003178_pt1 | contig 20227 bp, 16 predicted proteins | sample KBSCornC72_FD_184303 | JGI IMG/M metagenome (GOLD analysis project Ga0207674, IMG submission 184303) | Corn rhizosphere microbial communities from Kellogg Biological Station, Michigan, USA - KBS Corn C7-2 (SPAdes) (version 2) | ecosystem: Host-associated > Plants > Roots > Rhizosphere > Soil ...
TGGGTGTATCGGTACCGGCGACGATCAGACCGCCGGCGTTCATCACATCCATCACCATCTTGCCGGCTCCCGATACGGTACCGATAGCCGCGCGAGCCGGCGGATGCTGAACCAAATCCTGCATCCACTGCGGATACAGCTTGAAGCGCGGATCCTGGCGCATGCCAGGCTCCCTTGCGAACAGCTTTCCCATGCCTGGATTGGAGATCATCGGGCAAAGAATCCGGCCGGACTTGCCGAATATCTGGATCACATCTTCATAGCTGCGCTGCAGCGTCGCGATCTTGGGGGAGTAGCCGCGGCGGCTGGTGGCGCCGACATGCTCGGTGCTATCCACGCCGAGGAAAGCGGCCGGATAGATTTCGTGAGTGGCCACCGGGATCCCGATCCCATGGGCGAATTCCACCATCCGCTTTTGTTGCAGGTCCGGCAGGCGGACGTAACTCTTCAGCAGATCGAGTTGCAGATCTTTCGCGCGCTGCAGTTCCATCTCCAGATGTGCCGGACTCGAAATCGCGATGCCCATCTTGTAATAGGTCCGCAGCCACTCAAACAGCCAGCCGGACGCATAGACCCGCGGACCCGGCCGCACGCCCGCCTCATTCGCTTCACGGTCCTCGGCGGCTTCATAAGGAGTGTTACCCGGGCTGCGCACCGTCGTGATTCCGAACGCGAGCCAGGCGCGGCCCTGCGCTTCGCCAAAATCCTTTTGCAGGTGCGAATGGTATTCGATCAAGCCCGGCATCACATACAGATTCGACGCGGTCGCGTCGACCACCGCCGCGCCACTAACGCTGAAGCCGGCCGCATGGGGCGCCACGGTCTTAATGCGATTGCCTTCGATCACGATATCCACGTCGTTGCGGGCGCTTTGGCTGTTGCCGTCGACCAGATGCGCGGCGTGAACGACGATGTGGCCCTTCGGTATATCCGGCGTGTACTTCAGGTCGAGCGGGATAGTCTTCACTTCGCCGGTCTCGATGTCGACCGACTTCAGCTGATTGCCCAAGCCCTGGTAAAGTATGCGTTTCGAATCACCGAACCAGCTTGGCGCGTGAGCGCTCTCGATGGTCACATGGCGCGGCGGTCCCAGCGGTTCTCCCGATGGCGTCACAGGCCATACCGCAAGCACTCCTTCATAAATCGCCGCCATCTTGGTGCCATCCGGCGACCACACCGGCCCGCATTCGCCGCGGGAGTCGATGGAAAGAGTTGGTACCGGCGCGTACCATTTCTCGTGCTTTTCAGCTCCGCCCTGTGCGGACATGGTCAGAACCTGATTGGTTCCCTCGCGGAAGCGTTTCGAATAGGGCGCCACCATCGCGAGCGCCAGAGTCTTCCCGTCCGCCGACCAGGTTGGCGTTCCGGGGGCGAAGAGGGAATCGTGAACTTTGGCGACCTGCCCGCTCGCGACATCGATCACCGAAACATTCGACTCGCGCCACATCGCATTCACGTCGAAAAAGGCAATCTTCCTGCCGTCCGGCGACCACGTTGCGCCCTGCGGCTGCGTAGTCATGTGGGTAAGCTGGCGGTCGCGGCCGGTCTTCATGTTGCGGACCCACAACTGCAAAAGGCCGCCGCCCTTGTCGGAGGAATAGACCAATTGAGTGCCATCCGGTGACCACGCCGGATCGGTGTCTAGATATTTATCTTTGGTAATATTCTCCGGCTTGCCGCCCACCGGCATTACGTAGATATCGCCTACAGCCGCGAACGCAACTTTCGTGCCATCCGGCGAGATCACGGGCCGCACAATGCCCACGGCCTGGCGCGGCGCGGCGGAATCGAAGTCACGCTTATGCGTGTAGAGCGTCGGAGTGACAACCAGGGTTGCCTTGAAATCAATGGTCTGCACATCGCCGCCGTTCACCGAGCGCTTGCGGATCTTGCCGTCGGAAACGTAATAGAAATCAGTCGTCGATGCCCAGGAGGCACGGAACGCGAATGCATTTTCACTTCCGGTTAGAGGCTTGCCATTCACTTCAAGACCGCTTCCGGCTGCATCAGAGTGATACACGATCTGGCCGCCGGGCCCCCAGGAGGGCGCATCCACATGGCCGGCCGCGGTCAGCACCTTGCGCTCCTGGGCATCGGCGACCGTCACCGCCCACAGGCCTCGCCCGCCATCCCGCGTCGACGCGAAGGCGATCTCCTTGTCGTCGGGCGACCAGCTAGGCATGTAGTCTTCCGCCGGATTGGTAGTCAGTTGTTTGAACGCTCCCGTCTTCAGATCCAGCACCCATATGTTGTAATCACTGCCCAACGGATTGCCGCGATCCGAGGAAAAAGCGATTCTAGTTCCGTCATGCGAATAGACCGGCTCGCGATCGTCGAACGGACCCCATGTCAGCTGATGCTGCTGACTTCCATCTGGCGCCATCGCCCAGATATCATAACCGCCGTCGCGATAGGCAAAATAGGTGATCCATTTTCCGTCGGGCGACCACACCGGCTGACGCGCATCGTTAAACAGATCCGTGATGCGCTTGGCTGTGCCGCCCGTCGCCGGGAGAGTCCAGATGCTGCCCTGCATATCGACGGCGAGAGTCCGGCCAAGCGGTGAAACCGCCACGGACATCGAAGTCCCTTCACTCACCGTCACGTTGACGGGTCGCTTGACGTTCTGGGCGGCCAGCGTAACCGCCGCCAGAGCAATCACGGCATTGAAATTCAAGGTCCGTCTTCGCAAGGCCGCACCGCGGGATGCAGAGCTCACCGGCCCGCTCCCTGAAGCGCGGGAGTCGCGGCTTTCGTCAGGCTCGCGTCCAGCGCGCCGATGAAATTGTCTACATCCGTCCTTCCGATATTCAGAGGAGGTGAAATCCGAATGACATTTCCGTCGAGGCCGCCGCGCCCGATCAGCACCCGGCTCTCGCGGGCGGCTTCCATCACGCGCAGTGTCGCGGCCGTCGCGGGCGTCTTGCTGTTCCGGTCTTCCACCAGTTCGATGGCTTGCATCAGTCCCATACCGCGCACATCGCCGATCAGCGGATGCTTCTCCTGGAGTTCCAGCAGCTTATCTTTTAAATAACCGCCTGTCTCTTCGGCGTTCACGCCCAGCCGCTCGTTTTCGATCAAATCGATCACGGCCTTGGCCGCTGCGGTCGGCACAGGGCCGCCGCCGAAAGTCGAAATCGTCAGCTTCTTCACGCTGTCGGCAACCTCTCGCCGCGCCGCCGTCAGACCGATCGGGAAGCCGTTCGCCAAGCCCTTCGCGCTGGTGATAATGTCCGGCGTCACGCCCCAATGTTCGATGCCCCACCACCGGTCACCGGTCCGTCCCCAGCCGGTCTGCACTTCATCGCTGATAAACACCCCGCCGTGCTCGCGCACCAGTTTTGCGACGATTCCGAAATATTCCTTGGGCGGCGTAATAAATCCGCCCACTCCCTGGATCGGTTCCGCGATCATTCCTGCGATCCGTCCCGAGGTTGTGGTGCGGATCAGTTCTTTGACGTCCTGCGCGCAACGCACCTCACAACTGGGGTAAGTGAGTCCGAACGGGCAGCGGTAGCAGTAGGCGTTATGCGCAAACGTGATGCCCACCTGAGTGGCAGGACCCACCCGCCAGTTCGCTTGGCCCGTGACGCCCATCGTCAGCGACGAACGGCCATGGTAGGAATGCCGCAAAGCAATAATCTCGGAAGACCGGGTGAAGCAGCGCGCCGCCAGAATCGCCGTTTCGTTAGCTTCCGTACCGCTGGTGGTGAAAAACGACTTCCAGCCTTCCCCCGGAGCGATTTGGGCGATCTTTTTCGCCAGTGCCGCTTGCGGTTCAGTCGCAAACACAGTGGAGACGTGCTGCAACTTGTCCACCTGCGCATGCACGGCCGCGTTCACCCGATCATTGCAGTGGCCCACGCTGACGGTCAGGATGCCGCCGAAAAAATCCAGGTACTGGTTGCCCTCGGAGTCCCACACGAATTGATCCTTGGCGCGCGTGAGCACCAGGGGCTCGCCATAGTAATGGAACACCGCTGGAAAGAGGTGCTCCTGATTCGCCAGAATGATTTCGTCTTTGGTCACACTGACTCGAAGTCAGTCTAACATGGCGCACCCGAAACCATTTTCGTGGACACACCACTGGCGCCTGGCGCCTGCTCGTCTCTAGAATGACCTACGCGCTGTTTCGATGCGTGCCGTTTTTGGCGTCGCGAATGATATGCTCAGCCGCGCGAAACGCCAGCGCCTGGATCGTCAACGTGGGGTGGTTGCGGCCACCGGTGACAAGATTGCTTCCGTCCACGATAAATAGGTTCGGCACATCGTGCGCTTTGTGGAACTTGTCGACCACGGATGTCTTGGGATCGTTCCCCATGCGGCAGGACCCGCGGTTGTGCGCGCCGCCGTGGCTTTCGCTAACTTTAGGCGCCCAGACTTTCTTCGCTCCCGCGGCTTCCAGAACTTCGATGGATTTCTGGCGGAAGAACTCCATGTTCTTCACGTCATCGGGATGCGCCGAAGAGGTGATGCGCATGGCCGGCAGGCCCCACTCGTCCTTCACGTCAGGGTCGAGGTCGACGCGGTTCGTCTCCAGCGGCAATTGGGTGACGAAGCACGTGATCGTCATGCGGTGATTGGCCTCTTCGCGCAGCGCCTTCTTGTATGCAGCGCCCCAGCGCGGCGATCCCGGCGACAACCCGTTGAGCCCCAGTTCGAGCGGAGTCAGATATCCGCGAGCGGTCATGCGTCCGCCGCCATAGAATCCTCGTTTCGGATCCGATGGCACGTAGTCCACAATGCCGGCCCCGGAAATCACGCCCTTATATTCGTTCAACGGATGTTCAAATAACGCACTGGCGCTGGCGCCGTTGCCGAACATGACATACTTTCCAACCACGCCGTTGGAGTTCGCCAAACCATCCGGGAAGCGCGCCGATTTCGACAGCAGCAGCAGGCGAGCTGACTCGGTGCCGTTGGCGGAGAGAATCACATTCTTGGCTTTTTGGCGCACTTCGCGCTTCTGGGCGTCGAAATACACTACGCCGGTCGCGCGACCGCTGCTATCCACCGAGATCTCCCGGACGTAGCTCTTCACGCGAATTTCGCACCTGCCGGTCTTCACGGCAACGGGCAGCACCGTGACCGCCGAACTCGAGCGCGCCTTCACTTGGCAGCCATACCCGGAACAGATTCCGCAGTTGACACACGCCTGGCGTCCCATGTAAGGCTGCGAAATAATTGCCAACGGCCCCGGCACGACGGTCAATCCCAACTTCGACGCTGCGGTTTTCATCAGTGCCCCCGAGCTCTTCAAGGGCATGGGCGGAACCGGATAATCTTTCGACATCGGAGCGACAAAAGGCGAATTTACGCGCAGGCCGGAAATACCCATTTCCCATTCGGCTTTGGTGTAGTAAGGCTCTAGTTCCTCGTAGGTGATGGGCCAGTCCGCCATACCGGTTCCGGAAGGAATGGTCTGGTCATACGACGCTTCGCGAAACTCATAGGGGAGGTGCCGCCAGCTGCTGCTGCCGTAGGTCACCGTGCCACCACCCACTACACAGCCATAGCTGTGGTTCCCCGCAACCGCCTTTTCTTTATCGTTCTTGCGAAATGTGTTGCGCTGCGTCTGCGGATTGCTCATCAAACGATCGTCATCGCTGAGATTCCGCTGCAGCCACTCGTCTTTGTTGTATTCCTGTTCGCGGCCAAACTTTCCCCACCCGCCCTGCTCCAGGACGACCACGGAGAAGCCGGCGGTCGACAACTCCTTCGCCATAATGCCGCCGGCGGCGCCGGAGCCGATGATCACGAAGTCAACCTCTGCTGATGGCCGATACTGTTTCATATTTTTCCTCCCCGATTCGCCGACATTTTCAAATATTCCGCGTCATAGTAGCCAAACGGCGCCTTGTGGTTGAGGGAGCCGTCATAGCCGATCAACTGCCAGCCTACTTTGTCGTGGTTGCCGCCATTCTCGGGCCGCGCAAAGAATCCAATTACCGTATGCATCCGGACCAGGTTGAAGAACGGCGTCTTCTCGATCTCGGTGAGCACTTTTATCTGCTGATCCGAAGTGAGCGCCGAGAATTTCCCGGCGTTCGGAAACAGTTCCTTCGTCTTCGCCTGAAGATCCAGCAGCCCTTGCGTGTAAACCGGCTGCCTCTTCTTTTCGAAAGTCGTCAGCGCCCGGTCAATGAAGTACAGGCAGCGGGCCTCGCGTGCGCCGGGAGTATCATCGGTGGGGATGATCTGGTCCGCCATGGCCTCGATCTCCGCGGCTTGCTCTGCCGTGAAGAAGGCCAGCTTGGGAGGCGCACCGCCTTCCGACTTGCTCGCGTATTGTTGCGCGGCAAGAATGTCGTGGTAGTGGGCCGCAATCCAGGCGGCGTTCAGGGTTCCTGCCGACTGGATCAGGAATGCCCGTCGTGATTTTGCTTTAGCGCTCATGTAATCTCCCTTCCTGCCTTAAACCGACCTGCCTTAAACCCAGCTTCTGCCCAGCCAACGCCGGCGCTGAAGCGCTAACGTTTCGCGTACTTCGTCACTCCGCGCAGAGTGTTCTCCGCGGCGTATAAATTGCCCGAGGGGTCGGCGACAATGCCTTCGCCTGCCGCTCCGTCCGGGCTCTCCGTCTGATGACCGGGTACAAATGCGGCCACCTTGCCGTCCTTGGCGCTGCCGATGCGAATGCCTTTCTTCCATCCCGGATGATTCGCGGCTGTCGAGTCGGCGTCGATGACATACAGCTTATCGTTTTTATCAATGTATAGACCACTGGGACGCCCGAATTGGCTCCATTGGGCGAGGAACTTGCCGTCCAGATCGAAAATCTGCAGGCGGGCATTTCCGCGATCACAGACAAACAGACGGCCCCTGGAATCGATCGCCAGCGCGTGCGCGTTTCTAAACTCGCCCGGACCGTTGCCCAGCTTTCCCCACTCTTTGATGAACTTCCCATCTTTGGAAAATTTCACGATGCGGGTGATGTAGCCGGGCGGCGCGTTCGGATTCTGACCCGAATGCCCATCGGCCACGAAAATATCTCCGTTGGGCGCCGTGACCACATCGGACGGTTCGTTGAAATGATCAGGGCCGCCTCCCGCGACACCGGCTGTGCCCAGGCGCATCAGAACCTTGCCGTCCGGAGACAGCTTGATCACCTGGTCGCCCTTGGTTCCGTCTTTACTCGCGGCGGCGTCCGCCACCCAGACATTGCCGTCGCGATCGACGTGCAAACCGTGGGGGAATACGAACAGTCCCGCGCCAATGCTCTTGATGGGCTTGCCGGTGGCCAGATCCAACAGATGAATCGGCGGGAGATCCGAGGTCTCGCAGGAATTGACGCCGCAGCGATCAATCGCCCAGATTTCGTTGTGCGGGCCGATCTCGATGCCGGCCGTCGAGCCCCAAGTTCTGTGATCCGGGAGAACGGCCCAATTCCGAACGGCGGCTTGATAAGGATCAGGAAGGCCGGCGGCGGGGTCGGTCGCGTCCTCGGCATGAACCACAATTGCCAACCCAAGATAAAGGATAGCCGTCGTGGTGCGCCACAATCCTAGCTTTGAGAAGTGCATTAGCAGGCCACCCGTTAGATTACTCTAACTGAGACCTCAGCGCCAGGGGCTATAAGCGAACGGGAGTATACTATTCGGGAATTGAAAGCCGACGGCGCAGATCCTGCGCTACGGCTTTCGATCAGGAGAGAATCATGCTGTTCTTGACGCTGTTCGTCATGCTGCTGGCGCCTGCCGCCACGCTCTGCGCGCAATCCGCGGCTGCGAAGAACCTCGAAATGTATTGGATCGACGTCGAAGGCGGCGCTGCCACTTTGATCGTCGCGCCATCGGGCCAATCGCTGCTTATTGATACCGGATGGGCGGTGGGCGATCGCGACGCCAAGCGAATCTACGCCGCGGCCCAGCAGGCCGGGCTCAACCAGATCGATCACCTGGTGCTCAGCCACTACCATGCAGATCACGCAGGCGGGCTGGCGGCGCTTTCCAAAATGATCCGCATTGGCCGCTTCTACGGCCGCGGCGACGACATCGAGAAGGAAAATCAGCAGTGGCTCGACAGCTTCGTGAATGCCTCGCAGGGACGGCGAACGATAGTGAACCCCGGCGACACAATTCCCATTGCGGGACTGGAAGCGCTGGTAGTTGCCTCGGACGGAAAGCTTCTGGACCGCCCGGTGAAGGGCGGCGGGCCCAATCCGTTGTGCGCCACCGCGGAAGAGAAGGCCGCGGCGGGTCCGGAAAACCAGCGCATGGTGGGCATGCTGCTTACGTTCGGGAAATTCAAATTTCTGGCCCTCCTCGACCTCGACTGGGAAAAGGAGATGGAACTGGTGTGCCCGATGAACAAGCTGGGCCAGGTCACCGTCTATCAAACCAGCCGCCACGGCTCATTTGACGATGCCGGCTCACCCGCGATGCTGGGCGCGATTCGTCCGCAGGTGGTGGTGATGAACAATGGCCCGCGCAAGGGAATGGGACAAAAGGATGCCACCAAGTCCAACAACCCTCCCGGCAAGACAGTGGCTCCGTACGAGCGGAACACCTATCTGCGGCTCGCATCCACGCCCCGCGTTGAGGGGGTCTGGCAGAGTCATCTGTCTCTCCTGGATCCCGATCCTCATCACAACACGGCGGAGAACATGATCGCCAATCTGGAAGAGACTGCGGATTGCAAAGGCAACTGGATCAAGGCCAGCGTTGCCTCCGATGGCAAATTCACTGTCACGAACGGCCGCAACGGATTCAGCAAGTCTTATGTGGCGCGCTAGCACCCCCGGCGTTGGGGAGCAAAGCTGGAGAGTTCCGTAAATCCAAGCAGTGCAGGAACCTATGTAGTGTCGATCCTGACCGCGTCAGTTCCTGCGCAACCACGCCCCAGTTCGGCCTAAGGTACTGCTAGTACTTTCAACAGAGGAACTATCGAAAGATAGAGGCATGTCATGGCAAACAGGACTTGAAGTCCTGGACTTCTGCTTCTATAGTTGGTATCAGTAGGAACCGACTAGGGCGAAGACCTTAGGTCTATTGTGTTTCTTACAAACTCTGGAGGAGGAATCAATCAATGAGGAAACGTGGAATAGGGGCAGTCTGTCTGATGCCCGGACTGGTAGCGCTGTGGTGTATGATCCCCGCAGTTGCAAATGCGCAGGTTACGGTTACTTCTGTACAAGTGACCGTATCGAGCGGAACTTCAACAGCAGTGTGGTGTGACACTTCACTCGCGTGTCCCGCTAAAATATGGAATTTAGGCGCTTCAGGAATAACCGTTGGCGCCGGTGAAACTCTCGTTTTGACGCAGACCGGCGAAATTCCTGGCGTCGGTGGCAATTTCGATACCAGTGATCGTGCGAAGGCAACAAGTCCAACTTTGGCGGAGTGTACCGCGGCGGATCCCTGCACCGTAACGGTTGAAATCAATGGCCAAGTGGTCTATACCGCTTCGGCAGGGAATCCCTTAAATTTCTTCAACGGGGATACTTCCGGTAACCAGACTGTCAACGAAGCGCACGCTTGGGTGCTGGCTGGCACCAAACCGAACTATACGCTATCTCTGGGATACGCCGACAACGTACATCCGGACGCGTCAAATTGTCCGGCTACGGGTTGCTTTCCGAACCCATTCGCTAATGCCACGTACTTCCTGGGCACGGGACTCACGGGCACGTTTAACAATTGCACCACCAATTGCTACGATGCTGGCGCGCTGCTGATCACCGGCGTACTCGCTCCGCCGACGGCGACGGGCAGAATGACGGGTGGCGGCAGTGTGTTCCTTCCGGACGGGACTCGCGTGACTCACGGATTCGAAATACATTGCGACATCACGGACGTGCCCAATACTCTGGAAGTCAACTGGCCGGATGCGAACAACTTCCACATGGACACGTTAACTTCAGCGAAATGCACCGATGACCCCAATATTAACCAGAAACCGCCTAAGAGCTCACCGTTCGATACTTTTGTGGGCACTGGCACCGGAAAGCTGAACGGCGTGGCCGGCGCAACCATCGAATTCACCTTCGTGGACGCGGGCGAACCGGGTACGAGCGATACGGCCGCCTACCTCATCAAAGATAAGGACGGGAACACGGTTCTTACAGTGCAGCCCACTCTCTTGACTAAGGGAAATCATCAGGCTCACCAGTAACGCTGGTTCTGTCTTAAGGTAGTGTGATCTGCGAAAGGGGCGCCAACCAGGGGCCCCTTTTTTGCATTTTGCCCTCTCGCCGACGCCTGCGACCTCATGCGAGACCTTCAGAGGCGAGTCGCGAACATGGTTGCCAATCTGGAAGAGACTGCGGATTGGAAAGGCAACTGGATCAAGGCCAGCGTTGCCTCCGATGGTAAATTCACTGTCACTAACGCCCGCTAGATTCCGTGGGTTGCTGCGCGTTGAATGTAGTGCGCCCGGAGGGACTCGAACCCCCGGCCTACTGATTCGAAGTCAGTCGCTCTATCCAGCTGAGCTACGGGCGCGTTGCCTCATCGTATCATCACAAGATAGGTGACCGAAACTGAAATCAAGCTGCGCTGGAATGGCGCCGCCCAGGAGGCGCGCGGTCTTATCAAACGCCACGGCTATGGGGTCTCATCTCCGCGCACGCTAGAATCCGACCAGCTCTTCGATTTGCCGTCCGCCGCGCTTCAACAATCCGACCGGATCCTGCGCCTGCGAAACACCGCTTCGACAGAAGGAACCAAGCGAGCCATGGTCACCTACAAGGGCCCGGCTACGCGCGATGGTTACAAAAGCCGCGAGGAAATCGAATTCGATGTGTCCGATCCCGGCGCTTTCACCCTGGTACTTCACCGGCTCGGGTACCGGCCAACCTTCCGCTATGAAAAATACCGCACTGAATTCCGGGCTGCCACCGAACCTGGGCTCATCACCATCGATGAAACTCCCATTGGCGTTTACCTGGAGCTCGAAGGGCCACGGGATTGGATCGATAGTACTGCCGCCCGCTTAGGTCTACCCACTGCGCAGTTTTTGACCGTCAGCTATGCCGCCTTGTACCACGATTATAGGCAGCAACATCCGGAAGCGCCTCACGATATGACCTTTGCCTAATATAGTCCTTACACCCCTGCGACAAAATCACCTTAGAACGTCCCAAAACCATTGAATGAAAGCAGATCCGGTGCTATTCTTCAGCTAGCTTGAATGGCAAACAACTGTACAGACCGCTCCCAGTCGCGAGTGGAAATGAATGATTGAACTAATCACGACAGTTATCATTACCGCAAGTTCAGTGCTGCTTTTCGGCTACTGGTTTCGTTATACCTGCCTGCTGATCTTGAGCGCGAAGACGGCTCGAGATTTTGCCGGCCAAGTAGCGGCTGCAAATCAGCTTGGATTCCTCGAAGTCCAGGCTCAACTGCGCGCTGCATCGGCTAACTTGGATTCTCTCCGCGATACCCTCGATCGCGACTACGCCGTGCTGAGTTCAATGCTGAAACAGGTAAAAGGTTCTTCGGTTGAAGAATCGTCGCTGGAAACCACCATGTTGTCGCTGAACTACCGCGTGATGCGCGCCTGGTATCGAGTGAGCGGCGTATTTTCGCCCGCGGCGGCCCGCAAGGCACTGGAAGAGATGTCCATGGTGATCGCCCATTTTGCAAACGCCATGGGCCAGCAAGCCGAGGGTGCGGCCGCCTAAGCCCACGACCCTTTAATCCGCGCGCGGCGCGCGTGCGCTTTCAATCCCCATACTGAAGTGCTCTCCCAGATATACCCGGCGAACGTCCGCATCGTTCCCCAGCGATTCGGGCGAGCCGGAACGGAAGATGCGTCCGTTATTAATGATGTAGGCACGATCGGTCACCGCTAGAGTTTCCCGCACGTTGTGGTCGGTCATCAGGATTCCGATCCCCGAATTCTTGAGATCGAAAATGATCTTCTGCAGTTCCAGCACCTGGATAGGATCAATTCCGGAGAACGGCTCGTCCAGCAGCAGAAAACTGGGCGATATCACCAGGCTGCGCGCGATCTCCACGCGGCGGCGTTCACCGCCTGAAAGAACGTAGCCTTTGCTTTTCCGAACCTGCTCCAGACCCAGTTGTTCGATCAGACGATCCATGCGGTCTAACCGTTCCCGCCGGCTCAGCCGCAGCGTCTGCAGGATCGCCATCAGATTATCTTCGACCGAAAGTTTGCGGAATACCGAGGCTTCCTGCGGCAGATAGCTGATGCCCCTGCGGGCGCGCTGGTACATGGCGAACTGCGTCAAATCGTTGTCGTCCAGCAGGACCCTGCCGGAGTCCGGCGTGATCAGCCCGACGATCATATAAAAGGTCGTGGTTTTACCCGCGCCGTTGGGCCCCAGCAGGCCCACCACCTCACCCTGCCTCACGCGGACGGAGACGTTATCGACAACCTTGCGGCCGCGGTAGGACTTGGTGAGTTCGGCTGTCTGGAGAGTATGCACAGTGCTCTATTTCTTGAGGTAGAGCGTGTCGGCGGGACGGTTTTCCGTGCCGTTCACCAGCAGCCTATCATTGTTGGACCACCAGGTCAATTGTTTGCCATGCGTCTGCCCTTTCAGGCTGTCGACTAACAGCGCATCGCCGCCATTCAGGATCACCTTCTGCTCAGCGGCATAGTATTCGCCGTGCTCGCCGGTGCCGGTGCGTGTGCGCTTGTCGGCGGTGCTGACAATTTTCACGGCTCCCTCGGCAAAGGCGTGGTTCAACGAAGTGTCGGCGTCGCGCTCGTTTAGGTAGGCCTTCAGCTCCTTGCCGTTCACCACCAGCCCGGGACGCACCATAGCGGCGCCGCCGTGGTAATGCGCGATCCGAGTATCGTCGCTGTATATCAAATCCGGGGCTCTCACTACGGTGAAGATGGGGGCGGGGGCAGCGGCCGGCTGGCCGGCATCAGCCTTCTTGCCATCGGTCTTACCGGCCGACTTGTCGGCGAACTGGCTCACTACCTTCCCGTGCGCTTCAAACACCTGCCGCGTGCGGTCGATGTCGATGCGGTCGGCCTCTACGCGGTTGACGCCTTGCCATACCACGGCGTTGCCCTCGTAATGCAGCTTCTGGTTCTTCTGCGCCGAGGTCATGTGTTGGGCGCGCCCCTGCATCAACTCTGCGTCGGAGAGCAACGAGGAGGAGGACGACGGCTTCTGGTCCGGCAAGCGCGTAGTGGAAACCCGGCCATCCGCCACGAAGTCGCCGGATTTCTGGTTCAGCACCAGCCGGTCGGCGGCTGCGGTGCCGGTGGGGTCCCAAGTCCGCGCCGAACCCTCCAGCGTGATCAGGTCCGTCGCCTGTTCGAGAGTCGCGCGATCGGCAGTCGCACGGCGAACTCCTTCCTCATAGCGGAAATCCGCTTTCTGCTCCAGCCGCGTCAGCTCACTGGTTTTGGGATCGAACATCGCCAGCAACTCCTTGCTCTGCGTCAACATGGGTGGCGGAGCCGGCGGGCCCGGCTTCTGAGTGCGGGTCGAGGCATTGACGGCTCGAAACGATTGAATCCGGTTTTCAGGGCCGTAGGTGATCCAAATACGGTCGCCCTGCATGAATCGCTTGGGCTGCTCCGGACGGTTCGGCAGAAAGTCGACGGTGCCGGCGCCGTCAGTTAGCACAGTATCGATTTCCTTCCCTCCGGGGCGCATGTTCAGATGGATGACTTCGCTTCGCAGCACCCGCGTATCGGCGAGAAGTTCGCCGGGCTGCGGCAAAGGCTGCGCCTCGGCAACCGCCTTCTGCATAGCGAGGGCGTGGGTGAGCGTACTCTCATGCGCTGCGGGATCGAACTGAAGATCGATGATATCGCCGGTCACCGTAGTGCGCATCGTTGCGGCAGTAGAAATCAGCTTGCCGTGGTGTTGGCCCTTGACTTCCTGAATCGCCATGTCGTCGCCGAAGGTCAGCACCAGGGAATCCGCCGCGAACTCGACTTTGCGGCCAGGATCATCCTGGACGCCATGCGCGGCTTCGGCCACGGCTTCTTTGATGACTCCCTTGTCCAGCGAAATCACCGACGACGTGCCCTCCATGTGCAGCGTGTCGCGGGTCAGCTTGGACCACGGCAGCAGGAAGACCTTGGATTCCATCTCGCGATAGTAAGCTTCGCCGGCCTCAATCAACATGGGTTTGGAACGCTTCCCTTTGCCCATCCAGTGCAGTTCCACCGCGCTGCGCAGGTGCAACTCGCGCGATACGGGATCGTAGTCGACGCCCTCGGCCGATCCCTGTCCTTGCTCAAACTCGAAATCCGCACGCCGGTCCGTGGACGCCTTGCCGGTGTCGCTGGCGAAGCGGACGCCGGAGGTGCGGATCTTCACGATTCTGCCCCCCGGATTTTCTTCTTCCTTCTCACTGTTCGCACCGGGCTTAGGCGCCATGGTGGGGTTCCCAGCCGCCGGCCGGGCCATAGTGATATCCACAACGCCATCGGCATAAAGGGTCTTGGCGGCGATATCAAACTGCGCTTTGGCGCTCCGCACCAGGTCGAACTGATCGCTCTGCTGGTGGAACAATTGCAGTTCCACCCCCTCCAGTTCCATCACCGACGGAGCCTTCACCTGGCGGAAGCTTTTCGCGCGCACCGTGACCCGGGGGTGTTCGCCATCGCTCTGCGAGTAGACCCAGTTGCTGGCCCTGCCGTTTATCCCGGTTTCGAGCGGCCGCGGAGCCGCCGGCGTGTCGCGCGCGAGAGCCTGCTGACGCTTGATATAGGTCTGAAGGACGAACACGACAATCGCGAGAAGAGCGGCAAGAATCAGCCACCGGCTGAGACGCATAGTTTGAGTAGGTGCCTTAACGTAAGGATATCATCCGCTAGCGCCGGCACCTATAAAACAGACGCTAAAGAGCCGCCACAAGTTTACTCAAAAGCGCGATCCGATCGGCCATCCGGTCGATCAGAATGCTCTCGTTGATTGCGTGCGCGCCTTCGCCGACCGCCCCCAGCCCATCCAGCGTAGGCACCCCCAGCGCCGCGGTAAAGTTACCATCCGAACCGCCCCCGGCCGACGACTCGCCGAGATTCACGCCCAGTTCCGCCGCCAATGCTCTCGCTTTCCGGAAGAGCGCGCGCACTCCCGCGGTGCGTTCCAAGGGCGGACGGTTCATGCCGCCGGTTACCTTTATCGTGCAGCGTTTGTCGAAAGGCTTAAGCGAGGCAAACTGGCGTTCCAGGTAGCGCGCGTCAGCCGAACTGGGAGCGCGCACGTCTACTTCAACCCAGCATTCCTCGGCGACCACGTTGCTTCGCGTGCCCCCGCGAATGAGACCGGGGCTGACCGTGATCCCACGATCAAGCCGCGTAAACCCGGCGATTCTTTGAACCTGCCGGGCCATTTCCACGATCGCGCTGGCGCCCTTCAGGAAGTCCAACCCCGCGTGCGCCGCGCGGCCACGTACGGTCACGGTATAGTCTCCGACGCCTTTCCGCGCGGTCTTGAGTTTGCCGTCCAGGCCCTGGCTGGGTTCGAGCACCAGCACCGCCGCACTCGCGCGCGCGGCTTCCTCCGTGAGGGATCTCGAGGACGCACTGCCGACCTCTTCGTCCGAATTAACCTGCAGTACGACCTTGCGCGCCACCCGGACGTCCCGCTCCCGCAGCGCCCGCATGGCGAAGATGAAAAATACCAGACCGGCTTTCATATCGAATACGCCCGGTCCCCACAAGCGTCCCTGCGCCTGCCGGAACGGCATGCTGCGGAGCGTTCCCAACGGCCATACGGTATCTGAATGGCCGAGCGCCAGAATCTGGCCCGACTTTCCAATGCCGGACTTCCGCCCAACGCCGGACTTCTGCCCCGGCAGCAAAAACTCGCAGCGAAAGTGCTTCCCACGGGCCGCGCCTCCCTTGTACGTCTTCACCCGTGCAATATCCTTTACCGTCTCTGCCAGCAGATCCACGAAGCGGTTGACACTCGCGGGATTGTCGCTAGGCGATTCGCACTCCACGAATTCGCGGATCGTCGCAACCACCTGTTTCTGGGGAAAACTCATCGTTCGTAGGATACCGCCTGCTATAATTCAGAATCCGTATGCCCACTTCCGTTTCCAGCCGAGGCGTCGCCGGCCGCGTGCTGGATATTGACGCCATCCGCGAAATCCTGCCGCATCGCTATCCCTTCCTTTTGGTGGACCGCATCGAGGAATTGGAAGCGGAGCGCGTCGTCGGCATCAAGAACGTGACCGTGAATGAGCCCTTCTTCGCCGGCCATTTCCCGGACTATCCGGTAATGCCGGGGGTGCTGATCATCGAAGCCATGGCGCAGGTGGCGGGCGTCCTGGTGCTGAGCGCCATCCCGGACCGCAAGAACAAACTGGTGCTGCTGGCGGGCGTCGATGGCGCGAAGTTCCGCAAGCCCGTGCGGCCCGGAGACCAGTTGCGGATGGAGATGAAAATCCTGCGCAGCAAGGCTTCGATGGCCAAGGTAAGCGGCACGGCTACCGTCGACGGAGCAATCGCGGCCGAGGCCGAGATGCTCTGTGTTCTGGCCGACCGCCAGTAACCACACCGCGATGCCGATTCATCCGACTGCGATCGTCGATCCCTCCGCCAAGATCGCCGAGTCGGCCGAAATCGGTCCTTACTCCATCATCGGCGCGGACGTCGAAATCGGCGCGCGGACCAGTCTAAAGGCGAATGTGGTGATGGAGGGTCCGCTCGCGATCGGCGAGGACAATATTTTCTTTCCTTACTCGACGGTCGGCGTTGCGCCGCAGGACCTGAAATATCATGGCGAGCGTTCCTGCACGCACATAGGCCACCGTAATAAGATCCGCGAATTCGTAACCATTCACCGCGGCACCGAGGGTGGCGGTATGCAGACTTCGATCGGCGACGACAATCTGCTGATGGTGCAGGTTCACGTGGCTCACGACGTTCGGGTAGGCAGCCACTGTGTGCTGTCGCACGCGGCGACGATTGGCGGACACGTTGCCATCGATGATTGGTCGGTGGTGGGCGCCGGCAGCGCGATCCATCAGTTCTGCCGCATCGGCCGTCATGCGATGATTGGCGGCTATAGCGTGATCACCCAGGATGTGCTGCCCTTTTCCACTACCTCCGCGAAGCGCGAAATCAAGGTCTACGGTGAAAATAAGACCGGTCTCGAACGCCGCGGATTCTCTGCGGAGACCATCGAAGCGCTGCACAAGGCGTTTCGTCTTCTTTCGCGCTCCAAGCTGAATACGTCCCAGGCGCTGGAAAAGATTCTGGCCGAGCTAGGAAGCACGCCCGAAGTCAAAGAACTTCTCCATTTCATCGCGGCGTCGGACCGCGGGTTCATAAAATAACCCATGCCTTACGGGCTGATCGCGGGCAATGGCCGCTTCCCAGTGCTGGCGCTCGAAGCCGCAAAAAAGGCCGGCCTGAATGTGGTCGCCATCGGCATCAAGGAAGAAGCGTCGCCCGAAATTGAACCTCTGGCCGTGCGCTCCTACTGGGTTTCGCTAGGCGCTCTCAGCAAGTTGATCGACATCTGCCGTCGCGAAGGCATCACGCAGATCATGATGTGCGGGCAAGTGAAGCACGCCAAAATCTTCTCGTCGATTGTCCCCGACCTGAAGCTGGTGAAGCTGCTGGCATCGATCGAAACCAAGAATACCGAGGGCCTGATCGGCGGAGTGATCAAAGTTCTTAAGGACGAAGGGATCGAGTTGCTGGATTCGACGCTTTTGCTCAAAGATCTGCTCGCGCCCGCCGGCGTCCTTACCCTGCGCAGGCCTTCTGCGGAAGAGGAGCGCGATATCGATTACGGGCGTCAGATCGCGGCGGCTCTTTCGGAACACGATATCGGCCAAAGTGTAGCTATTGCGGACCGTGCTTGTGTCGCCGTCGAAGCCATGGAAGGCACGGATGGCATGCTGCGGCGAGCTGCGTCGCTGGTGGAAGGGAAACCGCTGCGCTTGGTCAAAGGATCGCGCCGCCGCAAGCACATGCTTTACGACGTGCCGGTAGTTGGGCCGCAGACCATCGCCGTGATGCGCGAAACCAATACCACTGCGCTATCGATCGACGCCGGCCGGACGCTGCTGTTGGATCGCGCGGAACTATTGCGGCAGGCCGACGCCGCACACATTGCAATCATCGCGCACGCCGAGCAGCCGGGATCTCAGCCTAGCGGCTAGCCGATTCGCGCGGCGGCGTCAGGCCTTCAGTCAGTTCGATATTGGTGCCCCACGGATCCACTATGTAGGCGAGCCGTAGCGTAGGGGCGTTGCCGCTGGTGCGGATAGCCGCATCCGTATGGATTCCATTCGCTTCCAGGTTCTTCACAAACTGATCCAGATTCTTGATTTCAAACCCGATGTGATCGATCGCGCGACCCTTGGTAGCCGCCTGCGGTGTCTCACTCTTGGCGAGGGTAAGTTCCGCCCCGGGAACATTCACCGTATCGTACCGGCCCCGTTTGCCGGCAACGCCGCCAAAGTTCTTGATATACCAGGCCTGCGTTGCCAGCGGGTCCGGAACGAACATGTGAATGTGATGCATGGCGACCGGCGTGACAATCGACGAGTCCTCGATGATCTCCACGCGGACGTCATCGGGCGCGGTTAAGAACTTCTGCTTGGGATTGGCGCCCGCCTCGATCTTGAGGCCCGCAGCCTCCCACTTCGTCATCTCACCGGCCAGATTCTTTACATGGAATCCGATGTGGTTCACAACCGACCCGACGGTGCCGCCGGTCGGATCCTGTTGCCTCAGGTTGATAAACATTCCCGGAAATTGCACCATCTGGATCTTCCCGTTATGGACCAGCGTGCCACCCACCTGGGTCCAGAAGCGCTGCTGTGCCGCGATGTCGCGCGCATTCACATGAACATGACCTATCGAAACGCCCAAGGCGTTTGGCGCTGCGAGTTGCGCCGATAACGGAGCGGTACCTACAACGATATTGAGGACGACAATAGCGGGAAGGCTTTTGATACTCATAGCCATCCACTATATCAGGCACTGCGGTAGTCCGCTCCATCCGATGTAGACTGTGTTTGAATGCCACTCCACATCACGCGGCGCGGTTTTCTGGGCGCTACCGCGTTGGCTGCCGCCCAGGCGCAGGCCCCGCGCTCCTCGGCCAAGCCCCCCAACCTGATTCTCTGCATGGCGGACGAGCTGCGCGCCGAAAGTATTGCCTGCTACGGCCACCCGCTGGTCCAAACTCCCAACATGGACCGTCTCGCCTCCCAAGGAACGCGCTTTGCCCAGTGTCACGCTCAGAACACCGTGTGCGAGCCCTCACGATGCAGTTTCTTGACCGGTTGGCCGGTGCACGTGCGCGGACATCGCAGCCTCTACTACGGCCTTCATCCCGATGAGCCGAATCTCTTCCGCTACCTGAAAGACGCCGGTTACGACGTCTATTGGTTCGGCAAGAATGATCTGTTGGCGCCGGAGAGCTTCGCGTTGAGCGTTACCCACGCCGAAGCAGGCAAAGGCCCCACCATGTTCACCAAGAATCTGTATGCGTTTGATGATCCGCACTATTACGCCTTCCTGTTTGAAAAAGGAGCAGACCCGCGCCATACCAGCGACTACGGCTGCGTCCAATCGGCGGCCGAGATCATGCAACGCGCGGGCGATAAGCCGTTTTGCATTTTTCTGCCGTTGATCTATCCGCATCCACCTTATTCCGCGCCGGCCCAATTTCACGACAAGTACTCCCCCTCCGCGCTGGCGCCGCTGCGTCCGGCGAACACGCCCGGCCTCCCGCGCTTTCATCAGGCGCTGCGCAAGAAAATGCGGCTGGATCAATTGGATGATCACGATTTCCGCCAGGTGCAAGCCGTGTACCTCGGAATGGTGAGCTATGCGGATTGGGTTCTGGGCGAGTTGATGGAGGCGATCGAAAAAAACCAGCGTGTAAACGATACCGCCCTGTTTTATTTTGCCGATCACGGCGACTACGCCGGCGATTACGGGCTGGTGGAAAAATGGCCCAACGCCATGCACGATCCGCTGACGCACATTCCCCTGATCGCACGCGTCCCCGGCGGCCAGGCGGGCCATGTGGTAAATGAAATCGTCGAATTGTTCGATGTGATGGCTACCTGCCTGGATTTAGCCCGCATTGAAGCGCGCCATACGCATTTCGCGCGGTCGCTGGTTCCTCAACTCAAGGGCCAGCCCGGAGACGCGGGACGCGCGGCCTTCTGCGAAGGCGGCTACAACACCAACGAGCCGCAATGTTTTGAGCCACTGGATCAGTTTAATAGCCCGGCCAACCCCTACTATCCCAAAGTAGCGCTGCAGAACCAGCAGCCCGACACGATCACGCGCTCCTCGACGATCCGCA
>Ga0207674_10003179_pt1 | contig 20225 bp, 16 predicted proteins | sample KBSCornC72_FD_184303 | JGI IMG/M metagenome (GOLD analysis project Ga0207674, IMG submission 184303) | Corn rhizosphere microbial communities from Kellogg Biological Station, Michigan, USA - KBS Corn C7-2 (SPAdes) (version 2) | ecosystem: Host-associated > Plants > Roots > Rhizosphere > Soil ...
CGCGTTGGAAGCTCTTGTCGGCTTCGCTGAGTCTTGCACAGTGTCAATGGACGTGGTTCCCAGGTCCCTAAGTCCCTGCTTCTCTCAGCTCCACCACGTTTTATCTTCCGACTTGCAGAGCGTCTCCAGGTTGCATTCCTTGCACTTCGGTCCACGTGCAACACACACCTGCCGCCCGTGATGGATCACCTGGTGCGAGTAGCTGATCCAGCGCTCGTGAGGCAGAATCTTCATCAGATCCTGCTCCACCTTCTCCGCGGTGTCTGACTTCGTGAGATCCAGCCTCCGCGATATTCGAAACACATGTGTATCCACCACCACGCCCTCGGCCTTACCGTAGCTCACGCCCAACACCACATTGGCCGTCTTCCGTGCCGCACCCGGAACGGTGATCAGGTCCGCCAGCGTCTCCGGAACCTTCCCGCCGAATCGTTCCACGATCGCCTGTGCCGCGCCCTTGATCGACTTCGCCTTGTTATTGAAGAACCCCGTGGTACGGATAAGCTCGATGAGGTCCGGAATGTCCGCCTTCGCCATGGCCTGTGGAGTGGGGAAGCGCCTGAATAACTCCGGCGTCACCATGTTCACGCGCACATCCGTACACTGCGCCGACAAGATCGTCGCCACCAGCAGCTCCCAGGGTGTCCTATGCGTCAACGCACAAACCGCATCCGGATAAGCCTCATCCAGGCCCTTCAGAATTGCCTGAATGCGAGCGGGGTCCAAATCGCCGCCTACGCTCGACTTTCTCTTGGCTCTAACTGCTACCGGTTTGACCGCGGGAGACTTCGCGCGTGCGGTCTTAACGGATTTACTTCCCGCCATAAAACTCCTTCTGTTTCGATCACTCTTACTGCTGCGGTACCTCAATGGACTCCCGTAGCGCCTTGGTCACCTTGCCCGCAATGTCGTCCTGAATGGTGAGGATGTCGCTTTTCGGCCGATCGTAGGTTTCCGACCAGACGACGAATCCGTTATCTGCGCGGAACAGTCGAACATCGACACGAACCCAGGTGCCCGACATGCGCACGCTCCCGTCGACCAGATACGCAACGCCCAGCGTTCTGGCGATCTGATCGACCGGCATCTGCTTGCCTTTTAAGGCGAACGACGATGTGGGAGGTGGCACCTGGAACCCAGGGACTCTGCTGAGCTTGTCGATCAACTCTTCAGTGACTCCGTCCGCGAACTCTTCATCTTTCATTCCTTTAGTCAGATCGAGTATCGGAAGCACCGCAACCGAGCGTTGCGATGGCGTGGATGAAGCTGCCACCGGCGGATACTGATGAGAAGCAGACCAGCGCGCAAAAAGAAATAAGGCAACCCCTCCGCACAGGGCGAGCGCAACGCCCAGAGTCCACACGACCCGCGCCGGAGACCTGCGGCCAGCGGCCGGAGATGTGACACCCATCGTCAGCGGAGCGGTGAGGTCGCCGTCTTGCACCTGTTCAGGGTTGCGCGTGACGGTGGCGACCATCTTGTAGCCCAGGCGCGGAATTGTGGCAATGAACGCCGGGTTCTTTGCGTCGTCTCCCAGCACGCGTCGCAGCGAGGTTACAGCTTGGTACACCGAGTCCTGGCCGACATTGATGCCGGGCCAAACCTGGTTCAGAAGTTCATCGATGGCAACAATCTCGCCTGCATGTTGGGCAAGACACAGCAACAGGCGCATTGCCCGGTCGTCGAGCCGAACGATCTCGCCACCCTGTTCTCCGTCGCGCCGGAGTTCACCCGATGCGGGATCGACCCGCCACGGTCCAATTTGAAGCGCTTCGGACTTACGAGCTGCGCGAACTTCGGGATTGCTCTCGGGCATGAGTCTCAGAACCGGTAAACGGCGTGACCCGATTTTAGCAACGTCATCGGGCACGATTTCAGAACAATTCAGAGCGTTTCAGACCGTTTTCAGGACTTTTTGTCGATCCCTGTTTACAAATGCGGTGAACGGTTCTCACAAACGAATCAAACGCGAGGAACAATGAGACAAAAGATGACTAATCCCCGAGGCGTTCTAAAAAGGTCTGCTCTTATCCACGTGTCATGCGCTGCGACTCTCGCGATAATCGCTGCTGCACAGCCGCAAGCCGCCTCTCCAAGTTCGTCCTTGCCAGTTCCCGGAATCTACAAGGTGGATCCAGTTCACAGCTTCGCCTACTTTGGCGCATGGCATCACATCGTTGGGCTGGTGCGGGGGCGTTTTGACGAGGTCACCGGCACCATCACTGTGCCCCAGAACTCCGCCGAGAGCTCTGTCGACATATCAATCAATACCGCCAGCATCAGCACGCAGAACGCCCGGCGTGACGATGATCTGCGCGGTCCGGATTTCTTCGATGTGAAAAACTACCCGGCCATGACCTATCACGGAAAAGGCATCAGGCATGGAGCCGGCAACACGTGGATCATGGATGGATCGCTGACCATTCGCGGAGTCTCACGCGTAGTTCCGCTGACCTTCAAATTCAAGGGATTTTTTCCTGATCCGCGACCGGGGAAGCCGGCCAGAGCTTCATTTCACGCTACCGCAGCCGTCAAGCGCGGCGATTTCGACATCAAACGCGACAATCTCATGGAACTCGGGCCAAATCCGCAGGGTCCTGATGTCGAAATTGAAATCGATGTGGAGGCCGATAAGAGTACACCGCCTCAATAACGCCTACAGCTTGCCATTAAGCCACCCGGACAGCTTCTCCACCGGCAAACGCAGCGCAATATAGAACGCACCAAACAGCGCGTACACCGCGCTCACTTCGTCGAACCGCATCTCGTAGATCAGCTTCTTGAACACCACCGGGTCATCGGCAAACAGGTCCACGCCCCACTCCCAGTCATCCATTCCGATCGACCCGGAGATGATCTGCTTCACGACATCGCCATACCGCCGGCCGATCAGCCCGTGCTCGTGCATCATCCGCTGGCGGTCAGCAAATGGAACCGTGTACCAGTTCACCTGCTCGCCGCGCTTGCGATCCATGGGATAGAAGCACATGTATTTCGTGTCCGGAACAGAAGGGAAGAGCCGCGACTTCATCGCCTCCGCTCCTCGCTTCATCGATGCTTCAACCTCGGCGTTCCACTCCGGCGAAAACGGCTCGGCTCCCTTCGACGCCGCAGCCTCATACGTCTTCCGCGTTGACTCGTACAGCCCCAGTTCCACGACCGAGACATACGAGTGCGTCGGTGTCAAAAACTCCGACATCCGCGTCTGTGCCAAATCCAGCTCCACCTGGTTCAGCGCCTCGAACGATTCGCGAAAATGCACCAGGATCAGATCGCCCTTATGCCCGAGTTGAGAGAAGAGGGCTGTGCGCACCGGCCAGTGCTGAGCGCCCTTGCCCATCTCCATCCCCTCAGTTACCGACAAGCGCTCCAGCTTCTGCAGCAGGATCGTAAACTCTTCGGCAATTCGCTCTCGTTCTGAGGCCGGAGTCGCCCTCCAATTCTTCCAGTCAAACCGGAAAAACTGATGCAACACTGCAGAGCCTTCAAGCGTCAACGGAACAGGAGGAAACTCAGCCAATTCACACACCTCGCGCACGGGATAAGCCATCTCAATCGTAGCAGCACCGCAGAGTGCGCCCGTACCCAACCTATATACTGAACAAGCCCATGACCGAACGCATTCTGCCGCTCATCGTACAGTTTGTAACCCACGTCATCGGCTCTCTCGGATACGCCGGCATCGCCGCCCTCATGGGCATTGAATCCGCCTGCATTCCGCTTCCATCCGAAATCATCATGCCCTTCGCCGGATACCTCGTGTACACCGGTCACTTCAGTCTCTTCTGGGCAGCTACCGCCGGCGCCATCGGCTGCAATCTCGGCTCCGTGATTGCCTACTGGATCGGCGCATGGGGCGGCCGACCTCTAGTGCTGCGCTATGGTCGCTGGGTCCTGATGAGCCCCCGCGATCTCGACCGGATACATACGTTCTTCGAAAGATACGGTGGAATCACCGTGTTGGTTGGCCGCCTCTTGCCAGTGGTCCGCACCTTCATCGCTTTTCCTGCGGGAATGGCCCGCATGCCGCAGCTCCGCTTTCACATCTACACCTTTATCGGCTCCTGGCCGTGGTGCTATGCACTCGCTTATGTGGGGATGCGCCTTGGCGAAGCCTGGCATACGGACCCTCGCTTTCACGAGTGGTTCCACCGCTTCCATCTCGTCGTCGAACTCGCTCTTGTAGCCGCCACCGTCTGGTTCCTCTGGACACATATCAAGCGCGTGCGTCAGGCCGAAGAAGCCTGAGAGCGCTGCCAAGAAAACACCCGGTCCACGGGCGTACACTGTTTCGTCTGCCCAAATTCAACTCTGAATCAATTCATCAAGGAAGGTTGGAAAAGAAGAATGAGCACTACTGAGGAAAGCGGCTCAAAGACCGCAAGAATTGAACAGCCATCGCCCGCCAAAGGCAAGCTCGGCATCATGGTCGTCGGGCTCGGGGCCGTGGCCACCACCATGATCGCCGGCGTCGAAGCCGTCCGCCGCGGCCTCGCCAAGCCAATCGGATCGCTCACGCAGATGGGCACCATTCGCCTCGGCAAGCGCACCGACAACAAATCGCCGCTCGTAAAAGACTTCGTTCCCCTCGCCGATCTCAACGACATCGTCTTCACCGGCTGGGACATCTTCGAAGACAACGTCTATGAGAGCGCCGCGCACGCCAAGGTCCTCGAGAAGGAAACGCTCGAACAGCTCAAGCCCTATCTCGAAACCATCAAGCCTCTTCCCGCCGTCTTCGATCAGTACTACGTCAAGCGCCTCCACGGCACGCACGTGAAGAAAGGCAAGAACAAGAAGGACCTCGCCGACCAGGTTCGCGTCGACATCCAGAACTTCCGCAAAACCGTCGATCGCGTCGTCATGATCTGGTGCGGCTCCACTGAAATCTTTCTCGAGCCCACCGCCGTTCACCAGTCCATCGCCGCGTTCGAGAAAGGCCTTGAGTCCAACGACCCCGGCATCGCCCCCTCGCAGATCTACGCCTGGGCTGCTCTCAGCGAAGGCGTCCCCTTCGCCAACGGCGCACCGAACCTTACTGTCGATTGCCCCGCGATGATCGAGCTATCCAAGAAGAACGGCGCTCCCATCTGCGGCAAAGATTTCAAAACCGGTCAGACCTTCATGAAGACCGTTCTCGCGCCCGCCTTCAAGGCTCGCCTCCTCGGCGTTTCCGGCTGGTACTCAACCAACATCCTCGGCAATCGCGATGGCGAAGTCCTCGACGATCCCGAGTCCTTCAAGACCAAGGAAGAATCCAAACTCGGCTCACTCGAATACATCTTCCAGCCCGAGCTCTATCCCGACCTATACAAGGACATCTTCCATAAGGTCCGCATCAACTACTACCCGCCGCGCGGCGACAACAAAGAAGGTTGGGACAACATCGACATCTTCGGATGGCTTGGCTACCCGATGCAGATCAAAGTCGATTTCCTCTGCCGCGATTCGATCCTAGCCGCGCCCATCGCGCTCGACCTCGTCCTCTTCCTCGACCTCGCTCAGCGCACACCGTCCCTCAAGAGCATCGGTATTCAGGAGTGGCTGAGCTTCTACCTCAAGTCGCCTCAGACGCGCGAAGGCCTTTACCCGGAGCACGATCTGTTCATTCAATCCATGAAGCTCAAGAACACTCTGCGCCACATCATGGGCGCTGACCTCATCACCCACCTAGGGCTCGAATACTACGACTAATCCAGACTACTCGGATCAATGATTAGGGTGCGCCAGGTCTCCCGTTTTTGGAGACCTGGGATTCCATTTGCGGGTGCCCCCGGCCCCTCGCATTTGGGGACTGGGGATAACATTCCTCACGCGACTAAGATCTTCGCTCTCAATCAGTCGTTCAGTCGACGTTGCATTCGCTCGCCGATAGTCCAATAGACTGCATGTCCTTCCGTGTCGCGACTGCACCGAAGTTCATGTCCTGCCGGCATCTACCTGCACATTACCAATCTGCGGTTTAGTAATAGGTGAGAGCAGGGAAGTAGCGCTGCCGCAAACCTTCAGCGGCACGAGAGAAGCGGGAGAAAGCAAGATGAACAAACTCTTCCACAAGCTGCATCTGGCTGCACAATCTTTCCTCAATCGCCGGCAAGGACAGGGGCTCACCGAGTACGCACTGGCATTTACCGTGATTGCCCTGGGAACGGTCGCTACCGAATCAGCCATTGCGCAACAGGTGAATCACACCTTCGTCACGATCGCCACCACAATCACCACTGGAATCATGCAATAGAACCGAAGCTCGCAAGCAAAGACGTGGGAGCCGCCCGCGCCTAAATAGATCGCCCTTCCAGCGCTGACGCCACAACGAAGGTGATTAACCGCATTTACGTCGTCGAACCCTACGCCTTTTCAGCAGCACCATCGCTCAGCAATTTCATCGCCCGTCCGCCCACAATCACCTTTCCATCTATATCACTCACTGCAAACGGATCGTCGATATTTTCCGTATTCAGAATCTGCCGCCACGGCTTACCGCGCGGCGATGACGGCAGCGTGAACTCCACTCCCTGATCTGCCGCATTGATCAGCATCAGGAAGCTATCATCGAGAATCCACTCTCCGTTGTCGTCCGTCGCTTGCAGTGTGCAGCCATTCAGCAGCAGCGCGATCGCCTTGGTCCACCCCGCGTTCCACTCCTCGTCTGAGACTTCGTGCCCATTCGGATTGAACCAGTCCGCATCCTTCTCCACCAGCACTAAACTGCCGTCTCGCCGCCTGCGAATCTCGCGATCCTGGAAAAATTTCCTGCGATGCAGATTCGGGTGCTCCAGCCTCAGCCTTATTATCTTGCAGGTAAACTCCCGCAAGCGCTTGCGCCGTTCATCCAGATTCCAATCCATCCAGCTCAGTTCGCTGTCCTGGCAATAAGTGTTGTTATTCCCCATCTGCGAACGCGCAATCTCATCGCCCATCGTCAACATGGGCACGCCCTGCGACAACATCAGCGTCGCCAGAAAGTTCCGCATCTGCCGCTCACGGGCTTCGTTGATCTTCGGATCATCCGTCGGCCCTTCCGCACCCATATTCCATGAGTCGTTATTGTCTGACCCGTCGCGATTATCCTCGCCATTGGCCTCATTGTGTTTGTTGTTGTAGCTCACCAGGTCGCACAGCGAGAAGCCATCATGCGCCGTAACAAAGTTGATGCTCGCATACGGCTTGCGTCCGTCGAACTGATAAAGATCGCTCGAGCCTGTCAGCCTGTACGCGAAGTCTGAAAGCATCCCTCCATCACCCTTCCAGAATCGCCTCACGGTGTCGCGATACTTCCCGTTCCACTCGGCCCATAGAACAGGGAACTGTCCCACCTGGTATCCGCCCTCGCCCACATCCCACGGTTCCGCAATCAGCTTCTTCTCCGCCAGTGTTGGATCCTGGTGAATGGTGTCAAAGAACGACGAAAGCCTGCTCACGTCGTGCAGTTCGCGCGCCAGCGTCGCAGCCAGGTCGAACCGGAAACCATCCACGTGCATATGCGTCACCCAGTACCGAAGCGAATCCATAATCATCTTCAGCACCTGCGGATTCCGCACGTTCAGCGAATTGCCTGTCCCCGTGTAATCCATGTAGAACTGCGGATCATCCTGCACCAGCCGGTAGTAGGTCGCATTGTCCACGCCCTTCCAGCTCAGCATAGGACCCATGTGGTTTCCTTCGCAGGTGTGGTTGTACACCACGTCGAGAATCACCTCGATGCCCGCAGCATGCAGCGCCTTCACCATCTCCTTGAACTCGCGAACTTGCCCGCCCTGGTCTCCCGACGAGCTGTAGCGCGCCATCGGCGCAAAATATCCGAGCGTGTTATAGCCCCAGTAATCGCGCAATCCTTTGTCGACGAGATTCCCCTCATCGATGAAGTGGTGTACCGGCATCAACTCCACTGCCGTGATGCCGAGATTCTTGAAGTACTCGATACTCGATGGATGCGCCAGTCCTGCATAGGTGCCGCGCAGATTCTCCGGCACATCAGGATTCCGATAGCTGAATCCCTTCACATGCGTCTCATAAATCACCGAATCTGGCAGCGGAGTCTCCGGCGGACAATCATCCGACCAGTCAAACGGATCGTGAATCACCACTGACTTCGGCACGCCGCGCGCGCTGTCCTGCGTGTCCTTCTTCATCGGATCGCCGGAAGCAACGTCATACGGGAAGATCGGCGCCTTCCAGTCCACGTCCCCTGAAATCGCCTTCGCATACGGATCCACAAGCGACTTCTTCGCGTTGAAGCGCATGCCGTTCGCCGGATCCCATGGGCCATACACGCGAAAGTTGTAAAGCTGTCCCGGCTTGATGTCGTTTACAAATCCATGCCAAACAAATGCAGTGCGCTCCAGCAGTGTGATGCAGTCGGTCTCATTTCCATCCGCATCGTAGAAGCACACATCTACGCGCGCAGCATACTCTGAAAACAGCGCGAAATTTGTGCCTTTTTTGTATGCCGTGGAACCTAAAGGGTAGGGCTTTCCCGGAAGCAACGTTCGGCTCATTAACTGCTACGATGCACAGAAGTTATGAGCCGTTGTGTGTAGATCAAGATCTGGGACGAACATCGCCTCTTACTTCGCCTGGATCACGAGAATCACTCTGGGTCGAAAAAGTTCGCTTTGCAATAGCGACTGTCATCCTGAGCGACCGGAGTGAGACGAAGGGAGTCGAAGGATCCCTCAGTTTGTGCTGAAGTTTTGAGCCCTCTCTGACGACTTCCAACCTCTCCGCGAAGAGCAGTGACTACGCAGCCATTGCTTTCGCCAGACGCCGAATCGTCAGCACCGTAATGTCATCTTCCTGCCCAAATGCCTTCGCCGCATCCGCGATGTAGAACGCCGTCTGATTGCTCAGATTGTGCACGCGATCGAACCCGAACAGCTCGCCCGATCCCTGCCGCGCCTCCACCACTCCATCCGACATCATCAGGAGCCGGTCTCCGGGATGCAGATACAGCCGCACTTCGTCGTACTTGATCTCCGCCACCACGCCAAGGGGCAATCCGCCCGGCAACCTGACCTCTTGCGTATTCAAGTACGGCGGCAAGTGTCCTGCATTCGCGATCACGACCTCACCCTCCGGCCCGAACCAGACCGCCTGGCACGTCGTGAAGCTCTCGCTTCCTTGCAGCACCCTGTTCAGCGACTCCAGCACCCGCGCCGGTCTCTTCTCCTGCGTGTAACGCAGCACTCCCATCAGCATCGAGACATTCATCGCTGCCTGCATGCCGTGTCCCGCCACATCGCCCAGAATCACCAGCAGCCCGCCATCGGGCGTCGTCTCCAGATGGAAGAAGTCTCCCCCCACCTCGGCTGCGGGCTTGTAAACCGAATCAACCTCGTAACCCGGCGTCTCCACCTTCTCTCGCGGAATCATCAGCTCCTGCACGCTTCGCGCGGCCTCCAGCTCTCCTATCGCCCGTTCCTGCTCATGGTGAATTCTCAGGAAGCGCATGAAGATGATCACCACGATCGCCAACAGTCCGGCAAAGTCCGCAATCGCAGCGAAGTGAATCGGAATCGGCCCCGCCTCGATTGTCAGCGGAGATTGATAAGTGCCCCCACCGAACTCACTGAACCCTCCCGTAAGAATCGGCTCTGCAATGCCTACCATCGTCAGAATCAGCGGGATCAGTAGCATTCCAGCTTCGAAGTTTCGCTTGATCGTCGCCACAATCAGGGTCAGGAAAACGAAGATCACCCAGCACACGATCCAGATGATGGCGCACACCATTACTACAAGCAGAACAATCTTGACCGCTGTGTTATGCCCCGCAACCAGAATCATCGGGGCGATCAGCGCAAGAATCGGCGCCGTGTAGCGCAGCCCCTTGATATACCACCGTCTCCTCAGCGCCAGGAACGAAACCAAAAATTCAAAATACAAATACGCCGACAAAAATAGAAACTGTGTATAGAGCGCGCCGAACCAGATGTTATCCAGCCTTGCTGAACTTCCCGCCTGGTCGATGATGCCGATCGGCACCTGCACCAGCTCATGCAGAGCCAGCCACAGATACTCCGGATGCCCCTTTTGCGTGAAGAAGAGCGTCAGCAGGAACGCCGACAGCACGAGCAGCAAAACCGCGATGATCAGTCGCGGCAAGCGCTCGAACAGTGTCCGCACCGACCACAAGTCGAGGCCCTGCCTGAGATCGTCCGGGCTCCCCAAACGAAACGTGCGGCGATCAAAGAAGTTCGTATACCCCTTCAGCCCGAAGGGAACGTACCAGGTCCGCACTGCCAGCACCAGCGAAGTCTCTTCAGCCGGAACATCCAGTTTGTATAGCCGGGAGATCTGCTGGTATTCCGACTGGTCGTCCGCATGCGGCCCTCCCGGAAGCACCAGCTTTCCGTTCACGAAGACCTCGGGCGCCGGACCCGTAGTGGAGAGGTTCATTCCCGCACTCTGCGTCACCGGAAGCTCGATCAGCAGGGCAATTGGCCCATGATTCTGTGCCAGCCGGATATGCAGCCGAAACCAGGCGTATTTATCGTCACGAGAAGGATGGTCGCCTTCTTCTGAGTCGGACACATCCGCGATCGTTCCCTTCGCCTCTCGAATCGCCCATCCTGAGTCGTCAAATCCGGGCGAAGCTGCAGCGGGATTCGAACTAACCCCCACCCTCCAGCCCTTGTTCAACACAATCGGGGAGCCAATTCCAGTGGCATCAACCACCGGCCCTTCCGGCGTACTCTGCTTCAGCTCTTGCCTGGCGCCCCGTCCAGCCGGCGGAGAATGCGGATGCGATTGCAGCGCAAGACCTTGCACCGCACAAAGCACAAGACCGGCAATGGCCCATAAGAATGCCCGACGCACGTCTCCTCCGCAGTTTTCTGCCGTGCTCACCACTCTAATTCACGGGGCGTCCCTCTCCAAGAGGGAGCGCACCCCGAGATCCTGTGCGCAAACGATTCGGGGTCATTCGCTTCCAGCCCGTAAATCCAATTGAAATCCTTTCGAAACTTCCGCTCCCCACCCGCGTCATACTAGCGTCTAATAAGTACAGCGAAGCGGCACAACTGTCGGCAGTTGCATCGCAGGCTACAGCAGACCAGAGGTGAGGTCATGACAGCATCTTTCAACAGTTCCAGGGCAGCGATTCTGGCGGCATTAGCATTGGCCGTAACCACCGTCGCGTGGGCACAAACCAGCCCACAGCCCAGTTCGCCCACCGATCCGTCCGCTCAATCTGCGCCGCAATCCACGCCGCCTTCCGCACAGCCAGTACCCCCGGGCACTGTCCCTGTCACCGGAGACACACCCCCCAGGGCCTCAGACAGCGACAAAGATAAGAAGGACACTGCCGCCGCCGACACCTCCGACTGCGTCCCAGTCGACAAGGACAAGGACAAAAAAGACAAGCACAAGAAGAAGGACAAGGATAAGGACAAGGCCGACAACAACAATCCTTGCCCGGCCGGCACTCAACCTGTAGACGGCGATGTCGCAGCCACCAACTCCAAAGTCGATCCGGAAAAGATCGTCGAAGTCGGCAGCCAGAAACAGAACGTCAAGCCCGGCAGCATTGAAGACGTCAGCGCCGTTGGCAATCGCGACATCGGCGGTCGCGGACTCGGCAACTGGTACTCCACCGATACCGAGATCAAGATGGGCAAGATGTACGCCACCGAGATCGAGAAGAGCACCCGCTTCATCACCGATCCCGTCGTCACCGAGTACGTGAACCGCGTCGGTCAGAACATCGTTAAGAACTCCGACTGCAAAGTCCCGTTCACCATCAAGGTCATCGACTCCGACGAGATCAACGCCATGGCCCTCCCCGGCGGCTTCTTCTACGTCAACTCTGGGCTCATTCTCAACGCCGATGAAGAAGCCGAACTCGCCGGCGTCATGGCCCACGAAACTGCCCACGTCTGCGCGCATCACGCTGTCCGCGAGCAGACCCGCATGAACTACGCTCAGCTCGGCACCATCCCGCTGATCATGATGACGGGCTACAGCTGGACCGGTTATGGCATCTACGAAGCCACGCAGTTCGCTGTTCCGCTTACATTCCTCAAGTTCTCCCGCGACTTCGAGGCCCAGGCCGACTATCTCGGCATTCAGTACATGTACCGCTCCGGCTACGATCCGCAGGCGTTCATCAGCTTCTTCGAAAAGGTACAGGCTCTCGAGAAACGCAAACCCGGCCTCGTCGCCAAGGCATTCTCTGATCATCCGCAAACGCCCGACCGCATCCTCCACTCGCAGGATGAGATTGCAAAAATACTGCCTGCGCGGGACGAGTACACCGTCACCACCTCCGAGTTCGACGACGTGAAGGCCCGTCTCGCCCGCATCGAGAACAAGCGTCGCCTCCTCGACACCAAGGACAAGAACAAGCCGTCTCTCCGGCGCGCCAGCACCACCGACGATAAGAACGGCCAGGCAGGGCAGGGAAAAGACGGTGACGATCGTCCTACTCTCCACCGCCGCGACGACCAGAACCAGTAATCGACTTTCTCCAAACGGTGCGCCTGGGGCACCGCCGAAACGCCGCTCACATCGAGCGGCGTTTCCATTTTGTGCGGCCTTGCTCGATTCAACCGCAGTTTTCTCTCAAATACTTATTGCGCCTACATACAATTCGGGATACATTTCACACAATTCCCCGGTCATCGCCCGCTCTTTCCCCCGTTCACGGGCGCAGCATCTCTCGCTTTTGGAGGTCGCGCTATGCTCTCCCGCCCTATCCTTGCGGCCGTCTCCTCCGCCTCAACCATGATCGTGTGGTCGGTCTGTTGCGCTTCGCCGGCGCCAGCGCAAGGTTCTCGTCTGCCCGAATCACCGCGCCCGGCCGTGCGTCTAACCCCGCAGATTGAGTCTCAAGTTTCAGAACTGCGCCAGACCCTCAAAGCTGCTGTCCAGGCGAAGGACAATCACGCTCAAGCCGTCATCCTCAATCGAATGGGCGCTCTCTATTACGCTCACTCCGATGCCGCCGACGCGCTCCAAGCTTTTTCGCAGGTCCTCTCCATCGTTCGCAAATCAAGCCAGCCCGCCTCTGAAGCTACAGCCCTCTGTGATGTTGGCGCGGCACAGTTTGCGCTGGGACATGCGGAGGAAGCACTTGACTCCTACAAGGAATCTCTACCGTTATGGCGCAGCGCCGGAAACAAGGATCACGAAGCCGCCACCCTGGGCGACATTGCTGAAGTTTTTCGTGCTCTCAACGACCCGGACGAAGCTCTTCTCTTTAATCGCCAGTCATTGCCGCTCTACGTCGAAGCAGGGAATCGCGCCGGCCAGGCAGCCGTCCTCAACAACATCGGACTGATCTATTTCGTCCGCCATGACAGAAAGAAGGCGCTCGACTACTTCAACCAGGCCATCACGGTTTATCAGTCGCTGCACAACCGTGCGGGTGAAGCAACGACCCTCAATAACATCGGCGCAGTCTACAACCAGTTTGGAGATCGCCACAAAGCCATCGAGTTATTCAGTGCTGCTCTCCCCATACTCAAGGAGATAGGGGACGGAAAAGGTCAGGCAAACACGCTCAACAACATGGGACTCGCCTATGCTCATTTAGGCGATCCGGCCCGTGCCCTTGCGTGTTACAACCAGGCGTTGCCGGCGTTTACCGAGGCGGGCGACCAGGCAGGTTTCGAAGCCGCAACGAAAAACATCCACACGCTCTACGCGGACCGCCGCAACCGCGCCGCGCTGGAGGACCACACCCGCGTCGATTGAGAGTCAACCGGCCCGCACATGCTGCGGACGCTCGGCTGGAATACTCTGCTCCGGTTCGTAGAGAACCCGCGAATCGCCACCCGGCAAAACCGTAAGATCGCTCGATGGAGCAAGCGTCAGTGGAAAGCGCACTTTGACTTCGACCACATCCGGTGAAGATTCCTTGATGTCAAGATGCGCCTGATCTCCAAAGTGCAGTCGTAGCCTGCTCCTGATGTTGCTCAGACCGATCCCCGCACGATGCGATTCGTTCTGCTGTGCCGCTGCAAGACCCACGCCGCTGTTTCGAACGGCAATCTCAATCATGTCCCGCACGGGTTCTGCGACAATTTCAATAAACCCCTTATCGCTCATCTTCGACAAGCCATGAACGTACGCGTTCTCGACGATGGGCTGCAGCAGCATCGCCGGAATCTGCGCATCGTGCAGATGCGGATCGATGTCGATCTCCTGCCTCACCCGCCCGGAAGATCGAATATCCTGCAGCGTCAGATACATCTCGATGAATTCCATCTCTTCCTGCAGTGTGATCATCTGCTTCGACCCCCGCGCCAGAGAAACACGAAGCATATTGCTCAACTGCTCCATCATCCTGTCCGCCGCATGAACATCGGTGTACATCAGGCTCGAGATCGCATTCATCGTGTTGAACAGAAAATGCGGATTGATCTGCATCCGCAGCGCCATCATCCGCGCCTCCGCCAGCTCCACCGCCAGCGCCGACATGGCCCGTTCCCGCTGCCGTGACTCACGGTAGTGCCCAAGGCCGCGCACAATTGCGTATGCGCCCCAGAACACAGCCGTGTTTTGCAGGAACTCCTCGCCAAGCGAAAAATCCAGCCGCTGCCAGAAACTAAGGTGACCGCGAGCCATCGTCAACTGGGGAAAGGAAGCCACCAGAACCATCTCTACGCCGATGCCCAGCACCACGCTGAGCGGGCCCATCACGAACAGCAGATACCGCCATCCTGCTCGCCGCAGCTTGTCTCCATGCCATCGCCACAGGATCCAGCAGAACACTCCCCAGAGAAAGTACTGGACTTCCCACGCGCTGATGATCAAAAGCGGATTCAGATGCGTCTTCGGATACCAGATCCGCGCATTCAGCCATTGCTGAAGAGCAAACAACAACCCGACCGCGAGAAAAGTCCCTAGAAAGGGAATAAAACGCATCTTTCGAGTTTCAGTCTGGATCGAGTCTTTATGGTCGAGAGTCACCATCAGGAGTCCACGCCGCGCAATTCACGCCCTAGTGTACTGTTCATCACGAGCACCCGTCCCGGTGCTCGTCACAAATACGCCACCGCTCATCAATCAGCCTGAGCGCCTTCTGAGCACTCTCTCGATTCGCGCACCATCCGCTTCAACAATCCCAGCCATTGCGCTCAGCCCGGCTTCAAACCCCAATAGATTGCGCTCGGAGCAGGTAAATGACGTCAGGACTAAGGGTTAGAGCAGGGAAGCCACCCCCGATTCCGGCACAATTCCCTAAAATCCCTTGAAATCCCCGTCGAAACCGAGGTATAAACAGGATCACCGGTTCGGTCCCTTCGACAGCTCCTCGCGTCGGGGTGAACCGCCCGGAATCCTGCCTGGGGTATCCATCATGCGCAATTCAGCTCTCCGCTCCAACCTCCTCGTCCCTGAAATCCGGGAAGTCATGGACATTCGCCAGGCCTCCGACTATCTCGGCATCTCGCCCGACACCCTCTACAAATACGCCTCCGAGGGCTTCGTTCCTGCCTTCAAACTTGGCAATCGCTGGCGCTTCAAGCGCAGCCGCCTTGATGAGTGGATGGACCGCCAGTCCGACGCCACCGCCGCCGAAGTCAACCCGGATATCAAAAAGCCCGTCAGGCCCGCGATGTAGGCAGGGAAGCTGGCGCGTGATGGCTTCGGCAAAACACCTATTCGTTGTCGTGCGTCTTGATGAGCCTGTAGATCCCGCTTATTGGAAGGAATCCTTTAAGCTGCTGAGGGTTTTCAGTGATCCCGATACAGCTGAAACAGAAGCGGAGCGCCTTCGCGTTATCAATGGGCCCGAGAAATGTACGTACGAGGTGCACACCGCGATATCAGCAATAAGCTGAACCTCCGCTATGGCGAAGCCGACCGCAGTGGATCATTTCAATCAGTCCGCACGAAGAGCCTCGATCGGATCTACTCGGGAAGCGCGCACTCCCGGCAGCCAAACCGCGATCATCGCAACCCCCGCCAAAAGAAGAGGCGCTCCTACAAAGGCGACGGGATCCCAGGCTTTCACTCCAAACAAAAGGCTCTCCATCAGTCGCGTCAGCCCAAGTGCAGCGGACACGCCAATCACCAACCCCGCGATGGCCAGCCGCATACCTTGCCACATGATCAGCCGACGTATCATTACACGATCCGCTCCCAAAGCCATGCGAATTCCCATCTCCTGCGTACGCAGAGCAACGGAGTAGGCCATCAATGCATAGATACCGATTGCGGCCAGTATCAGAGCAGTGAGCCCGAAGATCGACAGCAGAAGCATGTTGAAATTTTCGCGTGACGTCGAATTGCCCATCACTTCATCCATCGTTCGGACATGGCCAAGAGGATATCCACCGCTTGCGATTCGCAACTGCTCGCTCACCGGCCCGATTAGCGCGTGTGGATCGTCGCGAGTCTTGACCGCCCAGATGAGCGCTGAGGTGTCGGAGTACGCTGCCGTATAAGCGTCCGTCACCTGGGCCGTCGGCACCATCATCATCGCGTCCACTGGATGCTGCAAGCCTGTGTTGTGCGAGTCGCCCACAATTCCAATGATGATGCGCGCTGGTTCAACCGTGTCAGGCCCTATTCCCACTCCGACCAGCAGATGCTGACCCACCGGATCCTTGTCTGGGAAGAACTGCTTCGCAAAAGATTCGTTGATCAGCACGACTCCCGGATTCGCCTTCGTATCGGTCTCCGTGAAGTCTCGCCCTCGCAGCACCGGAATCCGGAAAGTATCAAGATAGCCGGGCGAGAAGCTCATCCAGCGGCTTCCCAGGATACCCTTGCTCTCTTCGCCGATAATCTTGAACGGAAGCCCGTCATCTACCTTAATCGGCAGCCATGTCGTCGATCCCGATACCACGACCCCAGGCAGGGAGTTGATCCGTTCGCGTCCTCGTCTTGACAAATCTGCGATACCAGCAGCCGTGTGCAGCTTTGCTCCGGTCATCGACATCTCTGCGGTTAGAACGTTTCGCGCTTCGAAGCCCGGCCCAACGTTGCGCAGAGCCACTAGCGTTTTGATGAGAAGCGCTGCTCCCACCAGCAGCACGATTGCAAGAGACACTTCGCTGATGACGAGCAGCGCACGCGCCTTTCCTTGCCGGAATCCCGTACCTGTACGGTTTGCACTCTCCTTCAATGCAGTGCTCACGTCAGACCGCGAAGCCATCAGCGCGGGCACGAGTCCAAACGCAATCGCAGTCGCCAGCGAAATCGCCAACGTAAAGCTTAGGACTCGCCAGTCAAGGCCAACAGCCGAACCGTTTTCGCCTAGTCGTGGCAATCCCGCCGGACTAATCGCAAGCAAGCCGCGCATTCCGGCATATCCAACCGCGACACCTACCGCTCCCCCTGCGCCTGCCAGCAGCGCACTCTCGGTCAGCAGTTGGCGCACGATGCGCACACGACTCGCTCCCAGCGCTGACCGGATCGCCAGCTCGCGGCGTCGACCCGTCGCTCGGGCCAATAGAAGGTTTGCGACATTCGCACATGCAATCAATAGAACTAAACTGACTGCGCCGAGCATTACACCAAGGGATCGACGCGCATCTCCGACAATCGAATCCCGTAGAGGCAACAAGCTAATAATCGATGGCGTTGCATCTGCAGGTATCGGAAACTCGCGATAGTATTCGGCGGCCGCGATTTTCATTTGTGCATTCGCGGCGGCCAGGCTTACCCCTGGTTTCAGCCGTGCCGCTGCTTGGAAGAACATGTTCTGGTTATTGGTGACTTGAGGGAACTGGAACGGCAGCCAGATGTCAGCCTCGGGATCGGGACGGAAATCTGACCCAATTACCCCGACAATGGTGTAAGACTCGTTCCCAAGTAGCAAAGTTCTTCCCACAACGGATGCATCTCCTCCAAAACGCCGCTGCCACAAGGCATAGCTGATCACCACGTTCTTGCCGCCATTGGGTGCGTCCTCAGAAAGCAGAAACGTGCGCCCCAGCACAGGACGAGCACCGAACAGCCGGAAGTACGCCTCGGAAACATGAATGCCCCGCAGTTGTTCTGGCCTGTTTCCGGTCAAGGTGAAGCCCGGGCTGGTGAAATCAAAAGCCGCAATATCCTGCAACGCGCTCGTTTGTGCCTGGTAGATATGGAATAGCGGAATCGAGCATAGGTTCGACGACAGCATCTGACCGCCGTTCGGTGAGTGCATTTGAAATTGCACCATCCGGTCCGATTCGGGATAGCTCAGGGGCTTGAGAATTACGGTATTCACCACGCTGAATACCGCGGTGTTGGCTCCGATTCCAAGTGCCAGAGCCGCAATCGCTGCAGCAGTGAACCCTGGACTCTTCGCAAACACTTTGAGCGCGTGGCGCACATCGCTACCGGTATTTCTCATCGCTGCTCTCTGCCTCCCGCATCATCCCGTCTCAAGGTTTGACCATAACTAAATGCAGATCGACGCAACTGGCAAGGAGATTGTGAAGTGGAGGGGTCGACGATCAAGATCACTATTGGAAAATCGCCTCGTCAGTATCGCTTCGTTCGCAGCTTCGCGTGATATACCTGTCCCGATGGACCACGCACGCCGTCTTGGCCAGCTACGCCGCCGTCTGACCAAAACCGGGCTCTCCGGCCTCCTCGTCTCTCACCTCACCGACATTCGCTACCTCGTCGGCTTTACTGGATCAAGTGCGGCTCTAGGAATAACAAAGAGAACCGCCCGCCTCTTCACCGACGGGCGCTACACCGCGCAAGCCGCTCAGCAAGTCAAAGGCGCTCAGGTCGAAATCGTCTCCGGCGCTCCCGCCGTCTCCGCCATCCAATGGCTCGCAGCCCAGCCCGCCTCCACCACCGCCGGCTTTGAACCCACCCACACCACCGTCGCCGAACTCACCCGCCTCCGTTCCGAACTCCCCTCGAAACTCCGTCGCACCTTTCTCACTCCTCTGGCCGCCCTGCTTGTCGAAACTCTCCGCCTCATCAAGGATGAAGACGAACTCGCCATCATTCGCGAGAACGCCCTCATCGGCTGCCGCCTCTTTGACCACATCCTCACCGTCATCCGACCCGGCATCCGAGAAGTCGAAGTCGCCGCCGAACTCGAGTACCAGGCGCGCCTTCACGGAGCGGAAGCCATGAGCTTCGAAACCATCGTTGCTTCCGGTGAACGCTCCGCTTTACCCCACGGGAAAGCCTCCACCGCTCCGCTCCCCCGCAAAGGATTCGTGACACTCGACTTCGGTATAATCCGGGAGGGCTACTGCTCCGACATGACCAGAACCGTCTGCCTGGGCACCCCGAGGTCTGAGGAAAGAACAGCATACGAGGCCGTCCTGGAGGCTCAGGAGTCTGCCGTAGCCGCCGTCTCCGCGTCTGTCAGCTGTGGCGAGGTCGACGAAGCCGCCCGCAGCGTCTTGCGCAAAGCCGGAATGGCCGATGCCTTCACTCACTCCACAGGCCACGGCGTAGGGCTCGAGATTCACGAACAACCCCGCCTTGGCGCGGGACAGAAAACAAGGCTCCAACCGGGCATGGTTGTTACCATTGAACCCGGAGTTTACTGGCCGGGAAAGTTCGGCCTGCGCATCGAAGATATGGTGGCCGTCACCAAAACCGGAGGCCAGGTGCTGACGCCCGCACCCAAGGCCCTGATCCAGCTCTGATCGACTTGTGACCGAACGGATGAACTCGCCGAAGCGAGAAAGTTAAGGAACGAATGAAACCTCGTTCGCGATTGAAAACAAAATACTTAAATTAGAATGAGGGACTTACGAGAGCCCGGAGAGACTGCAGGGACTTGAGTGACGAGTTTTTCCTGCATTTTCCTGCAAAATCGAGGCCCCAAACCTTCGAAAGCGATTTACTTCTTGACGGGGTAGCGGGGAGGCGCGAAGTGCGCCTTATACATCCTTTCGGCTGCGGAAGCCGGGATACGGTAAGTCTTGTAAGGGCGCTTATGCATCCGCTCCGGCGTGCCTAGCACAAAGACCCCGCCCATCTTCTCGCACATCCGCTGGACCGTCTTCGCTGAGCAGCCCCAGAGAGCGGCAAGTTCGGCTGGTGTGTAATGTTTTTCGAACGTACTCATGGAGTTTGCTAGTGCCCCGCAGCATGAGAGGCGCTTAAGTCATCGTTCTTCATTGCGGAGATCGTGTAGGCAATTGCCAACACGGCGAGGATAGCCTAAACGTGATCATCTAGTTGTGTCCACCGACATTCGTGTGCGCCTCGGCAATCGTGTTCGCGACCTGCGGCAGAAACGCGGCTTAACTCAGGTCGAATTGGCCGAGATGCTTGGAGTTGACCGGAGCTACCTCTCTGAGATTGAGACGGGG
>Ga0207674_10003181_pt1 | contig 20224 bp, 15 predicted proteins | sample KBSCornC72_FD_184303 | JGI IMG/M metagenome (GOLD analysis project Ga0207674, IMG submission 184303) | Corn rhizosphere microbial communities from Kellogg Biological Station, Michigan, USA - KBS Corn C7-2 (SPAdes) (version 2) | ecosystem: Host-associated > Plants > Roots > Rhizosphere > Soil ...
CCAGCGACCGTCCCCCCAAGGAGATCCCGTCGCTGGAGGATCGTCTGGTGTCGCGTTTCGAGTGGGGACTCATCACCGATATTCAGCCGCCCGATTACGAGACGCGTCTTGCCATCCTGCGCAAGAAAGTCGAGCGCGAGAACATTCAGATTCCCGATGACGTGCTGGCTCTGATTGCAGACAGCGTGAAGAGCAACATTCGTGAGCTCGAGGGCAGCCTGGTGAAGCTGCTCGTGCACGCCAGCGTGTACAAGCGGGATGTGACCATTGAGATGGCGCACGACGTCCTCAAGGATTTCGTGAAGACGACGACGCGCAAGACGAGTATCTCGACCATCCAGAAGGTGGTCTCGCAGCACTATCGTGTCCCGGTTGAATCCATGCGATCCAAGGTGCGTACAGCCCGTCTTGCTTTCCCAAGACAGATCGCGATTTACCTGGCGCGTGATTTGACGTCGGCTTCGCTCGCTCAGATCGGACAGAGATTCGGCGGACGTGATCACACAACGGTGATTCACGCCTGCCAGAAGATCTCCGAGCTGATCGAGCGCGATGTCGCGTTGCGTTCGACCATCAGCCAGTTGCGCAAGGAGCTCTCCTCCTAGCGATCAACCAGGGGGCTGGTTCGAGACAGGACGGGCCGCGGTTTGGAAGACCGCGGCCCGTTTTCTTTGTTCGCAGCCGGAAGATGGTCGCGCGGTTTTGAGTTGTCCCCATGAATCTCGGGGTGTGTACAACGTTCCCCATGGTGTGTACAACGTGTGTGGAGAAGATGGGGATTGTTATCCAGTGTTGATCCACACCCGGTTTATCGACCGGGTATCCTCATGCTGTCCCCGTTCTGGAAGTACACGAAACCCCTGACAGGGCAACCGGTATCGTACTGATGTTCCACTTCTCCACACTCCTACTGCTACTACGATTTATGAATCTAATTAATACGTAGAAGACAGGAGAGGCCGTCCACCGAGTTGACGCTAAGATATCGGTGGAAAATCCTCTGCGCCCCGATCCCTTCCTTGCAGGTCACACCACGCTGCGCTATAGTCTGGCTTCCCCGTTTTTGAGCTTAGCCGAGGAATGTTTGCCGTTGGTCAAGGAGGACCAGGCGTGAAGATCACCGTCGACCAGAAAGATCTTTTGAGAAGTTTGCAGGGTATTTCCGCCGTGGTGCCAACCAAGACGTCGTTGCCGATTCTCTCGACATTCCTCATGGAAACGAAAGGTGACGGCAAAGTCACGCTTACGGCGAACGATCTCGATGTTTCGCTGACAAACACGCTGGCGTGCGAAACCACCGGCAGTGGAAGCGTTGCGGTTCCGGGCAAGAAGTTCTTCGAGATTGCGCGTTCGCTTCCCGAAGACAAAGTGATCATCGAAGTGGAAGGCGATCGTATCGGCATCAAGTGCCGTCGCAGCCGTTTCAAAATGATGGGCAAGAGCGCGGATGAATTTCCCAAGCTTCCGTCGCAGAAGCCCGTCGTCTCCTTCACGGTTCCTGCCAGCACACTCGACACCATGGTCAACAAGACCAGCTATGCCGTGTCGACGGATCTGACGCGTCCGTCTCTGTGCGGCGTGTTGTGGGAGATGAAGAAGGGCAGCCTGGGCATGATTGCCACCGACGGTCACCGCCTCGCGAAAGTGGAGCTCGCCAAAGTGGCCGACACGAGCGCCGACAAAGACGTCATTGTTTCACCCAAAGCACTCAGCATTTTCCGTTCACTGGTGGGCGGTCTCGACACCGTGAATGTGTCGCTGGCCGAGAATCACATCACGCTCGATCTCGGTGACAGCGTGATCTACTCGCGTCTTCTGGAAGGTCCCTTCCCGGATTACAACCAGGTGATGCCGAAGAAGAACACCAAGAAACTCACGGTGAGCCGCGAAGAGCTCACCGATGCGTGCCGTCGCGTGGCGATTCTTTCCAGTGCCATCACGCACCAGGTGAAGCTCGTCGTCGAAGACGATCGTCTCACGCTTTCGGTGAAGACGCCGGACGTCGGCGAAGCGGTCGAAGAAGTGACGTGCAGCTACGGCGGCGGCAAGATGGAGATCGGTTACAACGCGCGCTATCTGCTCGACATTCTGCGCACCATCGAGAGCGGCGATGTGAGCTTCATGCTGGATCGCAACGACAACGCCGGCGTGGTGACGCCCGAAGAAAACGGCACCGACATGGCGCACCAGTGCCTGTTGATGCCGCTGCGTCTCAGCGACTAGAGCGCTGGGACGCCCGGCACCATCGTGCGCGTCGACCGGGTGCAAACCGCGAATTTTCGGAACCTCGCCGGCGCTGGCGTCGAGCTTGGACCCGCGCTCAATGTCCTCGTCGGTGAAAACGGCCAGGGCAAGACCAACTTCCTCGAAGCCATTTACCTCTTCCGCTTCGGTCGCTCGTTTCGCGCCCAGAGCGACGCCGAGCTCATTCGTTTCGACCAGCCGTTCTGCCGCGTCGAAGTCACCAGCACCTTCGCCGACGGTCGCAGCGAGACCTTCGCGTGCGGTATCGAGCGGCGCGGCAACTCCGTTCATCGCAGCATCAAAGTGGCGGGCCAGCTCCTTCCCCGGCGCTCGGACCTTGCCGGCCGCTTTCCCGTGGTCCTCTTCGGTCCCGGCGATCTCAGAACCGTTTCGGGTGAGCCGGAACATCGGCGCCGTTTCTTCGATATGGTGGGCACGACCACCGATCCACGCTACCTGCGCGCTGCCAACGAGTACCGCCGTGCGCTCGAGCAGCGCAACGCCGCCCTCAAGGCACGCGCGACCCGCGATGAGCTGGAAGCGTGGAATGAACGCATCGCGGAACCGGGAGCCGAGCTCACGCTCCGACGCCGCGATCTGGCGCTTCGGCTCGAGGCGTTGATGACGCGGGAAGCGCAGGCTTTGGAGAGCCCGTTTGAATTCTCGATGCGCTACGAGTCATCCCTCGAGCCTTCTGAAGCAACGACTCCCGATGAGCTCCGGCAGCACTTCCTGGAGCGTCTGCGTTCCCTCATGGGGGAAGAAATACGGCGTGGCGTCACCCTGGCGGGACCGCACCGCGACGACGTCCAGTTCTGCCTCGCGGGAAATGATCTGCGTCGTTACGGCTCCCAGGGCCAGCGCCGCCTGTTTGCGGTGCTCCTCAAGCTGGCCGAGCTCTCCCACCTCGAAAGCGAGCTGCGCGAACCCTGTGTGCTTCTCCTCGATGACGTGTTTTCGGAGTTCGATGCAGCCATCATGGGGCGTCTTCAGCAGCTATTCGAAGGCGAGCGACAGGTGTTCGTCACCACTCCGGTGGAGCTTCCCGAGCGTCAATCGGTGAGCACGCGCGTGCTGCGTGTGCACGATGGGTGTGTAGACGCTGGTTAACATTTATAAGCCGCTGCGTGAATGTCGTTTACATCGCGAATTTAGAATCATCAAAAACAAAAAAAAGGTTTCTAAGCTGCGCTAAAAAAGTTACTTTTAGCTGGCTATGGCCCCACGTTCTTTTGCCCGTGTCAGCGATCTGCTTCCTTCTGTTCTTCGCGACCTCGGGCTCCAGAAAAGATTCAGTGAGAGACGGGTGGTCGAGCAGTGGGCCGGCGTGGTCGGCCCCGAGCTGGCACGGCGCACACGGGCGCTCCGCTGTGAAAGCGGAACCCTCACTGTGCACGTGGACCATGGCGCCTGGATGCAGGAGCTGCACTTCATCGAGAAAAAACTGCTCGCGAAGATGCAGGCGGCCTGCCCCGATGTGGCGCTCAAGCAGATCCGTTTCACCGCTCGCGACGTGGACTAGCCGGGCAAACACTGGGAGTCGTCATGAGAAGCGATATCAGCAAATCTCAACCGGACAAGCCGGCACCTCCCGTGATTTCGCCGGACAACGAGACTGGAAAGGTCGACATGGCTCAGGAATACACTGCTAAACAGATTCAGGTGCTGAAAGGGCTGGAGGCCGTCCGCAAACGCCCCGCCATGTACATCGGCAGCACCGATATCCACGGCGTGCACCACCTCGTCTACGAGGTCGTGGACAACTCCGTCGACGAGGCACTGGCCGGCTACTGCACAGACATCGAGGTCATCATCCACGACAACATGGTGGTAAGCGTGGAGGACAACGGCCGCGGCATTCCCGTCGATATCCATCCGACCCAGCACCGTCCTGCCGTCGAAGTCGTGATGACCACGCTGCACGCGGGCGGCAAGTTCGACCGCGACACCTACAAGGTCTCGGGCGGTCTCCACGGCGTCGGTGTTTCGGTCGTGAACGGTCTGTCGGAATGGCTCGAGGTCGAGATTCATCGCGACGGCCAGCGCTATACGCAGAAGTACGAGCGTGGAGCTCCCGCCAACGATTTGCAGGAGCTTGGTCCCACCGATCGCCGCGGCACCATCGTGTCGTTCCTGCCCGATTCCGAAATTTTCGAGAAAGTTGATTACCAGTACGAAGTGCTGGCCCAGCGCCTGCGCGAGCTTGCGTTCCTCAACAAGGGTCTGAAGATCGTGTTCGACGACCGGCGCGCACAAAAGGCGCGCCGCCAGGTGTTCCAGTACGAAGGCGGCATCGTGTCGTTCGTGAAGTACATCGACACGGCCAAGACGCTGCTCACGCCGCAGCCCATCTTTCTGCAGGCGGAGAAAGACGGCGTGCACGTGGAAGTGGCGCTCCAGTACACCGACGGCTACGCCGAAAACGTGTTTTCGTTCGCCAACAACATCAACACGATGGAAGGCGGCACGCACCTGATCGGCTTCAAGGCGGCGCTCACGCGCACGATCAACAACTACGCCGCGTCCAACAATCTGTTCAGGAAGGAGCGCGTCACGCTCGGCGGCGACGACGTGCGCGAAGGCCTGACCGCGGTGGTGAACGTCAAGGTCCCCGAGCCGCAGTTCGAAGGCCAGACCAAGACCAAGCTTGGCAACTCCGAAGTGAAGGGCATCGTCGAGGCCGTGGTGGGCGACGGGCTCAAGGAGTATCTGGAAGAGAATCCGGCCATCGGCAAGGCCGTGGTCGAGAAGACACTGGCGGCGTACACCGCGCGCGAAGCAGCGCGCAAGGCGCGCGATCTCGCGCGTCGCAAGACCGCGCTCGAGTCCGCTTCCCTTCCCGGCAAGCTGGCGGATTGCGCGGCGCGCGATCCGCAGGTGAGCGAGCTCTATCTGGTTGAAGGTGATTCGGCGGGTGGCTCGGCCAAGATGGCGCGCAACCGCGAATTCCAGGCCATCCTGCCGCTGCGCGGCAAGGTGCTGAACGTGGAGAAGGCGCGCCCCGACAAGGTGTTCTCGAACGAAGAAATTCGCACCATTATTACGGCCGTGGGCACGGGCGCCGGCGAGTTCGATCTCACCAAGGCGCGCTATCACAAGATCATCATCATGACCGATGCCGACGTCGACGGCGCGCACATTCGCACGCTGTTGCTCACCTTGTTCTACCGGCACATGAAGCCGCTCATCGAAGCGGGCTACGTCTACATCGCGCAGCCGCCGCTCTACAAGCTCAAGAAGGGCAAGAAGGAAGTCTACGCCTACCAGGAAGAGGACCGCGATCGCGTGCTCAAGGACTGGGGCGGCAGCGAGGGTGTGTACATCCAGCGCTACAAAGGTCTCGGCGAAATGAACCCCGAGCAGCTGTGGGAGACCACCATGGATCCCGAAGCGCGCACCATTCTCAAGGTCGACATTCCGGATGCCGTGGAAGCGGACCGCATTTTCTCGATTCTGATGGGTGACGAAGTCGAGCCGCGCCGCGAATTCATTCAAGAAAACGCGCTCGCGGTGAAGAATCTGGACGTGTGAGATGACGCGTGTCTCGAACCGGCGCTCGGATTATCTGGAGTGGACAAAGCGCCGGCGGGGCATCCGCTATTCGCTCTCGCGCAGCGGCGTTCCGCGCCTGAATTTGCGCGAGCTCGAGCCCACCCTCGATTACCTTCTCACGGTTGATCCCAACGAAGACGGGTGGCCGCCGCTCGTCGAAATGATCGCCCAGCGCGCCGAGCTCACGCCCGCGCACGTCTGTCTGGCCAGCGCCTGCACGGGGGCGAATCACGTGGCCTTCGGGCTCTTGCTCGACAGCGGCGATCACGTGGCGATGGAGACGCCCGTGTACGAGCCGCTCGTCAAGCTGGCGCGCTATTTCGGCGCCACGGTGGATTTCTTCGAGCGCCACGAATCCAACGGCTGGCGCGTCGATCCGGATGATGTGAAGCGCTCGCTCATCACGACCACGAAGCTCGTGGTGCTTTCGAATCTCAACAACCCGACCGGCTGTCAAGATGACGACGAGAGCATTCGGCGCATTGCCGCCGACGCACAGCAACTCGGCGCGCACGTGCTTGTTGACGAAGTGTACCTGGACTTCCTGCACGCCGAAGGCGTGCGCACCGCCGCGCGGCTGGCCCCGAATATTCTGATCAGCAACAGCGTGACGAAAACCTTCGGCCTCGACTCGCTGCGCCTGGGCTGGATGCTGGCGGAGCCCTCTCTCGCCGAACGCGGGCGCCGTTTGAGCGATCTCTATACAAACAACTTCCCGCATTCCAGCGAGCGCATCGCGCTGCTCGCACTGGGTCGCGCGGAAGAGATTCTCGCGCGCAACAACGCGATGCTCGCCAGGCACATCACCATCGCGGACGACTTCATTGCGTCACAGCCCCGGCTGTCATGGGTGAAGCCGCGCGCGGGAACGTGCGGCATGGTGCGCATCGACGGCGTCGACGTGGACGAGCTCACCGACCGGCTCGCGCGCGATTTCAACACCGGCATCGTGCCGGGACGGTTCTTCAACGCGCCGTCACACATCCGACTGGCGTGGGGCGTGGACACGGAAACGTTCCGCACCGGACTCGAACATCTCGCGCACGCGCTGGCGCAGTGAACAATCGCGGCGCCGCCGCGGAACTTCACGCCACATCGATCCACAATGGGGAGCGCGCGGCACATTCTGCATGTGCGCCCTTCGTTTGATGGTTGCGATGCGATAGAATCGTGAAAGCAAAAAAAGCCGGCCGCCCTCCGTTCACTAAATCCCACGGCCGCGCTGGAGGTCTCGCAACATGAGTTGGTCGCATCGCAGCGCCGTCGCCGTACTGTTTGTCGCTTCGGTTCTTTCTACAACGCGTTCCGCGCACGCGCAAACCGGCGTGCAGTTTGACGGTTCCAACGACTATTTGAGCTTCGGCACCGCACCCGCACTGGGCGCGGAAACGTTTACGCTCGAGCTCTGGTTCTACAAGACCGGACTCAGCTCGGTGACAAGCACGGGCTCGGGCGGCGTCAGCGCCGTTCCGCTCCTTACCAAGGGGCGCAGCGAAAACGACGGCAGCAACGTCGACATGAACTACTTCCTCGGATTCCGTGGCACGGACAACGTGCTGTGCGGTGACTACGAAGAAGGAACCGGCCAGGCCTCCCCCGGACTCAATCACCCCGTCTACGGCATCACGTCGATTCGCAACAATACGTGGTATCACGCCGCCGCCACGTTCGACGGAACGACGTGGCGCCTGTATTTGAACGGCAAGCTCGAAGGGACGCTCGTCGTGGGGGCAGGTCATCTGCCGCAAGCAGCGAGCATCCAGCACGCAGGTCTCGCGACGGCGATGAACTCGCTCGGCGCAACGGGCGGATTTTTCAACGGCATCATCGATGAAGCGCGCATCTGGAACTACGCGCGCAGTGCGCAGGAGATCAACGACAACATGTACGTGGAGGTCGCGTCGGGCACCGGCCTTCTGGGCCGCTGGGGACTCAACGATGGAACCGGCCTCACCGCGCTGAACTCGGTGGGGAGTTCTCCCAACGGCACGCTCGCCAACGGTCCGACGTGGGCGCCGGGTTCGACATTCGCGCTCGCGAACTCGCTCGACTTTGGTCAGTCCAACAACGCTGTCGTCAATTTCGGGGATCCGAACGCGCTCGATCTCGCGCAATTCACGATTGAAACGTGGGTGCGTCGTGACGGGAGCGGCAGCGCCACAAGCACCGGTACGGGCGGCGTCACCGCGGTCCCCCTTGTCACGCACGGCGGCCCCGAAGACGATGGTGGCAACCTCGATATCAACTATTTCCTCGGCATTCGCTCCAGCGACAACGTGCTGTGCGCGGACTTCGAGGAAGGCGCCACGGGTTTGCTGCAGGGCCAGAATCACCCGGTCGCGGGCGTGACACCGCTGATTATAGACACGTGGTATCACGCGGCCGCCACCTATGATGGAAGCACGTGGCGTTTGTATCTGGACGGATCGCTCGAAGCAACGCTGGTGGTGAACCAGCCCGTGCAGTCGGCGAGCATCGCGCTTGCCGGGCTGGGAACGTCGTTCACTTCGGCGGGAGTCGCATGGGGACACCTGCAGGGTGCGATGGCGGAAGCGCGCGTGTGGAACTACGCGCGCACCATCACGGAAATCCGCGCCACGATGAATTCCAAGATCACCACGCCCACACCGGGACTCGTCGCACGCTGGGGTCTCAATGACGGGGCAGGCAACACCGTGCTGGGTTCAGCCGGCACCGCGATCACCGGCACCATCCAGGGCAGCGGATGGAGTTGGGACGCGCCGCCGCCGTTCAATGCAATCCCGTCGTCGCCGCCGTCGCCTCCGGTTCTGGTGGCACCCGCGAACAATGCGATCAACGTGTCGCTGGCGCCCACGCTCGACGTGATCGTAAGCGATCCGGACGCGGATTCGGTGACGGTAACTTTCTACGGACGCGTCAAGACGCCCGTTGATCCCACGCCCTTCACGATTGTGCACCTGCCGGACACCCAGTTCTACACGTCGCAGCAGTTCGGCGGAACCATGGCCATGCTGAATGCACAGCTGCAATGGATCGTCGACAAGCGAGACACACGCCATATTGCGTGGGTCGACCAGACCGGCGACTGCACCGACCATGGCGATGCCGTCATCGAGGAGTGGAACAATGCGGCCGCTGCTTTTTCTCTCATCGAGAATCCCATCACGACGGGCCGCCAGTATGGGATGCCGTTCAGCATCGACGTGGGTAACCACGACGAAAGCCCTGTCGGTGACGCTGATGGCACCACGATCTACTACAACCAGTTCTTCGGTGTCTCGCACTTCACGGGCCGCAACTATTACGGTGGCCACCATTCGACCACCAACGACAATCACTACTCGCTGTTCAGCTCCAACGGCATGAAGTTCGTCGTGCTCAGCCTGAAGTACGACGTCACGCCCAATGCGGATGTACTCGACTGGGCCGACGGCGTCGTCTCCGCATACCCGGATCGCTGGGCGATTGTCAGCTCGCACTACCTGATTGATTCCGGAGTGCAGGGGAACTTCTCCGCGCTGGGGCAGGCCCTCTACGACAGGCTCAAGGATAATCCCAACTTCTTCCTGATGATCTGCAGTCACATCGCGGGCGAAGGCCGCCGCAGCGACATCTACCAGGGACGCACGGTTCACACCGTGATGGCCGACTATCAGTCGCGCCAGAACGGCGGCAACGGAATTCTGCGCATCATGACGTTCTACCCGGCCGAGAACGTCATTCGCGTGAAGACGTACTCGCCCTGGACCCAGCAGTACGAAACCGACGCCGACTCCAGCAGTCAGTTCACGCTTCCTGTCGTGCTCGCCGGCACGCCGGGCTGGCAGCTCATCGGAACCAGAAAAGTAGCATCCGGCGACCACGCCTCGATCGTGTGGCCCGCTCGCACAGCGCTGACAGATTACGAGTGGTACGTGAGCCTCGAGGACGTCCACGCCAAGAATGTCGCGGGACCGGTATGGTCGATGAAGACCGGAAGCATGGCGCCTTCGGTTGTGTTGACGCGTCCCAACGGCGGCGAGAGATTTGCGCCGGGCTCGAGTGAATCCATCCAATGGAACGCGTCCGACGACTTCGGGGTGACTTCCGTCGACATTTTGCTTTCGCGCACCGGTCCTGCGGGCTTCTATGAGACCATCGCCACCGGCCTGGCGAACAGCGGCTCTTACAGCTGGAACGTCACCGGACCGGGGGCCGTCAACGCGTTCATCCGCGTGGTTGCACACGATGCGAACAACAACACAACGTCGGATCTCGGGGACCTTGCGTTCCACATCTCGACCGTGACAGGCGTGAAGGGCGGCGTTCCCACCATCTTCTCGCTCGATGTTCTCTCCGAGAACCCGTTCAGTTACGCGAGCAGACTCGATGTTTCGCTCGCGCACTCGTCGCACGTGAGAGTCACCGTGTACGACGTCGCGGGCCGGCGCGTGGCAGACCTGGTGGATGAATCGATGCCCGCCGGTCATCACACGGTGCGCTGGAACGGCGACAGCAAACACGGCCGCGTTGCCTCCGGCGTGTATTTCGTGCGCATGGACGCCGCGGGAAAACATTTCACCAGGCGCATCGTGCTGGTCCGATAGAGCCGAAACCAAACCAGTCGGCAAAACGAAAACACCCGGCGCGAAACGGCCGGGTGTTTTTTTTCGATTGCTTGACGGTTTTGTCACCGCGACTGTTACTTTGCTGCCATGAGACCGAGCTCGCTTCTGCACGTGACCGGACGCGTCGCGCGCCGCATCGGCATCACCATCGCCGGCGTCATCGTTATTCTCGCGGGCACAGCGATGCTGGTTCTTCCGGGCCCGGGAATTCTCACCATCATCCTCGGCCTGATGCTGCTCGGAGTGGAGTTTGCCTTCGCCCGCCGATGGGTGGAGCGCGTCAAAAAAAAGACTGGTCAGGCCGTCGTTTACGCTCGATCGAGGGCGCGCCGTTCCGGGCCGCCGCCGACACCGCCAGAGACGCCGTAACCCATTGTCTGTAAACGGCTTGGAAGGCGCTTGCGGGGAAGAAAAAGGTTTCCCTGCGCCCGCAGAATCTCTATTATAGCGAGGCGTTGAGTTTTCTTTCACAACCTCGCTTTTGACAACGTAAACCGGTGGCCGCCGCGGACTCGATTCCGGGGCGTCCCCATGCGATAAACAGCGCTTTCTACGGGCCGTGACCGCTCCCTCGCGAGCGGCGTCACGACAAAGGATCAAGACATGGCGACAAACGAGAGGATCGTTCCGGTACCCATCGAATCCGAGATGCGGAATTCGTATCTCAACTATTCGATGAGCGTCATCATTTCGCGCGCGCTTCCGGACGTGCGCGACGGCTTGAAGCCCGTGCATCGACGCGTGCTCACCGCGATGAACGATCTCTCGCTCGCGCACACACGACCCTATCGAAAATCCGCGAAAGTCACCGGCGACGTCACCGGTAACTATCACCCGCACGGCACGACCGCCGTGTACGACACCATCGTGCGCATGGCGCAGGATTTTGCGCTGCGCTATCCGCTCGTCGACGGCCAGGGCAACTTCGGTTCTGTCGATGGTGATCCGGCCGCGGCGGAGCGATACACGGAAATTCGCATGACCGCGTTTGCGGAAGAGATGCTTGCCGATCTCGAGAAAGAGACCGTCGACTTCGGCCCCAACTACGACGAGTCACGCACCATGCCGATGGTGCTGCCCGCGAAGGTTCCCAACCTGCTCGTGAACGGCGCCGCCGGTATCGCAGTGGGTATGGCCACCAACATTCCGCCGCACAACATGCGCGAGATCTGCGACGCCGCCATCGCGGTGCTCGACAATTCCGAAGTGAGCGACGAGGAGCTGCTCAAGATTGTGAAGGGCCCCGACTTCCCCACCGCCGGCATCGTGCTGGGACGGTTGGGAATTCGCGAAGCCTACACGACGGGCCGCGGCCGCGTGATCGTGCGCGCGCGCACGCACATGGAAGAGATGAAGGGCGATCGTGAAGCCATCATCATCGACGAGCTGCCGTACCAGGTGAACAAGGCGACGCTCATCGAGCGCATCGCCGAGCTGGTGAAAGACGAAGTCATCTCCGACATCGCGGACATCCGCGACGAGTCCAGCCGCGAGGGCATGCGCGTCGTCATCATCCTCAAGCGCGACGGCGACTCGCGCGTGGTGGAGAACCAGCTCTTCAAGCACACGCAGATGCAGGTCACCTTCGGCATCATCATGCTGTCGCTCGTCAACAATCGTCCCGAAGTGCTCTCGCTGCACGAGATGCTGCAGCACTGGCTGAACCACCGCGAGGCGGTGGTGGTACGCCGCACCAAGTTCGACCTGCGCAAGGCGGAAGAGCGCGCGCACATCCTGGAAGGCCTGCGCATCGCACTCGACCATATCGACGAGGTGGTGGCGCTGATCCGCGCCTCCAAGGACACCGAGACCGCGCGCAACGGCCTCATGACCAATTTCAAGCTCAGCGAGATTCAGGCCAGCGCCATTCTCGACATGCGCCTGCAGCGCCTGACCGGTCTCGAGCGCCAGAAGGTCGAAGACGAGTACCAGGAGCTCCTGAAGCTCATCGCCGAGCTCAAGGCCATCCTGGCCGATCGCGCGCGCGTGCTGGGCGTGATCCGCACCGAGATCGCAGAGATTCGCGAGGCCTACGGCGACGAGCGCAAGACCGAGATCGTCGATGCCGGCCCGGCGGACTTCAACGTGGAAGACCTGATCGCCGAAGAAGACATGGTGATCACGATCAGCCACGCCGGCTACATCAAGCGCATCGCGCTGGATGCGTACCGCCAGCAGAAGCGCGGCGGTCGCGGCGTCACCGGCATCAAGATGCGCGACGAAGATTTCGTGGAGCACATCTTCATTGCGTCGACGCACAGCTACATCCTGTTCTTCACCGATCTCGGCCGCTGCCACTGGGTGAAGGTGCACGAGATTCCGGAGGCCGGTCGCGCCGCGCGCGGCAAGGCCATCGTGAACCTGCTCGGATTGCAGGAAGGCGAGCGCGTATCGGGCCGTCTCAAGGTGGCGGAGTTCCGCGAGGACCAGTACCTCGTGCTCGCCACCAAGCGCGGCGTGATCAAGAAGACGGTGCTGTCCGACTACGGACGTCCGCGCCGCGGCGGCATCATTGCCGTCAACCTGCGCGACGGCGACGCGCTCATCGCGGCGGCCATCACCAACGGTGACCAGGAGATCGTGCTGGCCAAGAAGAACGGCCGCTCCATCCGCTTCCACGAGAAGACGGTGCGCCCGATGGGCCGCAGCGCCACCGGCGTCAAGGGCACCACGCTGGTGGGCGACGACGAAGTGGTTGGAATGGTCGTGGTCGGCGCCGGCGCCTCGCTCCTGACCGTCACCGAAAACGGTTACGGCAAGCGCTCGCCGCTCGAGGAGTACCCGGTCAAGGGTCGCGGCGGCATCGGCGTCATCAACATCAAGACGACCGATCGCAACGGCAAGGTGGTCACCATTCAGGAAGTGAAAGACAACGACCAGATGATGATCATCACCAAGAACGGAATCGTGATTCGTTGTCCGATCAGCGGCATCAACGTGATCGGTCGCAACACGCAGGGTGTGCGCCTCATCAATCTCGAGGACACCGACCGCGTGGTGGATGTGGCGCACCTCGCCGTCGAAGATGAAGACGAGGCCCAGTAGTTGCGTTTGAAAATGGAGAAGATCTCCGAGTTCACGGTCCGGCGGCTTTCCAACTACTACCGGATCCTGCTCGACCTCGAGAAGCGGGGCATCGCCACGGTGTCTTCACACCGGCTGGCGCAGCTGGGCGGCATCACGAGCGCGCAGGTGCGCAAGGACCTCTCCTACTTCGGAAACTTCGGCACGCGTGGGCTGGGTTACAGCGTGAGCGAGCTCAAGGCGCAGATCGTTCAGATTCTGGGGCTCGACCACAAATGGAACATGGCGCTGTTCGGTGCGGGCTCGCTGGGTCACGCGCTCTTTTTCCACCAGGGCTTTCGCGACGACGGCTTCTATTTCAAGCACGTGTTCGATGTCGACGCCGGCAAGGTGGGTCAGAAGTGGCACGACGTGGTCATCACCGACCAGGCCCGGGCCGAGGAGACGCTGCGGCGCGAACCGGTCCAGATTGCGGTGGTGGCGACACCGCCCGATGCCGCCGCCGATGTGGTGGAGCTGCTCGTGCGCTCCAACATCAAAGGCATTCTCAATTTTGCACCGACGCAGCTCACCGTTCCCGACGGCGTGTGGCTGCGCAACGTAAATCTCGCGGTGGCCTTGGAGAGCCTGAGTTTCTACCTCTCGATGTAATCCAATGAAAATCCGGTTGCTGTCGCCCGCTGCTCTCATTCTTATTCCCGCCATCACCGGGGCGCTCGGCGCGTCGGTGGCAGCGGCTGCGCCCACGACGAGGATTTCTCCGGGACGCGTGATGTTCTCGGTGTCCAACGGGTCGCAGTGGAAATTCGGTGCGCGCGGCGAGCGCGATCTTCTCGAGCGCGGCGGTATCGTCGTGTCCTCGAGCCGCCCCGGGAATTCCCTCCTGGATGAGCGCGTGCGCGCCACCAAGGGAGATCTGTCGCCGCTGCGCGGCGCACACGAGGGACTCTACGAGGGCGCCATCAACGGCGTGCGCTATCCGTCGCTCGACCCCGATGACGATCACGATGGTCGCGTGAACGAGGATGTCGCCGACGGTATCGACAACGATCGCGACGGCAAGATCGACGAGGACTTTGCCGCCATCGGCGATGAGATGGCGGTGATCATGGCGGCCTCGCGCGACGGCGACATCACGCTGCGCCACGAGATGTACGGATGGTCGCTCCCGAATATCGACGGCATGATTGCATCCACGCTCGAGGTGACGAATTCATCTGCGCGCGTGTTGCCGCACGCACGGATCGGCGTCGAGCTCGATGCGGTCCCCGGCCTCGAGCTGGCGGATGGACCGTCCATCGACGGGACGGGAAATTCGACGGCTGACGCCGCCTTTGTGCAGCGCTGCGTCGTGTTGGACGACGACGATCACGGTCTCGCCGCACTGTTCTTCGTGCAGCGGTCCGCCGTTACCACCGGACCGACATCGGCCATCAGCTGGGAGATTCACGGCGATCGCAACCGCGTCACGATTGTCTCGCCCGATCTGGGCGATCTGGCGCCGGGCGCCAGCGCCACCATTTATCTGGCACTCGTGGCGCTGCCGGCCGACGACTTGAAGGCGGCGCGTGCGATTCGCAATGCGCAGCGCACCGTGGTCGGCGACGGAACCGCGCAGTTCATTCCGCCGCCGGTTTCGCTCCTCGCGCGCAACGACCTGGATTCGAATCCGCGCAATGTGAACCAGGGTGTGGTGCGCGAAAACGGCCGAGACATCTTCTGGAGCACGGCGGGAAAACTCCAGGAGTCGCTGCTGCGCGGTTCACCCAATCCGTTTCACGACACCGTCAGCATCGACTATCAGATTCCGTTCCGTGTGGTTGACGAGGAGGGCGTCGAGCACGTCCTCGACAGCGATCAACCCACCAGCGTCAAGATCTACAACGTGGCCGGGCGGCTGGTGGCGACGCTCCTCGACGAGGCTCAATCTCCGGGAAAATATCGTGTGGGCTGGACCGCGCGCGCCGAGGACGGCGGATCCCTCGCCAGCGGCGTCTATTACGTGAAGCTCCAGATCGGCAAGCGGTCGGTCACGATGCGCATGGTCCAGCTCAAGTAGCCAGAATTTCCTCCCTCGCGCTTTCGACCCGGCTCCCCGTTTGCTATAATCGCTGTGTGCGGCCATGTTGCCGCCCGAGGAAAGCCATCGAAACCATCCGAATTCAGAGCATTACAGCGCGTTGCGAGGGGCTGCACTTCTAGTTGAAGCGCACCACCTTCGAATTCATCAGACGCGCCCGGGTCGAGCGGGCCTATCTTGTCGGCGTGAGCCTCCCCGGAGGCTCGGTCGCATCGGCCCACGAGCATCTCGAAGAGCTCGCCCAGCTGGCCGCCACGGCCGGCGCCGAAGTCGTCGGACGCTTCGTGCAGGGACGCAATCGCGTCGACATCACCACCTACATCGGCGAAGGCAAGGTCAAGGAGCTCAAACAGCTCTGCGAAGAGTGGGCCGTCAACCTGGTCATCTTCGACGACGATCTCTCGCCCGCGCAGGGCAAGAACCTCGAAAAACTGCTCAACGTTCGCGTCATCGACCGCAGCGAGTTGATCCTCGATATTTTTGCGCGTCACGCCAAAACGCAGCAGGCCAAGATCCAGGTCGAGCTGGCGCAGCTCGAGTATTCGCTGCCGCGGCTGAAGCGATTCTGGGAACACCTCGAGCGACAGGCGGGCGGTATCGGCGCGCGTGGTCCGGGCGAAACCCAGCTCGAAGTCGACCGCCGCAAAATCCACCAGCGCATTTCGTCGCTCAAGCGGCAGCTCAAGAAAATCGACGCGCGCCGCGAAACCATGCGACGCGCGCGCAGCGGCCGCCATGTGGCGGCGCTCATCGGCTACACCAACGCGGGCAAGTCCACCGTGATGAGGGAGCTCACCGGCGCCGACGTGCTCGTGCGCGACCAGCTCTTCGCCACCATTGATACCACCACGCGCAAGATGAACGGCAACGGCAGCGCGCAGCGCAATGGCAACGGCAATGGACATGGCAACGGGCACCACGACGTGTTGCTCATCGACACCGTCGGTTTCATTCGCAAGCTCCCCGATCACTTGAAGACGAGCTTCAAGGCCACGCTGGGCGACACCGCGCAGGCCGAGCTCTACCTGCACGTGGTCGACATTTCGCATCCGTTGTGGGAGGAGCAGCGCGACATCGCGGACATGACCGTCCGCTCCATCGAGAATCCCGGCGTGGAAACGATCTACGTGTTCAACAAGATCGATCAGGTCTCGCCGGACTTGCTGGAAGGAATGAAGCAGCGCTTCCCGGACGCCGTGTTTATTTCCGCCGTCGACGGCATCGGCATCGGCACCCTGCGCGAGCGCATTGAATCCTTCTTCTACGGCAAGAACGTGGACGTGGAAGTCGTGCTTTCGGCCGGCGACGGCAAGAACATCTCCATGGTGCGCGAACTGTTGCGCGACGCCATCAACCGCTACGAGCATGACCTGTGCGTGCTGCACGGCACCATTGAGAGCCGCCTCATGGGCCGTCTCGAAGCCATCCCCGGCGCGCGTGTTCGCTACCTGATGTAAAGACAGCCGGCGGACACGCCGGCTTTATCTCTCTCACTTTCCAAGCTATGCCCACGTACGCTAACGTGGTACCGTGACATCCCCATTGCGTACACGTCTCATTCTCACCGTGTTGTTATGCGCCGCCCTGGCACTCCGCATATTATTCATCACGGTTTCATCCCCCGTCGACGACGCCTACATCACCTATCGCTACGCTGACAATCTCGCGGCCGGCCACGGCTTCGTCTACAACGCGGGCGAACGCGTGCTGGGAACCACCACGCCACTCTTTGCACTGCTGCTCGTTCCTTTCGCCGTCGTCGGCCTTCCCGCCGACACGATGGCGCTCATTCTTGCCGTCCTGTTCGACATCGGTATCTGTGTGCTTCTTTTCATGCTGTTTCGTCGTTCGCACGGCGATGCCGCAGGGCTCGCGGCGGCGGGAATTTATGGACTCTCATACGCGGCGGCGGCCGCGTGCGGATACGGGATGGAAACGCAGCTTTTCATGTTTCTCGTCGTGGCGGCATTCACACTGCTGACGCGACAGAAATGGACGGCGGCCGCCACCATGACGGCGCTCGCTACCATGACGCGCCCCGAAGGATTCCTGCTGGCGGGAATTGTCGCGGCGGCGATGCTGTTCACGCCCCAAGGCCGGAAACAGTTCGCGCGCGCAGCGGCGGTCTTCGTGGCGCTCGCGGGAGCGTGGTACGCGTTCGCGTGGATCTACTTCGGCTCACCGATACCGAATTCGGCGCACGCCAAATTGTTGCAGACAGGTATCAGCCCGTCGCAGTGGGTTGATTTTTTCGTGACGCGCAATCCCGTCGTCATGCTGCTGTGGGCGTGCGCCGTGGTGGGCGCCATCGCGGGCATGAGAAAGCGCGAACCCGGAGCGGTGCTCTTCACGGTGTGGCTCGTGGTCTACATGCTGTTTTTCCGCGCCGTGCGGCCGCCGTTTCTCGGCGGATGGTATTTCCCGCCGCTCGTGTTGTCGCTCACTGTTCTCACTGCGTTCGCGGCCTCGGTCATCGGGACCCGAATTCTACGCACACCGGGGCGCGCACTCGCCGTCACGCTCGTGCTTGCACTCGCTCTGGTTGTTACGGTGTTGCCGAAGAGTATCGCGTCGAATCGCTGGAATCGCACCGTGGCGCAGACCGTGTTCGTACCCATCGCAGAATGGGTACGCGACCACACCACACAAGACACCATTGTGCACGCTGCCGACGTGGGCTATCTGGGGTATTTCTCGGGACGCCGCATCGTGGATGCGGCCGCGCTGGTAACGCCGGAGGTGGGCCGCTACTACGCACAGCACCGAAACCAGCCCGACTGGGACATCGCGTATGTACTCGAGCACCGGCCCGGCGTCGTGGTGCTACCCGTGCGCGGGGACATCTACCGCCGCTTCAGTGCAAGCTCGTTTGCGCACCAATACCAACCGCAGGCGCGCTTTCAGGTGGAAGGCGAAACCGATCTCCACCCACCGCTCGATATCGCCGAGCGCTACACACACGACGCGCGCTTCATGGCCGACTACATCATCTACGCGCGCACGCGGTAGCGCACGTTCCTCAACAGCGAACCGAGTTCTTCAAAACGTGGGTGTTTTTTACCTTCGCAGCGAAGGTAAATATCACCCAACAAATGCGCCACGTAGGGCGCGTTACTTCTTCTTCGGCGTTGTGTGCGCCACAATCCAATCCGATATCGTCTTTAAAGCCACCGGCGACATGGTTTCTTCGATGCTGCCGTATTCGGCCGGGACACCCGTGGTCGCGCTTTGGAAGAGATGATTCAAACCGGGCAGCTCGGTAGTGGTGACATCCTTGTTGCCGCCGGCCTTCAGTGCCTTTTCGATCGCGGGCAGATTCTCTTTCGCGCTGACCTGCAAATCGAGTGATCCATTGATCGCGAGCACGGGCTGCTTCACCTTGCGCAGCGTTTCGTCGGGCTTGAGCGTCAGTAAGTAGCGAGACCAGGCCGAGCCGATCAGTTCGGTGACGCCGTGCGCCTGCTGGCTGATCATCTGCGTCTTGGCGGGATCGAGCGCGGAGATCTGGGCCGTGAGAGAATCCGCCACCGCGTTCAGCTGCTGCTGCCTGAGCTTTTCGTCGGTCGTTCGGGCCGCGATCTGACACATGCGACGAACCGCACTGGCCGTGTAGTTGACGACGGCGTCACTGGCGCCGCCGGCGCGCGTGAGGTCGGAGAACTGTCGCACCAGCAGGTCCTGGGCGGGCACACCCACGCCTGCCATCATGACAATGTACGCCACATCTTGGGAGCGCGCGGCCACGATGGGCGCGACGATTCCACCTTCACTGTGACCGACGAGTCCGATCTTCTTCGCGTCGACATCCACGCGCGTTTTGAGATACGCCACCGCAGCCTCGGCGTCCTGCGCGAAATCCTCGCTGGTGCCGTTCGCATCACCGGTTGATTTGCCGAATCCACGATCGTCGCAACGGAGCACAGCAATGCCGTTGCGCGTGAGGTAGTCGCTCAGTACGAGAAACGGCTTGTGCCCCATGAAAGCAGGACATCCACCAGCACGTCTGGTCCGTTGAAATCTTCAAAGGCTTTGAGCAGGCTTGCGCGAAAAGCTTTGAACGCGCCGATATCACGGACAGTGCGCAGGCCCATTACGTACCCAATGGAGCGCTTCACCAGAACTGAGAACAAATTCTTCCACCAGGCCTGCTGGCGTCTGCGCGCCACACCATAGACCACATCGTAATCTTCATTTAGTTTCGCCAGCAATTTCGGCATCTCTTCCGGCAAATTTTGCAGATCATCGTCCATTGTGACGATCACTTCGTAACGTACGGCGCGGATTCCGCACAGAGTAGCGTTATGTTGTCCATAATTACGCATCAAATCAATGCCGCGCACCCACACGTGGCTGCGCGCCAGCCGTTCGATTGCACCCCAACTGTCATCGGGACTGCCATCGTTGACAAGCACCACTTCATAAGAATCCGCGCAGGAGGGCAATACTTTGCCCAATCGTTCGACCAACTTATCAAGAGTTTGTTCACTGCGATAAACGGGAATGACAACGGATACGTTCATACGGGCGACATTATATCCGCTTCACAACCGGACCCCGTGCCTGTCCTCCAATATGAGCAGAGTGCGCGCCACTTCAGCCGCTCTCTGGTCCGCATCCCAGCCCAGTGTGTTGCTGAAGACGCCAGCGAGTTCATCGATCATTTCGCGTGTCACAAGGCCAAGCATCGCCAGCATGGAACGTCTTAATACAAAATCATCCAGATGGAATATCTTTT
>Ga0207674_10003183_pt1 | contig 20215 bp, 16 predicted proteins | sample KBSCornC72_FD_184303 | JGI IMG/M metagenome (GOLD analysis project Ga0207674, IMG submission 184303) | Corn rhizosphere microbial communities from Kellogg Biological Station, Michigan, USA - KBS Corn C7-2 (SPAdes) (version 2) | ecosystem: Host-associated > Plants > Roots > Rhizosphere > Soil ...
TCCACCGTCGCTTCGAGCGCGGCGAGGCGGTCCGCGCTGCGCGGCCCTGACGATGCCACCGGCTCCGGCGCGTCCACGGCATCGTACGTCGGCACACCCGACAGGAGATGCGCGAACCGCACCTCCTTCTGTCCCGGCCGCCGCTCGAGTCGAGTGGCGAGCGGCGATGGAGCCCTTGCCATGAGCTGCTCGAGCGAGGTCTCCACGTCGTCGAGGTCCTCGACGCCCGTGAGCCGACTGGCCCGCGTCTTGAGCTCGCCTAACGTCTGCGGCCCGCGAAGCATGAGGACGGCGAGCACGGCCGCCTGCCTCGCCACGAGCCCCAGCGTCTCGTTCACCAGGTGGCGATACTTGAACACCCGTGAGCCGCTCTGCTGAACCACACGGACCAGCGATCGCTTTCGGAGCGACTCGACCGCCCCCGCGACGGTCGCCTCGTCGTAGTGCACAACCGGCTCGCGGTTCGACGTCTGGTTGCAGGCGTTGGTGAGCGCGTTGAGCGACATCGGGTAGTAGTCCGGTGTCGTCATCTCCTTCTCGATCAGCGAGCCGATCACGCGGATCTCGACGTCGGTCAGCAGGTCATCCACGGAGGTTCACCGGCCGCATATGGCCTCGGAGGTTGGCGAGGGAACGCGAGCACGACCGTCGCGCCTGACGACAACCCCTTGATGCCACGCCGCGCCTCCTTTGTACAGGGGCGCGAAGGCGACCGCACGCTATCGTGCCGGGTCGGCAGTTCTCACGGCTCGGAACCCGTACGCCACGCCTCTCGGTCCTCCACCCCACGAGCCGTAGTTCCGCCACTCGACGGGGCTGTAGGGATTCAGCTCCCGCACCGTCCAGTCGCGCGTCCGCTCCCGCTCACGTTCGTAGTATCCGCCGCCGCGGTAGCCGTAGCCGCCGGCTTCGTTGTCGCCGAGTGGCCAGTCGTCATTCGTGGCGAGGCCGTAGTCGCGGAGCGTGCCGTCGCCGTGCGTTCCGCGGAAAGCCCGACCGCGCGGATGACCGATCGTGACGGCCCGCTCCCACACGGACCCCGCGAGGTCCATCACCCACCAGTACGATGCGCCTAACGTCTCGCGAGTGGAGTCCGCGAGCCGTGATTCATCGGCCGCCCCGCTCTGCGCCAGGTCATCATCCGCGCCTACTCGGCGCGCCAGCCCGGCTTTGGAGCTCGTACCCCACGGGTAGTCGGAGGGCACGGGGTCCGCTGGGCCACGGGCGGCCTTCGTGAACTCGAGCTCCGTCATCGGACGGAGACCGGCCCAGTCTGCGAACGCGGTGCCGTCGTCCCAGCTCATCTGATTGGCGGGGCGATTCGGCTTCGCGGCGACGTACGCCGCGTCCACGATGCGGATCGATCCACGCTCCGTCGCGTAATCGAGCCCACCTAACGGGGCGCGAAAGGACGCCGCGTAATGCCCGATCGTGTTGAGGAAATCGGCGTACTGCCCCTGCAGCGTCTCGTACTTCATGATGTAGAACGCGCGTGTTCCCTTGGGAAACTCGGCCGGCACCGGCCCGCCTCGGTCGCCCTCGTACTGCGGGGAACGGGCCTGATAGTACAGGGTGCCGTCCTCGGGAGCGACGCGGATCGCCGCTTCGGACGTGACGCGGAATGGGCCACCATGCCCGCCGGTGGCCGTCGATCGATAGAACGCCGCGTGTGATACCGATGCCGTGTCGCGGTCACCGATGCTGAAGGGACCGTCGGGAACGTAGACCATCTCGATGCCGAAGACGCGCGCCTCGAGCGTGGCGGCTGTCAACACATTGGTCGGCCAGGACGTCGTGTCGAGCTCGAGGACGACGTCGCCCGCCAGATCGCCGCGATGGGTCGCCGCTGCTGCGCGACAGAACGCGCCAACGTGGTCGCCCGATGGCGCGCACGCGAGTGGACCACCCTCACGCGTGGCCGCCAGTCGCACATGCCGCCATGGCGCGTTAGGCGACGGCCGCACCTTCACGAACAGCCAGACGGCGTCGTAGTTGCGCGCGTTGCGCCAGGCGTTCTTCCATGCGACCTTCGCGGATACGCGCAGCGCAGCGCTGCCGGCGTTGCGCTCGACGGCGCCGGTTTCGATGCGCAGGTCGTTTGCGAGCGCGGTGGAAAACGGGCTCGAGGCCAGAACGGCCACGATGCCGCACGCGAGCCCGCGTGCGGCGTCTCTCCCAAATCCCGGAACCATCGATCGACGCTCGTGGTTGGAGTTTGGGTGAATGCTCCTGCCGAGCGGGCGCATGGATCAAGCTGCTGGCCACGAACCGTATCTGGAATGCGACGAGCGGGCCATCATGCACGACGAATGTGCAGCGCAGAGCTCACGGCGGTGTGTCACCACCGCCCGACGAGCGTGGCGACCGCGATGACGCCCGACGTGTGGCCGTTACCGTACGTCGTACTCGCGTCCGATGGCGAGAGCCAGCGGATCGATGACACGGCCTGTGCGGGGATCGTCCGCAGCATCTCGACCGGGCCGACGCGACTGTCGTCAATGTGGACGTGCAGCCCGGGAAGCTCGTTGGCCACCACGCGTGCCTTCTGCTCGACACCCGTGACGGTGCGGTTGAGCAGCATCGCGGGTCGCAGCACCTTCACGATGTCGTACGCGGACGATGCCTCCGACAGGAGGGGTTCGATGTCCTTTTGTGTAATCTCGCCCCGCTGGCCGGCCGACCGGGTTGCTGGTCGCGGTGGCGTCGCGACCGAAGGTTGCTGGCAGGCGGCGGCGGCGAACGTGACCAGGGCGACGCGCACGATTGCTCCCGAAAGCATCGGAATATCCTCTGCATCGGTCGGCGTGATGTCTGACGCAAGAGCGCGCGACGAACGTTGCCCACGCGGTGTCGCGTTAGGGTTCGGGTGGTGTGCAGAAGCTTCGGGCCGGGCGGACCCTCTGCCTGGTCGCCGACTCCCGCTCACCCCCTCGATATAGAGACGGATGCTCGGCGGCTTTTTCCGAAAGGCTGCCCGGTACCCGGGTTGGCTGATGAACCGAGTGGAGGTGTCGAGAGCAGGCGGGTCAGGCCGGCACCGGCCTAGCGATCGCGCTGGCGAGCTGCCACGAGCAGTCGGCGGTACTCCGCGTTGTCGACATCCAGGAGCACGGCAGCGCTGAGCACGGCCTCCGCCTCGGCGCGCTTACCGCGTTTGAGCAGCGTCGCACCTAACGCCGCATGGTACCGTGCTTCGCTGCCGTCATATAAGACGGCCTCGCGATACCGCGCTTCGGCCAGCGCGTAGAGCCGGAGCTCGAGGGCCTCGTTGCCGTCCTGGTAGGCCTGAAGCGCACGGCGACGCACCTCTATCAGCGTCAGCCCCTCTCTGGGTACCGGGGGTCCGAACGTGTAGGACACCGAATCGCCGGCGGACAGCTCATACATCGCCAGCGACTCCGTGGCGTCGACCACGTTCGCGTTGGCCACCGGCGTCGGCATCTCCCCGCGAGCGAGCCTCGGCGGCATTTCGCGCTCCATCCGCTCGAGCCTCGCGAGGCGTGCTTTCGTCGTCGGGTGCATACCCACGTACTTGACGTTCGTCGGATTGTTCTGGGCCATGTGGCGCCAGAGGTTCGTCACTTCGCCCATCGGCCGACCGGCGCGCGTGAGGAGGTACATCGCGACGTCGTCCGCGTCCCGCTCCTGGACCTGGGAAAAGACCAGCGATCCGACGTCCAGCGGCTGCTTTCCCGATTCACCTCTCGCGTTCATGGCGCGAACCGCGGCCGACGTGTCCACGATCGCGCCGAAGGACGCATCGATCCTGTTCTGCTGTTGCGCCTGGACGTGCCCCAGGGCGTTATGCGCGATCTCGTGCGCGAGCACCGCCGCGAGCTCGTCGTTGTCGACGAGGAAGCGCAGCATGGCTGACGTCACGGTCACATTGGATCCGTCGGCCCAGGCGTTGACCTCGTCCTTCCGCGACGCGATGAGATTGTAGCCGCATGCGGTGTCGGCTGGGACGGTGACGCGAGTCTCGCTTGCAGGAGCGCCGCCGCGGGCTCTGGCTTCGCTCCGCGCGGACGCGTCCATGAGAAACGTGGTATCTCCACGGCGGAGTGTCAGACGCGGCGCGGCATTTCCACGCACGGCGACTGCGCGCGCGAGCTGCGACGCCGCGTTAGGCCCGCGGGGCGCCGTCCCGTCGTTCACGCCGACGACGCGATCGCCGACCGCGATCCCCGCGCGGGCCGCAGCGGAGCCGCTCGCGACGCTGACGATGAACACCGTATCGGAAAAGCCGAGGGACCGTGCCGCCTCCTCGTAGGCCGACGGAAAGGAGTTGAGGTTCGCGAACCGCACCCCGGTGCCTGGCGCGACCGCTCCGGTGCAGTATGGCATAGCGACCGCGAGAAGCCTGTGCCCCACATCATCCACGCGACGCTGCTGGCGAAGGTCGCGCGTGATGAGCACCTCCTGCTGCTCCAGCTGCGCAGCGTGCACGATCTCGGGCGTCGCCGGAGCGGGTCGCGTGCCGGACGTGGCGCATGCGTTCACGCAGACGGCGATCAGGAACGCCGTCTGGGGACGGTTGAAGCGGGGCATTTATCGCACCTCGGGTGCCTGGCGCTGGAGGCCGCGGGCGTCCGCGACAATCTCCATTGGCACATTCTAACCCGAGTACGGCGGCCCGCCAGGGGTACGCCGTTACAAGGATGTCGGTGCGACAGCCTATTGCTTCTTATAGATGAGGGCCAGCCCGCCGGCGGCTACGGTGAGGGAATTCCCGCTCAGGGAACCGGTGCCGGTCGACCCATCGCTCTCGAACGTGAACGTCACGGCAGTGCCGTTCAGCGCATACGTGCCGGCGTCCGGAAGCGAGTCCGTGGTCACCTCGCCGGCCTGCGTTATCCGAAAATGCGTCAGCTGCGTGAAGGTCCCGTTCTCGGAGACGTTCAGCACGTCGTCCGTCAACTCCACCTTGTCGCTCCCGAGCTGAGCGAGGATGAAAGGCAGGCCGCTGCCGTTGACCGTTTGAAGATTCCAGACGCCGGCGACCGAGGCGGGCGTCGGTTGCGTGGGCGAGTCGCCCCCACACGCGGCGGCAGCAATCAGCAACAGGCAGGCACCGATACGGCGCATGGCGTTTTCCGGTGGGATGGTCGGGTGGCGGCCCACGACTTCCGTCACCGCTTCCGTATGGCCGACGTGCACGATGCCCACTCGGCCGATCGAGGCATTTCCGAAGGACACGATCCACCCACCGGAGCGTCACACAGGAGCGCGCTCGCGTGAGGCGCTCGTTATGCACCCACGCGAGGATGGTTCGCTCTCAAGACACGACCTGATAGACCTCCCGCCTGCCGCGCTCGACCAGCTCGTGATACCCCGCCATGGCGTTTCGCACCGACTCGTCCGCCATCAGCGACTCCTCGACGGAGAAGAAATCATCGACCGTCGGCACCGTCACCTCGGCGACGAGCGTCCAGAACTGTTCGCCGGTGACGTCGGTGAGCAGGCGAATCGGCGGTCGGCCCGTTTTCTCCAGCGCGGCTGAGAGGGTCCGGAAGCGGTCGATCAGGGGGCGGACTTTCCCCGGTTTGCAGTTCAGTACTTCGCGGATGATGTACACGCGCTCCTCCTATGGATAACGGTCAGTACCATGAAGGAGTCCAATGTGAGCCGTTAGGTGGGTCGTCGCTTCGGCGAGAATACCCATGGCCGAACGACAAGGGATGGGTAATTGCCGCCATTTGTCGGGAATAGGGAATCGGCGGCGCGCTTCGCGCGCACCCGGGAACGGGGAACTGGGAACCGAGGCTCCGCGAGGAGTCACGATTCCCGGTTCCCTGTTCCCGGTTCCCGCTATTCCCGATTCCCGATAATCTTGTGTTCGTACGCAAACGCGATCGCCGCGGCACGCGACGGCACGTCGAGCTTCACGAGAATGTTGCTCACGTGGCGGTCCACCGTGCGCTCGCTCACCGACAGGCGAGTCGCGATCGCCTTGTTGGTGCAACCGTCGGCAATGAGCCGAAGCACCTGCCGTTCGCGAGGCGACAGCTTCTTTCCTGCGGTGGAAGTCGACGGCGGATTCACACGGTCGATGCGCGCCAGGTCGCCCCGCGCGCGGAGTCGCTCGAAGACGGCTCGGGCCGCGGCGAGCTCGAGCCGAGTGGTTTCCGCGTCGCGGAGCGCGTGACAGGCGAGGCCGATGAGGACGCGAGTGCGCGCGGCGTCGTACGGCACATCGAGATGCATCCATCGCTCGAACGCCCTTCGCAGCGGCCCGAGCGCCGCGTCAGGCTTCCCCTCGGCGAGCGCGATGGCGCCTTCCGCCTCGGCCGCAGCGGCTCGTAAGGCATCTGCGTCGAGTGCATCGGACAGTGCAGACAGCTCACGCCACGCGTCCCGTGCGTCATCGATCGCGCCTGCCGCCAACAGGATCTCGACGCAACTCGGGAGCAGTCGCGCACGCCGCGACTGGTTCGTCGTGGTGTGCAGCGCGCTGCGTAGCGTGGCGCACGCGGCATCGACTTGCCCTTGAGCCATCCGGAGGAGCGCGAGGCCGGGCTGCGGATCATAACCCACCTGACTCGCCGCTCCGTACGCTTCCTCCGCTGCAGCGTGCTCGCCACGCAGGCGATGGATCTCGCCCTGCTGGTATAGCGCTCCACCCGGAGGCTTGCGACGCCCACGCGCCTCGCGATCGCATGCGCGGCACGCGTCCTCGAGGGCGGCGGACCATTCACCGTGCGACCGCCGAACTTCCGCGCGATGGACCAGGCACACGCTGCTGAAGGCCAGTGACTCGGACTGCGGCTCGCACCACCGAGCGAAGGCAGTCGTCCATTCGTGCGCGCGGTCCAGCGCGTACACCTTGTTGCAGACTTCGAGGACGCTGCAGTACATGAGCCCCGTCACCATCGGCGAGAGCTCACCGCCGACCACCGCGAGCATCGTCTCGTCGAGCAGCTCGAGACCGGCGCTGATCTGTCGCAGATTGATGAGCGCGCGGGCTTCGAGATGGCGCGCCATGGCGGTGAGGTCGGCATCGGCGAATCGCTCGCCGATTGCCGTGGCTTTCGCCGCACGCGTGCGCGCTTCGGTGGCATCGCCTTCGCGCAGAATCCGCTCGATGCTTGGCAGGAGGACGTAGCCGTGCTCGACGCAATCGATATTCTCGATCAATCGCTGCGCGCGTGCGACCCAGGCATTCGATTGCGCGAGCTCACCGCGAAACAGGAGCGTTAGGCCGAGCCAGATCGCGGTGCGCGCAGCCTGCTCGCGCTGCCCTTGGTCCACCTGCGCGCGATGGAGGCGGTCGAAGCACCGCTCGAATTCGACCTCGCCGCCGATGAGATACGCGGCGAATCCGAGCCGCTGGAGGTCGTCGCAGCTCAGTGGGGCGGCCTCGTCGGCGAGTCGGAGGCCCTCGAAGGCTTCGTCCCACGCGCCGCGGTCGTAGCACGCTCGGGCTTGCACGAGGTCATTCGCCATCGCCGTCCAATGTACTGTGGTGTCCGGTCGTCTCCAGTATCTACGTAGAGCTAATTCGGTCATTGGCAGCCAGTCGGAGGGCTTCTTACCCAACTGGACGCGTTCCAGTCGCTAGCCACATGTTTGAGGCGACCGAAGCCAGCCTGACACCGAGAGTTGCACGTGAGCGCGTCACCGACCGATTGGTTCCGCCGCGTCGATACCGTATTCGACGCTGCCGTCGACCTTCCCGCCGATCAACAAGCGGCGGTCGTCGAGCGCGAGTGTGCTGGTGACGAAGCACTCCGCGCGGAAGTCCTCTCGCTCCTGCGAGCCTACCGGTCGGATAGCCCCCTCGAAGCTCCCGCCGCCGCACTCGCGGCGCCGCTCTTCCAGCCTGCCCGCGCGGCCTCCGATCGCATTGGCCCGTTCCGCATCGTTCGCGAGATCGGCCGCGGCGGCATGGGACGCGTCCTCCTCGGCGAGCGCGCCGACGGGCAGTTCGAGCAGCGGGTCGCCATCAAGCTCATTCAGCACGGCAGCCCGGGCGTCGTCCGCCGATTCGTCGAGGAACGCCGCATCCTCGCGCTGCTCGAGCACCCCAACATCGCTCGGCTCGTCGACGGCGGGCTCACCGCCGACGGACTGCCGTACTTCGCCATGGAGCTCGTCGATGGCGAGCCGATCGACCGCTACTGCGAGTCGCGCCATCTGCCACTCGACGCGCGGCTCGAGCTCTTCGCCCGCGTGTGTGACGCCGTCGCCTACGCACACCAGCACCTCGTCATCCACCGCGACCTCAAACCATCGAACATCCTGGTCACCGCCGACGCCCAGGTGAAGCTGCTCGACTTCGGCATCGCAAAGCTGCTCGGCGGCACGCAGGGCGATGATCTGACGGGTACGGGGCTGAGCCCGATGACGCCGCAGTTCGCGGCGCCGGAGCAGATCCGCAATGCGCCGATCAGCACCGCGACCGACGTGTACTCGTTAGGTGTGCTGCTCTATCTGCTGCTCACCGGCGAGCGGCCGTACGATCTTCGTGGGAGGCTGGCCGCCGACGTCGAGCGGATCGTGTGCGTGGACGTGCCACCGAAGCCATCGAGCCGGGCGGCGGGCCCGCTGGCGAGACGGCTGCGCGGCGACCTCGATCTGATCGTGATGACCGCGCTGCAGAAGGACGAACAGCGCCGCTATCAGTCGCCGGCCACGCTCGCCCATGACCTGCAGCGATTCCTGCAGGGCCGCGCGATCCTCGCGAGACCGGACACCGCTCGGTATCGGCTCGAGAAGTTCGTACGTCGCAACCGGACCGCCGTCGCGTTCGCAACTGCAACCGCGGTGGCGCTCGTCGGTGCGACCGTGTTCTCCATCGCGCAGATGCGAGAGGCACGGAGACAGCAGCGCGAAGCCCTGCGGGCCGCGCAGCGGGCGACCGCGCTCAGCGACCTCCAGAGTGTGCTCGCCGGAGACGCTCGCGACCCCGACGGGCGGCCGCTCCCTCCCGCCGGCCGGATCGCGATGGCCGAAGGGGTCATTACACGCCGCTTCGGGTCGGACCCGGCGCTCGCCGCGAGCCTGATGGTGGACCTCTCTGGACGGTACGTCGAGGCCGGAGACCTCAAGGCACAACGCGCCATGCTCGGCAAGGCGCGCGCGATCGCGCTCGAGGCAAACCTGGGAGCGGAGGTCGCGCTGGCGACGTGCTGGAGAGCGAACAGCTACTGGCTCGAGGACATCCTCGACTCGGCGCGAGCGGACGTGGCGGAAGGGAAAGCCGCGCTCGCGCGGGACAAGTACCGCGATCACGAGGCCGAAGCGACCTGCCTGGAGGCCGAGGGCAAGTTGCTGCAGGCGACAGGGAAGCCCGATTCGGGAATCGCGCTGCTCAAGCGGGCCGTTCGGATCGAGGAGGATGAACCCGGAAGCACGGAAGCCCTCGGCCGCATGAACTCCCTCGCCGAGGTGCTGCGCTTGAGCGGCCGGATCCGTGAGGCGGTGCCTTACTTTCGTAGAATCCTCGCGCAGCTCGAGGCGTTAGGCTACGGCGAGACCGATGCGTTCCCGAACGTGGTGAACTTTCTGTCGACGTCGTTGACGGACCTTGGTGAGTGGGCCGTACTCGACTCCACGCTTCGCGGGTACATTCGTCCGCGTGAGGCAGCACACGGTGAAGGACGAGTGCCGACGCTGCTGGCGCTCCTCTACGCACGAGCGAAGCTACGCCTCGGCGAGACCGACTCGGCAGACCTGTGGTTGACGCGTGCCATGCGAGATACGACCCAGGGCGCTGGGCAGTTCGATGCATATCTCGCCTCGACGTTGACCGAGCTCCGCCTCGACCAGTCGCGGCTCAAGGACGCGCGCGTCGTGGCAGCCCAACTTCCCGCCGGCCGACGCGGCCAGCGTGCGACGGCCGCAATGCTTCGGGCACGACTGCAGCGCGCGGACGGAGATCCGCGCGGCGCTTCGGCGTTCCTCGAGCGAGAGCTCGGTACCGTGTGGAACGACGGGCAGCAGCGCCTAACGCTCTTTTCGCTCCCGCTGGTCACTGCTGGCGAGTGGCGTCTCGCGAGCGGTGATGCGCGCGGTGCAGATTCGCTTGCAGTCCTCGCTCGCACCGCCGCGGCGGTCGACTCGGTCGCGCTGGTGCGAAGTGCGCTGGCCGGGCGCGCCGAGCTGCTTCGCGCGCAGGCGTTGCGGGCGGGAGGTCGCGCGGCGGAGGCCCGGCAGGCGGCTGAGCGGGCGGTTACGGCGCTCGGGAATGGGTATGGGCCGAATCACCGGTGGACGCGAGCGGCGCGGGCGCTCGCAGATTCACTCCGGGGCTGAGGAAGTGCGGTTTTTTACCGCAGAGGTCGCAGAGGTCGCGGAGGCTCCCAGCGTTAGGCGCATCGCGCCAGCGGCCGGGATTCTTGGTGACGGCCTCGGGAAGCCAATGCGCGCCGAGGTCGTTTTACAAGCATTTCCATTTCTCTGCGTCTCTGCGTCCTCTGCGGTTCAGATCAGCCGCACTCCACGGGGTTGGCTCGATTTCGAAATGGGTTACGCCTGAACAGGCGCACACCCAACCCGAGGAATTCGAGCCATGCTTGCTTTCACATCGCGAGTCGGCCGGTGGCCACTCGCTCTCACCCTGATGGCAGTCGCGGCCTGTTCGGACGACCAACCCTCTACCGCGCCCCGCGCGGCGCGTCCCTCTCGTCAGGCGCTCGACGGCAATGTGATTCTCGTGACGACCGCGAGCGGCGCCAATGTGCCCGGATCGCTGCCATGGGCCGTAAGCGTGGCGAATGGGACGTCCGTCATTCAGTTCGACCAGAGTCTCGCGGGGGCCACCATCTCGCTCGACGCGACGCTCGAAGCGTTTGCTTACATCACCGTGGAAGGACCCGTGAGTGACGGGATCACGATCGTCGCGAAGCCCACCGCTGGACGCGCCTTTCGCCTGCGTCAGGGCGGCGTGCTCCGGAACCTGACGATCTCCGGAGGAACCACCAGCCCTGGCTCCGCGATCTGGACGCAGGGCCCGGTACTGCTGGAGCACACCACGGTGAGCAACAACCACGGTGACGCGGCAGCGATTCACGGCCACGATATCACGCTCGTCAACAGCACGGTGAGTGGCAATTCGGGAGGCGGCCCGGCATCCGGAATCAGCGTCGCGTCATCGGGCACGCTGGTCCTCAACAACAGCACGATCGCGCATAACGACGGGGCACCTGGCATCGGGTGGCTGACGTCGCCCGGCAGCCCTCCGGTTGTGACGGTTCGCAACTCGATCATCGCGAACAACGGCAGCGGGAGCCGCAACTGCGACGAGTGGCTCCAGTTCGATCATCAGGGGATGAACATCTCGAGCGACGCGACATGCGGCGCGTCGGCCGCGCTGCTCATCGCGGACCCGATGCTCGCCGGCCTGGCCGACAATGGCGGCCCAACCGCGACAGAGGCCTTCAGCCCTCAGAGCCCCGCGTTCAATGCCGGCGTGAACTGCAGCGTGGCCGACGACCAGCGGTACGTGGCGCGCGGCACGAGCTGCGACATCGGCGCGTTCGAGTTCACGGACTTCACGGTCGTGACGCTCACGATCGACGCGAACTCGTTCGCCGGCGGGGCGAATGGTGCGGCCACCGTGACTGGAACCGTGCGATGCTCTCGCACGGGTGACCAATTCGGCGTGGTCGTCGCGCTCGAGCAGCAACAGAAGGTTGGCAAGGCGACGATAGTCGTCCGAGGCAGCGGGAGTCTGGGGGTCAACTGTACGACCTCGGTGCAGCCGTGGAGCGCTGTGGTCACGCCCGCATCTGGCGCGTTCATTCTGGGCGCGGCGTCCGCGACCGCGAACACCAACAACGTACCGGCGTGGGTCTCGCCGTCGTCTGCCTCGAAAGCGGTCAAGCTCGTTAGGCCGCCACGAAGGTGACCATAGTCGTTAGTCGATAGTCGGGAGTCGGCAGCTAACGACTAACGACCATCGACTAACGACTGCGTAGCGCCGAGCTCGCCCTGAACGCGTCGAGGAGGCACGACCTCTGCTCATCTGTGGAGTGAACCGTGGCGCCCAACGGTTGACTCCGGCGCCCCGACTCGAGGAGGGAATGGTATGAAGCACAACGATTTCACATGCCGACAGTGTGGCGAGCACTTCAACTCGCGAGCGGAGTTGAACCGGCACAACCACGACCAGCACTCCATGCACGGTCGAAGCGCGTCGGAGAGCTCGTCGTCGTACAGCTCGTCGGACGGCCAGTCGAGCCAGCGCACTGGGTCATCCCCGCGCCGGTCGAGCGACGAAGGCTATCGTTAGGTCTGACCGGCCACACGCCAAGAGCGGCCGCCAGTGTCATGCTGGCGGCCGCTCTGCATTTAGTGAAGTCGATCGCATAACGCGGTGAACCCCGCGTCCGTTCCGCGCCGCAGGGTGAGCGGCGTCTTGTTGAGGCCCGTGTCGGGGTCGTCGCTCTTCGAGATCGCCGATTTGCCCCGTCGTATGTAGAGCGACGCCTCGAGCGCGAGCGAATCGGCGCCGTCCCAACGGCCATAGAGGTGGCTCGGCGCAAGCCCCTCCGGTGGCGGCCCGCTGTCGGTGGGGCTCGTCGCGAGGTGAAAGCGCGAGGCTCCGTTGTCGTTAGGCTCGCCTGACGCCTCGAGGTGACGTACCCGTCCCGGGCCGTCGCACACGAGCACGCGCGCCTCGAGCCAGCTATGGCGTTGCGTGCGGATGATCGGCGTCCCCTTGCGGTCCCGGCCCAGCGGCACGAGCTGCATGTCAATCAACATCGCGAGTCGTTTCCCGCTCCTGGTCGTGAACGGGCCCACCCACGTGCCGACGAGCGGAGGCCTGCCGGAGTCGACGTAGCCCCAGGGGAACCGTCGCTTGTCGATGGAGATCGCGAGGTAGTGCTCGCCCACCACGAATGCGATGAGGAGACCGAGACCGATCAGACCTGGGCCACAGCCGGATTTTCGCTTCATGTCACGCTCGCTCGCGGTTCCGAGTGCTGAAGGTGACTGCGCCCTCGGGGATCAATCTGCAGAAAATCGATAGGCGTGACCACACCGTACCCGATGTCCGCACGTCTCCGGCTTTCCCGCAGAAAAGCCTGAGGAGGTTCACTGGCGCAGCGCCTTACGCGCGCCAGCAGGGACCCGGCAGGCAGGCCGAAGCCGTCGGATGGCTCGAAGTCCTGGATTGCCGCGCCTAACAGAGTGTAGTGCCTACCACATCGAGGATACGACAGATGGATACGTTCATCGCGCGAGCCGGCCGCTGGCCGCTCGCACTCATGCTTTGGGCGCTGGCGGCACTCGCCGCCGCGTGCTCGGACGAGACCGTCGCCCCCAGGTACTCGTCACCCAAACCCGGTACACCGTCGCTCGAGATGGACCCGATCCAGATCACCGTCACGAACGCGAGCGGTGGCTACGACGTCGGCTCGATCCAGTGGGCCGTCAGCCAGATCAACCAGCCCGGTCCCACCGGCGTGATCACCTTCGACCCGAGCCTCGACGGCGCCACGATCACGCTCGACGCGCCGCTCGACGCGCAGCGTCCCGTCGAGATCATCGGGCCGGCAAAGGGCATCACGCTGAGCGGCAACGACCAGCACCGCGTCATCAACAGCGGCACCTCACTCGCGCTGCATAACGTGACGCTGACGAAGGGCAACGCTGACTTCGCATCGGCCGTCGCGGTGTCATCTTCGTTGGCACTGTACAACACGACGATCCAGGGCAATCACGGAACAGGATCCGCCGTATTCGCCAACAGCTCGCTGCAAATCGTCAACAGCACGGTGAGTGGCAACGTGGTCGGAACGAGCGCGGTCGAGTACGGCCAGTTCGCGTACGTGACGCTCGACAACAGCACGATCGCGTATAACGCGCCGGGCGCCGGGTTCGGCCCGGCAGGCTATCCCCAGTCTCTCCAGATCTGGCTGCGCAACTCGATCCTGTCGAATAACGGGAACCAGAACTGCTCGAGCTTCTACGGCTTCAACTATGTGGGCAAGAACATCTCGAGCGACTGGAGCTGCGGTGAAGTAGGCATCACCGTCGCGGACCCACTGCTCCTGCCACTCGCGAAGAACGGCGGCCCGAACATGACGCACGCGATCCCATATACGAGCCCGGCCTTCAACTCCGGCGTCGCCTGCTTGCAGACGACCGACCAGCGCTACGTGGCGCGTGACGCGAAGTGCGACGTGGGCGCGTTCGAATTCAACGACTTCACGAAGGTCACTCTAACGATCGATCAGGCCGTGAAGTTCAACACGACGACGAAGAAGGCGTTGCTCACCGGGACGATCACCTGCACGCGCAACGAGGCATTCCGATTGGCGCTCGAGCTGCATCAGAATCAGAAGATCAGCGGCCAGGTCGTGGACATCCACTCGGCCACTGACATTCCAGTCACGTGTACCACGACTCCGAAAGCCTGGAGCGCGAGCATGGGCCTGGCCGCTGGGGAGGCGTTCCAGTCCGGCGCGGCGCGGGCGACGGCGGTGACGTTCCAGACGGCGGACTGGGTCGCGCCGGCGTCGGTGGCGGGGGCGGTGAAGATCTCGGTCGCCAAGAAGTAACCGCGGGGACTGGGGACTCGGGACTCGGCCGGGAAGCTATTAACGCCAAAGACCCTTCCCCCGCACTCGAACGGCACGCTCGGCGCTTGGTCGGTTGTGGTGAACCGAAGCGCCGAGCGTATCGTGCACCGATGATCGCGTTTCAAGCATGCGAGGTGCTGCTCGCGTCGGTCGTCGAGTTGATCGACGGTGAGCTACTCGCCGACACTGGCGGGCCCTACGCCCGAGTGCGCATCGACCGCTGGATGGTTGAGCTGATCTCGGAGTTCGTCGAATCCGAGCGGCCGTCCGACATCCGCGCGTTCGTGCGCGAGGCGGTGGTCATTCACCTCGGGCTCCGAACCGCTCGTTGAACTCCGCGATCACCTCGTGGAACTCCTGCGGAAGCCGCGAGAGGACTTCGGCGCGAATGGGATCCGGAACTCCGCCGTAGAACGCCTCCGCAATCCCACCTGCGATCGCCGCCTGTGTATCGGCATCGCCGCCTAGCGAGATGGCGAGTCGAATGGCCGACTCGACGCCATCGCTCTCGAGAAAGGCGGTGATCGCCTCCGGGACAGAGCCCTGGCAGGTGACGTCATATTCGTAGACGGGGCGAATGGCGCCTAACGTGCGCGACAGGTCGTAGCCGAGCTGCGCCTGGATCTCCTGGCGGATCGCGTCCTTTGCGTGACCCGTCCGCGCGAGGAACGTCGCGAGGGCCACAGCCTGTGCGCCGCGAATCCCCTCGGTGTGATCGTGCGTGGCGGCGGCGCTCTGCACCGCCTCGGCCAACACTTCATCCGCGCTGCGCATCGCGAGTCCGACGGGTCCGACCCGCATGGCCGAGCCGTTGCCGAAGCTGTTGTATGGCTTCCGGTCGGGGCGAGAGAGCCACTGCCGGAACGCGCCGCCGTAGCCTGCACGTGGGTAGCGGTTGCCGAACTCATGATACGCGTCGGCGTAGGGCTGGCCGGTGAGCAGCGCGTGGGCTGTGGCGACGGTGAGGACGGTGTCGTCGGTGAAGCGGCTCCAGGTCGAGAAGAGGGGGAAGTCGGTGTGCTTGATGCGGTCGACTTCGTAGACGGAGCCGATGACGTCACCGGCAATTGTGCCGAGCATGAGTGAAATCCCGGTCGTCTGCTTGATGGAGCACTCCGGCGAGATGGCCCGCGCGCGGGGCGAGGCCAAAGCCCTAACACCCCAATAGTATCATTTCTGGTTGGTGGTCAACGAATGTGGCGACGCGCCTGGTGACCTCCTCTCCTACAGATCGCGTTGCCTGAGGACGCCACACTGGCTGCTATGGGAAACGCAGATGCGATTGACCAGGCACTTCTGCGAGGCTGAACGACACCGCCGCCGCGGCGTGCAGCGCGGTCGTGTCGAACGTCGGGAGCGCGACGTCGTCCGGCCGAAGCAGCAGGCCGATCTCGGTGCAGCCGAAGATCACCGCATCTGCGCCAGCGGCCCGGAGTCGCGCCGTTACCGCGACGTACTTCGAACGCGAGCCTCCGTCGATCCGGCCCCGAGAGAGCTCATCGAAGATGACGCGATGCACGAGCGCGCGATCGGCCTCGTCAGGCACCAGAATGTCGATCGAGTAGCGTTCGCGCATTCGCTCCCGCCAGAAAGGAAGCTCCATCGTGTAACGCGTCCCGAGCAGACCGGCTCGGCGGATGCCTTGGCGGGCGAGCGCCTCGCCCGTCGGATCGACGATGTGAATGAGCGGGATGTCGATGGCCGATTCGATGTCGGTCGAGACCTCATGCATGGTGTTCGCCGCGAGCACGATGGCCTCGGCACCAATGCGCTCGAGCCCTCGAGCGGCGTCGCCGAGCATGGCCCCGGCCGCCCACCAGTCGCCCGCGCGCTGCAGGACCTCGAGGTCGTCGAAATCGAGGCTGTGCATGAGGAGGCGTGCCGAGTGACGGCCACCAAGCCTCTTGGCCACTCCTCGGTTGATGAGCCGGTAGTACTCGGCGGTCGATTCCCAGCTCATGCCGCCGAGGAGCCCGAGCGTGCGCATCACTGATCGTTCCGCTTCCTTCACAATTGCGCAAGGTACGCCGGCTCGGTTCGTTACCTCGAACCGGCTTCCTGAGCGGCGGGCTCGTCAGGAGATAGCTCAGCAGCGCGGGAAGCGCGGTGTTGCCCGGCGTTATGAGTGGCGCTCGCCTCGTCGATACGCTGCTTCGCAGCCTTCATCTGAAGCAGTGACGCCTGGCGTATCAGTTCCGCGGACCTTTCGACTTGTTCTTCCAATCCCAAGTCGTCAGGTGGCCCGATCGCATCGGCACCCAGGTCATGTAGTTCGCGCGCAAAGATGTCTTGCTGCATGAGGAGGGCTTGGTACCGCGCTTCGAGGTGACCTGCCAGGAACGCTACTTCCTCGCCAAGCCTCCGAACGGCGATGGACGAGTGCACATGCTCCGGTCGCGTCATGAGCTCGCGATCGACGACGGCTCGCTGCCACTCGCGCGCAAGATCTCTAGCGTACCCCCGCTCCAGTTGACTCAATGCCTGACGTGTCTCATTCAGGACAGTGGCGTCTTGCGCCAAGCGATCGCAGTCGTCGCGCAGCCGCGCCATCGCTAACGTGACGGCTTCGAGCGAACGCAGCACGTTGGCATTCGATGAGGGCCACCGCGTTAGTGCGCGCGGCAGCCAACCCGCAGGCTCTTCGAGCAGTTCGCTCACTTGTTCTCTGGTACGCCGTGCTTCAAGTGCAAGGCCCGTGTTGTCGCCTCGTGCGCTCGCTAACCGAGAAACCGACTCACGTAGCTGGAGCTCCGCCTGGGCGAGGCGGCGTGCGTCGTCCAGCTGCGCTTCCGCCGGCACGTAGTGGAGGAGGCCCAGTCGTCGGCCCACGCACGTCCCGTCAAATTCAGCGAGCGGAGCGCGGACTGGCCTGTGTCGGCGCCTAACGCGCTCGAAGATGCGGCGAAAGAACGCGTACGGATCCGTCCGGGCCTCGGTCAGAATCGTCGGTCTCCGCGTTGCGAACACTTCGGGCCCTCCACGACGCCAGCCGCCCTGGCCGGCACGACCTCGATCTCGATTCGCCGGTTCCTTTCCATCCGCTGACGGTACGGTAAACCTCGCTCCGAGGAGTCCTGCGCCGAGAGCGGATAGTACGGCCCCATCCCCGCAGCGCTGACCTTGCACGGGTTGAGACCGCCACTGTCTACGAGGTAGCGAGCGACGACTGCCGCACGAGCTGCCGACAGTTCCCAGTTCGAGCTGGTGTTGTCCACGAATGGCACCTGGTCCGTGTGGCCGAGAATTCGAACTTGTCGGTATAGCGACTCTATGGATTCGCCTTTGAGAATCCCGGCAATCGAGTCGAGCGCCTGCTTACCTGCGGGCCGAAGCGACGCGAGTCGCCACTCTGTGAATGGAAACGTCGCATCCGCTTGAACGGTGATACGAACAAACTGAGCATCGTCGCGGATCGCGTACAGGCTATCCGCGCCACCGACGCTCTTCAGGGCTCGAATGAGCTGCCGCCGCTGGGTGATGGCTTCACCAATCTCGGTGTTCGATACGAAGATGAAGGCTGCGACCAGCGAGATGAACAGCAGACTTGTCGCGGCGAGGAGGTCCACGAATGCCGGCCAGACGTGGAAAACGCCGTCGGCTTGGTCGTCGGCGCCGTAGTCGTCGACCATAGTGCTACCCTCGGGTCAACAATCGCGAGATCCAACTTCGCCCCGATGGTGCACGGAGTTGGTGCGCAGCCATTTCTTCCAATACCGTACCCACCCTCACCATCTCGTTCGTCGTTAGGCGTACTTCGACAAGAATCTGGCGAAGGGCCTCGACGGTCCGTGATTCGCCGTCCGTAGGATCTTGTCGGTGGCCATTGTCGTCGTGGGGACTTGGCACAGCCTTGCTGGCTTGGATCGCTCGAGAAACTTCCCGCAGCTCGGCCACGGTACTCGCCTGGGCACGAGCGAGCGACTCGATCGCATCCGAGAGTGAGGAGTCCGATGCAGAATCCGGCACGCGAGCTGCCGACTTGCTCAGTGTCGCGTTGAGGGTCTCGAGCTCATCGAGGATACTCGTGTGCAGCGCGGCCACCGTCGCCCTGAGTCCCGTTTGGGCGTCTGTATTCGCCTCCGCCTGTTCGGCGAGCTCTCGAGCCACCACGGTTTGCGCGTCGACCGATGTCGTTAGGTGCGCCGCCGCCGCAGAGAATGCCCGTTCAGCTTGCGCAGAATTCGCGTGAAGCGTTCGGACAGCTTCTCCAACCTGTGTAGAAACCTTCGAGAGCTCAGCCGATGCTGCACCCACCTGGTCTGCTGCCTGCGCGGCTGATGCCGAGAGATCGGAGGCGCTCGTCGCAATTGAGTGCACCGCGGCCAGGCCATGCTCGACCACTTCGGCTTGCGTTTGAAGGGCTTCGAGATTCCTTACGAGCGCCGCATTGGCCTCCGATACACCAACCGCTGCGCGATCAAAGTGCCCCGCGGTCTCGGCGGTTCTCTTCACCAGGTTGATCGCTTCTACCTTGATGTCTGCCGCCGACGTCGTCAGCTCGTTTTCCCGCTGCTTGATTTCCTGAACGAGCCCTTCGTAGGCCACAGACGTCGCCGCCATCGCTCCGGAAATTTTGGCAACGTCGACTACGACGCTCTCGACTTTCCTGGCCATGTCCGAATGAACGCTGAGCAGCCGCTGCTGAAACTGGCCGGTGAGGGATGTTTCGAGCGACTCGATTGCGTGGCCGAGGGTCGACTGGAAATTGGCGATGGCGCCGCGAAGATCGCCCAGTCCCTCGCCAACGGTAGCGATTTCGTGGATGCCCTCGCGCAGATTCCCGAGGAGAAGCTCGAATGCATTCGCATCCGTGGCCGAGGTGATGACGGAGAATAGGTCGTCGTCCATCACGCGGTCGAGCTCTACCAGGAGTCTTCGCCGATCGACCGTCGCACCGAAGCTCATGACGGCGAGAGAGAACGCGCCGATGAGCGCCAGGAAATTCGCCCCGAATGCATCCGCGACACCGCTCAACGCGTCTCGGATATTGGCGCGGTCGATCGCCTCGCCGGTCGCGGTGGTGGGCGGCGAAGCCGTTGGCGATCCCGGAAATCGAACTGCCTCTGAAAGCGCTGGCAGCGCAGTCTTCATCCCGGCGAACGTGCCGATTACGGCAAGCAGGAGAAGCATCGACCCGATGAAACGGCTAACGGCGCCGACGGACGCTGCCTGGCCGGCGGCGCGGGTTCGAAGACTTGCTCGAAGCCCTTCCGCAGCGCCGCCGTTCCGGTCTGCGAATTCGGCGACCCTCTGTGCACGTTCCGTGAGCAGCGTGTCGTCGGCTTCTGCACGAAGCGACGCGACGAGGCCCTTGAGTGTCGGCAGGCTTCCGTTGATCGTTCCCGGCTTGAGAACTTTGAATCCGCGCCGCTGCCGGGTCAGCCACGAGGCGTCATGGACCGCGAAGCCGGTTCCGATGAGGAAGAGGACAATGGACAAGCCCCACACGCCCCACACCACCGTTGTGCCGCCTCTTGGAAGCAGCAGCGACCACATGAACACGACGGCATTTGCGAACGCACCCAGGCCGAAAACCAACATCACCCAGGCCGTGGTGAACCGCTGTCCGTCCCTCTCCGTGGTCATAATGCAAGCGGCGCGAGTGAAAGAACCGAGCGCCACTGAATTGGATTACCGAACGCCAGGCGAGTCGATCGGCTCGGATCATCCTGCGTCATGCAACGGAC